>Ga0182738_1001095_pt1 | contig 34726 bp, 27 predicted proteins | sample eDN5th30CBELigMG_FD_128876 | JGI IMG/M metagenome (GOLD analysis project Ga0182738, IMG submission 128876) | Enriched Miracle-Growth compost microbial communities from Emeryville, California, USA - eDNA 5th pass 30_C BE-Lig MG (version 2)... ...
CCGGCCGGCCGGCGCGCGCCCTTGTTCAGTTCCTGAAGCGAGACGAAGAGCGAGCGGATCATCGCCGCCGCCTCCCTGCTCTGCATGATCTCGGTGAAGTAGCGCTGCTCGATCCTGAGCGCCGTGTCGAAGGGCACCAGCAGGCCCTCATAGACGCATTTCAGGATAGCGGCGGCGGCGGGATAATTGCCGTAGGTTTCGCGACGCAGGATGGCGATTGCCGGTGGCCAGAGATTGGCGCCGGCGGCCGAATAAACGGGGCCACCGGGGAGTTTAAAACCCTTTTCATCCCAGGGCTGCACCGGCTTCAGGCCGGCGGCAATCATCGCCTTGGCAGCCTCGATAAGCTTTGCAGGATCGGCCACGGCGTGAATGAGGCCCATGGCCTTGGCGCGCTGCGGTGAGAGGTTCTGGCCCGAAGTGAGCATCTGCAGCGCATCCTGCGAATTGGCAAGGCGCGGCACGCGCTGGGTGCCGCCGGCGCCCGGAAAGATGCCGACCTTCACTTCCGGCAGAGCCATCTTGACGTTGTCGCCCTCGGCCGCAACGCGGCCATGGCAAGCCAGCGACATCTCGAAAGCACCGCCCATGCAGATGCCGTTGATGGCCGAGACCCACGGCTTGCCGGAGGTTTCGAGCTTGCGGAAAAGCTGGCTCATGCGGCCGGCATTGTCGAACAGAAGCTTGATCGCCTTTTCGGAATCCTTGGCCTTCTCCTTGTAGAATAGGCCGAGCATCTTCTGCAGCATGGTAAGGTCCGCACCGCCCGAGAAAGACTCCTTGCCGGAGGTGATGACCGCGCCCTTGATTGCCGCGTCACTGGCGACCTGATCGATGATCGTGTTGAGCTCGTCCAACACCTCTTCGGTGAAGACGTTCATCGACCGGTCAGGCATGTCCCAGGTAACGAGAGCGATGCCGTCCGGGTCGGTTTCGACGGTGAAATTCTTGTATTCAGCCATTGGAGTGGTCCCTCCTTGAAATCCGGTGGCGTCAGCGCATGGTCGTGACGGTGGCTGCGCCCTTCATCATAATTCCCACCCCGGCGCAGACGCGCCGACCCGCCCCACAAGGGGAGGGTAAGGGGTGGTCAGACGCGTTCGATGATCGTCGCGGTGCCCATGCCCGCACCAATGCAGAGCGTGACAAGCGCGGTGTTGAGGTCGCGTCGCTCCAGTTCGTCGAGCACGGTGCCGAAGATCATCGCGCCGGTGGCGCCGAGCGGGTGGCCCATCGCGATGGCGCCGCCATTGACGTTGATCCTGTCATGCGGAATGTCGAAAGCCTGGCAGTAGCGCAGCACGACCGAGGCGAAGGCCTCGTTGAGCTCGAACAGGTCAATATCCGACAGCTTCATCTTCGCGCGCTTGAGCAGCTTTTCGGTGACGTCAACCGGGCCGGTCAGCATCAGCACCGGCTCGGAGCCGATATTGGCGAACGCGCGGATGCGGGCGCGGGGTTTCAGTCCCATCGCCTTGCCGGCCTTCTTGGAACCGAGCAGCACGGCAGCGGCACCGTCGACGATGCCGGACGAGTTGCCGGCGTGGTGCACATGGTTGACCGCCTCGATCTCGGGATGCTTCTGCACGGCGATCGCGTCGAAGCCGCCCATCTCACCCGGCATGACGAAGGATGGGTTGAGAGAGGCCAACCCCTGCATGTCGGTGGTCGGGCGCATATGCTCGTCGTGGTCGAGAATAGTGAGGCCGTTCTGGTCTTTCACCGGGATCAACGACTTCTTGAAGTAGCCTTTTTCCCAGGAATTGGCGGCGCGCCTCTGGCTCTCAACCGCATAGGCGTCCACGTCATCACGCGAAAAACCGTATTTGGTGGCGATAAGGTCGGCCGAGATGCCCTGCGGCACGAACCAGGCCGGCAGACCGACCGAAGGATCCATGAACCAGGCGCCACCCGACATGCCCATGCCGACGCGGCTCATGCTCTCGACCCCTCCAGCGATCACGATGTCATCGGCGCCTTGGGCGATCTTGGCCGCGCCCAGGTTGATGGAGTCGAGGCCGGATGCGCAGAAACGCGAAATCTGCATGCCGGGCGCTCGTGTGTCGTAACCGGCCTCGAAGGCGGCCGCGCGCGGGATGACCGCGCCCGCCTCACCGACCGGATCGACGCAGCCGAAGATGATGTCATCGACGGCCGAGGTGTCGAGCCCGTTGCGATCACGGATGGCTTCCAGCGTGCGGGCCGCCAGCCGCACGGCCGGGACCTCATGCAGCGAGCCATCCTTCTTGCCGCGTCCGCGCGGGGTGCGCACGGCATCATAGACAAAAGCGTCAGCCATATTTTTCTCCTCGAAGGCGAAACCTGACGACGGTGCCATGGCTTCGCTTGCATCATTCGCCCCGGATCGGCAGGAGCGGGGTGGCCAGGAGGCCAAGTGGTTCAACTTCCTCTCTACAAACTCCGCGCGATCAGCAGTTTCATGATCTCGTTGGTGCCGCCATAGATGCGCTGCACGCGGGCGTCCCGATACATGCGCGCAATCGGGTATTCATTCATGTAGCCATAGCCGCCGTGCAATTGCAGGCACTCGTCCACGACCTTGCCCTGCAATTCGCTCAGCCAGTATTTGGCCATGGATGCCGTGACCGGGTCGAGCCCGCCATTGATGTGGCGCTGGACACAGTCATTGTAGAAGACGCGGCCGATGGTGGCCTCCGTTTTCAGTTCGGCCAGCTTGAACTGGGTGTTCTGGAATTCGAGGATCGGCTTGCCGAACGCCTGACGCTCCCTGACATAGTCGATGGTCACGGCCAGTGCGCGCTCGATCATGGCAATGGCGGTTGCGCCGATCTGCAAGCGCTCCTGCGGCAGTTGCTGCATGAGCTGGACGAACCCCTGCCCTTCCTCGGCTCCGAGAAGATTGGAGGTCGGCACGCGCACATCGTTGAAGAAAAGTTCCGACGTGTCGTTGGATTTCAGGCCGATCTTGTCGAGGTTGCGGCCGCGCTCGAAACCCTCGGCCTCGTCGGTCTCGATCACGATCAGCGAGGTTCCCTTGGCGCCCCTGGACGGATCCGTCTTGGTGACGAGCACGATGAGATTGGCGAGCTGGCCGTTGGTGATGAAGGTTTTGGAGCCGTTGATGCGATACTGGTTGCCGTCCCTGACGGCGGAAGTTTTTGCGCCCTGCAGGTCGGAGCCTGCGCCCGGCTCGGTCATGGCGATGGCGCCGATCAACTCACCGGTCGCCATCTTCGGCAGCCATTTTGTCTTCTGCTCCTCCGAACCATAGTGGAGGATGTAGGGCGCAACGATGGAATTGTGCAACGCGATGCCAAAACCATCGACACCGACATGGCTGATGGCTTCCATGATCGCACTTTCATGCGCAAACGTGCCGCCCGAGCCACCATATTCCTCCGGCATGGAGGCGCAGAGCAGCCCCGCCTCACCGGCCTTCCACCAGCTTTCGCGGTCGAAGATTTCGGCCTTCTCGAATTCCTCGTAACGCGGCGCAATCTCGGCCGCGAGGAACTTGGTCGCCATGTCGTAGAGCATCGCGACATCTTCGGTGGCCCATGCGGGTTTGGGCAGGCTAAGCACTTCGGCGGGATTGGTCGTCATCGAGCAGATCTCCTCTTCTGGGAGGGGGCGACGTAGGCATGACGATTAACTCCTAAAGGAATTGAGGTTAAAACGCCTCCGCCGGCAGCGCCATCATGGCGTCCGCTCCGGTCGATATGCGGGCCAGATGCGCTGTCGTCTCGGGCATGGCGCGCTCCATAAAGTAACGGCCAGTGACCAGCTTGTGCTCGTAGAAGGCTGCGTTGTCGCCCGCGCCGTTGGCCAGCTTGTCATGGGCGGCCCTGACCATGCGGCCCCACATATAACCAAGCGCGACGAGGCCGAAGAGATGCAGATAGTCGGTAGAGGCCGCGCCCGCATTGTCTGGTTTGGCCATGGCGTTCTGCATCAGCCACATGGTGGCGGCCTGCAGATCGTTGAGGCCCTTCTTCAGCGTCTTGGTGTAGGGAGCCATCTCCTCGTCGGCGCGATTTTCCTCGCAGAAATCGCCGACCTCCTTGAAGAACGCCTGCAGCGCCCGGCCGCCATCCAGAGCCAGCTTGCGGCCGACGAGATCGAGCGCCTGGATGCCGTTGGCACCTTCATAGATCATCGCGATGCGAGCATCGCGCACGAACTGACTCATGCCGTGCTCTTCAATGTAGCCGTGACCACCGAACACCTGCTGCGCCATCACAGCATACTCGAAACCCTTGTCGGTGAGCATGCCCTTCACCACCGGCGTCATCAGCCCGACATAGTCGTCCGCCGCCTGCCGCTGATCTTCGTCGTCCGCGCGGTGCGAGATGTCGGAATTCAGCGCCGTCCAGAGCACCAGCGCACGGCCGGCCTCGTTGAATGCCTTCATGGTCATCAGGTTGCGGCGGATGTCGGGGTGCACGATGATCGGATCGGCCGGCTTGTCGGGCGCCTTGGGGCCGGACAGGGAGCGGCCCTGCAAGCGCTCCTTCGCATAGGCGGCCGCGGCCTGATAGGCAGCTTCCGACAATGCCAGGCCCTGCAGGCCGACGCCGAGACGGGCCTCGTTCATCATGGTGAACATGGCCTTCAGCCCGCCATTCTCTTCGCCCAGCAGATAACCGATGGCATCATCATAATTCATGACGCAGGTGGCATTGCCGTGGATGCCCATCTTTTCCTCGATGGAGCCGCAGGAGACGCCATTGCGCTTGCCCGGCAAACTGTTTGCATCAAGCAGGAATTTCGGCACGATGAACAGTGATATGCCCTTGGTGCCGGCGGGGGCACCCTCGATGCGGGCCAGCACCAGATGCACGATGTTGGCGGACAGGTCGTGTTCGCCTGCCGAGATGAAGATCTTCTGGCCGGAAATCCTGTAGCTGCCGTCGCTATTGGGCACCGCCTTTGTGCGCAGCAGGCCAAGATCGGTGCCGCAATGGGGTTCGGTCAGGTTCATGGTACCAGTCCACGAGCCTTCGACCAGCCTGGGCAGCCAGGTGTCCTTCTGCTCGTCGGTGCCGTGGGCGACGAGTGCAGCGATAGCGCCCTGTGTAAGCCCCGGATACATCATCAACGCCATGTTGGCCGAAACCATATATTCGGCAACCGCCGAATGGATCGTATAGGGAAGGCCCTGCCCGCCATATTCGACCGGCGCGGCAAGCCCCAGCCAACCGCCTTCGCAATATTGCCCGTATGCCTCCTTGAACGCCGCCGGCGTCGTCACCGAGGCGTCATCATGGCGCACACAACCCTCAATATCGCCGGTGCGATTGGTGGGCTGGATCACGTTTTCGGCAAGTTTTGCGCCTTCGGCAAGGATGGCCTCCAGCACATCGGGCGAGGCGTCGGAAAATCCGGGAAGGTTGCTGTGCCGGTCGTAACCGAGCACCTCCCTGAGCACGAAAAGCGTATCGGCAACCGGCGCCCTGTATGACGGCATCACACCACCTCCACAACTTCGCGGCAGTTGGCGCTTGCCAGTGAAGCGTCAAGTCCGCTTTCCGGTCACCAGCAATAATTGACGTTTGCGTAAACGTCAATTCGTAACGTGTTCACAGGCTCGAAAGCCAGTTGCATCAAGCACCGTGCGCCAAAAAGAAAAAGCCGCGCGGCGCCAGTGGCGTCACGCGGCTCCAATAGCCGTGGCAGTGGACAGGTTCAGCCGTTGGCTGCGACAGGCATCGGGCGCGCCTCGGCGAGCCTCTCACGCACCACCGTCATCACTTCGGTCAGTTCCCCGATGGCCTCGTCGATTGCCTGGCGCTGCTTGTTCAGCCGGCCGAGCTGTTTTTCGGACTTGTCGAGCGCAAGGCGAAGCTGCTTCACATTGCTTCCCTGCGGCTCATAGAGGTCGAGCATCTGCTTCACGTCGCGCAGCGAGAAGCCGACCTTGCGGCCAAGCAGGATGAGCTTCAGGCGCACCTCTTCGCGACGGGTGTAGAGGCGGGTGGCACCGTCGCGCTTGGGGCTCAGCAACCCCTTGTCCTCATAAAAGCGAAGCGTGCGCAGGGTCACGCCATATTTCTTGGCAATCTCGCCAATGCGGGCGAGTTCGTCGGCGGTTTCATCATTGGCGGCGTCATGCGTCGCGGCTGGCTTGTCGGCCTTCATCAGTTTCATCGTCATTTTTTATTTGCCCGTTTGGCACGCGTCGATAAGCGACGCGCTAGGGAAGCTGCGGGGCTGCGGCTCCTGTCGCGTGGCTTCCGGTTTCTTCAGGATTTCAGCGTCAGCGGGCGCATATCGCACACCGCTTACGTTTACGTAAATGCTATACTTACCAAGCCTTCGTCTGGCAAGCGTCCATAAGAAGAAACTGTTTTAACGTCTTTTCGGGCGCAATCATGACCGACACCACCTTTGGGTTAACGCGTTGTTTACCACGTTGGAGGAAAGGTGCGCTTGTCGGCCTGTCGTGAATTATCCCGTATCGATTTGTTCACGCCTTCCGGAGAGCGGGGCAAACTCTCGACACGTTATCGCAGGGGCAAGCGCGCAATCCGTTCCGACGCAGGATTTCCTACTGGCTATCGCCAGCAACCGGCGGACGTTTCGATGAACAGCAAGCGCTCCTATCTCGACACCCTCAACGCCGGGCGGCCACGCAGGTCGTATTCCACGCTGGAGGAGCTGAACCGCTCGCTGGAGGATTTGCAGCAGCGCCTGAACCGCCACACCGAGCCGGAAGAGGCACCCCGCGAGCAGGTCATCCCCCCGCGCGTCGCGCCGGTTCGCGAACAGCCGCGCAGTTTTGCCGAGCTGCGCGAGCGCGAAAGCCGCATGACGGTTGCCGGCGAAGCGCCCTACCAAGACCTTGCCCGCGATCTCGAGCGCATCCGCGCGCAGGAAGACAGCGTTGCCGCTTTCGGCAAGATCGCAACCGAATTGCAGGCCCTGCGCGAAGATCTGCGCGGACAGGTCGCCTCCGGCATGCGCCGCGAATTCGAAGCCATGCGGCACGATATCGAGCGCACGAACCAACCGACCGCCACCCCAGACACGGAAGAGCTTGCCGTCGAGTTCGAACGCCTGTCCGGTGCGATCCACGCGCTCTCAGAACGCGCGGACGACAAGAGCCTCAACCTGCTGCGGCTGGAACTGGAGCAGGTGAAGGGCGCGCTGGATACGCTCGCTCGCGAAGAGACGGTTCGCTCTGTCGATCGCCGCTGGGACGAATTCGACCGCCGCTGGACCGATTTCGAAGGCCGCGTGGCCGCGCAATCGCATGACCCGGCGATCGATGCGCTGACCCTGCGGCTGGAACAGATCAGCCAGGCCCTCGACAACCTGCCGGAATCGCTCTCGCTGCGCTCACTGGAAGAAAAGGTGCGCATGCTGGCAGGAGCAGTGGATCACTTCGCCCGCCAGAGCGAGCACGGCAGCAGCGAGACCTTCGGCCAGATCGAAGAGCGGCTGGATGAAATCTCGCGCGCCATCGTGGCATCCACGGCGACCATCAGCCAGACCAGCTTCGACCCCGAACCCTTCCAGCGCATCGAAGCCAGGATTTCGTCGTTGGCCAGGCAGATCGAGGAAGTGGTTGCCGAGGATCGGCCCAACCGCGAAGTGATGGAGCGACTGAACCTGCTGTCGCAGCGTGTTGACGATATCTCCCAGCACACACATTTGCCCGAAGCGGCGGTGGAACGGCTGGGCCAGCAGCTCGCGACCATAGCCGACAAGATCGACCATGCGCCCGCCGCGCCGGACGCCGACCGCATCTTCCAGGGCATCGAACAGCGGCTCGACCTGTTTTCAAGCATGATCGAGCGTCGCCAGGACGACGTTCTGCAACAGGGGAACATATTGTTCCGCGATCTGGAGCGGCGGCTGGACGAAGTGGCCGACCGGCTGGATCAGCGCGGGCAGACCGCCAGCTTCGACGATACCGGCCTCATGGAAGCCATCGATGCCCGCTTTGCCGCACTTGCCGACCGCATCGGTGCGGAAAAGTCTGCAGCCGACGACGAGTCCATTCGCGGGCTGGAGGTACGGCTCGACGACATTTCCCGCCGTCTCGACTATTCCGCGCAGCAGTTTGCCGGCATCGACCCCGATCTGGTCCGCAACCTCGAGGCGCAGGTCACCGCGCTGTCCGAGCATCTGGCACGGCCTGCAAGCCCGCTGCCCGAGTTCGAAGACATCGCGCCACGCCTGGACGACATCGAACGCTCCATCGCCAACAGCCACGAAACGCTGCTGGAAGCGGCCCGCCATGCCGCCGAGAACGCCGTGCGCTCCCTCACCGGCTCGACAGTGCAGAACGAAGCGGTTTCGGGCCTCGCGGAAGACCTGCGCGTGCTGGAAACGCTGACCCGGCGCTCCGATGAGCGCAATACCAAGACCTTCGAGGCGATCCACGACACGCTGCTCAAGATCGTCGACCGGCTCGGCTCGCTCGAACAGAGCCAGCATGACACGCCCGTGCCGCAGTCCGAGCCCGCCGCCAAGGCCAAGCTTGCCCTTCTGGAAACGCCCTCACTCGACGTCGATGCGCCGCTGCCGCTGGCGGGCGCACCGATCGATGACGCCGTGCAGACGCCGGAGGCAGACGACGGCAAGCGCACACCGGCGCAGGCAGCCCATGCCGCCGTCGCCGCCGCTCTTGGCGACGAGACGGCGGATGACGCCGAGCCCACTGCCCGCCCCCGCTTCGGCGGCCTGTTCCGGCGCAAGCGCGACAAGACCATCAAGTCCGAGGACCAGCCGGAAGCCGCGACTGCCCTTGCCGAAACTGCTCCCGCCGTGGATCTCGACGAGCCGCTGGATCCGGCTTTCGCAAATCGCCCGCTGGAACCCGGTTCCGGCGCGCCAGACCTCAACGCGATCATGCGGCGCGTGCGCGACGAGCGCCAGCAGGTCAAGCCCGTCGAGACGGACGCCGCAAAGGCCGACTTCATCGCCGCCGCCCGCCGCGCGGCACAGGCAGCCGCGGCCGAAGCCGAGACGCTGAAGCGCGGCACTGAAGCCGGAGGCCCCGTGCGCGCCGTGCGTATCGGCGAGTTCATCAAGTCCCGGCGCAAGCCGATCCTGATGGCCGCCGCCGCGATCATGATGGCGCTGGCCGGGCTGCAGATCGGCAAGACGCTGATGGCCGATGCCACGAAAATCGCCACTGATGCGCCCGCGCCTTCCTTCCAAACCACGGCGAACGCGCCCGCCAGGGCGGAAAACGTTGCCGCCGAGGGGGGCGCCACGGCTGTGGCCACCACCGACACAACGTCGACCGACACGACAACTCAGCCCGAGTCTGCTGCCGCCCCCGTTGCTATGCCGCTCGAACCCCTGTCGCCTGCGACAGAACCGGATCCGGCTGCTGCCGGCACGCCTGCGTCCGAGATGGATCAGCCCGATACCAGCACGGTGACCGGTTCGCTTCCGACAGCATCGGCCCCCGGCTCGCAGATCGCCACCAGTGGCATCGTGATCCCGCTCGAAATCGGACCGGTGGCGCTGCGCGAAGCCGCTGAGACCGGCGACGCCAAGGCATTATTCGAGATCGCCTCGCGCTATGCCGATGGCCGCGAGGTCGCAGCCGACATGAAGACCGCAGCCGACTGGTACGAAAAGGCCGCGCAAACGGGCTTCGCCCCGGCGCAATACCGCATCGGCAATTTCTACGAAAAGGGCCTCGGCGTCGAAACCGACCTTGCCAAGGCCAAGATGTGGTATCAGCTCGCCGCCAATCAGGGCAATGCCAGCGCCATGCACAATCTGGCGGTGCTGTTTGCCATGGGTGCCGATGGCACGCCCGACAACGAGGCAGCCGTGCGCTGGTTCAACCGCGCGGCCGAGCTCGGGATCACGGACAGCCAGTTCAATCTGGGCATCCTCGCCGCCAAGGGCGTCGGCATGACGCAGAACCTCGAGGAGTCCTACAAATGGTTCGCGCTGGTGGCCAAGGCCGGCGACAAGGACGCCGCCAACAAGCGCGATGAGATCGCGAAGGCGCTGAAGCCCGAGCAGTTCAGCCGCGCCAAGGCCGCCGCCGAGTTGTGGAAGCCCATGCCGCTCGACGCCGCCGTCAACACGGTCGATATTCCGGAAGCCTGGCAGCTTGACCAGATCACCACCGCCTCGATGGACATGAAGCAGGCGGTGCGTACGATCCAGGACATCCTCAACAAGAACGGCTACGACGCCGGCAACGCCGACGGCATGATGGGCCAGAAGACCAGGAACGCGCTGGCCGCGTTCCAGAAAGCCAATGGCCTGGAGCCGACCGGCGAGGTTGACGAGAAGGTCGTGCGTGCCCTGACGGCACTGAAATAACCCGCACGCTGCCGCAATCAGCCAAGGCCCTGTCACCGGAAGGTGGCGGGGCCTTGGCCTGTCCACCAAGGTCCTGGATGGCGCTATGTGACCAGCCAAACGCCGCGAATGTTAACCTGTTGACATGCTTTTCGTTTTAGAGTGCAGCGAAGTTATGCTTCGCCGCATTGTCGGCGCAAGTGCGTGCAATCACCCAAGGCAAGAAACAGGCTTCGCCGGCGGGCGCATAGTTGTAGAGTTTAACGGTGGGAATTTATCTCCCGATCGCGGAATTGTCGGCTAACATCGCAGTGCTTCTGGCCATGGGAGCGGCGGTCGGATTCCTGTCGGGCATGTTCGGGGTGGGCGGCGGCTTCCTCATCACCCCGCTCCTGATCTTCTACAACATTCCACCCGCAATCGCAGTGGCGACCGGCGCCAATCAGGTCATCGCCTCATCGTTTTCCGGCGCGCTGGCCCACGTCAAACGCGGCACGCTCGACTTCAAGCTCGGCACGATGCTGCTTTTGGGGGGCATATTCGGCTCCACATTCGGCATCTATGTGTTCTCGGTGCTGCGCGCCATCGGCCAACTCGACCTGTTCATCTCTCTGCTTTATGTGATCCTGCTCGGCTCGGTGGGCGGCATGATGCTGGTGGAAAGCGTCAACGCCATCCGCCAGACCAAAAGCGGCGCTGCACCGACGCTCAAGAAGTCGGGGCAACACAACTGGATACACCGCCTGCCGCTGAAGATGCGCTTTCGCGCTTCCAAGCTTTTCGTCAGCGTCATCCCCGTGCTGGGGCTGGGGGCGGCAATCGGCTTCCTGTCGTCCATCATGGGCGTGGGCGGCGGCTTCATCATGGTGCCGGCGCTGATCTATCTGCTGAAAGTGCCGACCAATGTCGTTATCGGCACGTCGCTGTTCCAGATCATCTTCGTGTCGGCCTACACCACGATCGTGCACGCCACCACGAACCAGACGGTCGACATCGTGCTGGCCTTCGTGCTGATGGTGGGTGGCGTGGCGGGCGCGCAATATGGCGCCAAGGCCGGCCAGAAATTGCGCGGCGAGCAATTGCGCGCCCTGCTGGCGATGCTGGTGCTGGCGGTGGCGCTGCGCCTGGCCTTCGACCTGTTCGTGAAACCGGCCAATCTCTATTCGCTCAGCGGCCTCAGCGGAGGCCATCTATGAAGCTGGCGGCGGCGGTTGCCGCCCTCGCTTTCACATTCTCGTCTGTCATCGCTCCCGCACTTGCCATCGAGCCGCCGCTGGAAACGATCCAGATCGGCCTTTCCACCGACCGCATCGCCATCACCGCCGACTTCGCCGGCGCCGACCTGACCATTTTCGGAGCGATCGAAAATTCCGATCCGCTTCTGGCCCGTCAGGGGCGCTACGACGTGATCGTGGTGCTGGAAGGGCCGAGCAAACCGGTTGTCGTGCGCCGCAAGGATCGCGTGCTCGGCATGTGGATCAACACCGCGTCCGAGACCTTCGACAACGTGCCCTCTTCCTACTCGGTTGCCACCACCCGGCCCTGGCAGGATATTTCCGAGCCGGAGAAATACCGGCAGCTTTCGCTGGGTGCCAACAACCTGCACATCCAGCCGGCCGACACCACCGACAATCCGGCCACGATACAGGAGTTCACGCAGGCGCTGCGCGAACTCAAGAAGAAAACCGGCCTCTACAGCGAGCGCATCGGCGGCGTGCAGTTCCTGTCGGCAAACCTGTTTCGCGCGCGCCTGTTGCTGGCCCCCAACGTGCCGGTAGGCACGCATCGCGCGCGGGCCTTCCTGTTCCGCAACAGCGTGTTCGTGAAGGAAACCTCGGCACAGCTCGCCATCTACAAGTCGGGCTTCGAGCAAACCATCTACCGCTTCGCCACCAACCACAGCCTGTCCTTCGGCATATTGGCGGTGCTGCTCGCCATGCTCACCGGCTGGCTCGGGCGTATCATCTTCAGGAAGGATTGAGGCCTATCCCGGCATCAGCATGGCGCCGGAGATGGCGAAGATGCGGCTGGAGCCCATCATATAGGCACGGAAACTCTCCCAGTTGAAAAGCCCGTGATAGGCGCGGTCGAGCACATTGAGCGAGCCGGTATAGGCGCCGAAAGCCGGCATGACGATGCGGCTGCCGTCGCTGGCGAAGCAGCGCCGGCGCACAGAGCGCCCACGCTGGACGATGCGGGCGCAAGGATGCAGGTGACCGGCGACCTCACCCTCGACAGGCATGGCAGATGGTTCATGACGGAAGCTTAAGCCCCCGACATGGATTTCCGCCACCGTGTCGCCGGGCAGGCCGGCGGGTGCCTGAGGATCATGATTTCCGGCGACCCAGAACCAGTCACGGCCTGCCATCAGCGCTTCCAGCCTGCGGCGGAAGATTTCAGGCAGGCGCGCGGCTCCCTCGCCATCGTGAAAGCTGTCGCCAAGGCTGATCACGTTGCGGGGATTGTAATGCTCGATGACGGCCGCAAGATGCGAAAGCGTGGTAGCCGTGTCATAGGGCGGCAGCAGCGCGCCGCGCCGCGCATAAGACGACCCCTTTTCCAGATGCAGGTCGGAGACCACCAGCAGGTCGAGATCGGGCGCAAACAGCACGCCGCGCCTATCACACACCACGCGCTCGCCGGCGATCACGATTATCTCATCGCGCGGTTGACGCGCCCGCTGCGCCAGACTGCTCATTGGGTGCCCATGGCGTCTTTGATCATGTCCTCGGCTTCCAGGAGCAGTGTGTCATCGGCATCGCCCTGCACCGATTCCTTGCCCACCTCCAGCATGATCGGCACGGCCAGCGGCGAGATCTGCTCCAGCCCCTTATGCACGATTCGACCGTGTATACGCGAGAGCATGTCGCCAAGCCTCCTGACATCGAGAAGCCCCATGGCGGCATCCGCGCGCGTGGCCTGCAAGAGAATATGATCGGGCTCATGGCTGCGAAGCACGTCATAAATGAGGTCGGCCGAGACATTCACCTGCCGGCCGCTTTTTTCCTGCCCCGGATGGCGCTTTTCGATAAGCCCCGAGATCAGCGCGCAATTGCGGAAGGTGCGCTTGAGCATCCAGCTATCGGCCAGCCAGGCGTCGAGATCGTCGCCCAGCATGTCCTCGTCGAAAAGCTGGCCGAGCGGCAGTTCCCCGCGCCCGAACATGCGGCCCATGTCGCCGAGCGACCAGATCGCCAGCGCATAGTCGGTAGCAACGAAGCCAAGCGGACGCGCACCGGCCCGCTCCAGCCGGCGTGTCAGCAGCATGCCGAGCGTCTGGTGCGCCGGCCGCCCTTCGAAGGGATAGGCCACCATGTAGTGGCGCCCGCCGCGCGGGAAAGTTTCGATCAGCAGATCCTCCCGTTTCGGCAGGATGGATTTTTCCGATTGCAGGCGCAGCCAGTCCGATACCTGATCGGGCAATTGCTTCCAGCGCCGCGGATCGGCGAGCATGGCGCGCACCACCTCGGCCAGATAGGTGGAAAGCGGGAACTTGCCGCCGCCATAATAGGGCACCTTGGCATCCTTGCCCGGCGCATTGGAGACAAAGCATTCGTTTTCGCGGATGCCTTCGAAACGCAGCACCTTGCCGGAAAACAGGAAGGTGTCGCCCGGCACCAGCGTTTCCAGAAACGCCTCCTCGATCTTGCCAAGCGCCGGCCCGCCGCGCGCCACCATGCCCCTGCCCTCGCGCACATAGCGCACGGTAAGCGCCGGCACCTCGATGATGGTGCCGACATTGAGCCTGTATTGCTGGGCAACGCGCGGATGGCTGATGCGCCAGGTGCCGTCTTTCGTCAGCTTGATGCGGGCATAGCGTTCGTAGCTTTTCAGCGCGTAGCCGCCGGTGGCGACGAAATCGACCACACGGTCGAAAGTGTGGCGGTCGAGCGCAGCATAGGGCGCTGCCGTGCGCACCTCCTTGAAAAGATCGTCGGCGTGGAAAGGCGCGCCAACCGCGCTGCCCAATACATGCTGGCACAGCACGTCGAGCGCGCCTTCAACCAGCGGCGGCGTGTCCTGCGCGCCGATATAGTTGGCTTCCACGGCCGCCCGGCACTCCAGCACCTCGAAGCGGTTGGCGGGGATGAGGATCGCCTGGCTGGGCTCGTCCATGCGGTGGTTGGAGCGGCCGATGCGCTGGGCGAGCCGGCTCGCACCTTTCGGCGCGCCGACATGGACGACCAGATCGACATCGCCCCAGTCGATACCGAGGTCCAGCGTGGAGGTGGCGACGATGGCGCGCAGGCTGTTCGTCTCCATCGCCTTCTCGACGCGACGACGCTGGCTGACATCGAGAGAGCCATGATGCAGCGCGATCGGAAGATTGTCGTCATTGGCGCGCCACAGTTCCTGAAACAGGAACTCGGCCTGGCTGCGGGTGTTGACGAAAAGCAGCGTGGTCGTGTGCCGCCGGATGGCGTCATAGATTTCGGGGATGGCATAGCGCGCCGAGTGGCCCGCCCACGGCACGCGCTCCTGCGAGTCCAGAATGCTGATTTCCGGCTTCGCGCCACCGGCCACCTCGATCAGGTCGGCCATGGGCGTCTTACGCTCGGGAGGGGCGTCCGCAGAAGGGGTTATCTCCACCCCGGCGCTTTGTGCCGATCCTCCCCACAAGCGGGAGGGTAAATCCTGCGGTACCAGCCAGCGGCGCAGTTCATCCGGATCGGAGACTGTAGCCGACAGCCCGATTGCCTGAAGACCGGGCACGAAGCGGCGGAGCCGCGCCAGCCCGAGCGACAAAAGATGGCCGCGCTTGGAAGTCACCAGAGAATGCAGCTCGTCGAGCACGATGTAGCGCAGGTCCTCGAAGAAGCGCGGCGCATCCGACGAGGCGATCAGCAGCGCAAGCTGCTCCGGCGTGGTCATCAATATGTCCGGCGGCACCAGCTTCTGGCGCTGGCGCTTGTGCGCGGGCGTGTCGCCCGTGCGCGTCTCCAGGGTGATCGGCAGGCCGATCTCGGCCACCGGCTTGCCGAGATTGCGTTCGATGTCGACGGCCAGCGCCTTGAGCGGCGATATATAGAGCGTATGGACGCCGCGCCGCGCCTGCCCCGGCCGCCGCTTCGGCCGGTTCGCCAGATCGACCAGCGTGGGCAGGAAGCCAGCCAACGTCTTGCCCGCTCCCGTCGGCGCAATCAACAGCACCGATTTTCCAGCTTGCGCACGTGCCAGCAGATCGAGCTGATGCGCGCGCGGCTGCCAGCCACGGCCGGCGAACCATTTCAGAAACGGTTCAGGCAGGATGGCGGATTGCTCGCTCGGCTCGGGTCGGCTCTGGTCGTTCACGCGCCAGAACTAGCGCGACAGAAACAAACCGCCAAGCGATTTTGCGAACAAAACGGGATCATTCTTTAGCTGCGTCTGTCACGCCGGGCTTTTCCCGCCTGCGCAAATACCTATGTTGAGCCAATGCGCGCAGCCGACCTTCTCTCCCCCCGGCCGGAAGGCCTTTATTGTCCGCCGGGCGATTTCTTCATCGATCCGGTGCGGCCGGTGCCGAGCGCGCTGATTACGCATGGCCATTCCGACCACGCCCGCGCAGGGCATGGCGCGGTGCTCGCAACCGCCGAAACGCTCGACATCATGGCGCTGCGCTACGGCCAGGAATTCGCCGGATCGACGCAGGCAATGCGCCTCGGCGAAACGATTTCATTGAATGACGTGAAGGTGACGTTCCAGCCTGCTGGCCACGTACTGGGCTCCGCACAGATCTGCGTGGAACATCGCGGCATGCGCATCGTCGCCTCCGGCGACTACAAACGTCAGCCTGATGCGACCTGCGCGCCGTTCATTCCAATCCCCTGCGACGTGTTCATCACCGAAGCGACCTTCGGATTGCCGGTATTCCGCCACCCGCACCCGTCCGACGAGATCGCAAGGCTCCTGAAATCGGCCGAGCAATTTCCCGACCGAACGCATCTCGTCGGCGCCTATGCACTGGGCAAGGCGCAGCGGGTCATCAGCCTGCTTCGGCAGGCCGGGTATGAGCGTACCATCTATATTCACGGAGCACTGGCAAAGCTCTGCGACTATTATCAAAGTCGAGGTGTCGAACTGGGCGATCTCCAACCGGCAACGGTCGAGACCGGCGACAGGCAGGACTTCGCCGGCGAGATCGTGATCGGTCCGCCCGCAGCGTTCTCCGACCGGTGGGCGCGGCGCTTTCCCGATCCCGTCGCTTGCTTTGCGTCGGGCTGGATGCGCATTCGACAGCGCGCCAGGCAGCGCGGCGTGGAACTGCCACTGATCATCTCCGACCATTCCGACTGGGACGAACTCACCGAAACCATCACCGAAACCGGTGCGGGCGAAGTGTGGGTGACGCATGGCCGCGAAGAGGCTCTGGTGCGGTGGTGCGAACTGGACGGCATCGCCGCCAAGCCGCTGCATCTGGTGGGCTACGAGGACGAGGGCGATTGATGCATCGCTTCGCCGAACTGCTCGATCGCCTCGTGCTGACGCCTGCCCGCAATGGCAAGCTGACCCTGCTGACCGACTATTTCCACACCGTCGAAGACCCCGACCGGGGGTTGGCGCTTGCAGCACTCACCGGCGAGCTGTCGATTGCGGCAGTCAAGCCAGCCATGCTGCGCACGCTGGCAACCGAGCGTATGGACCCGGTTCTGTTCGGTTATTCCTACGACTATGTCGGCGACCTTGCCGAGACCGTGTCCCTCGTATGGCCCGAGCCGCCCGCATATCATATTTTAAATATCCGTCCTACACTGGCCGATGTGGTGGGCGCGCTGCAAGCCGCCAGCCGGTCCGACGGCCCGCGCGTTCTGGCCCGCCTGCTCGACCGCGCCGACATTTCGGCCCGCTACGCCATCATCAAGCTTGTGACAGGGGGCTTGCGCATCGGCGTTTCGGCGCGACTCGCAAAGCAGGCGCTCGCAAACCTCGGAAATGTCGATGTCTCCCAAATCGAGGAACTTTGGCACGGGCTCACGCCGCCCTACACCGAGTTGTTTGCCTGGCTTGAAGGCAAAGGTCCGAAACCGGAAACGGCAGCAAAGGCCCTTTTTCGTCCCGTCATGCTCGCCAACCCGGTGAGCGACGGTGATCTCGAAAAGCTCGATCCGGCCGACTATGCCGCTGAATGGAAATGGGACGGCATCCGCGTTCAGGCAGTGTGTGAAAACGGCATCCGCCGGCTCTATTCGCGCAGCGGCGATGACATCTCGCCGACCTTCCCCGATCTGGTGGAGGCGATCAGGTTCGAAGGAGCGCTCGACGGCGAATTGCTGGTGGGCGACCCGCAGCGCGAGACCGGCAGCTTTTCCGACCTTCAACAGCGACTGAACCGCAAGACGGTTTCCACGAAGATGCGTGAACGCTATCCCGTCTTCATGCGCTGCTACGACCTGTTGCAGGAAGGCCCGGAAGATATCCGCGCCCTGCCCTTTCTGGAGCGCCGGGCGCGGCTTGAGGACTTCGTCAGCCGGCTCGACCCAGCTCGTTTCGATCTCTCGCCGCTGGCGCTGTTTTCCGACTGGCCGGCGCTGCAAGAGATGCGCAGCAACCCGCCACATCCGATCATCGAGGGCGTGATGCTGAAGCGGCGCGATTCCGCTTATCTCGCCGGCCGGCCGAAGGGCCCCTGGTTCAAATGGAAGCGCGACCCTTTCACCGTCGACGCGGTGTTGATGTATGCGCAGCGCGGCCACGGTAAGCGCTCCAGCTTCTATTCCGACTACACATTCGGCGTCTGGACCGGGCCGGACGGCGGGGAAGAACTGGTGCCGGTGGGCAAAGCCTATTTCGGCTTCACCGATGAGGAACTGCTCCAGATCGACAAGTTCGTGCGCGACAACACGATCGAGCGCTTCGGCCCGGTGCGCTCGGTGCGCGCCGACCGCCAGCATGGGTTGGTGCTCGAAATCGCCTTCGAAGGGCTGAACCGCTCGACGCGGCATAAATCCGGCGTGGCCATGCGCTTTCCACGCATCTCGCGGCTGCGCTGGGACAAACCGGCCGGCGAGGCCGACCGTATCGAGACGCTGCAGGCATTGCTGGATTGAGGCGCTACTGCGCCACGGACACCCGGATCTCGTAAATGTCGACCGACTTGCCCTCGCCGGTCACATCCGAATTGACGGCAATGGTGCCGCCTGCGCCAGGGCTTTGCGCACGGAAATCGAGCTCGAACAGAAAATCCCCCTGATCGGCGCCCACGGCATAGCGCTTGCGGCCGCACCCACCGAGGCCGCCGAAATTGCATTCCACCGACATCTGCGTCGGCTTGCCATCGGCGCCGCGCGCGACGACGTCGAAGGTTGCCTGCTTGCCTGCAAGCCTTTCCAGCACACCCTGACCGACATCGAACAGAACGGCCGCGTCCGGGCCACCCGAGCGGATGCGCAGGAAACTGCCCGAGCCATCCTGCATCACATCGGCCGCGGTCTGCCCCGGCGCCGTCACGCTGGATGCGTCGGCCGGCGTGAACACATCGATCCATGCCCGGCTCGGGTCCGATTGTCCGGGCTTCAGCGGCGCACCATCGCCTCCCTGGCCCTGGTTTATCCGGGCAGGTCCGTCATTGCCGTTGCCGGCCGGCTTCAACAGATCTGCCTGCCACGCCCACCAGCCACCAAAGCCAATCACGGCAAGAACCAGCAGCGTGCTGAGGAGCCCTGCGAACGGAAAGCGCGAGCGGCGCGCCCGGCGCTCTGACCGTGCGTCTTTTGCCTTGCCTGCAGGCGGCGCAGCCTTGCCACGTACCGAGGCGTTTCCGGTTCGCCGCTCGATGGCGACATCAGGCGCCATGCCGCCCCTTCCGGGCCGCACCTCATCGAGGCTCGGCGCGGTACGGGCAGCTCCGGCTGCCGGATCGAGCGCCGCGACTGCGGGCTGGAATTCGGATTCGATGTCGGTAATCCTGGCCTGCAGCGCCTTGCGGCGGTTGATGGCCGCCTCGACGGTGAGATCGGGATTCGCCTTCAGGGCGCGATCGAGCGCGGCAAAGGCCGCCCGGTAAACTTTCTCGCGAAAATCCCGGTCGTCGGCGTTTCCTTTTTCGAAGGCGTTGCGGATCGCCTTTTCGATCGGGTCCAAACCGGTTTCCTCATGATGCGGGTCGTTCCTGCATGATGGTTAGACGCCGCCGGCCCATCAGGCAACGCCCGGCGGCATCAATATAAGGTTTCGGCCGGTATTTTGGCGGGGAAAAGGCCTGGAACTTCCGCGGCTGCCCCGACCTTCACCCTTCGCGAAACCGCGCCCTGTTGCTGCCGAGCAGCCATCCGGACTGATCGCAGAGCAAACGAATCATGGCCAATCAGAACGTTCCAGCATCATCCAACGCCCGATGCGTCGCACCTTTGGCCGGAAAGACATCTCCACCGGAACAGACGGAAACGCCATCATGCAACTCTGTGAAGAATCCGCGCGAAGGCCGCTTGAATTTGCCGCGCAATGCGGCTATCACCCGCTCACCGTTTCGTGCCACGTCGCGAAAGCCGGTCGCCGCTTTAGCTCAGTTGGTAGAGCACATCATTCGTAATGATGGGGTCGCGTGTTCGAGTCACGCAAGCGGCACCAGTCCTCCAAGATGATCCTCATCCCTCGATCTGAATTCTCAGCGCGGTCTTAGACTGCTTCGACGGCTTGGAGTACAAGGACTTTTTATCGTCAGGCGTCGCTCTGACGCCGCCGGTGAAGGGCCCGACATGCCGCCGGACCCTTGCGTGAATGATTAGCCGTGTTCAGTGACGGACCATGCCCGCATCGACATTCACCGTCTGGCCGGTGATCCAGCGTGCATCGTCAGAAGCCAGGAAGGCCACCACGTCGGCGATATGCTCTGGCTGGCCCTTGCCGGGCATGGCCTGCAGCATCTCGACAAAGCCGAACGCCTCGTTGTGCGGGCTGGTCTTGACGCCGTCGCTTTCGATCAGCCCCGGCGTGACCGCGTTGGCGGTAATGTTGTATTTTCCCAGCTCCGTCGCGAGCGCCCGGGTCAGGCCGATCACCCCACCCTTGGCCGCGACATAGGCCGCCATGTTCGGCGTTCCGGCAAAGAACGTGTTGGACGAGATGCTGATGACGCGGCCGGGCTTGTTCGCCGCGCGCATCTGGTCGGTTGCCGCGCGCGACACAAGAAAGGCGCCCGTCAGATTGACGTCGATGATCTTGCGCCAATGGTCGAGATCGACATCATCCCACGCCACGAAGGGTACGATGCTGGCATTGTTGACCAGGATGTCGATGCCTCCCGATTTGTCGAGTTCCGAAAACAGCGCCTTTACCGAAGCCGGATCGGAAACATCGAGCGCAAAGGCCCGTGCCTTGCCGCCGATCGAAGCGGCGACCGCGTTGGCGCCCTCGACATTGATATCGCCGATGACAACTTCAGCGCCGTCAGCCGCCAGCCGCCTGGCGATTGCCTTGCCGATGCCTTGTGCCGCCCCGGTAACCAGAGCTTTTTTTCCTGCGAGCCGGTCGCTCATGACCAATCTCCCCTCTGTTTTCTGTTTGCGTGAAAATCATGCATCGGCGTCGATCACCGCGAGGGCGGCGTCGATGCCTCTGCCGACGGCCAGCTTCTGGCCCATCGCGTTCAACGCGCCACCCAGCGCGGTCAGCGCCGCGACTGCGTAAATCGGCTGCGCCGTGGGGCCCATGTGGCCGATGCGGGTAAGCTTGCCCAACGTCTCGCCACGGCCGGATGAAAACACTACGCCATAGCGCTCTCGCACCGCCTGCCGAAGCGCGGCTTCGTCCACGCCCTGCGGCGTGCAGATCGACGTCGTGGTGGGCGAGGCAATCTTCTCGCTGGCCGCCCAGAGCGACAACCCCATAGCCAATGCGCCCGCACGCGTGGCTTTTGCCGTCAGCGCATGGCGCGCCCAGACCGCTTCCGGCCCCTCGTTCAGATAGAGGTCCAGCGCGACGTCGAGGCCGTTGATCTCCGCCACAGAAGGCGTGAACGGAAACGGCTTTTCGTGCGACCAGGCATTCTCCCAGTCGAGAATGCTCAGCACCGAGGCGCGCGGTGCGGATGGATTGGCTTTCATCCTGGCCCAGGCCCTGTCGCTGACGCCCATCATGGTCAGTCCCGGAGGCGCGCCCAGGCACTTGTTCGGGCCAGTGACATAGAGGTCGGCCTTGCAGTCTTCGGGATGGGTCTTCATGCCTCCGAATGAAGATACGGCATCGACGATGAAATAGGCCCCGTGCGCCGATACGATCGCGCCGATTTCGTCGATCGGGTTGATCGTGCCCGACGGCGTGTCGTGGTGGCACACCGAGACAACGGTGATTTCCGGATGCTTCTTAAGCATATCGGCAACCGCCTGCGGGTCGATGGATTCGTTATAGGGGGTTTCGATCTCGAGCAGGTTCGGCGAATAGCGCTTTGCCCAGTAGCCGAAGCCCTTGCCATAGACGCCAGAGGCGAGGTTCAGGACGACATCCTCGCTGGAAATCAGTGAAGCCGCCGCTGCCTCCAGGCCCATAACCGGCTCACCCTGCAACAGCACCGGCCGGGTGGAAAGACGCATGGCCTTCTGCGCCTTGGCCACCACGTTTTCATAGAAGAGCTGGAACGCCGGATCATAGTCGTAGAGCACAGTGCGGCTCAGCCCGCGCAGCACATCCGCATAGGCGTTGACGGGCCCCGAGGTGAGCGTGATCACCGGGTCGGCATTGTCTTTATATCGCATAGGAAATTCTCCGGAACACCAGCACGTCAGCCATAGAACTGCGTGCCGGTCTGGTAGGTTTTGAAATTCTCCATGTCGTGCGAATACATGAGTTCCGCATCGTTATCCTCGGCCAGCTTCCTGACATGCCGCATCGAACTGACCCCAGCTACGGGGTCGATATGGAAGGCTGCCTGGCAGAGCGTCTCAAGGCTCTTTTGTGTGTATGCGGCGTCGATCGTGAAAAGAATTGGCTTGCGCCTGGCAAAGTTCACCATGAGGCTGTAGTGGCCAATGGAATGCCCAGGCGTCGAGACCAGCCTGACGCCCTTGGCCAGTTCGACATCGCCTTCGATACCTTCGAACGTGGAGTTCGCGCGCGTGGTGCCTTCCATCAATTGGTCGGTTGCCCCGCGCGCCTCGGCGGCTTCCGCCGAGAAGCTCAGATCCGAATAGCCGAGATGCTCGAAAGGCTGCGGATTGCAGGCCTGTGGCACCTCGGTCTTGTGGCAGATCTTCTTGGCATGCGGAAAGTATTTGTTGCCGCCACAGTGATCGAAATGGAAGTGTGAGTTCACCACCACGTCGATGTCTTTCGGTTCCAGCCCAAGCAGCGCCAGTGCACCGGGAATGGTCTGGTCCTTGCTTTGGATCGGCTTCTCGAAGGGCAGCACCTTCATCACGTGGTCGTAGTCGAAGCCGGTGTCGATCAGGAACCGCCCCTCTGCGTGCTCGATCAGGATCGAGTAGACGGGGAAGCGGACCTCGCCGCCCGGCCCGCGATTCCAGAAAACGTGGTAGCCGTCGAGCACCAGCGAGCCGCCATCGAGCAGATAGACCTTCGTGTCGGACATTTTTTCCTCCTGTTTTTCTCCTGCGGCCCGGCCGCATTCCCGAATGGTTCTGGTGTCAGCGCGCACCGCGCTCGTAAGGCAGGCCAAGTGCGGCCGGCAGGCTTGCCTTGCGACCGAACAGCACCAGCATGATCATCACCGCCAGGAAGGGCAGCATCTGGATGACGTCGGTCGGCATGTTGATGCCGGCAACCTGCATGGCCGTGGTGAGCGAAAGGCACACGCCGAACAAAAGCGCGCCGAACAGCACCCAGAGCGGACGGCCGCGCGCCAGCATCGCCAGCACGATGCCGAGGAAGCCCGCGCCATTGGTGATGAACGGAATGAAGATGCCCGCGCCTACATTGGCGAGATAGGCGCCGCCGAGACCGGCCAGCGCCCCGGTGGTCAGCACCGCGATCGTACGCGTGCGGATGACATCGATCCCTGCCACGTCGAGCGCGGCGGGCTTGTCGCCTGCAGCCTGCAAATTCAGGCCAAGCTGCGTGCGCCGGTAGATGCAGATCATCACGAACACCAGCGCGACGGCGAAATAGACGACCAGATGATGCTGGAACAGCGCCGGCCCAAGCACCGGGATGTCGGCCAGAAGCGGGATCGGCGTCTTGTCGGCTGCCGGCAGGCGTGGATAGCTGCGCGAGAACTGGAAGTGATGCAGCAGCGCCGTCAGCCCCTCCAGCCCAAGCGTCAGCGCAATACCGATGACGATCTGGTTGAGGCCAAGGCGCACGCAGAGCAGCGCCATGACGGCGGCGACCGCCATGCCACCGAGCGCGCCCACCAGGAAGCCCAACCACAGCGAGCCCGAATAATACGCACCGACGAAGCCGAGATAGGCACCGAAGATCATCATGCCCTCGATGCCGATATTGAGCACGCCGGCTTTTTCCGACATCTGCTCGCCCAGCCCCGCCAGCAGCAGCGGCACAGCGGCGGTGACGGCCCCGAAAAGCAGAGCGGCAAGAAAGACTTCGCTGAAAAGTCCGGTCATGGGTCAGACCCTCCGCGTCTTGATGAAGTGGTGGTCGATATATTCGGCGACCGCCAGCATGATGAGCACGATGGAGACCAGCACGAGCGTGAAATGATGCGGCACGCCGAGCCGGCGCGCGGCGCTTTCGCCGCCGATCGACAACACCGAAAGCAGGAACACGAAACCAATGGCCGCAAAGCCGTTCATGCGCGCCAGGAACACCATCGGAATGACCGCCATCGCATAGGCCGGGTTCCAGTCGGCGCGGACATTGCCCTGCACGCCGAGGATGTCGACGGCACCGGCCAGGCCGGCCAGACCTGCCGAAATGGCAAAGACGGCTATGGTGAGCGTGGGGACGCCGAGGCCAGAATGAACAGCCGCCCGCGGATTGGCGCCCACCACCTGAAGCTTCAGGCCGAAGGCCGTGCGCGTCATCATCAGATGCACCGCAACGATGGCAACAAGGCCGAGCACAAGGCCGCTTGAAATCGTGGTGTCGAACAGGCGCGGCAGGCGATCTTCCACCGGCAGGGTGCGCGTTTGCGGAACGGTCGTCGATGGATCGAGAAAGGCGAGCTTGACCAGAACATTGGCAAGCGATGTGCCGAGAAAGGTCATCATCAGCGTGGTGATGATCTCGTTGACGCCCTGATAGGCGCGCAACAGTGCCGGCAAGAGCGACCAGAGCATCGCCACGGCCGTGGCGAGCAGGAAAGCGCAAACCAGTGCCAGCCACACCGGCAGGAACTGGACCAGGAAGGGACCGGCGGCCGCCGCGCTGACCGCGCCCAGCAGGAACTGGCCATCGCCGCCAAGATTCCACATGCCGGCCCGGAAGGCGACGATGAGGCCTGCCGCCAGGAACAGCAGCGGCGCCATGCGCGTCAGCGTCTGTTGCACACCGAGTGGCGACAGCAGGCCGCGTTCGATGACGAACCCATAATAGGTCAGCGGATTGACGCCCACTGCCAATAAAATACAGCCGGCTATGACCAGCGCCGCCAGGATCGGCCCCAGCGTCATCACGAGCCGGCGCACAAGATCGCCACGGCCGCCTTCGGGAAGGGATGGTTCGAGCGCGGTCGCGCTGGCCGGTGTTGTTTCCACGCTCATGCTGCAAGTCCAATCATCAGGCGCCCGACCTTGGTGCGGGCGTCGCCGGAGTTCTCGACCGTGCCGACCAGCGCGCCGCCGGACATGACGGCGATGCGGTCGCACATGCTGAGCAGTTCCTCCAGGTCGGTGGAAATCAGAAGAACCGCCATGCCGCGCGCGGCAACCTCGCGAACGCGCTGGCGCGTGGCCAATGTGTTGGCCAGATCGAGCCCATAGGTCGGCTTATTGAAGACCACCGCCTTCACACCTTCGGCAAGTTCACGCGCAATCAGTATTTTCTGGATGTTGCCGCCCGAAAGCCGGCCGATCGGCGTCTTGATGCTTGGCGTGCGCACGTCGTATTCGCGCACCAGTTCGCCTGCGCGGCGATCGATCTCCTGCCGCTGCTCGACACCCTTTCGCCAGAAAGGCGAAGTCCCGATCTGCTTCAGGAAGAAGTTGATCGAAACCGGGAATGTGCCGACCGTTCCTTCTCCCAATCGGTCATCGGTGAGGTAGCGCAGGCCCTTTTCCCGCCGCTCGCCGACGCCGAGCCCATTCAGGCTTTCACCTGCCAGCCGCACCATGCCGCCACTGGTTGCCAGTTGCCCGGCCAGCGCCTCGGCAAGCTGCTTCTGGCCGTTGCCGTCGATGCCGGCGATGCCGAGCAATTCGCCCGGCCGGATGTCAAACGAGATGGAAGCCAGTCCCGGTGCCGTGGCGGTCGCCGGCACGGCCAGATCGCGCACTTCGAGAAGCGGGGTCGTTTCGACAGGGAAAGCACGCGCGACCCGATCCTGCTCCTCGGGGTCGTTTTCCTTTCTGCCAAACATCAGCTCCACGATCTCGACGATGATCTCGTTCTCGCTTCGCGCGCGCAGGCGCTGCGGCGAAATCTCGCCCACCTTGCGGCCGAGCTTCAGGACCGAGATGCGGTCGCCGAAAGCCGCGGCCTCCTTCAGCTTGTGGGTGATGAAGACGATTGCCAGCCCCTGCTCGACAAGGCGGCGCATGAGCGCGCCAAGATCGTCGATGCCCTTCGGCGTCAGCATGGAGGTGGATTCGTCGAGGATCAGCAAACGGCTGTTGCGCAACAGCGCGCGCAGGATTTCCACCTGCTGCTGCTCGCCGAGCGACAGGTCCGAAACCTTTGCGTGGAGATTGACGGTGATGCCAAGCGTGCGGCTGATCTCGGCAACGCGCGCCTCCAGTTCCTCGCTCTTGGGTCGCTGCCACCAGGGGCCGCCGAGCAACAGGTTTTCAGCCACCGTCAACGTCGGCACCAGCATCATGTGCTGGAACACCGTGCCAATGCCAAGCGCCAGCGCTTGACGCGGCGACGTTATCGGTGTCGGCACGCCATCGACCAGAATACGCCCCTCGCTTGGCTGCTGAAGACCCGAAAGCATGCCGATAAGCGTGGATTTGCCGGCGCCGTTCTCGCCCAGCAGAACATGCACTTCGCCTGCCCGGATAGACAGGTCAACGGCGTTGTTCGCGACGATGCCCGGAAAGCGTTTGGTCACGCGTTCCAGCGTGACAATCTCCGGCTTTCCGCCTGCCTGAGATGAAGAAGCATTGGTCATGAACAATCCACCCACCGCAATAAAACCGGAGGGGCGGGTTAGCCGCCCCTCCGCAAACCGGCCGAACAGTTATTCGGTCACGTTCGTCATCAGCTTGCGCACGGCCGTCGCCTCGAAGACCGGCTCCACCTTGATCTTGCCCGAGATGATGTCTTCGCGGATGGCCTGGACCTCGCTCCAGACATTGTCGGGAATCGCCGGGGTCTTGAGCAGCTTGACCGAGTCATCCTTGACGCCGATGGCATAGCTCTTGGTGCCGAAAGTATCGGACTTCAGGTCATCGATCATAGCCGTGTAGACCGGAGTAATGTCCCAGATCACCGAGGACAGAAGGAAGCCCTTGTCGATGGGCGATTTGTCGCCGATCACATCGATGAAATAGGCCTTGCCGCCATCGGTCGCCTTGGTGGTTTCCACCGCCTGCAGCATGCCGAAGCTGGAGCCGTTGCCCTGGCCGAAGATGATGTCGGCACCGGACGCGATGACGCTTTCGGTCACGCGCTTGCCACCGGCGGCATCGCTATAGGCGGCGGGGCCGATCACGGCGTAAGTCACTTTCACGTCCGGGTTCTCGGCCTTCACACCCTCGGCAAATGCAGCCGACTGCGAGTTCCAGGACGGCGGCTCGCCCGACACTACGATGCCAACGGCCTTGGTGCGCGTCATCTTGGCTGCCAGGCGGCCGGCCAGATAGGCGCCCTCGTGACCGCTCAGCGTGTAGTCAGCGATCAGACCTTTCTTGAGCGCGTCGGGCGTGTCGACGATCGCAACCGGCACGTTCAGTTCGTTGGCGATCTCCGGCGCCGAGGTGTTGTAGCCGCTGGCATGCGCAATCAGCAGGCTTGCGCCCTCTTCCGCCAGTTCGCGCAGCGTGGGACGAACATCGCCATAGCCGAGACCCTGCGCGAGGATCACTTCCACGCCCGCCGCCTCGGCCGCAGCCTTCGCGGCCTCCACGCCCTGCTGGTTCCAGCCATAGTCGGTGCCTTCTTCCGGTGTGAGAATGGCGATGGACTTGACATCGGCAGCATGAGCACCGCCGAGGACGAAGCCACTCAACAGCAACACGCTGACACTATACTTTAATTTTCTTAGCATTTCTTCCTCCGTTATTTTGATTCTATTCCCATATATTATTGTCGTTATTTGAAAACCTGATAGTGTGAATTCAGATTTTCAAATGGGGATCGTTCTCTTGTTCACACGAATTTTTGTCGCAGCAGTGTTGGCGCTCACGACAGACGCGGCAGCGGTTGAACTGCGCCACATCACCGTTCGCACCGGCACCGACGGCCTCACGCCGGTGACATTCACCGTGTCCAATGCCGGCATCGAGCCGATCGCATGCCATGCCGATATCGCCCACTGGTATTCTCTGGAACTGGCCAAAGCCGCGCCGGGAGCGGTACTCGACATCGAACTCTGGTTCGATCCCGAGACCGGCACATATGCCGCGCTCAACGACAAGGGCGAGAACCTGCCCGTCGAGCGCCTGTGGTGTGGCATGGACGGGCGCGCATATGCGACGCGCGCGCTGATTTCGCTCGACCGGCGCGCCGAGAAGCTGCCCGCCGCCGAGCGCGCGGTGCGCTGCGTGGAAAACGGGGGCCGCCTGTCGTGCCAGTGAGCGAAGGCCACCTTCATCACTGCGCCGCCTTCGAGGCCACGAGCGCTTGCAGCCTCTCATATTCAGCCTTCACGGCCGGATCGGTGGCGAGAAGCGTATCGGCCAGTTCATGGAACTCGGCCTCCATCTTCGCCTGCTCTTCCGGCGACAGCTCGTTGATTACGCCGCCGTTGTCGGCCCAGACCTGATAGGTCTTCCGAACATTGTCGACGCCCCACTTGAACACCGAGGTTTCGGCCGCACGACCCGCCTCGACGATGGCCTTGCGCACATCCTCGCCCTGCGACTGGAACCAGTCTTCATTGACCACCGTGACCGAGACGATCTCGGCAAAGCGCAGATCGGTGATGTTCTTGCCGATGTCGTAATATTTGAACGCCGTCAGGATCGGCATCCCGACCAGCATACCGTCGAGCCCGCCGGATTCGAGTTGCGGAATGACTTCGGTCAGCGCCAATGGCAATGGTGTCGCACCGACCAGTTCCATCGGCTTGATCTGAAGCGGCGAAGCGAAAGTGCGGATCTTCAACCCCTTGAGTCCTTCGAGCGTCGTCACCGGTTTCATGGTAAAGACCACGGTGGGGCTGTTGTAGATCGCGCCGATCACGCGCAGCCCTTTGTCGAGGAACATCTCCTCCAGATGCGCGCGGTATTCCGGGTCGTGGATGGCGTTGTCCACGTCCTGCGGCGTCTTGAACAGCCCCGGCGCATCGAAGGCCTGGAAGCGCGGATCGACGTTGGTCATGAAGGACGTCGGCGTGGTGAAGGCCTCGATCGTGCCCAGCAGAACACCTTCGGCCATGCGCGGGATGGAGCCGAGCTGGCTTGCCGGATAAATCTCCGTCTTCACCGCATTGCCCACGCGCTTGTCGAGCTCCTCGGCAAAGACTTTCTGCCATTCGTGCTGGACGTCATTGATGGTCGCGGAAGCGAGCTTCATGGTCGCCTGCGCCGCGGCCGGCGTGGTCGCCATGCCCATGGGCAGAAGGGCAAGCGCGGTGCCGAATGCCGCAGCCTTGAGAATTGAAGAAAGCATCACGTTCCCCCTGGTTTTCTAAAGTGCCTGGCCAAGCGCCAGAGACAGCGCCGGCACATAGGTGATGATGATGAGCGCCGTGATCTGCACGGCCACGTAGGGCAGCACGCCGCGATAAAGCGAATGCGCCGGCAGGCCCGTGACGGACTGGGCAACGAAGATGTTCAGCCCGAAGGGCGGGGTGAACATGCCGATTGCCAGATTGACCGTCATGACGATGCCGAAATGGATCGGGTCTATGCCGAGCGAAATCGCAATCGGCACCAGCAGGGGCGCAAACACCAGGATCGCCGAAGTCGGGTCGAGAAAGCAGCCGATGACCAGCAACACGACATTGACCGCCAGCAGGAACGTCACCGCGCTCATGTCGAGCGCCTCGATCCAGGCGACGATTGCCTGCGGCACGCCCTGCGTGGTCAGAACCCAGGTGACGACACCCGCAGTCGCGACGATCACCAGTATCTGCGCCGACAACATCGCTGAATTGCCTGCCGCCCGCACAATGTCGCCCCAACTCATGGTGCGATAGACGAAACGCGCCACGACAATCGCATAGAGGCAGGCAAAGCCACCGGCCTCGGTGGGCGAAAACCAGCCATTATAGATGCCGCCGAGCACGAAAACCGGCATCAGCAGCGCGGCAAGTGCGTTTCTGGTAGCTGCCCAGGCAATGGCCGGATCGAAACGGCCAACCACGGGAATCCGGAGCACGATGGCCATGACGATGACGAAGGCGCACATCATCAACGCCAACAGCATACCCGGCAGGATGCCCGCCATGAACAGGCGCGGAATGGACTGCTCGGCCGCCAGCCCATAGAGGATCATGGCGATGCTGGGCGGAATGACGATGTCGATGGCACCGCTCGATGCCAGCAGGCCGGCCGCGCGCTCCTTGCCATAACCGGCGCTTTCAAGCTTGGGATAGAGCGTCTTGCCGAGCGCGGCGACCGCCGCCACGCTGGAGCCGGAAATGGCGCCGAGCACGGTGGAGGCGCCGACCGTCGAGACGGCCAGGCTGCCGGGCAGCCTGCCGACCATCGCCAGCACCCATGCGATCAACCTTGAGGCGATGCCGCTGGTGCCCATCAGTTCGCCGGCGAAGACGAAGAACGGAATGGCGAGCAATGCGTAGTTATCCAGACCGCCGAACAGCACCTGATGCAGCGCAACCGGCGGCAAGGGCAGGACGAAGAAGAATGTGACGGCCACCGCTGCCAGGAAGACGAGGAAAACCGGCGTGCCAAGCACCAGAAGCAGCACGGGAAGGACGGCGAGCGAGGCGATCATGCTGCCGGCTCCCGATGAGGGTCGTTGCGCAGCAGCGCGCCGATGTCACGAACGAGCATGAAAGCGCCGACGAGCGTCAACCCGGCAAAGCCGACCAGCAGGGCCGTGTGCGGCACCGACATGGGTACACCAAGCCCCATGCTCTTGGTGCCGAGCCGGCTGATCTTGCCGACGAAAAGATCGGAGGCATAGGTGACGTAAGCGCAGGCGAAGACGGCCGCGGCATCATGCACGACATGCAGCAAATGCTTGGCGCGCCCCTTCGCATAGGACGGCAACAGGTTGACGCTGATATGATCGCGCTTGGCAAGCGACAGGATCGCGCCAGCCATCACCACCCATATCAGGGTGTAGACCATCAGCTCATCCGTGCCGGTCATCGAAAAGCCGAACAGATAGCGACCCGACGCGTTGACGACATTCACGCCCACCACGAACAGGAGCGCGATGCCGAGCACGGTGTGCAGCAACCTGCCTGATCGAGCGGCAAGCTGCGAAACCTCCCATTTACTTGTCAGACGGCCCTGTTTCTCCCCCACAGCCGAATGCATCGCCTACTCCCGGTTTTCGAGGATCCGGCGAATGGCCACCAGTTTCCTGGCTCTTTCGCCCTGTAATGTCGAGATTTGCTCGGGCGTATAGGCGAACATGCCCTCACCCGACTTCATGCCGAATTTGCCCTCCCCGGCCTTGTCCAACACAAGCGGCGCAATGTCCTTGCGGTCAGCCAGATCGGCGTTGAGGAAGGAGGAGACGGACTTGTAGATGTCGAGGCCGGCCATATCGAGCAGCGCCATGGGGCCAACCACCGCGATCTTGTAGCCAATGCCCCACGAGACGCAGGTATCGAGATCCTCGGGCTCGATCACGCCGCGCTCGACCAGGTCGACCGCTTCTCGCAGAAGCGCATAGAGCACGCGGTTTTCGACGAAGCCCGGCACATCCTTCTTCACCACCACCGGCAGCAGGCCCAGCGAACGGATGAGGTCGCGGATTGTCGCGACGGTTTCCGGCGCGGTCTTTTCGCCGCCGATCACCTCGATCATCGGGATGATGTGCGGCGGGTTCGACCAGTGCATGCCGACGAAGCGTTCGGGATGCGAGATATGCGCCTGCAGCTTGGTGATCGGAATGCCCGACGTATCGGACGCTACGATCACCGATGGCTGAACCAGCGGATCGATGGTGCGATAGGTCTCGGCCTTGATGTCTATGTTTTCGGGCACGTTCTCGATCACCAGATCGGCGCCCTCGACGGCCTCGGCGATGCTTGAGACGAAACGGACCGTTCCGACGCCCGTAGTCGGGGCCTCTATTCCAAGCCGATCCAGCGCGGCCCCGGCCGTATCCAGCATGCCCCGCGCACGCTCGACCGCCGCCTGCGAGACGTCATAGGCCGCGACATCCAGCCCGCCGCGCGAAAGCCGCGCGGCGATGCCGGGTCCCATTGTGCCGAGGCCGATAAGGGCGACGCGCCGTATCATCATGCGGCCCTGGTGGACTGGACAGCGCCGGTGGCGACCTGGAAGGCAGGGCGCTGGGCAATCGCCGCCACCCAGCGCTCAAGATTCGGCAGCGACGGCCGCTCGATCTTGAAATCGACGCAGCGCTTCAGGATCGGCGCACAGGCGATGTCGGCTATGGTCAGCTTGCCGAGTGCCAGGAAATCCTTGCCCGCAAGATGAGCATCGATGATCTTGAGCTGATTGACGAGATCGCGAACCTGCTCCTTGTATTCGGGGGTCTGCTCTTCAGGCGGCAGCTTCGAACCCTTGAACGCGGCGAGATAACCGGGATTGACCGCAGCCAGCAGGAAATCCATCCAGCGCTCCACCTCGGTCTTCTCGGCAGGCGTCGCGCCGGTCAGATGCTCGCCGAAGGCTGCCAGATAGCGCAGGATGGTATTGGATTCCCACACCACCGTCTTGTCATCCACCAGGGTAGGAACCTTGGAAGTCGGGTTCAGCGCCTTGTATTCGGCTGTCTGGGTGTTCTCGAACTGCCGGCCGTAATCCTCGCGCCTGTAGCGGGCGCCCAGTTCCTCCAGCATGAAGATGACTTTCTGGACGTTGCCGGATGTCTGGCGGCCTAGAAGCTGGTACATGTGCGGGTCTCCTCGATTTTCCTACGCTCAGGCCTTCGGGGCCAGCGGCTTGTAGACGATAGCGTCCATCTCGATCTTGGTGTTGATGACGGCGCGGGCCTCGACGGTGGTGCGCGCAAGCACGGCATCGCCGATACCTTCCAGAAACGCCCTGTTGTAACGGCCGAAGTCGCGCGTATCCTCGAGATAGGTGGTGATGCGCACCACGTCGGACAGCGTGGCGCCCTCATGCGCAATGACGCGCTCTATCGTCTTCAGCGTCGCGAGCGTCTCTTCCTCGATCGTGCCGGTAATCATGTTGTTATTTTCGTCCTTCGGCACCTGTCCGGAGACGAAGATGTAGTCGCCGGCGCGCACAGCCGGGTGGAATGGCAGGTTCGGGTTCTTCTTGCCGATGGCGTAATGGGTGTCGGATTTTTTCGTGCTGTCGTTCACGGCCGAACTCCTAGAAAACGCTGGTTTCGATGATGTCCACGCCACGGATGCGGTCGATCAGATAGAGAATGCCGCGGTCGTCGATAGTGACATCGTTGGAAGAGGCCTGATCCGCCCCTGCCGGCGCGTCGGGTAGGAAGTGCCCCACTTCCTTCGGCGCGAATGGGTCGGCAATGTCGACAAGGCGAAGGCCCTGCGCGAACCAGGCAAAGGGGATGATGCTACCCTTGAAACGCTCCGAAGGCTGGTGACAGCCGGTCATCGGCGGCTGCGGCGCGCCATCGGGATCGATGCCCGGAACCTGGAAGGTCGAGATCGGCAGCGGGTTGGTTTCGTCGGTGATGTCGTAGACCCAGGTAAAGGATGGCGCATGCGGCCGCAGCTTTGCCACGTCCTCGTCGGCCACCACCATGATGTTGCGGCCCTTGAGCGGCTGCGGGATCGGCAGACAGGTGTGGGTCGGATGCGGGAAGGCCGGGCTGGAGTTCACATGGCTGATCAGAGTGGGCTTGCTCATGTCGGAAATGTCGAGAATGAACAGGCCGTGATGCCAGTAGCTGACATAGAGCCGGTTGCCCATGCGCAGCGGATGGTGGCAGCGCGGCGTGACGTAGTCATGCCACGGATATTCCTCGCCACCGGCGGTCCACTGGCCCGGAATCCACCACCGCCCGACCTCGACCGGGTTCACCGGATCGATCAGATCGAGGATCATGACGATGTTGCCGACATAACCCTCGGCCGTCGGCGAGATATAGGCATAGCGGCCGTCATAGTCATAACGATGCACGCCCTTGCCGCCAGTCAGCCATTTGGAGATCAGCTTCGGCCGGTCCGGCTTGCTGGTATCATAAATGGCCAGCCCCCCGCCGAAATCGGCCGGACCTTCGTTGCCGAAGCGCTCGTGGTTGATGATCATCAACCCGTCCTTGGCGCGCACCTTATGCGAATGCCAGCCGACCGGCACATCGATCGTGGTGATCTTTCTCGGGTTCCGCGGATCGGAAATATCGACCAGCGTGGTACCGCTCGGCGGACGCATATGACCGATATAGAGAATGTTGCCGTCAACCCAGACCTGACCGCCGCCGGGACAGTCGATATGGCCGATATGCTTGGTATTGGACGCGGAAACCAAATGCTTACGCCTTCTTGCTGGTGCGTTGCCTGGATACCGACGCGCCGACAAAACCGGCGCGTCGCGATGATCGGAATTTTCAGGCGAGGCGGAGCAGATCGCCGGCCTGGTTACGACCCCAGCGCTTGTAGAGAAGCAGCGCTTTCTGGGTTGGCGCATCGGTGGCGCCGAAGAAGATGACCGGTTCAGTGGAGGAGCCGTTCACATGCTCCACCCAGCAACCACCCGGCACCGCCAGCGTGTCGAACTGGTTCCAGTCATACCGCTTGCCGTCGATGATCGAGTGACCGGAGCCACGGAAGGGCGCGAGCAAAAGGCTTGCGGTCTCGCGCTGCGGCAGCGTCTTTTCACCCGGACGCAACATCTGGACGTAGAAGTTGATAGTCTTGAACACCGGACCGCCTGTGCTCGGATCGACATAGTCGACCACGATGCCCTCATGCGGGTCGCCGTCCCAATCCTTATGAGCGTCGAGAACGGCCTCCATCTTCTCCCAGCGATAGACGTACATCGGCGACGAGAGCCCGCCGCCACGCTTGTGGTCGACGAACCGCGGCATCAAACCGCCCTCGCCGTAGATGCGCTGGGAGTAGTCGGACGGATAGCGTGCGGTCTGGACCTTCTTCTCGACTTCCTTGCCGTTTTCCATCTCGGTGTAGCGGTGGTCGAAGTGGACG
>Ga0182738_1001096_pt1 | contig 34713 bp, 25 predicted proteins | sample eDN5th30CBELigMG_FD_128876 | JGI IMG/M metagenome (GOLD analysis project Ga0182738, IMG submission 128876) | Enriched Miracle-Growth compost microbial communities from Emeryville, California, USA - eDNA 5th pass 30_C BE-Lig MG (version 2)... ...
AGATCCCGCAGCCCAACCGCTCGCTCGGCATCCTCCGGCGGATCGGCAATCCGCGTTCCGCCGCGGCCGAGCGCTTCGTCGCCCACGTCACCACCGCCTTCGACGAGCTCAAGCACATCATCAAGCGCCACGAGAACGCGGTCGTCTGGGGGCGCTGAGCGATCGGCCGGACGGTGCCCTGCCTCCCGGGGGGCACGCTCTTGCCCGCGGCCCGGGCCGCTGCTAGGCCAGAGACGCGCCTGGCCTGGGGAGGAGACCGCCCGGCCTGGCGCCAGCCGCTCGCGCGATCCGGCCCGGGACCGACATCGCGAAAGGGCCGGATTAGCTCAGCGGTAGAGCAGCGGTTTTGTAAACCGAAGGTCGGGGGTTCAATCCCCTCATCCGGCTCCATCCCCTCGCAGGAACAATCGACGCGGGGCTGTCACGAAGCGGGCACACCCCGGCGCCGATGCAGCGGTGCGGCGTGGCGGACTGACGCGCAGGTATTTGAAATATCGGGGCATCCAGGATGGAGCGGGTGAAGGGAATCGAACCCTCGTCATCAGCTTGGAAGGCTGTTGCTCTACCATTGAGCTACACCCGCGGTCCGGAGAGGATAGCAGGACCGGCCGCCGCCCGCATCCGGGGATGGGCCGGTCCGTGGGGAGGTAGAATCCCCATCCTCCGATGTCAACAGAGGGCATCCGGCCACGCCTAAAACCGTCCTTTGATTTAATTGATGAATTTGGCGCGCGCCGCACCTGTTGCGGCCGCTGACCCGGCCGCCGCCACACGCCGATGATGACCGGGAGGGCGCCGGCAACGGCGGCGAGGCTCTCGATCGTGACGGGGTGGTTCCGGAGCGCGGGCCGTGCTTCGCCATCGCAGCCGGCGCAACGGATGCGTCGGGAGAGGCGCCATGGCATGCTGCGGCATGTCCCGGCGAGACCGAGAATGGCATGAAACACGTCATCATCACGAGGTTCGGCCTGGCCCGACTGGATGAGGCCTTCTACCGCGAGCACTTGCGTCTTTGCTCGCTGACGCTGGCACCATCGTTGCGGGCCCAGTCCTCGAAGAAGTTCATCTGGGCGGTTGCGATCGACAAGCGCGCTCCCGAATGGGTCGATGATGCGATCCGACAATTGACGCCGGGGATAGATGTCAGGATCTGGCGCATCGATCCTCTTGTCGATGGCCTCAATCCGGTCGACGTCGAAGCCCTGGAGCGCATAGCCCGCGGCGATGCGGTCATCACGTCGCGCGTGGACGACGACGATCTTCTGCACCGTGATTTCGTGCGCCGTACCCGAAGCGAGCTCAAGGATGCAACGGGCGTCGTCTACCTCACCTACGGTGACGGCCTGATCATCTCTCGCCGGACCACCGAGAAGAGACGGTCTCCCTGGATCGGATTGGGCCTTTCCTGCCTGTCGTCGGCGCCGTTCGAAGATCAGGCCTATCGCTACAGCCACTCGAGGACCGGCGTCGAAGCCGCCCGCGACGGGCACGAGGTGAGGGAAATTTCCACGCCGGAGCCGATGTGGATTCGCACCTACCGCGCGACGTCGGACAGCGCGGAACCATACAAGGGCACGCGCATAAGGATCGGCGAGGCGACCTCGGTGGACCCACGGCTGTTCGGTTTGAGCAAGCTGGGCCTTTGGCGTCTTCGTCGGGCGCTTCGCGAGGCTGAAGCTGCGCCGACGCGATCGGGGATCACCCGCCCCAAGGCCCAGCCGAGACTGTTCATGAAGTCCGAGATCCTGCGGACGATCGAAGCGCTCCGCATGCAGGAGCCCGAACCGAAAGAGACAATCGAAGCGCTCGCGGCGGCGCTCTACAGCTTCTAGCCCGACGGCCCCTGCTTCCGCTTCCTTCGCGGGAAATGGAAACGCAGCCTTGGAGAAGACGGCACACGTCCATCAGCCCCAAGGCTGAACGCGCCGTCGGCGTCCGCGATCGGCGGCGCGGCGTTCGGCCGGTTGGAGAAGGTGAGGGGTGAACCTCGAACCGGAACCCGGCGGGCAGGGTTGGTGTGGCGGCTGCCCGCAAGGGAAAAATGGTGGGGGAGGTAGGACTCGAACCTACGAAGGCTAAGCCAGCGGATTTACAGTCCGCCCCCTTTGCCGCTCGGGACACTCCCCCGACGATGCCGGAAAGCACCGGACGCCTGCCATCGCGGGCGCCGGCGGGTCTTATGACGAGCGGCGCCGGTGGTGTCAACGCGCTCGCGCGGCTTTTGATCGCCAGTCCCGCCGGCAATGGAATTGTCGTGGCCGGCGCGCCGACCTATAAGCCCGCCATGAGCCAGCGCCGATCGCATCACGGGGACCGCCGGCGGCCGGGCGGGGGCCATCGCGGCGCGCCCGACCGCCGTGGCGAGGCCCACCTCATCTACGGTTTCCACCCGGTCCTGGCGGCGCTCGCCAATCCGGGGCGAACCGTCCGCCGCGTCATCGGTACGGCGAACGCTCTCGCCCGCCTCGCCGAGGCCGGAGCGCGGCTGCCCGTCGCGCCCGAGGAGGCCGGCCCCCGCGACCTCGACCGGCTGCTTGGCGGCGAGGCGGTCCACCAGGGCATCGCCCTCGAGGTCCTGCCGCTCGAGCCGCTGCCGATCGAGGCGCTCGCCGAGGCCCGGCTGGTCGTCGTGCTCGACCAGGTGACCGATCCGCACAATGCCGGGGCGATCCTGCGCTCGGCGCTCGCCTTCGGCGCCGACGCGCTGCTCACCACCAGCCGGCACGCGGCGGCCGAGACCGGCGTGCTCGCCAAGGCCGCCTCGGGCGCGCTCGACCGGCTGCCGCTGGTGATGGTCCCGAATCTCGCCCGCGCCCTCGGTCAGCTCGCCGATATGGGGTTCGTCCGCGTCGGCCTCGACAGCGAGGGCGACGTCGCGCTCGAGGCGGCGCTCTACGGCGGGCGCGTCGCGCTGGTGCTCGGCGCCGAGGGCAAGGGCCTCCGCCGGCTGACCCGGGAGACCTGCGATCGGGTCGCGCGGCTGGAGATGGCAGGCCCGCTCGCGAGCCTCAACGTCTCCAACGCCGCCGCGGTCGCCCTCTACGTCACCCGGCGCCACATCGACGCCGCCGGTGGCGCATGACGCCGCGGCGATCCCGCGGCCGGGCCCGGCCGCTCAGTCGGGCTCGATGGTGATGGAGCGCACGGCGAGCGGCATGCCGCGGCCCTCGATGTCCGACCAGATCGCGATCCGGTGCGTGTCGCCCGTCCCGCCGATCTCGCCGATCGGCACGACGAAGGAGAAGCTGTGGTCCGTGAAGACCTTCTCCGGCACGAACACGATCCAGTTGCTGTTGCCCTTCGCCCCGGCCGAATAGGCGGCGGCGAAGGGGACCGGCGTCCCCTCGGTCCCGGATTTCGCCGAGATCGTGACGCGCACCCGGCGTCCCTCGAACTTCGGCAGGAGCGCCGGCGGGATGGCGACCGCGACGCCGTCGGTGGCGCCGGCGGCGCTCGCCGCCTTCACCTCGGTGCGGAGCCAAACCGACCCGCCGGACGGATCGGGCTCGACAATGTTGCCCGGGGCGGCGGCGAGCGCCGCGGGGTCGCCCGCGAAGATGACGTCGGGCCGGACGGCCGGCGGCCCCGAGCCGCCGGCGCCGCCGCTCCCGCCGAACAGGCCGGAATCGATGCCGAGCCGGACGGGATCGATCAGGCGGAACTGGACCGCCGCGAACAGCGCGCCGGCGAGGACGAGGACGATCACGAACACGACGAGCAGGATGCGGAGGAACCCGGCCAGCGCCGACCGGCGGGGAGGGCGTCCCGCGCCCGCCCGGCCGTCGCCGCGGAGGAAGGCCGCATCGTCGGCGTAGCCGTCCTCGGGCCCGCGCCGCGGCGGGGCGTAGCCGGTCTCGTGCTCACTGCGCTGGGACATGGCTCTCCGTCCGCGCCGCGCGGCCGACGCTAGGACAGCTGCGCGACGAGATAGTCATAGGCTTCGCTGAAGCCGTTGAGGTCGAAATTGACCTGCATGAGCTGCTTGTTGCCGAGGACGTAGCTCGCCGAGGCCTTGGTCGCGCCCTTGATCGCATTGGCGAGCGCGGCATCGAAGGCGCCGCGGGCGATGCACACCCGCGGCCCGCAGACGTCGTAGCCGAGGGTCCGGGGGTCGCCGTCGCCGACGAAGAGCCGGATTCCCTCCTTGATCGAGATGCCGGCCGGGACCGTGAGCGACTGGGTCAGCGCGTTGTCGTCGCCCGCCGAGATCGACCACAGGAGCGCGAGGCGCTTGTCCTGGGGGCGGATGCGGGACTGGATGAGCGAGCAGCGCTTGGCCTCCTGGTCGTTCTCGACGCAGACCACCGTCCAGGCGTTGAAGGTCTTCTCCGTCTTGGTCGCGGCGGCTGCCGGAGCGGCCGGAAGGCTCGCCGCAAGGAGGGCGACTCCTGCCGCCGCGAGGGCGGCGAGACGGCCGCAGCGGCGGGACGGATGCATGCGACGGGCTGGGTTCGGCATTTGTCGGGTCAAGGATTCGTTCCCCTGTCTGCCACGGCCGGAACCCGCCTTATCAGGTCCCTCGTATTGCAACCAGCGTGGAATTTGACGATAGGGGATCGGTGCCTCGCCCGGCAATATGTCGCCGTCGCGGCCCACCCCAGAGCGAACCATGAGCGAATCGAACCCCAAGGACGATCAGCGCGGCACGCCGGCGGGAGGCCATCGGGTGAGCGCCGGGCTGGGCGGCGCCGTGCCGCCGCCGCGCCCGGTGTCGTCCGCGCCGGCATCGCCCGCCCCGGTTGCCCCCGCCCCGGCGTCGCCCGCGCCGGCCGCCCCCGCCGGCAATGTCCGGATGAGCCTCGACAAGGCCATGGAGCTGGCCCTCTCGCACTATCGCGCCGGCCGCCTCGACCTTGCCGCGCGCGTGGCGACGCAGATCCTCGAGGCGCGGCCGCGGCATGCGCCCGCCCACAATCTCCTCGGCGCGGTCCAGCTCGGCAAGGGGAACGCCGCCGGCGCGGTCAAGTGCTTCCAGCGGGCCGTCCGGCTCGACGCGCGCAACGGGCAGTATCACTCCAATCTCGGCGAGGCGGAGCGCCAGCGCGGCAAGCTCCGCGAGGCCGGCATCGCGCTCGCCCACGCGGTGGAGCTCAGCCCCGGCTCGGCCCAGGCCCACAACAACCTCGGCATCCTCCACTACGACCGCGGCGCCTTCGCCGAGGCCGAGCAGGCCTACCGCAAGGCGCTGGCGATCGACGCGGCCTACCCGGAGGCGCGCAACAACCTCGGCAATGCGCTGCGCATGCTCGGCCGCCGGGAGGAGGCGGTCGAGGAGTACCAGCGGGCGCTCCTCGCCCGCGAACGCTATCCGGAGGCGTACAACAACCTCGCCACGGTGCTGCGCGAGATGAAGCAGATCGAAGGCGCCGAGCATGCCTATCGGAAGGCCATCGAGCTGCGGCCGGGATACCTCGAGGCGCACGACAACCTCGCGCTGCTGCTCGCGGGCGACAAGCGGGCCGAGGATGCGCTGAGGGTTCTCGGCCGGGCGCTCGAGCTCGATCCGCGCCGGGTGCCGACCCTCGTCGCGGTCGCCCGCGTGCAGATCGGCAAGGGCAGCTACGTGCAGGCCGAGCAGGCGTGCAGCGCCGCCCTTGCGGTCGATCCGCACAACGTCGCGGCCCTCACGGCCTTCGGCGAAATCTGCTTCGACAACGACCGCTTCGGCGAGGCCATCGCCGCGCTCGACACGGCGCTGGCCACGGACCCGCACGCCTGGGAGGCGCGCAACCTCTACGCCAACTGCCTCAAGGCGGTCGGCCGGCTGGACGAGGCCCGCGCCGCCTTCGAGCGGACGCTGGCCGACAGTCCGGAGGCCTATGGCTGCTACGCGAACCTTGCCGACCTGGTCGAGTTCACGGCGGACGACCCGCATCTGCGGGGCATGGAGCGGATCCTCGCCGAGGCGGAGAACCCGGATTCGGCGCGCTACACGCCGGTCCTCTTCGCGATCGGCAAGGCCTATGACGACATCGGCGAATACGGGAAGGCGATGGCGCACTGGCGCCGCGGCGCCGCCCAGCGGCGCAAGGAGCTCGACTACGACGAGGCCGAGACGCTCGGCTTCTTCGACGCCATCATGCGCCTCTACGACGCCGACTATTTCGCCGATCCGCCGTTCGCCGGCGTTCCCTCGCCGCTCCCGGTGTTCATCATCGGCATGCCCCGCTCGGGCTCGACGCTGGTCGAGCAGATCGTGTCCAGCCATCCGAAGGCGCATGGCGGCGGCGAATCGAAGGACCTGACGCGCCGGATGGGCGCGCTCCGCGGCCGCTTCCCCGGCCTGCCGCGCTATCCCGAGATGGGCCGGCGCATGAACGCGGAGCAGTACCGGATACTCGCCGAGGGGTATCTCGCCGCGATGCGGGCCACCGACCCGGCGGCGGAGCGCATCACCGACAAGCTCCTCTCCAACTTCTATTTCGTCGGCATGCTGCGCGTCATGTTCCCCGGGGCGCGCTTCATCCACACGGCCCGCAACCCCGTGGATACCTGCCTCTCCTGCTACTCCAAGCTCTTCAAGGACGACCTGCCGCACAGCTACGACTTCGGCGAACTGGCCCGCTTCTATGCCCGCTATCAGCGGCTGATGGCGCACTGGGAGCGTCTCCTGCCGAAGGAGGCGCTGCTGACCGTCGCCTACGAGGACGTGGTCGCCGACATCGAGACCGCGGCGCGCCGCCTCATCGACTTCGTCGGCCTGCCCTGGGACGCATCGTGCCTCGCCTTCCACGAATCGGCGCGGCCGGTGAAGACGGCGAGCGTGGTTCAGGTCCGGAAGCCGGTCTACACAACCTCGGTGGCGCGCTGGAAGCGCTACGGACCGGATGCCCGGCAGCTTATTGAGGAACTGTGTGCTTCCGGGGCAACAGGCGTCTGAGGCGCCGCCGGCGGCCGGCGCGGACCCGGACACGCGGGAAAGTGGATGTCGAATCAAGGGATTGCCGATGCGGCCTTTAGCCCGGCGGAAGGGCGGCCCGCCATCGCCGCCGTACCGCGCGGTCGGGAACGTGGCAGGAAAATGGCCATGCCCGGCTTGCTAGGATGCTCGGAAGGCGCGTAAGCTAGTACAATTATTGGGTGCCATACGCGGATTCGGGGCAATCCGCGGTTTTTTGGGGGGAGACCGGCGGTGCTTTCACGCAAGTCGTTTTCGGCGCTCTTGACCGGTGCTTCGCTGGCTGCGTTGGCGGCCACGGCGGGACGGGTCAGCGCGGCCACGACCACGGTCAACCTGCCGGCCTTCAACTGGGTGTCGGACATCGACTGGCTCAACATCGAGGGCACCTCGGTGGTGGGCACCTTCACCAATTCGGCGACGATCTCGGACGGGCTGGGCAACCCCGATTCCAGCGGCGCCATGGGCGTCCATGTCCGCGACGGCGCGCAGATCGACGTCTTCGTCAACAACGGCGCCATCTTCGCCTCGGACAACGGATTTCCGATCTTCGGGAACACCGTCACCGACGAGGCCCGTGCCGCGGGGCTGGTGGTCGATGGAAACGTCGCCTCGACCGTCAACAACGGCAGCATCGGCGCGGTCGCCTTCGGCTTCGATTTCGAGACCACCGGCGACGCCCACGCCTCCGGCTTCGCGACCGGCATCTTCCATGACAGGTTCGATTCCGACGACGGCCTGGTCGCCGACGTCGACAACCACGGCGCCATCACCGTCAACGCCGGGTCGCAGGCGACCAGTCTCGACGGGGAAGCCGAGGCGTATACGGGCGCCTTCGGTATCGACGTCCACTTCAACGATCACGATGCGGTGGTCTCGAGCGAGATCACCAGCGACAGCCCCATCACGGTCACGACCGGCGCCGGGGCCGACGGCGCGGACCGGGCCTATGCCAGTTCCTGGGGCGATGCCATCGGGCAGGACTTCGAGAACGTCGACGGCGGGATCGCGTCGGTCATAAACAACGGCGAAATCGCGATGACCGGCGTCTCCGAGGCGCGGGTCGAGGGCGGCTACGCCTATGCCGAGACCAATGCCGACGGCATCGACCAGGAGATCGAGGTCGACCAGGCGGCGGGCCTCTCGGCGATCGTGACGGCCACCAACGCGGGCAGCATGACGGTCTCGGGGTCGGCGACGGCGTCGGCTACCTACGGCTTGGTGGAGGCGCAGGCGAGCGCCGCCGGCATCGAGCAGGATGCCTATGGCGGCAAGACGCTGTCGTCGGTCGCGGCCACCAATCTCGCCGACCTGAGCGTCGCCGCGACGGCGACGGTGACGGTCGATGCGGGCACCTATATCAGGGCCAATGCCTCTGCCGCCGGCATCGCGCAGGATGTCTCGGGCGGCTCGAGTGACTCCTACGGACTGAACGCGGCGGCCTTTGCCGACAACCAGGCGTCGCTGACGGTCGCCGCCACGGCCTCGGCGTCGGGGACCTATGTCGACGATTCGCGTGGCGCCATCGCGTTCGCCGCGGGCATCGACCAGCAGGTCGAAGAGGCGGCGTCCCTCTCGGCGGTCGCCACCAACAGCGCCTCGATCGACGTCCTCGCGAGCGCGTCCTCGGATTTCGTTGCCGGCACGTATATCGCCGCGGGCGCCTTCGCCGTCGGCGTGAACCAGGACGTGGACGGCGACTATGACTTCGGCGGGGCGGCCTTCGCCTCGTTCGTGAACAGCGGCGCGGTCACCGTCCAGGCCGAGTCCACCAGCACCATGGACTACGCGTTCCTGGCGGAATCCTTTGCCCTCGCGGGCGGGGCGGCCCAGAGCGTCTACGACGTCAGCTCGGGGACCATCGAGTTCGAGAATGCCGAGGGCGCCTCGATGGACGTGTCGGCGGATGCGCAGGCGAACGGCATGTTCGCGCTGAGCCAGGGCTCGGCCGTGGGCGTCGCCCAGTCCGTGAACACGATCGGCGACGCCGCGACCGCCAACCTGACCGCGACGAATCTCGGGCTCATGACCGTCGGCGCGAAGTCGCAGGCCGAGAGCACCTATGTGGCGGCGGCCCGTGCGCAGGCGGTCGGCTTCTCGCAGCACGGCAGCGCCAACGAGGTCACCCTGGAGGCGACCAACAGCGGCGATCTCTCGGTCTCCGCGCAGGCGGTGGCGAACGTCGTCGCGGGCGAGCTCTCCACACCGTCCGTGGCCTATGCCTACAACACCTATGTCGGCGGCATCGCGCAGGGCGGCGGGGGCGGCGAGACGATCTCGGCCACGGCGTCGAACACCGCCTCGATCGCCGTCGCGTCGAATGTTCAGGCGTCCGCCTCGACCTATGCGGTGGCCGGGTCCTTCGCGTTCGGCGTCATGCAGGACGTGTACGCGACCAACGCTTCGGCGGCCTTCAGCAACAGCGGCGTCGTCTCGGTCGCCAGCGCGTCGGAAGCCTCCGCGGACCGCTTCGCGATGGCCGTGGCGGGCGCGGTCGGCGTCGCCCAGGACGTCGAGGGCAACTACCCCGGCGACGATGTTCCCGCGTCGGCGATGGCCAGCGTCATCAACGACGACACGATCATCGCGGGCGCCGAGGCGACGGCCGGCGGCCTGAACGCGGCGCAGTCGACCTATGCCGCGGCGATGGCCTTCGGCACCGGCGTGTCGCAGTACGTCGACTATGCCTCCACCGGGCAGGCGAGCCTCACCAACAGCGGGACCGTCGCGGCGACCGGCACCTCCAGCGCCACCGGCGACAGAGCCATGGCCGTCGCATCGGCGATCGGCTACGAGGTCCGCATGGCCGAACTCGGCGAGGGCAGCGTACTGCTCACCAACGAGAAGACCGGCGGCATCTGGGCGATCGCCGAGGCCAATGCCGACGGCACCACCTTCGCGATGGCCGGCGCCGAGGCCGCCGGCGTCAGCCTGTCCGGAAACTACGACATCGCGACCCTCGACATCGACGCGGTCAACAAGGGCCTGATCGGCGCGAGCGCCATCGCCACGGCGACCGGCAACGGCATCGACGAGATGGCGGCGGCCGAGGCGGCCGGCGTCGACATCTACGGCGCCGGGCTGCTGGCGGGCACCTTCAAGAACGCCAAGGCCGGGGTCATCGCGGCGAGCGCCACGGCGACGTCCGCCAACGGCTTCGCCTCCGCGGTCGGCATCGCGGCCGAGTCCTCCGCGAACGGCATGCTGGTCCTCAACAAGGGCCTGATCGCCGCCTATGCCGACGGCAAGGAGGCCATGGCGACCGGCATCCGGATCGCCGGGCCGACGTTCTTCACGACCTCCGGTCCGCCCGGGGCGCCGCCGCCGATGGCGGTCGCCACGATCGAGAACCACGGCGACATCTGGGCCGGCATCTCGAACGACGGCGGCGACACGGTGCTGCGCGGCAACGCGATCAACACCCAGGACGCGCCGAACGCGGTCACGATCCTCCTCGAGAACGACGATCCGGCGAACATCTTCGGCAATATCGACATCAGCGCCGACGACCAGATCATCGTCCAGAACGGCACGACCAATTTCGACGGCGTGGTCAATCCGGACATGGTGCTCGAAGGCGGGCTCACGATCGACTCGAAGGGCAAGCTCGTGATGCTCAACGAGAACGACGTCGAGGGCCCGTCCAAGGCCTATGTCGACGCGTTCAAGGTGGGCAAGAAGGGCACCCTCCAGCTCAACCTGACGCCCGACAATTCCGCCGGCGCGTTCCCGACGATCACGGCCAACACCGCCAACCTCAACGGCAAGCTCAAGGCGAGCTACTCCGGGGCCTTCTACGGCGACACGACCGTGTACGAGGACGTGATCACCTCCAATGGCCGCACCGGCAAGTTCGCCCAGGTGGTCGACAACTCGATCCTGTTGAAGACCAAGGCGATCTACGACGCCGACAACAACGTCGACCTCAAGCTGAAGCGCGTCGGCTTCGGCGACGTCCCCGGCCTCACCCGCAACCAGACGGCGGCGGGCAACGGCATCGAGAAGGTCTATGGCGATCTTCCCGACAAGGGGCCGTTCTCCGACATCGTTCGCGACCTGTTCAGCCTGAACGGCGCCGAGTACGCGGCGGCGATGGACCAGCTCGCCGGGGCCGAGTACGCCCAGCTCGTGCAGTCGGTGCTGGGGTCGACGGGGCAGCTCAACGCGTCGATCACCGACCGGATGGATTGCAGCATCGAGACCAACCTGCTCGCGCAGGGCGCCGATGCGCGGAAGGGCTGCTTCGATCCGAACAAGGTGCAGGTCTGGGCCCGCGTCGGCGGCGCCTGGAACAGCAGCGACGGCGACATCGAGGCGCCCGGCTACGACGAGACCCAGACGTCGATCTACATCGGCGGCGACTACGCCATCAGCACCAACGTCTTCATCGGTGCGGTGGGCGGCTACTTCAACTCGTCGATGGACTTCGACGACTGGGGCGGTCGCGACGGCGCCTCGATGAGCTACGACGGCGGCCAGATCGCGCTCTACGGCGGCTACGACGACGGCCTGTGGTACGGCCGGAACATCCTCAGCTACGGCTTCTATTCCGGCGACAGCCGGCGCGACTTCGGCATCACGTCGACGCCGACCGCGCTGAAGGGCGACTTCGATACCGACGTCGTCTCCTACTACGGCGAGGCCGGCCGCCGCTTCCGGTTGATGGAGAACGTCGCGGCCACGCCGTTCCTCGGCCTCGGCCTCGCCAGCGCCGGGATCGACAGCTTCACCGAGAAGGACCCGAACGGAACCGGGGCGGCGCTCCGCATCCGCGGCGCGGATTCCTCCTCGGTGGCGACGACGCTCGGCTTCCGGGTCAACGGCAAGTGGGGCGGCTTCCGCCCCGAGGCGACCCTCGCCTGGCAGCACGAGTTCGCCGATGCGCGGCAGACGGTCGACATGTCCTATGCCGGTGCTCCGAAGGGCGCCAACTTCAGCGTCGTCAGCTCGGATCCGGGCTCGGATGCGCTGATCGTCGGCCTCGGCGGCAGCTACTCGGTGTCGGCGTCGAGCGTGATCACGGTGCGCTACGACGGCACGTTCTGGTCGGGCTACAACTCGCAGGAGCTCACCGCCCGCTGGACCACGAAGTTCTAGCCCCCGGCCGACCGGCCACGAAGGATGCGACAGGAGCCCCGACCGGGGCTCCTTTCAATTCCGGCCCTTTCATTTCCGGCGGCGGACGGGCCGCCGCGGCGGCCGCGGCGCGGGTTCATGGGCGCCCGCGAGATGTGCTATGGAGCGCCCGGCCGCGCCGCCGCGCGCCGCGCCCGAACCGGGACCTCGATGGATGAAGCCGCCCACCCTGGCCGACGCCCTTGCCTGGGCCAACGATCCCGCCGCCAGCGACACCCACAAGCTGATCGCCATCGACGTGCTGATCTCGTTCGGCAACGTCGACCTCGCCGACGCCCTGATCGAGCGGCTCAGGGACCAGCCGGCCTTCGCGGGGCGCCTCAACCGGCTGATCGCCGCCTCCCGGCAGCTCCGCCGCAGCGGCGTTCTCGACGATCTCCGGTCGATGACCGACGCCGGCGCCGACATCATGGACGGCCGGCACGAGGCGTATACCGCGCGCTACGAGGGCGAGACCCGCAAGGCGATCGTGGTGTTCACCGGCGTCGACCCGCGCATCTGGCTGTCGCTGATGATGTTGCACATGTTCCTCAAGCGGCTGAACACGCACGTCATCTACCTCACCGACCATCGCCGCCTGATCTTCCTCGACGGGCTCGAGACCGTCGCGCCGGGCTATGAGGGCCTGCGGGATGCGCTTCGCCGGGCCCTCGACGACCTCGGCGCCGACGAGGTGCATGTCCTTGCGAACAGCGCCGGCGGCTTCGTCGGGCTGCGGAGCGCGATCGACCTCAGGGCGAAGTCGTTCCTCGGCATGAGCATCCGGACCGATCTCTCGGACGACAGCCCGATCCCGGTCGGCGAGTTCTTCAGGCGCCCGCAATTGCGGACGGTCGCGCCGCACATGCTGGTCGACCTCAAGCCGCTCCTCGAGGCGAGCCCGTGGCCCGAGCGCATCATCCTCTATTCGGGCGACGCCAATCCCGTCGACCGGCCGCATGCCGAGCACCTGGCGGACCTGCCGAACGTGGCGGTGAACCTCCTTCCGAACCACCTCCAGCACGACGTCGTGTCCGCCCTCCTGATCCGTGGCGACCTCGAGGCCGTGCTCCGCGATTTCGTCTACGGCGACCGCGCGGCGCCGGAACCAGGGCCGTGACCGGTCCCGGGACCATCCCGGAGAGGCTCGCGGCCCACGCCGCCGCGCGGCCGGACGACACCGCCTTCCGCTTCGTCGGCCGGCATGCCGCCGAGACGCGCAGCATGACGTGGGGCGCGCTTCACGGCGAAGCCTGCGCCATCGCCGGCGGGCTCGATGGCCTCGCCGGCCGGCCGGCCGTCGTCCTCTGCCCCGATCCGCGCGATTTCGTGCCGGCGCTGGCCGCGTGCCTTCTCGCCGGAGCGGTGGCGGTGCCCGTGCCCGGATCGGCCACGCGGCGCGCGATGCCGCGCATCCGCGCGATCGTCGCGGCGGCGCGCCCGGCGGCGCTGCTCGCCCCGGAGAAGGTGCTCGCCCAGCCCGCGGTGCAGGATCTCGCCGCGGAGGCGGGGATCGCACCGCTCGCGCTCGAGGCGCTCCGCGCGGCGCATCCTTCCCGGGGCAAGCCGCCCGCGGCGGATGGCGCCGCGCCGGCGCTGATGCAGTTCACCTCCGGCTCGACGGGCGCGCCGCGCGGCGTGCTCCTCACCGCCGGCAACCTCGCCGCCAACGCGGCGGCGATCGTCGAGGCCTACGGCCTCGGCGCGGCGACACGCGGCTTCTCCTGGCTGCCGCTCCATCACGACATGGGCCTCGTCGGCCACATCCTCACGCCGCTCTGGGTCGGCTGCCGGTCGACGATCATGGATCCGCTCCTGTTCCTCCAGTCCCCGCTCCGCTGGCTGCGGCGGGCCGGGGAGGAGCGGGCGACGATCACCAGCGCGCCGAACTTCGCCTACCAGCTCTGCCTGAGGGAGGCGGCGACGGCCGACCTCGCCGGCATCGATCTCTCCTCGCTGACGGCGGCGGTCTGCGGCGGCGAGCCGGTGTGGCCCGAAACGGCCGAGGCGTTCTCGGCGCGCTTCGCGGCCTGCGGCTTCGATCCCGGCGCCTTCGCGCCGAGCTACGGGCTGGCGGAGGCGACGCTTCTCGTCGCGAGCGGCCGTCGGCCCGGCGGCCCGCGGCCTTTCCTCGGCACGGTCCGCGATGCCGATGCGGCCGGCGGCAGCACCGACGTCCGGGCGATGCGGCTCGGGCCCCCGGTGCGGGGCACGACGATCCGGATCCTCGACGGCGACGGCCGGCCGCTCCCCGAGGACAGCATCGGCGAGATCGAGGTCTCGGGCGCAAGCGTCGGCCGTCCGGCGACCGGCATGCCGGAGGCGGCGCGGCCGGACCGGACCCTCACCGGCGATCTCGGGTTCCTCCACGGGGGCGAGCTCGTCGTCACCGGGCGGCGGAAGGAGCTGATGATCCTCCGCGGCGCCAACGTCTATCCGGCCGACGCCGAAGCGGCGGCGATCGCCGCCGACCCCCTCGTCGTCAGCCCGGCGGGCGTCGCCGCCTTCGGCGTCGTCACGGCCGGCACGGAGGAGATGGTCGTCGCCTTCGAGGTGCGCGCCGCGCTGGAGGCCGAGGCCTTCGCCGCCGCCGCCCGGCGCATCAACGACGCCGTCGGGCAGGCGACGGGCCACGTCCCGGCGCTCGTGCTGGCGGTGCCGGTGGGCGCCCTGCCGCGGACGACCAGCGGCAAGATCCGGCGCCACGAGCTCGCGGCCGCCTGTGCGCGGGGCACGCTTGAGGTGTACAACGCAACCGACCACGGCTTCACGGGCGAGGGGGATGCGACAGGTGCCAGCCGATCCTGACGGCGATACGGAGGGCGCGCGCCCGACGCCGCTCGATCCCGCCACGCATTATGCCGAACTGCGCGCGCAGTGCCCGATGGCATGGCGCCCGGCGGCTCGCTCGTGGCTCGCGACGACCTACGCGGTGAACCATGCCGGCCTCCGCATGCCGGCCACCTCCCATGTCGGGATCATCGCCCCCTGGCTGCACCTCCGGGACCGGCACGGCTTCGATTTCGCCGCGAGCATCCGGGTGATCGGCGCCATGCCGTTCAACTACGAGGGGCCGCAGCACACGCGCCTCCGGCGCCTCGCGGCCCTCTCGGTGGTGCCGTTCGCCGACCGGAACGAGCTGTTCCACGCGGTCGCGGAGCGGCTCCTCGAGAAGCCGCTCCGCGACGGGCGCATGGACTTCGCGGAGGACTTCGCCAACCGGCTCCTGTTCGAGGTGCTGTGCGATCTCTCCTTCATCGCGCCCGCCGACCGCACGGCGCTCCGGGCGCTCAGCCGGTTCTCCTGGGCGATCGAGGCGACGCTGCCGATGCGCGACCGGAAGGCGATGGACGAGACGGTGACGGAGGCCTTCGCTCTCCTCTCCGACCGCGCCCCGGCGATCATCGCGCGGCATCCGGAGTCGCTTCTTGCCGCGCTCCACCGGTCGATGCCGGAGGACGAGGCCGATCCCCTCGGCCTGACCGTCACCATGTTCGGCGTGTTCCTCCTCATGGGCAACGACGCGCTCGGCGGAAGCCTCGCATCGGGCGTCGCGTGGCTGCTCGACCCGGAACGGAACGGGGGCAGGACGGTGCCGCAGGGGCGCTGGCCGGCGATCTCGGACGACCTGCTCCGCCACGGCGCCACCGTCGACTTCCTCTCGCGGGTCTTCCACGCCGAGACGCCGCTCGGCGGGGTCGACCTGAAGCCGGGCGACAGCGTCATGTTCTCGCCGCTCGCGGCCAATCGCGACCCCGCCCGTTTCGGGCCCGATGCCGACGCCATCAGTCCCGATCATGACGAGGGGGTGGGGCTGACCTTCGGCGCCGGGCGCCACCTCTGCATCGGCATGGCGATGAGCCGGAACGTGGTCGCCGCCGCACTGGCGGTCCTTGCCGCGGCGCCGCCCCTCCGGCTCGACGGCCCGGTCGTGCCGGGGCGCGGCAGCATCATCCGCACCGTCGCGTCGATGCCGGTTGCGTTCACCTGACCGGATTTCAATTCACGATGGCGCGCACTACTATCCGTGCGCCGCTGGAGAGGCCTGGGAGTGACCATGGAAGCCGTCGATGTCCGGACGCTCGTCCTTCGCAAGACCGCCGACCTTGCCGGCATAAGCCCGGAGGCGATCACCGACGAGACCAACCTCGATTCGCTGGGGCTCGATTCGGCCGACGCGGTGGTGCTGGCCATGGAGGTCGAGCAGGCAACGGGGCGCGAGATCGAGGTCGGCGTGTTCCTCCGCTGCGACACCATCGCCGAGACTGCGGCGGAGATCGCCCGCCTCGTCGCTGCCGCGGGCGGTGCCGGCCGGACGGCGGCGCCGACCGCGCCCGGCGAAGGCTGACGGCCGCCGGTGTATTCGATCATCACGACCTGCAAGGGCCGCCTCCGCCACCTGGTGGAGACGCTGCCGGCCATGCTCCGGCAGCCGCGCTCCGAGGTCGTGGTCGTCGACTACGGGTGTCCCGACGGCACCGCCGAGCACGTCGCCGCCCGTCATCCCGCGGCGCGGGTGGTGCGGGCCGGCCCGGTCGAGGGCTTCAACGTCAGCCGCGCACGCAATCTCGGCGCGGCGGCGGCGGGCGGCGAGACGCTGGTATTCGTCGACGCCGACGTCGTCCTCGCCGACGGCTTCGTCGACTTCGTCACGGCCCATCTCGGCGCGGAGGCCTTCGCCAAGCCGCGCGATCCCGTGGTGCCGAGCGACAATTCCGTGCAGGGGACCTGCGTCGTCCACCGGCGCCACTTCGCCCTGGTCGGCGGCTACGACGAGGTTCTCGTCAACTACGGCGGGGAGGATCTCGAGCTCTACGAGCGGCTGCAGACGGCGCGGCTCGGCATCGTCCCGCTGCCGCCCGAGGTCTTCAGCCGCGTCATCCCGCACGGCCAGGAGGACCGGGAGCGCTTCGTCCGCGGCGGCGCCGAGACCGGGTTCATGGTGGGTAAGATCTACCGGACCGCCAAGGACATGATGATCCGCCTCAACGGAACCTTCGAGGTGGACCTTGCGACGCGACGCGAGCTCTACGACGAGATCACCCGGCTGGTGCGCCGGATGGAGGGAATGGCGCCCAGGTCGCTGACCCTCGAGGTGAAGTTTCCCGACACGCGGAAGGGCGGGCTGCACGAGCGCTGGAGCTTCCTCCGCTCGTTCAAGGTGACGGTCGAGGAGAAGTGAGTGGCGCGGCCCGCTCCCCTCGTCACTGGAGGCGGCGGGAAGCGCCCGCGGCGGCGCCGCGCTGCATCAGGCCGTCGACGATCCTGCGGTAGATGCGGTTGGCCTTGACGAGATCGCCCTTCCGTTCGGCCCAGCGCGCTTCGGCGGCCGCCTCCGGAAGGGTCCGGGCCTCGACCCAGAAATCGGCCGGCAGCCCGACGACGCGCGCATAGCGGAGGTAGAGTTCCTGGGTCCAGGGATTGGACCATCGGCACCAGGGCTTGGGGGAGGGTCCGTCGAAATGGAAGATTCCGGAGAAGGTGTCGACGTCGTAGAACTGCTCGATGTTGGTGACGCCCTTCCGGCGCAGCTCGTTGGGCGTCACGTTCCAGGTCTCCTCGATCGGGTAGATGCGGCCCTCGAGGGCGGCGTTGAGGCTGTCCTGGAAGGGGAACTGGACGCTCGCCCGGTTCTGCTCGAGCCAGTCCCGGCACGCGGTGCCGGCGCGTTCGCGCCGCCAGGCCTCGCAGTCGAGAAGAAGCACGCCGCTGTTGACGTAGAGGTCCGGCACGGTGCGGCCGTTCGCCCGCTTCCAGTCGCGGCCCGCCCGGTCGGGGACGCCGCCCGCCACCTTGCCGTCCTGGTAGCCGTTCCAGATCGCGGTGATGTCGGCCTGGACGACGAGGTCGCTCTCGAGCAGCGCCATGCGCGCGCAGTCGAGCACCTCGGGGAGGACGAGGCGGAGGTCCGGCGGCGGCCCGTCGCCCGTCGCCGGGGAGGCCGCCGCGAGGTCGACGACGGTGATGCCCGCGCCGAGGCGCTTGCCGAGGCGGTCGAAGCCGGCGACGGCGGCCCCGTCGGGGCTCCGCGCCGCGACGACGAGGGGAAAGGACCGCGACGGCGCATTGAGGAGCACCGAGGCGAGCGTCACCTGGGCGAAGAAGGCCCCGGCGTCCCGCATCACGACCACTACCGGCGGGCTCGTCCACGGCGCCGTCGCCGGCATGCCGGTCTCGACCGACGTCACGCCGGCATGTTCGGGACGTATCCTCATGAAGCGTCTCCCCTCGCGATGCCGCAGAGAACAACGCCGGCCGGCGCGGATCAAGCGGAACCGTCCCGGCCGCCGGCGGTCTCCGCGGCGCTTGATCGCCGGCGGCCGAACGGGCACATCACGGCGGGCGGGCCGGCGAGCCCCCGGGGCACGGCGCGTCCGGCCCCGGCGCGATCCGTCCCTCGGTGCCCGCCCGGGGGTGAGAGGCTTCCAAGGCGCATGGATCTCGGTTCATGGATCCCCTGACCGCGGCCGCGGCGGCGTTGTCGGCGCTCTTCGACCCGGCGCGGTTCGCGCTGCTCGCCGCCGGCGTGCTGATCGGCCTCGTCGTCGGCATCGTCCCGGGCATCGGCGGGCTGACGGCGCTGGTCGTGCTGATCCCCTTCACCTACGGGCTCGACCACTACTCGGCGATGGCCCTCCTCATCGGCATGTGGGCGGTGATCGCCACGTCCGACGTGATCCCGGCGATCTTCTTCGGCGTGCCCGGCACCATCGGCTGCGCCGCGACGGTGCTCGACGGGCATCCGCTCGCGCGGAAGGGCCAGGCGGCCCGCGCCCTCGGCGCCTCCTATGCGGCGAGCACCCTCGGCGGCCTGTTCGGCGCGCTGGTGCTGGCGGTGTCGATCCCCATCCTCCGCCCGCTGATGCTCTATCTCGGCACGCCCGAGATGCTCGCCTTCTGCATCTTCGGCCTGTCGATGGTCGCCACCCTCAGCGGCCCGCTGCCGCTCCGCGGCTTCACGATGGCCGCGATCGGGCTCATCGTGGCGATGGTCGGCATCGATCCGCAGACCGGGATCGAGCGCTTCACCTTCGGCTCCTACTACCTCTGGGACGGGCTGCCGCTGGGGCCGTTCACCCTCGGGCTCTTCGCCGTGCCCGAGCTCGCGGCGCTGATGATCGCCCGCTCCAGGGTCTCCGCCGAGACAGGCCCCAAGGGCTTCTCGCTGAGCGGCCAGTATCAGGGCCTCACCGACGTCCTGCGGCACTGGTGGCTGATGCTGCGCTGCTCGTGGCTCGGGGCGATGCTCGGGGCCATGCCCGGCATGGGCGCCGCGGTCATCGACTGGGTCGCCTACGGCCATGCGGCACGGACCGAGAAGAACACCGAGACCTTCGGCACCGGCGACATCCGCGGCGTCATAGCCTCGGAATCCTCGAACAATGCCCGCGAGGGCGGGTCGCTGATCCCCACCATCGCCTTCGGCATCCCCGGCGGGGCGTCGATGGCGCTCCTTCTCGGCGCCTTCCAGGTCCAGGGCATCGTCCCGGGGCCGGAAATGCTGACCCGGCACCTCGACCTCACCTACCTGATCATCCTCAGCCTTGCGGTTGCGACGCTGCTCGGCACGCTCGTCTGCGTGCTGGCGAGCGGCTGGATGATCAAGCTCGTCGACGTCCGCTACGCCATTCTCCTGCCGATTGTGCTCAGCCTCGCGCTGGTCGGCGGCTTCGTCGGCGGCCAGCATGCCTGGGCGGACATGATCCTCGTGGTGGGGGCGGGCATCCTCGGCTGGCTGATGCGCGAGCAGGGCTGGCCGCGGGCGCCGCTCCTGATCGGGCTGGTACTGGGCGACACGGTCGAGCGCTACCTGTTCATCTCGGTGCAGATCGACGGCTGGAGCTGGCTCTACCGGCCGGTGGTGCTGGGTCTTCTCGTCCTCACCGCCGTTGGCCTCTACAAGCCGATGCGCCGGCTGGTCGTCTCGACCGTGCACCGCATCCGCTTCGGCGGCCGCTCCCTCCGCTTCGGGCCCTCGGCATGGTTCACCCTGTTCTTCGCCGCGGTGCTCGCCTTCGCCCTTGCCGACACGTGGGGCTGGCCGTGGCTGGCGCGGGTGGCGCCGCAGTCGGTCGCCGCGTTCGGGCTCGCCTGCGCGCTGGTGTCGCTGTTCCTCGAGGTGCTGCGCGGCGACGCGCCGCCCGCCGCGACCGGGCCGGGCAGCGCCCCGGTCGACCTCGCCGCCCTCTCGGAAAGCGATCCCTCGCTGCCGGCATCGGTCGTCTACCGGCGCGGCGCGCTCTACTTCGCCTGGCTCGTCGGGGCGGTGGCGCTCGCCTTCCTGGTCGGCGTCCTGCCGGCGCTGTTCGTGTTCGGGGTCGCCTTCGTGCGGTTCGAGGGCCGCGAGCCCTGGCCGACGGCGCTGCTCGTCGGGGCGGCGCTCCTCGCGGGGCTCTGGCTCGTCTTCGACCAGGGCCTTGGCGTATCCTGGCCGAGAAGCCTCGCCGGCGACCATCTGCCGATGCTGAGGCGGGCTCTGGGAGGCATGATCTAGGTGGCCGCGGAACCGCACGAACCGGACCCGTCCGGTCTCCTGGTCCCGGGCCGCATCGCGCGGCACGCGCGCGCCGCGCCCGATCGGCCGGCGATCGTCGCCGGCGACGCGGTCCTGACCTACGGCGCGCTCGACGCCGAGGCAGACCGGCTCGCCCACCGCCTCGCCGAGGCGGGCGGGAAGGGGGACCGGGTGGCCCATCTCCTCGCCGACGGCCCGGCCGTCTTCGTCGCCCTCCTTGCCACCCTCAAGACGGGGCGGATCAACCACGTCCTCAACCACCGCGACCCGGAGCCGCGGCTTCGCGCGCTGCTCGCCGACAGCGCGCCGGAGGCGATCGTCACCGCCGGGCCGCTCGCCGGGCTCGCGGCGCGGCTCGCGGGCGCCGGCACCCGGGTGATCCGCGTCGACGAGGATGCGTCCGGCGCCGCGCCGGCCCCGCCCGACGTGGCGCTTGCGCCCGCCGACGGCGCCTACCTGGTCTACACGTCGGGCTCGACCGGCGCGCCCAAGGCGGTGCTTCACGCCCAGGGCGACCTCGCGCGGGCCGCGCTCGCCCTCGGCGAGATGATGTCGCTCGGCCCGGACGATCGGGTGGCGCTCCTCTCCGCGCTGTGGGGCGCGCAGGCGGTCGGGACCACCTGGGCGACGCTCGCCAGCGGCGGCACGCTGCTGCCGTTCCCGGTCGTCGACTACGGCACGGCGGGCCTCGGGGCGTGGCTTCACGAGAGCCGGATCACGGCCTACCTGTCCGCGGCCTCCCTCTTCCGGCGCTTCATGGCGACGCTCGCCCCGGAGGCCGCCTTCCCGCTGGTCCGGGTCGTCAAGGCCAGCTCCGATCCCGCGACGTGGGACGACTTCCGCCTCCTCCGCCGCCACTTCCCCAATGCCGCGATGCTGAGCGCGATGGGCTCGTCCGAGGTGGGGACCATGCTCGGCGTCCTGCTCGGCCCGGAGACCGAGGCCGGGCGCGGGCCGCTCCCCGTGGGCCGCGCCTGCCCCGGCCTCGCCTTCCGGATCGTCGACGCCGATGGCCGGGACGTCCCGGCGGGCGCGGTGGGCACCCTCCGCGTCCGCTCGCCGCGGCTGTTCGCGACCTATTGGCGGGATCCTGGCCTCAGCGCGCGGCGGTACGCGATGCTGCCCGACGGAACGCGCGAGTTCCGGAGCGAGGACCTCGTCCGGCTGGGCTCCGACGGCAACGTCGTCCATGCCGGCCGCGGCGACGCCGTCTACAAGATCCGCGGGCAGCGGGTCGACATCGCGGAGGTCGAGACGCTGCTCGCGGCGCTGCCCGGGGTCGAGGACGGCGCCGCGGTCGTGACCGACGGCCCGGAGGGCGAGCCGCGGCTCGTCGGCTTCGTCGTGCCGCGCGCCGGCGCCCCCCCGGGGGGCCGCAAGATCCGCGACCTCGCCCGCGCCGCCATGCCGCGCCACATGGTGCCGTCCGCCTTCGGGGCGCTGCCGCGGCTGCCGCGGACGGCCAACGGCAAGGTCGACCGGGCGCGGCTGCGGGAGATGGCGCCGCCGATGCCGAAGGGCGGCACCGGCGCGGCCGAGACGGAGACCGAGCGGCAGCTCGCGGCATCCTGGGCCGAGGCCTTCGCGCTCGAGGGCGTCGGACGGAACGACGACTTCTTCGACCTCGGCGGCGATTCGCTGATCGCGGCGACGATCGCCACCCGGCTCGATGCGGCGCTCGGCGTGATGCTGCCGTTCGAGGCCTTCGCCGGGACCCCGGTGCTGAAGGACATGGCCGCGGCGATCGACGCCGGCGCGTGGCCGGCGCGGGATGAGCCTCTCCGGCCGATGCCGCGGGACGGCGACATTCCGGTCTCGCTGCTCCAGGAGCCGTTCTGGCGCGTCTCCCGGGCCCCCTCCCATGCCTGGCGCTACACCCGGGCATCCGAGATCCGCCTCGACGGGCCGCTCGACCGGGACGCTCTCCGGTTCGCGCTCGACGCGGTGGTGGCGCGCCACGAGCTCCTGCGCACCCGCTACCGGCCGGAGGGCGAGGCGGTCTTCCAGGTGGTCGAGCCCGCGGCGCCGGTCCCCCTGCCGTTCATCGACCTTGCCGACCTGCCGGCGCCGGAGGAGGAGGCTCGCCGCCGGCTCCGCGCCGAGGCGACGCGGAGCCTCGACCTCGTCGGGGCGCCGCCGATCGGGTTCCAACTGCTCCGCCTCGGTCCCGACGCGCACATCCTCCTCCGCACCAGCCATCACATCCTCGACGACGCCCCGTCGTGGAACATCTTCCTTCGCGACCTCGGGGAGCTCTACGCGGCGCGGATCGAGGAGCGGCCTCCGGCGCTGCCGGCGCTGCCGGTGCAGTACGCCGACTACGCGATCTGGCAGCGGCGGGTCTGGCGGCGCGACGGGCCCCGCTTCCGCGAGGCGGTGCGCTGGCTGGGCGACAGGCTCGCGGCCGAGCCCGCGCCCCCGGTCCTGAGGACGCTGCCGGGCTATCTCCGGCGCCGCCCGCTGGACGAGGACTCGCCGCGGCATCGGCTGTTCTGGGGGTTCGACGAAGCGACCGCCGACGGGCTCGCCCGGCTCGCCCGGGCCGAGACGGCGACCTTCTACGCCGTCCGGCTCGCAATCCTCGCCCCCGTCATCGCCGCGATCACCGGCCACGAGGCGGTGACGATCGGCGGGGTGTTCACCAACCGCACCGGCGCCGGGGTCGAATCGATGTTCGGCCCGCTGGCCAATCTCGTGCCGCTGGTCGTCCGCTGCGACCGGGGTGCGAGCTTCCGCGAGCACCTGCGGCGGGTACGGGACGGCGTCACGGAGGCCCACCGCTTCGCCGGCCTGCCGCTCGCCGAGGTCGCGAAGGCGCTTCGCGAGAACGGCATCGAGGCGCCGGCGCCGTTCCTCTGGATCCACGTGCCGACGCAGACGCCGCCGGTCGTGGCGGGCGGCCTCCGGATGAGCCAGCGCGGCGCCCGCTATGTCGGCGCCTCGGGCGTCGTCATGGTCCGGTTCGATCCGCTCGACGAGCTCCACGGCGCCTCGGTGGCGATCGATCCGCGCCTCTACGCGCCGGAGCTTCTCGACGACCTCGCGGCGCGCCTCCGGGATTTCGGCAGCGCCGCCGCACGCGATCCCGACGCCCCGCTCTCGCGCATCGCGCCGCGCCCCGGGCCGCAGTCCGGGGCGTGACGGGCGCTACTGGGCCGCCGCCGCCTCGACGACCTCGACCAGCTGCGCGATCGCCTTGGGGTCGCTGTCGAGCGTTGCGGTGATGACCGCCGCAAGCTCCCCGGCGCTGGCCGGCAGGAGGTCGAGCTTGCGCTTCTGCGCATCCGCGAGGAAATCCGGGTCCTTCATCATCGCTTCGTAGCCGGCCCGCAGCGCGGCGAGCACGTCGTCCGGCACGCCGGGCGGCGCGGCGAGGCTCTTGCCGACCTGCCCCTGCGAGACGACGAGGTTGAGCAGCGCGCGTTCCTGGTCGTTCCGGGCGAACTCGACGAGGGCCGGATAGTCCGGGAAGGCGGTGCCGCGGTCGGCGGCTTCCTGCCACAGGACGTTGACCTTCTTCTCCTCGAACCAGTCGGCATGCATGGCGGCGACCTGCGGCGACACCAGCGTGCCCTCGACCTCGCCCCGTTCCATGGCCAGCGCCATCTCTGCGGTCCCCGAGAAGCCCTCGATCAGCCTGAAGCGGGTACCGAAATAGGCGTTCATCACGCGGAGCACCGTGCTGGTGTTGCTCGTCGGCCCCTCGCTCGCCATCGTCGTCTCCCGCTCGCGGGCGTCGGCAAGCGTCTTGGTCGGCGAGGTCTCCCAGGTGATCCGGAGCTGGCGAGCCTCGGCGAGCCGCCCGATCATCCCGAAATCCCGGGGATCGACCACCGCGGCCGTGTCCTCGAGGAGCGCATCGACCGCGAAGTTCGACGGCGGGATGGTGATGACCGTGCCGTCCTTCGGCGCGACCCGGGCGATGTAGACCAGCGCGCGCCGCCCGCCGCCGCCGGGCATGTTCTCGACGACCACGGTCGGGTTCCCGGGCAGGAACCGGCCGAGATGGTCGGCGGCGAGCCGGCCGAGGGCGTCGTAGCCGCCGCCCGCCCCGAAGCCGACGACGAGGGTGATGGTCTGTCCCGAGAAGTCGACGTCCTCCGCCGCGGCCGGGCCGGCCAGGAAGGCCGCCAGCGCGCCGAGAGACAGGCCGGCGAGAAAGGTTCGTCGCGACGTCCGCTGCATAGGTCACTCCTCCCGTGTCGTTCGCAACCCGCACATGGCATCGGTGGAATCTTCCCGGAAACCTTGCGGCGCGCAAGGCGGGCGGCGGTGTGGCGCGTGGTTTCGCCGGGGTGTTGCGCTTTCGCCATGGCGTCGGGCCGTCCCCCCGCGGCCGCGTCGGGCCGCTGGCCAACCCGACGGGGCTGGACTAGGTTCGGCGCGGAATCCGGTCGCAACGACAAGGTCGATCCGCCATGCGCGCGTTCACGCTGTTCGCTTTCCTCGCCCTCCTGGTGTCGCCGGCGCTCGCCGGCCCCTTCGCCGGCTCCGATGCGTACAAGGAGCACTTCGAGTTCCTCGGCTACAGCGTCCAGGACGGCGAGACCTCCCTGATCGCCAAGCACGACACGTACTACAACGTCTCGGTGAAGCCCTATAAGGGCGGCATGCTGGTGGTGACCTTCTTCGGCACCACCGACAAGGCGAAGAACGACCGCGTCGGCTTCTTCCAGTTCCTCAACGGGATGAACGCCGAGGCCGTCGCCGCCCGCTACTACGAGGACAGCGACGGCGACGTCATCGTCGAGGGCTGGTATCCCGGCGACTACGACCGTACGCGCTTCGGCGTCTTCCTCGAGAATTTCAACGGGATCACCGACCAGCTCGGCGGCTCGGACGTCGCCGGCCAATACCTGGAGTAGCGCCGGGGTTCCGGCGCCGCGCGCGACGGACCCCTTGCAACGCGCGCCGGCTTGGGGCACATCGTGTGCGCCGATGCGCTAGGGGTATAGCTCAGTTGGTAGAGCGGCGGTCTCCAAAACCGCAGGTCGTGGGTTCGAGTCCCTCTGCCCCTGCCAGCCCGCCGCGAGGGCCGGCTCAGGAAGCGGCGATGCGGGTCTGGTTGCGCCCGCCTGTCTTCGCCTCGTACATCGCCTGATCGGCGCGGTCGATCATCTCCGAGACCTGCGTGTCCTCCCCGCGTATCCCCGCGATGCCGATGCTGACCGTCATGCCGATGACGTGCGCGCCGGACGCGATGGGCTGCTCGCCGACGCTCCGGCGGATGCGCTCGGCGATCTCGAGCGCCGCCTCCGGCGTCGCGTCCGGCAGCATCACGCAGAATTCCTCGCCGCCGAGGCGGCCGATGTAGTCGCTTTCGCGGATCACCGCCTTGCAGCGCGAGACGACGTGGGTCAGCACGGTGTCGCCGGTCGCGTGGCCGAAAGTATCGTTGATCACCTTGAAGCGATCCGCGTCGAGCATGAGCGAGGACAGCGGCCGGCCGAACCGGCGGGCCCGCGCGAAGTCGCGGCTGGCCTCGTTGAGGAAGGCCATCCGCTGCATGGCGCCGGTGAGTCCGTCGGTGCTTGCGGCGAGGCGGAGCTCGATCTGGTCCACCACCAGCTCGGCGAGCTCGTTCATGATCGCGATGTCCCGCTCCTCCGGCTGCCGCGAGACGCTGTCGATGGCGCAGAGCGCGCCGAGCGTGAACCCCGTCGAGGTGCGGAGGGGAACCCCGAGATAGAAGCGCACGTTGGGATCGCCGACCACGGCGGGGTTGTCGGCGAAGCGCGGGTCGAGCGTCGCGTCGGGAACCGCGAGCGTGTCGGCGGCGGCCACGGCATGGGTGCAGAACGATTCCGAACGAGGCATCTCCTGCCGGCTCAGCCCGACCATCGACTTGAGCCACTGGCGGTCGCGGTCGATCAGCGACACGGCGGCCATCGGCACGTTGAGCGCACGGGTCACGAGCCGGGTGATCCGGTCGAATTCCGGCTCGGGCGCGGTGTCGAGAAGGCCGGTCCTTGCCAGTGCGCCGAGCCGCGCCTCCTCGGCGGAGTCGACCGGCGCATCGTCGGGAGGCTCGCCGAACGGTTCTGACTTGCCCATGTCTTCCTTCCGTGGCGGGCTTTCCGCGGGCGGCTCGCCGGGCCCGCTTCCGCCCGTGCAAACCGGCATGCGAGCACGGGCCGCGCCGCTACTCAAGCCCTTCCGCAGCCCCGCACCGGCGCGAGCGGCCCGTTGATGGCGGCGCCCCGCCCGGATAGGCTCCGCGCATCCACGGAATCGAGCGGATGCCGCAGGCGACCAGTCCCCTCCTCACCGACCTCTACCAGCTCAACATGGCGGAGGCATATCTCGCCGGCGGGATGATGCGGACCGCCGTGTTCGAGTTCTTCGTCCGCCGCCTGCCGCCGACCCGCAACTTCCTTCTCGCGGCCGGGCTCGAGCAGGTGCTCGACTTCCTCGAGACGCTCCGGTTCGAAGCCGACGACATCGCGTGGCTGGCCTCGACCGGCCGCTTCTCGCCGCGCCTCCTCGACTATCTTTCGACGTTCCGCTTCGCGGGCGACGTCGACGCCGTGCCGGAGGGCACGGCGGTGTTCGCCAACGAGCCGATCCTCCGGGTGACGGCGCCGCTGCCGGCGGCGCAGTTCGTCGAGACGCGGCTGATGAACATCCTCCATCTCCAGGTCCTCGTCGCCTCGAAGGCGGCGCGATGCGTGCTGGCGGCGCCCGGGCGGGCGCTGGTCGACTTCGGCTTCCGCCGCGCCCACGGCGCCGAGGCCGGCCTCTACGCGGCGCGGGCGAGCTACGTCGCGGGCTTTGCCGGCACCGCGACGGTCGAGGCCGAGCGGGCCTTCGGCATCCGCTCCTTCGGCACCATGGCCCATTCCTTCATCGAGGCCCATGCCAGCGAAGCGCAGGCCTTTCTCGACTTCGCCCGCGCCCGTCCCGAGGGGCTCACCTTCCTCATCGACACCTACGACACCGAGGCGGCGGCGCGGACCGTGGTGCGGATCGCGCCGGTGCTCGCCGCCGAGGGCATCCGGGTGGGGGCGGTGCGGATCGACAGCGGCGACGTCGCCGCGCTCGCCGCGCGCGTCCGCGCCATCCTCGACGAGGGCGACCTCCGCGACGTGACCATCTTCGCCAGCGGCGGCCTCGACGAGCGCGAGCTGGCGCGGCTCGTCGCGGCCGGCGCGCCGATCGACGGCTTCGGGGTGGGGACGAGCCTCACCACGTCGGAGGACGTTCCGGCGCTCGAATGCGTCTACAAGCTCCAGGAATATGACGGCGTCCCGCGGAAGAAGCTGTCGCCCGGCAAGGCGACCTGGCCGGGCCGGAAGCAGGTGTGGCGGCGCTACGACGCGGACGGCCGGATGGCCGGCGACACCCTCTCGGTCGCCGGCGACGACCTGCCCGGGGCGCCGCTCCTCGTGCCGGTGATGGCCGGCGGACGGCGCCTCGCGCCGCCGCCGACGCTCGGATCGCTGCGGGAGCGCGCGGCGGCGTCGCTGGCCGCGCTGCCCGCTGCCGTGCGGCGGATCGATGCCGCCGCCGACTATCCCGTCGCCGTCGGCGCGCCGTTGCAGCGGCTCTCCGCCGAAGCGGATCTCTGGATCGCGGAAAGGAGGGACCGGCCATGAGCGGGCGGCACCGTCCGGGCGGGCGCGACGTGCTCCTCGTCGTCGACATCCAGAACGACTTCTGTCCCGGGGCGCCCTCGCGGTGCCCGAAGGCGACGCGGTCGTGCCGGTCGTCAACCGGCTGTCCCGGGCCTTCCCGCATGTCGTCCTGACGCAGGACTGGCACCCGCCCGGGCACAGCTCCTTCGCCTCGCAGCATCCGGGCCGGGTCCCTCACGAGGTGATCACGCTGCCCTATGGACCGCAGATCCTGTGGCCCGACCACTGCGTCCAGGGAACGCGCGGCGCGGCGTTCCGCGACGACCTCGACATCCCGGGGGCCGAGCTCGTCGTCCGCAAGGGCTACGACCAGGCGATCGATTCCTACTCGGCCTTCTTCGAGAACGACCACCGCACCCCCACCGGCCTCGCCGGCTACCTCCGCGAGCGCGGGTTGCGGCGGGTGTTCCTCTGCGGCCTCGCCTTCGACTTCTGCGTCCGCTACTCGGCGGAGGATGCGCTCGCGAGCGGATTCGAGGTCGTGGTGGTCGAGGACGCCTGCCGCGGCATCGACCTCGCGGGATCGGTCGCCGAGACGCGGCGGATGCTCGCCGGGCTCGGGATTCCGCTGGTCGCCGCCGAGGCCGTCGCCGCCGGATAGGCGGGGAACGGCGCGCTCGCGGCCGCTTCGGGCTTGAGTTCGGCGGCCCAACCCTCTATCTACCCCCTCACACGCGCGGCGGGCGGGCCGATCATCGGTTCGCACGCCGCTTAGCTGTGCAGGATTTTCATGGCCGAAAGAACGAATCCGATCACCTTCCTGCAGCAGGTTCGCGCCGAGACCGCGAAGGTCGTCTGGCCCAGCCGGCGCGAGACGATGATCTCGACCGTCATGGTCCTGGTGATGGCGGTGCTGGCGAGCCTCTTCTTCCTGGTGACCGACCTGGCGATAAGCTTCGGCGTCCAGTTCCTGCTCGGCTGGGGGAGCTAGAAGATGCAGGGACAGGTCCAGGGCGAGAAGAAATGGTACATCGTCCACGCCTACTCGAATTTCGAGCGCAAGGTCGCCGACTCGATCAAGGAGAAGGCGCAGGCCGCCGGGCTCGGTGACGCCTTCGAGGAGATCCTCGTGCCGACCGAGAAGGTCGTCGAGGTCCGGCGCGGGCGCAAGGTCGATGCCGAGCGGAAGTTCTTCCCGGGCTACGTGCTCGTGAAGATGGCGATGTCCGACGAGGCCTATCACCTCATCAAGAACACGCCGAAGGTCACGGGCTTCCTCGGCGCCGACAAGAAGCCGGTGCCGATCTCGGAGGCCGAGGCGCGCCGCATCCTCCAGCAGGTGCAGGAGGGCGTCGAGCGCCCCAAGCCCTCGGTCAGCTTCGAGGTGGGCGAGCAGGTCCGCGTCTCGGACGGGCCGTTCGCCTCGTTCTCCGGCCAGATCGAGGAGGTCGACGAGGTCCGTGCCCGCCTCAAGGTGGCGGTCTCGATCTTCGGCCGCGCGACCCCGGTCGAGCTCGAATACGGCCAGGTCGAGAAGGTCTAGGGACCGGAGGCGCTCCTCCGGTCCGCCGGATGCCGCGACGCGGACATCCGGGACGTGCCGCCGCTTCGCCGGGTTCCGGCAGGCGGCTGCGAGCGCGGCGGCCCGCAAGGGATCCCGCCGTAGAACCGGCCGTGGGAGGCGAGGGTGGTTTGCCAGCCGCCGGAGCCGGACCACGCCATTCCCGCCGGCGCGAGCCGGCTCGTTGCAAGGGAACAGACATATGGCAAAGAAGGTAGCAGGCTACCTGAAGCTTCAGGTGGCGGCCGGGTCGGCGACGCCGTCCCCGCCGATCGGGCCGGCGCTCGGCCAGCGCGGCATCAACATCATGGAGTTCTGCAAGGCGTTCAACGCCCAGTCGCAGGACATGGAGAAGGGCTCCCCGGTCCCGGTGGTGATCACCTACTACCAGGACAAGTCCTTCACCTTCGTGATGAAGACGCCGCCGGTGAGCTATTTCCTCAAGAAGGCCGCCAACCTCAAGTCCGGGTCCAAGACCCCGGGCCGCGGCTCGGCCGGCTCGGTGACGCGCGACCAGGTCCGCGAGATCGCCGAGGCCAAGATGAAGGACCTCAACGCCATCGACATCGATGGCGCGGTGAAGATGGTTGAAGGCTCGGCCCGCTCGATGGGCCTCGAGGTGGTGGGCTGATCCGATGGCGCATGTAGGCAAGCGTATCAAGGCGGCCCGCGAGGGCATCGAGGCGGAGAAGCTCTATCCGCTCGACGAGGCGATCAAGCTGATCAAGTCGCGCGCGAGCGCCAAGTTCGACGAGACCGTCGAGGTGTCGATGAACCTCGGCGTCGACCCCCGCCATGCCGACCAGATGGTCCGTGGCGTCTGCCAGCTCCCCAACGGCTCGGGCCGGACGGTGCGGGTCGGCGTGTTCGCCCGCGGCGCCAAGGCCGACGAGGCCAAGGCGGCCGGCGCCGACGTGGTCGGGGCCGAGGACCTGGTCGAGCAGATCCAGGGCGGCAAGATCGACTTCGACCGCTGCATCGCGACCCCCGACATGATGCCGCTGGTCGGCCGCCTCGGCAAGGTGCTGGGCCCCCGCGGCCTGATGCCGAACCCCAAGGTCGGCACCGTGACGCAGGACGTCGCCGGCGCCGTCAAGGCGGCCAAGGGCGGCGCGGTCGAGTTCCGCGTCGAGAAGGCGGGCATCGTCCAGGCCGGCGTCGGCAAGGCCAGCTTCGGCGACGAGCAGCTCGTCGAGAACATCAAGGCCTTCGCCGATGCGGTCCAGAAGGCGAAGCCGACGGGCGCGAAGGGCACCTATGTCCGCCGCGTCGCCGTGTCGTCGACGATGGGGCCCGGCGTCAAGGTCGATCCGGCCTCGGTCGGCGCGACCGGGTAGGCCTGCCTGCCCATGATTCCCGCCCGGCCGGGTCGGCCGGGCGGTTCCCTCCGGTGGGTTGCCGGCGCCTGCGGCGGCCGACCGGGCACTTTTTTGACGAATGGGGCTTGGCAAGTCGATCGAGACTGTCTAAATAGCCCGTTGGGCGCGCCGGCCCTTGTGCGGTGCGTCCTTATGCGTCTCTCGAAAACACGGTGACATGACACCCCTCTTAGGCATCCTTCGGGAATTTTCTAAGAGAGACAGAAGCTTATACAGCGTTTGTTGTTGAGTGAGCGCAAGCCGGTCCGTCAAAGGTCGGATCGGCAGTCCTGTCCGAGACTGTGGGCGCCGGGATGCCGGCTTAATCGGGTTGCCTGCAATAGATGGGAGGGAGCCGGGGTTTCCCGGTTCGAACCTCTACGCGGCCCATCCGGCGTGGCAACACGTCGAGAGGGGGGACAGGTCGGAGTCGCCATGACGGTCCCATCCGACATGGCAAGTGCAACCGGCGGTCCCATCCTCGGATGGTCGCCAAGTGGAGAGAGAGTGTGGATAGAGCGGAGAAAAGCCAGCTCGTGGAAACGCTCTCGTCGGTGTTCTCGGACACCGGCGTGATCGTTGTCGCACACTACTCCGGGTTGACGGTCGCCCAGATGACGGCCCTTCGGGGCAAGATGCGGGATGCCGGCGCCGGAGTGAAGGTCGCGAAGAACCGCCTCGTCAAGCTCGCCCTCAAGGGGACGGATGCCGAGCCGATCTCCGATCTGTTCGAGGGGCCGACGGTCGTCGCCTACTCGAAGGATCCGGTCGCCGCGGCGAAGGTCGCCATCGAATTCGCCAAGGCCAACGACAAGCTCGTTATCCGCGGCGGCGCGATGGGCAAGACCGCCCTCGACCCCGACGGGGTGCAGGCCCTTGCGGCGCTGCCGTCGCTGGACGAACTGCGCGGCAAGCTCGTCGGGCTGATCGCCTCGCCGGCCACCAGGGTCGCGCAGGTACTCAACGCCCCGGCGTCGCAGCTTGCGCGGGTCTTCACGGCCTATGCCGACAAGAGCGCGGCTTGAACTGACTTTCGGATATCCAACGTTCGAACCGAATAAAGGAAACTGAGAAATGGCTGACCTTTCCAAGATTGTCGACGAACTCTCGCAGCTCACCGTGCTGGAGGCCGCCGAGCTCTCGAAGCTTCTCGAGGAGAAGTGGGGCGTCTCCGCCGCGGCTCCGGTGGCGATGGTCGCCGCCGGCGGCGCCGGTGGCGCTGCCGCCGCCCCGGCCGAGGAGCAGACCGAGTTCACCGTCGTCCTCACCGAGGCCGGCGCCAACAAGATCAACGTGATCAAGGAAGTCCGCGCGATCACGGCCCTCGGCCTCAAGGAGGCCAAGGACCTGGTCGAGGGTGCTCCGAAGGCCGTCAAGGAAGGCGTGTCGAAGGACGAGGCCAACAAGCTCAAGGCCCAGCTCGAAGGGGCCGGCGCCAAGGTGGAGCTGAAGTAGTCCGAGGCCCGAGGCCGAAGATCATCCCCGGGACGAGCGTAGCGAGGCCGCGGGGATCCAGGAAATGACGGGGAGGGCGCCGGTCTTGGCCGGCGCCCGCTCCGCCGGGATGGACGAGGCGAGACGAAGTGTTGTCCCGAGGGCCCCGCGGCGCGGCCTTCCGGACAGCAGTTCAGACGAACGAGGAGTGGACATGACCCAGACGTTCAGCGGTCGCAGGCGGGTCCGCCGATTCTTTGGCTCGATCAGGGAAGTCGCCGAGATGCCGAACCTCATCGAGGTTCAGAAGGCATCCTACGACCAGTTCCTTCTGGTCGACGAGCCCGAGGGCGGCCGCCCGGACGAGGGCCTGCAGGCGGTGTTCAAGTCGGTCTTCCCGATCTCCGACTTCTCCAACACGGCCCTGCTCGAGTTCGTCCGCTACGACTTCGATCCGCCCAAGTACGACGTGGACGAGTGCCGCCAACGCGGCATGACGTTCTCGGCCCCGCTCAAGGTCACGCTCCGCCTCATCGTGTTCGATATCGATCCCGATACCGGCGCGAAGTCCGTCAAGGACATCAAGGAGCAGGAAGTCTACATGGGCGAAATGCCCCTGATGACTGACAACGGAACGTTCATCGTGAACGGCACCGAGCGCGTGATCGTGTCCCAGATGCACCGCTCGCCGGGCGTCTTCTTCGACCACGACAAGGGCAAGTCGCATTCGAGCGGCAAGCTGCTCTTCGCCGCGCGCATCATCCCCTATCGCGGCTCGTGGCTCGACATCGAGTTCGACGCCAAGGACATCGTCCACGCCCGCATCGACCGGCGCCGGAAGATCCCGATCACGTCGCTCCTCTTCGCCCTCGGCCTGGACGGCGAGACGATCCTCAACACCTTCTACGGCACCGTCACCTACACCCTCGACAAGGACGGCTGGCGCGTGCCGTTCGACGCCGCCCGCATGCGCGGCTTCAAGGCCAGCACCGACATGATCGACGCCGACTCGGGCGAGGTCGTGATCGAGGCCGGCCAGAAGCTCACCGCGCGCGGCGCCCGGCAGCTCGTCGAGAAGGGCGTGAAGGCGCTCAAGGTGACCAACGACGACCTGCTCGGCCACTACCTCGCCGAGGAGATGGTCAACCCCGAGACCGGCGAGGTCTATGCCGAGGCGGGCGACGAGGTCACCGAGAAGATCCTCAAGGTGCTGCTCGACGCGGGCTATGACGAGCTGAACGTGCTCGACATCGACCACGTCAACACCGGCGCCTATATCCGCAACACGCTCGCAGCCGACAAGAACGAGAGCCGCGAGGACGCGCTGTTCGACATCTACCGGGTGATGCGCCCCGGCGAGCCGCCGACCATCGAGACGGCGGAGGCGATGTTCCAGTCGCTGTTCTTCGATCCGGAGCGCTACGACCTCTCCGCGGTCGGCCGCGTCAAGATGAACATGCGCCTCGACCTCGACGCCGAGGACACCGTGCGCACGCTCCGCAAGGAGGACATCCTCGCGGTCATCGGCACGCTCGTCGCGCTCCGCGACGGCAAGGGCGAGATCGACGACATCGACAACCTCGGCAACCGCCGCGTCCGCTCGGTCGGCGAGCTGATGGAGAACCAGTACCGCGTCGGGCTGCTTCGCATGGAGCGCGCGATCAAGGAGCGCATGTCGTCGGTCGAGATCGGCAACGTCATGCCGCAGGACCTGATCAACGCCAAGCCCGCGGCCGCCGCGGTGCGCGAGTTCTTCGGCTCCTCGCAGCTCTCCCAGTTCATGGACCAGACCAACCCGCTGTCGGAGATCACCCACAAGCGCCGCCTCTCGGCGCTCGGTCCGGGCGGCCTCACCCGCGAGCGGGCGGGCTTCGAGGTGCGCGACGTGCATCCGACCCACTATGGCCGCATCTGCCCGATCGAGACGCCGGAAGGTCCGAACATCGGTCTCATCAACTCGCTCGCGACCTTCGCCCGCGTCAACAAGTACGGCTTCATCGAGAGCCCGTACCGGCGCGTGAAGGAGGGCCGCGTGACCGAGGAGGTGGTCTATCTCTCGGCGATGGAAGAGTCGAAGTACACGGTCGCCCAGGCGAACGCGGTGCTCGACGCCGAGGGCCGCTTCACCGACGACCTGATCCTCTCCCGCCACGCCGGCGATGTCATCATGGTGCCGTCCGACCGCGTCGACTTCATGGACGTGTCGCCGAAGCAGGTCATCTCGGTCGCCGCGGCGCTGATCCCGTTCCTCGAGAACG
>Ga0182738_1001099_pt1 | contig 34695 bp, 35 predicted proteins | sample eDN5th30CBELigMG_FD_128876 | JGI IMG/M metagenome (GOLD analysis project Ga0182738, IMG submission 128876) | Enriched Miracle-Growth compost microbial communities from Emeryville, California, USA - eDNA 5th pass 30_C BE-Lig MG (version 2)... ...
GCATCATTGGGCGGCTGTTAAAACAGCTATTAAAAAAGCGGCCACCGCCGCTAAAAACTTTTATGAAGCCGCTGTTTTAACTCTTGGAGAATTGTGCGTAGCTTAATAAATCATGCTATATATTTTCCGCAATTCAATCGTTATTTTTAGCAGCAATTGCGTTGCCCGTTGGTTTTTTGTTTTTAAAAGAGCCGTTAGCATGGGGCGTTATTTCGTGGCTTAATTTTGGAGCGATGTTAATGGCAATGTCCTTATTTTACGGGGCGTTTACCTTATTTGTTGTAAGCTTTGTAAAAAATAGTGAATCCATGGGTTCTGTGTGGATGCGCATAGTCTATCCCCTCTGGTTTATGGGAGGCTTTCAGTTTACGTGGTATAGCCTAAAAGCAGTATTTCCTGCGTGTGCCTTTGTAATTTTATTAAATCCGATTACGTATATTATGGAAGGATTGCGCGCTGCAGCCCTTGGACAAGCAGGATATTTACCTTTTTGGGTGTGCTTAGTTGCCGTAACGGTAAGTACAGTACTCTGCGGCTGGATTGGTATTAAACGCTTGTTAAAACGACTTGATTGTATTTAATAGGGTTGATTATTTTTCTAAAAAAATTGTTATGTGTAGAGGGTAATAGATCTGCACATAACAAAACTGGTGGTTGAGTAATGAACTGGTATTGTTGCGTTTTGGAATTGCATTAAATACCCCTTAAAGGGAAGAGTTATATGGTTTTATAAAAAAAGTGCGCTACACTATATATTAATTTACCCTACGATACTTATTAAAAAAAATGAACGGTGCACGATGCATATAAAAAATTTTTTTTGAGCATATTCTTAGTTACAGTGATGCATACTGCGCATGCGCAGTATGCTAATATGCAAAAATTAGGCGCAATGGGAGCTGCAGATAATGGAATTATCACGGTATAGTATTATAGATTTAAATGCGTTGGGGTATAATTTTTCTGCAGTAAAGCAAAAAGTGGGTTCGGCGCTTGTTATGCCCATTGTAAAAGCAAATGCGTATGGGCATGGGATTGTTGAATGCGCACAATTTTTTGAGCAACAAGGTGCCTATTCGCTTGGGGTTGCATTTATCGAAGAAGCTATACAACTACGCAAAGTGGGGATACAAATACCTATTGTGGTGTTAGGCAGTATTTTTTATGAGCAAATACCGTTATTTTTAGAATATTCTATTGATGCAACAATTGCATCAATAGAAAAATTAAAACAAGTTGATGCGTGCGCTCAAAAATATGGTGTTAAAGCGCGCGTTCATTTAAAAATTGACACAGGATTAGGGCGTATTGGTGTTCGCGCATCAAGTGCAGAACAGTTTTTTTTAGCTGCCACACGATTAAAAAATATAGAAATTGTTGGCGTATGCTCTCATTTTGCAACATCAGATAGTCCTGATACTGCATATATGTATGAACAATGTGAGCGGTTTTATCAGAGTACCTTATTTTTTGAAAAGTATTCGCTGCCAATGCCATTACGGCACATTGCTAATTCGGGTGCTATTATGCAGTATCCTGAATCATATTTTGATATGGTGCGTCCTGGTATTATGCTCTATGGAATTTACCCACAAACATGGATGACGCAGTTCATGCATTTAAAAATGGTATTATCATTACACGCACGAGTTGTCTATTTTAAAGTTGTTCAGCAGGGCTCTGGAGTTAGTTATGGACTTACGTGGCGAGCAAACAAAGACACTCGAATAATCACCATCCCTGTGGGGTATGGGGATGGATATCCTCGAACATTGTCTAATAAAGGTGTTGTTCTTATACAGGGCAAACGATATCCTATAGTAGGGGCAATATGTATGGACCAGATGATGATCGATCTTGGTGAAGGTTCAGCCTACAATGGCGATGAGGTGACACTTATTGGTTCATCAGGTGATAATAAGATTACTATTAATGAACTTGCCGATTTGTGTGGAAATAGTCCCTATGAAATGTTGGTGATGTTAAATTTGCGTATACAGCGTTATTATAGAACTATTGAAAATGAGCTAAATACTTTTTCGAATAGATATAGTGCTGAAAAAACAAAGAGCCCTCAGTAAAAAACTGAGGGCTCTTGTATAAAAGCGTTTAGCGCTTGCGGCAATAGCCGCCTTTGCATTTTGCGTTAACAGGTTGCATGGTTGCAAAGAGTCCTGCAAAAAGAGCAGCGAATATAAATGTGTATAATTTCATATGATATCCTTTTAAAATATCCATTAATATGATTTGAATAGGTGTTTTAAGAATAGCACAATATCGCATTTTGTCTATCTTGATTGTTTTATATAAATTATTTTTTATAATAGAAATAATATCGGAAGGTTGATTCGATATTTATGAGGTAATTAGCTAAAATACGGTGATTTTTGTTTACAAGTAGTATAATGATGGGACGTCAGACGTATCATAGTTAAAACTTGTAGAGTGCGTATGATAATAGTATGCTAGCTATATTCGTATAAAATTATTTTTATAAAGGAATCTGAGAATGTTAAAAGCAATTAAAGCATGGCGGCATGAGCTACAAAAAACAGCGTTTGGAAGGTTAATAGATTCTATTATTGTCGTGGTTCCTGTGGTCTTTATTGTACGTACATTTGTATTTGGTTTATACCAGGTGCCATCAGGGTCCATGGAAACAACATTACTGGTAGGCGATAGATTATTTGCTGAAAAATTTACGGTATGGTTTAAGCCTATTGAGCGCGGAGAAATTATTGCATTTAATGATGCAACATTTAAATATTCTGCAAATCCAGTAGTTAATTGGTGGCAGCGCTATGTATGGGGACCAACAAATGTCACAAAGCGAGTGATTGGTATTCCGGGTGATCATGTCGAAGGTAAAGTTGAAGATGGGCATCCCGTGATATACTTAAATGGTAAAAAATTGGATGAACCTTATTTAAATAAATATAAACTGCTTGCGGTATGGAAGCATGGCGCTCCATCTGCACAGGATTTGTATTTAGCAAGCCAAGGACAGACCTTTAATAATTATCCTGATTTTAAATCCTATGATCCCAGCTTTGCCTATGATAAACAACCATTCTATAGAATTAACCCAACCGATATTATCAGGCTTCCCGGGTTCAATAACACTTTGGTTCCCGGCACTCCTTTAGATAATGGAGAAGATGTATTTGATGTGCAGCTTGGTGAAAATGAATATTGGGTAATGGGAGATAATAGATTAGGAAGCTATGATTCACGCGGCTGGGGTAAGCTCGATGGCAAGCTAATTCATGGTAAAATCGTTTTCAGAATATGGTCGTTTGACCAGCTTGATAATGGTGAATCGTGGTGGATTGTAGAACTAATCAAGCATCCAATAGACTTTTGGAAGCGTGTTCGCTGGAATAGATTTTTACAATTTATTTAAAAAAATTTTGCGGTAAGCGGTATTTTGTGGTACATTTACAAAGCATAAGTTGCGAGGTTGAAATTATATGATGATTAACAGTAAATCTTGGTTGGCGTTGGCATTAGTTTTTATGATTGCATCGTGTGGTAAAAAAGATGATCAAGATAAAAATATATATGTAGTCAACGTTCTTGATGATGCATTGTATCAGGATGCCCATATTCATGGCTCTATACAAGTTTCACTTACTGATCTTGCTCAAAAGGCGAAAGCCTGGCGTAAAAATGCTATAATAGTAACATATTGTTCTAATTATGCGTGTACTGCAAGCTCGTATGCTGCGCGTATGCTTAAGAAAATGGGCTTTGAGAATGTGTATGCGTATGAAGGTGGTATGGCAGAATGGTATCAGCTACATAAGCAAGATCCCTCGTATGCTGTAGATGGCGCCGCACAAGAAGCATATTTGCACGTTGTGATGGAAAAGCCTGCAGAACATCCAGAAGATGTTACGGTAATATCCTCACAAGAATTACATGATATGCTGCAAAAAGAGCATATTCTTTGATTTTGATATGTTGAAAAAAAGCGGCGGCATAGCCAAGTGGTAAGGCATGGGACTGCAAATCCCTGATCCCCGGTTCGAATCCGGGTGCCGCCTCCATTGTGTTTTTTGAAATATAAATTGGTGTGCCGAGGTGGCGAAATTGGTAGACGCAAAGGACTTAAAATCCTTCGAGTGAAAGCTCATGCCGGTTCGAGTCCGGCCCTCGGCACCATGTTTTTTGGGCGATGTCCCTCTCTTGTTATTCCTTCATTTTAAAATGATATTTCTCCTTCGTTTAGAGAAAATGTTCCTAAAAAACTTGACAAATTTTCCTGATTTAATAACGTACCACAATAGAATGCTAGTTTTGTTGAAGGTTTTTGGTGTGATAAAAGAGAGAGTATTTAAAAGGACTAAAGGAATGGTATGAATAAAGCTAAATTAATTGAACAAATGGCTAAATTGTCAAAAATGCCAAAAGCACAATGTAAAAAAGCGCTTGAAGCGGTAGTTAAATCTATTGGTCAATCACTGAAAGGTGGTAAATCAGTAGTTCTTACAGGGTTTGGTACATTTGCAGTAATGAAAAGAAAAAGCCGGGTAGGTATTAATCCCGCAACCGGTAAAAAAATGCAAATTCCTGCTAAAAAAGTTGCTAAGTTTAAGCCGGGTAAAGCATTGCGTGATTTAGTTGCGCAATAAAGTTCGACGCTTAAAAAAAGTTTTAAGGCACCTCGTTGAAAAATGGGGTGCCTTTTTTTATTGCACTCGAATATAAATATTTATTATGATAAACCGAGCAGTAACAGTAATTTGAGATACGAGTGAGAAATGTGTCAGGATGACACAGAAAACAGGAGAAGTTATGGAGACAAATTGGTTTGAAGCGGTACGGAGTAAATTACAAGATTATCCCGAATGGCTTTTTGATGCTGGCGTATTTGGTATCTTGGGCTTTGTTATTGGCTTTGTATTTAAAAATTTTGGCAAAGTACTGTTATTTGGTGCGATAGGCCTTTTTTTAGGATTGGGTATATTGCATTATGCGCATATTATTGTGGTGAATATAACTCAAATTAAAGAGATTTTTGGTTTGGCTGCAGCACATACGATTGACGACGGTGTGCATATTTATTCTGATTGGGCACGGCTCCATATCATTGGTATATTGGCGGGTATTGTGAGTTTTTGTATTGGCTGGAAAGTCGGGTAAATTTTTGTATCGTTGTTCAAGGGATTCGACAGGATCACCATGAACGAACGCTCATCCTGATCCCTCGACTACGCTCGGGAGTAAACGCCCGCCTGCTCGACGTAGTTATCAGGTTTGTAACAAACGTAGGCTGGGTCGAAGGTAATGGGCGGGGTAGATGTCAGCGGTCACGCTTGTTGATACAATAATTGCCGATGCTCTAAAATATGCAGCCTCAGATATTCACCTCGAATCCCTGTACGATTGCTTGTTAATCCGCTATAGAGTTGATGGATTATTACTTGACCATATGAGCATTGACTTACAGTATAGTGCGCAAGTTGTTGCACGTATTAAAGTGCTTGCTAATATCGATGTTGCTGAAAAGCGGTTACCGCAAGATGGTAAATTTTGCATCGCTACAGCTCGCGGTGATATTGATTTACGAGTTTCTACCTTTCCTGCTCTTTACGGGGAAAAAGTAGTTATTCGTATTTTAGATCGGTTTGTGCAATTGCTTGATTTGGAAAATGTTGGTTTTTCGGTAGATATATATGAACAAGTTAAAAAAAATACTCTGCGAATGCATGGATTTATGCTGGTAACGGGCCCTACAGGATCGGGTAAAACAACAACATTATATGCAATTCTGCAAAAAATTATGTCATCAGAAAAAAGTATTGTAACACTTGAAAACCCTATCGAATATAATATTACGGGCGTAACCCAAGGGCAAGTGCACCCAGAAATTGGTTTTACGTTTGCAAAGGGGCTGCGTGCTATAGTGCGACAAGATCCTGATATAATTATGGTTGGTGAAATTCGGGATAAAGAAACTGCTGAAATAGCGATACAAGCCGCTCTTACCGGGCATTTGGTATTGAGCTCGCTTCATACGCATGATGCGCCTGGAGCGTTAATGCGCTTACTTGATATGGGCATTCCTGCTTTTTTATTAAATGCGGCGTTAACGGGGATTTTGGCGCAACGGTTAGCACGAAAATTATGCACGCATTGTCGTGTATCGCGCGCGCTTACTACACAGGAAGAACAATTTATTGCTGCAAATAATTTACCCATTCAGCAGGTATTTGATGCTGCAGGATGTGTAGAATGTCATAATTTAGGACATAAAGGGCGTATAGGGATTTTTGAATGCATGAATATCACCGGGTCTATACGTAAGCTTATTACAGCGCAGCCCCATATTGATGATTTGTATACGCAGGCGCATGCTGATGGTATGCAATCTTTACTGCATGATGCGGCATTAAAAGTACATAATGGCATTATTGGATTTAACGAGCTAATGCGAATTAGCATATAATGGAGATGATATGAAAAAAATAATCTTTCTTATTTTAGCTTTGACGGTGATTGGTGGTATTGCAGTCTGTTGCACCCATGTTTTTGTAAAAGAACATGGAAGACTAGTTATAAAATGTATATAACTACGCTATGCTAGTAAGGTGAGATAGAGATATTTTTTTATTATTGCGGAATATACAGTATTATGAATCCTCAATTATTTCATATATATGGCCCCTTATATGTCCAGTGGTATGGCGTTTGGATTGTTATCGCGCTGCTAGTGTTTATGTGGCGTGCCCACAAGCATGAGTTGTGCAAGAAATTATTTGCAAAAGATCAGTTGGTATCGCTTGTTATGCGGAGTATTTTTGTGGGATTTGTGGGTGGCAAGCTATTACATATTATTAGTGCCTATCACGAATATAGTTCATGGCAAGAGATTTTATATTTTTGGGAAGGAGGCCTTTCCATTTTAGGAGCGGTGCTGGCACTTCTTATATATGTGCCTTATTATTTGTATAGCCGAAAAATACCGCTCGGCTTAGCCTGTGATTTTTTAGCAATATATGCGCCATTATTGCAATCTATTGCACGCATTGGCTGCTTTTTTGCAGGGTGCTGCTATGGAGCACAAACGCTCTTGCCTTGGGCGGTGATATATAGCGATGTTTCTGTTGCTGCACCATGTAATGTGCCGCTCCATCCCACGCAATTGTATAGTGCAGGTGTGTTATTTATTTTTTTTCTTACACTACGATTTGTGGTGTATCCTTTGTTACGAAAAAAACACGCACTTGGTTGGGGACTTATCACCTGCCTGTATTTAGCTTTGATGAGTATGGAACGTTTTGTTATAGATTTCTTTCGCGCAGACCGAGTTATTAATGATTCATCTGCACTTATCCAGTCTACGGTGTTATCGATGCATCAGTGGGTGGCGCTCGGCATTTTTGGAGTAAGTATCGCGGGTTTTATAGGAATTTATATTGTTCGACGAGCTCACGCCGTCGCCGAGGCTATGGCGCGCACGCAAGGTGAGCGGGATAAGAGGAGCTCTCGGACGGAGTCGAGGGCTTTATGAACATCTTTAGTTTTATCAAGTCAAAAGTTTCTATCTTAGACGTGGTGAATGAATACGCGACGCTCAAAAAAGCGGGATTGTATTGGAAAGGCTGTTGCCCTTTTCACCATGAACGCACGGCGTCATTTACAGTAAGCCCGCATCGCGAAATTTATTATTGTTTTGGCTGCCAAAATGGGGGCGACGTTATTGCGTTTATTAGTAAAGCGGAGCATTGCACGCCGCTAGAAGCGGCGCGACATATTGCTGATCGCTATAATATCGCGTTACCCGAATCAATTACGTGGGAACAATCTGATGAGTATGCTGATAAAAAACGGCGTTATTATGATTTATGCAATCTTGTTGCCCACTGGTGCGCAGAGCAATTATATAAATCATCAGAGAGCTTAGCGTATGTTAAAGAGATACGAGGTATTAACGATGCGACGTTAAAACAGTGTTATATGGGGTACTTCCCCAGTGGTGCTCAATGTATTAAGCAGTTGTGTACGTATGTGCAAGCACATTCTTTTTTAGCAACTGATTTAATCGATGCAAAAATTGTTTTTGAAGGTAAAGGGATGCTCTACTCTCCCTTTGAAGATCGTATTATATTTCCTATTAAAGACCATTTGGGCAGAGTCTGTGGCTTTGGTGGTCGTATTTTTAAAGCAAAAGACGAGCGAGCGAAATATTATAATTCCCATGATCATGAGTTTTTTAACAAAGGATCTTTATTATTTGGCTTTGATGTTGCTAAAAAAAAGGTACAACAAGACGACGCAGTATTTTTAGTTGAAGGATATACTGACTGTGTTGCTATGGTGCAAGCAGGATTCGAAAATACGGTAGCAACGTTAGGTACGGCATGCACACTCGAGCATCTTAAGCAATTATCGCGGTATGCCCAACGGCTGTATGTTATCTATGATGGTGATGAAGCAGGGCAAAATGCGATTATGCGTTTAACGCAGTTGTGCTGGCAAGTGGATATGGAACTCTCGGTGGTTGTTATGCCACAAAAAGAAGATCCTGCGTCATTTTTAGCTAAAGGCGGTGATTTAGCGCCCTTAATACATGACGCTGCAGATATTTTTCTTTTTTTCATTTCTAAAGTGGGAACTAATTTTACGGGCCGCCGATTACACGACCGCATGACCATTGTGCAGAAGCTGTTAGAAATTATTAGTGCGATACCTGATCCGTTAAAACGAGATTTGCTCTTGCAAACCGCTTCTACGCGCTTGGATATACCGTTCCAGACGCTCAAAGATTCTATGAAGGGCAAGTCTGACTTTCAGACCCTTCGACCGGGTGAGCGGGGTGAGAATCAGGGAGGCATAAAAAGTGCAGATGCGCGTGAAGCCTCTGCTGTTCGTCCAAAAGGTGATGATTTGGGCACATTAGAAAAAAAGATATTTTCTGCTATACTTGGGTATGGTGAGCTTATGAATCAGGAAGATGAAGAGTTTCTCATAATATCGTTACCCAGTCCCTTAAATACGCTAATAAAAAAATTGCAGGACTATAAGAAGAGCACTGCTCAATTTGAGTTTCTTTCTTTTTTTGATTCCTTGCTCGATACCGAAAAAGAGTTGGTTAGTCGTTTGCTTGTTGAACAAGATGATACGATGTCTTCTGCGACGTTTCAGGAGCTTTTTGCTCAATTACAAAAGAAACAGTGGAAAATGATGGTGAATGATGTCAAGATGAAGCTATCACAAGCTCAGCATATGAAAAATGCAGATGACGTACAAAAGATTTTAGCCGACTTTCAGGCATTGAAACAAAAGATGTTGCGTAAGGGACTTGTATGACGGTAAAAAAAGTTAAAAAAGCTGAACCAAAGCCAAAAGGAAAAGTGGCGGTTGGTATTGATTTAAAAGAAGAATTAATTGAAGGCCTTCTTGATAAAGGTCGACGTGCCGGTGTAGTGAGTTACGAAGAGGTTATGGATTTTAGTGATCGTAACCACTTGGCCGAAACCGAAATTAATGATTTGCTCAAACTATTTGAAAAAGAAAACATTGAGCTGGTGATGCATGATGAGCTCGAAGCAAGTATGAGCGAATTAGAGGATTTCGAAAAAGAAGAAGCCACTGCAGCGACATTAAAATATCCTGATCTAGAAACATCGCTTGATTTTGTTGCCGAAGAAGATGAAATAGAAGCCGAATCTGACGAAGAGGAAGAAGAAGCTGATATTGTCAAGGTTGTAGGAGAAGGATCATATCCTGTTGATAACGTAAAATGTTATTTACGTGATATTGGTAAAATACCCTTATTAAATAAGAAAACTGAGTCAGTTATTGCAGAGCAAATTGCGCGCGGTAAGAGTGACTCTATTCAGTCTATATCAAAATTCCCCTTTATTCATAAGGAAATGGTACAAATTGGGGATAAGCTTGCTAAGAATAGCATCGCATTAAAAGATATTATTCAATTTTCGGAATTTGATGAAGAAAATTTGCCAAAATTTGAAGAAGAAAAAAATGCGTTTATTACGACTATTAACGTTATTAAAGACCTGATTCAAAATGAAGAAGCAATTTATCGTAGTTACCGTGGTAAGTTAGACAGTGACGATCAAAAGCGGGAAATGCTTACCCGCGTTCGTGCAAATAAAGAAGAGATCGCTAAAACGATTCAATCGATTAGATTATCTAATAAGTTAATTCGTAAACTGGGCAAGCGTATTGAAAAAATTATCGCTAAAATTCAGGAAAAACATACTCTCGTTAACGAATTACAAGAGCAGCTAAAAGCATATGATAAGAAAAAGCTTACTGATGCTGAAAAAGCAGAAATGGAAGAGCTCGATCGTCAAATGCGTAGTGCGCTAAAAAATATTAAAAAGCTAGAGAGCGAAGCAGGGTTGCCTGAAAAGCAAATTTTTGCCTATTATAGCCAATTGCTTAAAGGGCAATCAAGTGACAAACGAGCAAAAGATGATTTAGCGCGTGCAAACTTACGTCTTGTAGTGAATATTGCCAAAAAATACGTCAATAGAGGCTTACACTTCTTGGATTTGATACAAGAAGGTAATATCGGTCTTCTTAAAGCGGTAGAAAAATTTGAATTTGAGCGCGGGTACAAATTTTCTACGTATGCAACGTGGTGGATTCGTCAAGCAATTACTCGTGCAATTGCTGACCAATCGCGTACTATTCGCGTACCGGTGCATATGGTGGAGACGCTCAATAAAATTAATAAAATTAAACGTACGTTTATCCAAGAGCATGGCAAAGAGCCGTCACACACTGAGCTTGCTAAAATTTTAAATATTGATGAAAAGAAGATAAAAAATATTATTAAAATCTCTAAAGAGCCAATTTCGTTAGAAACGCCCGTTGGTGATAGCGAAGATGCGTTTATTAAAGATTTTATTGAAAGTGAAAACGACTTTTCTCCTGCAGACACCGTTGCAAGCAGTGATTTAAAAGAGCGTGTGCGTGAGATATTAAAGTCGTTAACGCCGCGCGAAGAAAAGGTCTTAAAAATGCGATTTGGAATAGACGTTGCTTCTGAGCATACCTTAGAAGAAGTGGGTAAAGATTTTGGTGTTACGCGAGAGCGTATTCGTCAAATCGAAGTTAAAGCATTACGTAAATTGCGTCACCCATCACGGAGTAAAAAGTTGCAAACGTTCTTTGAAAAAGAGTTTGATATTAGGCCCGAAGATACGGCTGAAGATGATATGGATGATGAGGAATAATCATGGGTTTATTGGGTGAGAGTAGCGTATATACCTATTTTATTTTTTTTATAATCACGCTTATTTTTTGTGCAATTTTTTCGTTTTTAGAAACGAGTATTACGGCATTACGGTTATTTAAATTAAAGGAGCTGGCAGCCAGTACCACCGGCTACCAGTCTCTTTTTCAGTCGTTGGAAAAAAATCAAAACAGAGTACTTACTACTATTTTAATTGCTAATAACTTAGCAAACGTTACGGCAGCAACAGTAAGTACGTTGTTTATGGACCAATTATTTGTTAATTTTCCGCCGACTGTAGGGTTTGTGTGCGGAATTATTATTACCACTACCTCCATTTTGATATTCGAAATTATCCCAAAAAACATTGCAAAAACGCATGGCGAAAAATACTTTAAATCAACGTTATGGGTAACCAATATAATTTATTATATGTTGTATCCCTTTGTAACCGTTTGCATGAAGCTGGGTGATTATTTTATTTACCAATTTGGTAAAGGCAAAAATCATGAAGCGAGCGATTATATTACTTCCGAAAAAGAGGTACAATTTTTAATTGATTACATTAACGAAAAAGGATTAATGGAACAAGAAAAAACGGCCATGTTACAGAGTATTTTTGAATTAGGTACAACGCCAGTGAAAGAAATTATGGTACCATCTACCTCAGTTGTTTCGATTAACGTTGAAACATCGTTACAAGATGCTTTATCAGTATTTAAGCAGCACCAGTTCTCCCGCTTTCCTGTCTACGACACCAATCTTGATCGAGTGATTGGTATGTTGCATCAAAAAGATTTGTTTTCTGCGTTTTTAAAAAGTGATAAACCCACCTTGCGTAGTTTATTACGCCCGATTATGTTTATCCCCGAAAGTATTAAAGTAAATCAATTATTGCGCGAATTTAAAGAGCAGCATATGCATATTGCCATGGTGCTTAATGAGTATGGCGGCGTGATCGGTTTAGTAACGCTCGAAGATGTGCTCGAAGAGATTGTGGGCGAGATTCGTGATGAATATGAGGCAATTACTGAAAAAGTTATTCCGTTAAAGCCGGGTGGCTGGTTGGTCGACGCGTCTATTGAACTCGAAGAGCTTGGTAAAGTGCTTTCGATTGTTTTTGAATCTGAAGATGCCTTAACGCTCGGCGGTTTCTTGACTGAGCGTTTACAACATTTGCCTAAGAAAGGTGAGCGTATACTCTATAAAAACTATTATTTCCAGGTACAACAAGCAAGCCAAACTAAGGTATCTCAGGTCCTGGTCTTTGAAGGGACTATGCCCGAATTGTTTGAGTAGACGTTACACGAATGAATAAATTTTTATCAGCTTATCAAACAATTGCATAGTTAATTTTTTCTTGCATAAGTCTTTATTTTTAATCTTTGGTATTGATATACTCAAGAACAAGGGTTAAAAAAGGGGACTTATGAAAGTGATAATGCGTTTTTTTGGTATTATTGGATTATTTTTCTTGTATACCTCGTACAATTATGGGCTTCATCATATAGAAAAAAGAGCCACAGCTACTCCGGATGAACTAACTCGAGGACGAGCTCTTTCAGTTCGGGATGCTAACGTAGAAATATATAATAAAAGCGAATCGAGCATCATCGTAACAGTAGTAGAAGGCAACGATCGGCCCCACATAAGTACTGTGCCCAGTAAAAAGATATGTCAATTGCAAATATATTCAACGAGCCAAATCAAAATATCTATCCAAGATGGACCTTTAATATACCATTATTTTTTTGGACCGCACTTGATGCAGGAAATAGCAGACCGATTGAATATCAAAACTAATGAGATAACGTTTTTTCTTACCTATGATGATGCCAAAGGATTGCGTCCTCAAACGGGGAAACTTGGAGGACTGAGCGGGGTAACAAAAACAGGTTTATTATTAAAAAATAATATAACTGCCGACGAATTAAAAAGAGCGCGAGACTTAGCAATTCGTTTTGGTATGTATGAAAAACGGTGAGACTGCAGTAGTTTTTTTGTATTCGAGGGAAAGTGGAAAAAATGAAGATTATTTTTTTGGGTCTAGTATTACAGAGTAGCTTTATGCTTGCTATAGGAGACGCTACGCGGTGTTCGGGGTGCAAAAAAGAAGATAAAAAAGATAAAGAACTACAATTTGCTGCTTTAAATGTACTGTCAACTGCTGTAAACGGGGCATTTGCCGTAGCAGCCAACCCTGATGATAGAAATAGTAAACTCCAGTTTGGTAATGCGTTAGCCAATAGTTTTATTGGCCTTATTGCCGCTGCTATGAAGTGCGCAGCAGTAGAAATGTACGATGCTGAAGGCAATCTTTTGACGCCCGATCAAATAGTTCATATTATTAGGGCTCAATTAAGGGACGAACAACTGAATTAATCTACCGTTCGCTATTTGACTCGCTTGCATCATGGGCATGTCGAAGGATGGAAGGCAGAGGTACGAACACTCTTTATAATACAATATGTAACTTTTTTGTAAGAAGTATTTACTTTGCTTGACGGTATTTATTATAATCATGGTAGCTAAAAATAGTTATAATAATATCTAAAAAGGGAAATCCCATGAAGCAAATGAGCACACTATTACTGGTTTTTTCTGTTATAAATAGCGAAGCAGCGTTTACCAAGCACTATAAGGGGATAACGCTGAGCGTAGAAGATGGTGATATCCTTACTCAGAATGTTGATGTCATTGTAAATTCGGCAAACGAAACATGCTTAGGTGGGGGAGGTATTGATGGTATTATAACAAGAGAAGGCGCGATACCGTTAAGCAAAGCCCGCAATGCGCTGACGTATAAACCACGCTTTGATGGTAAACCAAAAAAATGTCCCACGGGAGACGCGCGTCTTACGGTATCAGGTGATATTCATACTAAATATAATGTACCCTATATACTCCATGCAGTAGGGCCTAATTGCGAGAGCGGTGCTGAAATGTGCCCCGGAGCAACTCCCCGAATTTTTAATATACCCTGCGTTGATTCGCTACAAAATGCATTCTTAAATAGTTTAAAAACTGCCGATGATTTTAATACCTATTTAATGACCGGAGATGATAAGGGGCACACGGAGTTTGCAGCAGTAGCACAAGTACATACAAAGCCAATTACTTCTCTTGCGTTTCCACCCATTAGTGGCAGTATATTTAAGTGTCAAGACTTTGTTGCAAGAAGTGCTATTAATGCGGTACAAAAATTTATACACACTCGTAGCAATGGTACCATTACCCAAATTAAATTTGTGATACAAGATCCTGCTATTCGTGCGCAACTCGTTGCAGAAATACAGCACTTATAATTTACTCCGTATGCGTCGTTACATAGTGATCAGCAAGTTTTAATATTTGCTGCGCATTTTTAAAAGTAAGCTGATCGAGCGCATCTCGGAGTGGTAACCATTTATAGCCAATATGTTCTGAGGATAAGGTAATTTCTTGCTTTGTCACCGGTCCTACAAAAAAGCTTACATCTTTGGAAACAATGCTCCCGTCTCTATTTTTAAAAATGTAGGAGAGACTTTGTTTAAACCCAGGAATTATAGTACCGGTAAGCCCCGTCTCTTCGTGTAATTCGCGAATCGCCGCTTGTTCTTCGGTTTCATGGTTTTCCAATTTGCCTTTTGGTAAATCCCAATGACCGGAAATGTAATGCAAAAGTAAGTAAGTCCTGTGATTAAATTGGTCGACGTGATAGACGATAACGCCTGCAGAATGCTCTTTAATCATAGGACCTCCCATATGGTATGTTTTATTTTTACTATACGGTATTAGGATAGAGAAGGTAAAGAGTTTTTCCAACCACTATTTAAGGCTCAATGGATGAATATTTTGATATTTTTGTTGTACCGAAGCAATTAAGTGCTTGACTATTTTTGTTAAAAATTTTCTTATGTGAGAGTATAAAAATTTTTTCTTATTGCAAGGGTAATGATTTTGAACAAAGTTCGATTATTTTTTTGGGGAGTATTATTCGTATGGTTATATATTCATGCGATTGATTGGGATATTCAAACTCGTTTTGCGCTTGGTCCTGCATGGCATCAAATTTTTTTATATCAAACATATACATTGGTGCCAGGAGTTATTACAGAAGCCATCGTGCCACAAGCAGAATCGTTTGTTACGAATTATGATACGCTGCCTTATTTCGAAGGCAGCGGTCGTTGCTGGTTAGGCAATCATGTTAGCAGCGAAGTGTGTTTGAGCGGTGGTTTTTTGCATAAAGGATATGGTAATGTAAATTATTTTGTTGATTTTGCTCCAGCTGGAGAAGAATTTAACTTTCAATTTGTTCGTACTGCGCGCACCGAGATTGATCTTATTGTTTTTGATATAAACGTGGGCTATTCGGTGTTTTCTAAAAATACATGCTGGAACATTAATCCCCTTGTTGGCTATGTGCGTAATAGTCAAAATATTAATTTTTCTGTAAAACAATCACCCCTTCGTTATGTGGTGCATAATAATTGGCATGGACCATATATAGGCCTTGAAGCATTTGGATGTCCCTGCTCAACGGTATTATTACGCGCCTTTTATAAGTGTGTGATTGGTAAAGAATCATCTTGGACTGCGTATAAGGGTGATCTTTTTTTAGATAGTGGTGAGAATGCTTTTACTGCTGTAACAGACCCTTCTTATGCTCGATGGCATGGTTCTGTGATTGGTAATTTATTCGGCTTAGAAGCACAATATATGGTGTGGAAGGATTGGAATATTGGTACAAATATCCAGTACTGGTTATATGATCTACAAAAAACACGTCCTCTATCGTTTGATTCGATATATCGTGATGTAGTGTATACTGCTGCTTGTATTAAAAAATTGAAGTGGCAGCAAGTTGTATGGACGTTTTTTGTAGAGGTTGTTTTTTAAGGTAAGGAACTGAATGCGTATACTATTCATAGGACTTTTTCTTCTTATACTATGTATAAAAGGTGATGATTCTTTTACCTATAATATATGCTTTTCTATAGGTCCTTCGTTACATAGATTTTCTACAAAACAGCTGTTTAAGACTCTGCAGAATGTAGATTTTGTTGTACCTATGGAAACAGTTGCGCTTGCAAATTTTCAACTCATGCCATTTTTTGCAGGACAAGTGCGCTTTTTGCCAACCAATCACTTTTTATTTACCGCGTTTGCAGGGGGTGGTAGCTTTAAAAATGGCGCAGCGACGGTGAATGATTTGGTAACTGCGGTTGGAGATTTTGTTGTTATTCCCACAGTAGGGTGTGATCCACGCTATAGTATGTTTGGGCCAGCTCTCTTGAGTGCACGCACACACGGATGCGTTTTTATGCTAGACGTTAATATTGGATCGGACTGGTATAGCAAGTGTTGTAATTGTATTTTTAATCCATTGCTGGGATATGTATTTAATAAGCAGCAACTTTCAATTTTTTCGCTTGTTAATACAATCAATCAATATTATAACAATACGTGGCAAGGGCCGTATATCGGCTTGGAAACGGTTTTTTGCATTGGTGATTATATCCAAATAATTCCGATCTACAAGTTTGTTATAGCGCGATTAAAGTCTACCCTACAGGTTAGTCAAAAAAATCCTAATTTATTTAGCGATCCTATTTCAGCTTCTCCACAATATTCGACATGGGGTGGGAATGCTTTTGGTAATCACGTCGGTATTGCATGGTGGTATAAAGAAAATTGGTGGCGTATTGGTACAAATATTACGTATCTGCACTATAATAATCATAAAAAAATGAAGGTGCATTTAGGGTCTGAAAATATTTTAATACCACAGAACCAAATAGCAACGAGTTCTTCTATTATACAAAATATGTGGCAACAGCTTATCTGTACTGTATCTATTGAATGGAACTTCTAATAGTCATAGTGTAGAGAGGTAATGAAAACTAATTTTTTCTTCTCTATAGAATCAACATTATACACGGTGGGCTGTTTTACACCAGAAAGATACGTAGTAGAATGGCCTCTTGTATGATTGTGCATATTACCATACGTTATTTGTTCTCCGATAGTGAAATACTCATTATATTTATATAATAATTTGAAGGTAAAAATAGTACTTACGCTTTGAGGTACTGTACGAAAAACAACAACATTTCCCGTATTTTGTGTAAGACGTATATGGGTTTTTCCAAAAATACAGGTATAATCAATGGCTAATAGAACCCTTCCGAGCTCTTTTTCGAATTGTATTTTTAACAGTGGACCTTTGTATCTTGATCGGGTAAAAAAGATTAGTGGTTGATTAATAAATGTTAACGATTCAAATGCCTTATTAAAAAAATATCCAGTGGAGATTTTTGGAGTGATTATTCTGGTGCAGTGGGGTATAGTTACCGTGAGTTCAGCTCCCACGGTAAGTTCATTACATAAAATAGTGACATTATTATCTAGCGAAAAGCTACCGCCATAATTGAAAAAATTAGCATCACCAATAATACCTGTCCCATTGCGAATCCATCCCCCTTCTATCTGCAATGATGCGGCAACTAGAGTGTGTATATAATAGTGTGCTAATCCCGATACCGTAGAAAACAAGTTCCATGCAGTTTGTTCGTTTGCAGCGGTTAATAAAGGCATATTAGTGTTAACGGTGGTACTGGGTAATAATCGTGTGTAGCTAAAATTAAATCCTGGTCCAATGCCTACTTCTATTTTAGTGTATATCGATTGTGTATATATAAGGGCAACAAAGATACCTATTGTAAGCCTTTTCAAGCGCAAATCTCCAATTCTACGTAGATAATTTTTGATTCAATACTCCTGTCCTGAATGATTTTTGTCAAGATGGAGTTATCCTTATTGAGTACAATAATTTAATTAAGAAAATGAATCTTTATGCCAAAAAAACGACGAGTGAAATAACATCCCAAGGCAATAATACTAAAAATAGGTCCAACCCAGAACCAATAGAATAACGTATCCATTAAAAGATATGCCCAACGCGCTGATAAGTGTATAATGCACAACGCTGCTGCCTGGTATAGTACAAAAAATAAGACACCAAAGCAGCTCAGTTGTATACTTGCTTTCAGTATAAAGCGATAAAAATAGGCAAGATATAAGGGGATCCTATATTTCTTATGCAACACTACAAGAAATAGCAGGGTCTGTATCAGTGCTGCAAATGACGTTGCATACGCAATACCTATAACGCCATATTTTTGAATTACAATATAGTTAAGAGCCGTATTTAATATCGTAGTGCCCAATGTAATGATAGTTGGGATAAGCGTAGCGTGTAACGCATAATACACGTTAAGAATTATTTTGTTAATTGAAAAGAAAAAGAGTCCGATCGCCAAAGCAGTCATTAATTTTTGTGCTTGTGCAACATGTTCAAGGGTAAAATTATCTGATAACAATGCCGTATAAAATATTTTATACGAAAACAACGACAATAAAATAGATGCTGGTATCATAACCCAAAAAATTATTTTGGCTGCTTCCAGTAAATAATACCCCAGTCGCCGCGGCGCATAAGTACTTACCTGCGAAAAATGGGGTAGTAAAACTGTTGCTAACGATACCGCAAAAACCCCTAGCGGTATACGCACAAAATTAGACGTATAATAAAACAAAGAAGTGGCGCCAGCAGGTAAATAGGAAATAAACGATTGATCGATAAAAATATTAATTTCCATTGCACCAATACTAATAATGCATGGTAAAAATTTACCTAATATTTTTAAGCAGGTATACCAACTGTGTTTAGTGGGTAGGGCAAATGAAAAGCCATTTTTAAGGTACGAAATAACATGAATAAGCGTTAATAAAGCGCTATTAATAATAATGCCATATGCTAACGTAGTCACCGAAAGATTATATTGAAGACACACAAGCAATACGGCAATAAAAAAAACATTTAAAAAAATTTGACTGGTTGCAGGGATAAAAAACCTTTTAATTGATTGTAGCGCGCCGGCAAGCAGCGAGCAACTCGAAAGAAAAAATATAAAAAAAATAAGAATCTTAGAAAGCGCTTGTGCATGATATGCTTGCATTTCAGAAAAGCCGGGTGAAATAAAATGCATAACCCAGTGTGCCTTTAAACAGATGAATAGGCACAAAAGAAACAGTATACCTTCAACTAATACCATCATAATGATCATGACTCTGCTTGCTTCTTTTTTGCCGTCTTGTTTTAAAGTCGAAACAAGTGTCGGTATCAGCGCAGCACTTAATGCGCCTTCTGCAAAAATTTTACGTAAAGAATTTGGTAATCGAAATGCAGCAATAAATGCATCAGCAACAGCCCCTGCGCCTAAATAGCGCATAAGCAATAAATCGCGTATCATACCAAAGACACGACTTATAAGTGTCGCATTGCCAATACTAGCAACATTTTTGATGATGGAGCGGTTCTTCATGTTTTACCAGGGTTCCTTGGTCAAGAATATAATGATGGTCCAGTGTGTGGGTAACATAGGGGTCATGCGAGCTGATTATAAGCCCCATATTGCGCGTTTTTTTATACTGATGCAGTAACTGTAATATTGTGTCCCGAGCATATACATCAAGGTGTGCAGTTGGTTCATCTGCTAATAAAAATAAGGGATCATTCATTAAAGCACGTGCTAAGGCTACTCGTTGTTGTTCACCACCCGATAACACTATTGGTTTTTGATATGCTTTATGTTCAAGCATAACTTCGCTGAGTAGCGTGAGGGCTTTGTCTATTGCATCTTTGCGAGAACCACCGGCAGCTAACCCTTTAAGCATAATATTTTCTAGTACTGTAAGCTCTTGAATAAGGTGCGGTGTTTGAAACAATATGCCGATAGAAGAATGTAAAAAATGTTCATGTTCTTGCGATGAAAAAACATGTATATCTTTGCCATTAAAAGTTACGATCCCCGAAGTGGGTTTTTCAAAACCTGAAAGTATTTGTAGTAAGGTAGATTTGCCACTCCCTGAAATACCTGATAGGGCATAGGAAACACCCCGGTCAAAAGTAATCGAGATATCCGTGAGTACCGGTAGCGATTTCTCTGATTGCTGAAATGTTTTTGATACTTGTTTTACGTTAAGTATGCTCATGAAGTTCCTGCGTGATTGAGGAAGAATGGGTTATATTCTTAATAAACGCATGTACTTGTTGGTAATAATCAGCAAAGAGTGCGGGGTTAGTTTCTAATTCTTTTGAGCAATCGAGCATAAGCACAGGTACCTCTTTTAGATGAGGTAATTCATGTTTTTTAGTGATAAGAAATTCTTGATGACGATCACTAATTGCTTGCAAATAGTCTAAAGGAATAGAAGATTCACCTGATCGGTTTCTTTTTTTAATGCGCTCAAATGCAACAGCAGGGTCAACATATAAATAAATAAAGCCTTGAGGTGTGCGACACCCTTGTGTTATTGTTTCAAAAAACCGATTATAGGCTTGCCATTCCATGGGCGACATAAAACCATTCATGTATCCATTGAGCGCAAAGCAGTAGTGGCCCGAATAAATCGAGCGTTCTACAATAAGTGGTGCAGTTGTATATTGCTGGTCTTTACGATGCTCGCGCACGCGACACGAGAGCGCCCAGGTTTCCATAGTATACGCCCAACGATGGGGATCTTGGTAAAACTGAGTTAAGAGCGATTTCCCTTGTAGATCGCTTTGCCAATTATGGAGTGGCTCAAGTGCGACATGAATAGTCGGTATATGCTGGTGAAGAAGCGTAAGAAAAGTTGATTTCCCTGCTCCAATATTTCCTTCTATAATAAACATACTCTTAGTATACGGAAGATTATTATTTTTTTAAGTATTTTTTAAAGGATATGCGCTTCCTACTGTCCAATTACTCGTAATTAAAAAAATAATTTGAGTGCCATCAGAAGCAGCACCCTGTAAAATAGCCCCGTTTGAGGAATGTGATATTACCTTAGCTTTTCTTATTGCAGTAGCAATTTCTTGTGCAACTTGCCGTAGAGTCCAGTCTTGGGGGAAAAAGGTTGATTCTTTAGACAGGTGCTGATAATCAATGCCGGCATGATACACCGATCTTTTAGGGTTTCCACTAATGTGATTAAATTGGATACTGTGGCTCTGTTCAATTTTCCCCAGATAATCATGATGAAAACCTTTTAATTTGCATAAGGGGCAAGTAGCTGAAGGCGTAGGACAATCAATTTCTGGCAATGCAATATGATATATAAGACCAGACCAATTCAGTGGTATAATTGTATCTTTTCCGCCGATATCTCTCCTGATTGAAGTAGGTGCTATTTGTGTTAACCAGGCGTCTATTAAGCGTATATCTCTATCGGCAATCAATTTTTTTATAGCCGATGGAAGAAAGCACGGCCATAACTGAAGGGGTAAGAAAATCATTATACTAGCGATAATATTTTTAATTGACATAGAGAGCCTTTGCTGTGAATATGAACTTATATTTATAGTAACAGCATGTATTACCCGGTAATTAAAAATCAATATTTTTATATATGAGCGGCATACAAGCCCCCGTTCCTGTGTGTAGTATAGCGAACAATTTATTGCGCTATTGAATACCCCAGTATACCAGCACCAACAAGGGCAGCGGCAGTAACCATGCCTCTTTTATCTTCAGGCGTCCAACGAGGTCCTCCTTGTGCTACTCGCTGTCCCCGCTCAGCTGCGTCTTTTTCCCATAGTTGTCTTGCTTCTGGCCCCATTATCTACGTGCGAGTTCCGTGAGCAGTAATTGCACTAACTCTGCGTAATGCGCCCATTGCATTGTGCGATACAATGCTTACACCAATAATAACGATTAATAAACGTTTCATAAAAATATCTTTCATATTAAAAAATGGCCGGTGATATGCAAGAGCAATCAGCACGGCCCATCTTAACGTATAGTTAAAAAATTTGTTTATTGTACTTTTAATAATTCGACATCAAAAATAAGGGTCGCGTTACCTGGAATAACACTACCAGCGCCATGGGCACCATAGCCAAGATGTGCCGGGATAATCAAGCGACGTTTTTCACCAACGCGCATGCCTTCAACACCCAAGTCCCAGCCTTTAATAACATAACCAGCACCTAAGGGGAAGCTAAATGGTTCACCACGGTCAAGCGAGCTATCAAACTTTTTGCCCGCTTTGCCATTTTCTTCGAGCCAGCCCGTATAATGCACGCTCACGGTGTCGCCTTTTTGAGCGATAGGAGCGTCGTTATTACCTTCTTGCACGGTTATTTTTACTAATTCAGATTTTTGTTCTGGTTTTTGCATGTTTTTTGGTTCCTGTTTGTGTGCGGTGCTATTGCATGCTGGTAAGATGCACAGAGCGCCCATTATCGTTAAACTTTTAATAGTATACTTCATATACTCCTTTCTTTTAAGTTATTTTTTACCAATACGCGTGGTATTGCTGGATTAATACGGGATGCAAATTCATTGTTAATAGTATCTAAGGTTAATCCTAAATCAGTGGCGCGTAAACCATCGTAATCGCCACAGAGTATCACTTCGTCATCTACGCGCGCGGTGATATTTGTAATATCAATGGTAATAATATTCATACTGACCACGCCTACTAACGGTGCTTTTTTGCCATTAATGAGGACAAAACTTTTGTGCGAAAGTGCACGAGGATAACCATCATAGTACCCTATCGGCAAACACGCAATAATTACCGGCTTATCCGTATAAAATGCTCTATTATAACCAACATATGAGTGTGCAGGGACTTGCTTAATTTGAATAATGCGTGTTTTCCATGTTAAAACATGCTGCAGCGAAAAATCGGGTTTTTTTTCTAAAAATCGTTGTTGCTGTAAAGGAGATTTCCAAAAACCATAGAGAGTGGTGCCTACCCGTGCAAGCGTATACTGGTGTTTTGTGGGCAGCACTAATGCGCCAGATGAAATCATATGAGTACACAAAAAAGTAATACCGTGTTGTTTGAGCATTTCAAGTGTCGCATCAAATGTTGCTAATTGCTTATAGCTATGACTTAAATCGGGACTATTAAGGTCAGAAAAATGGCTAAAAATGCCGTATAAATCGAGCATCGATAATTTTTTAATATGCGTTGCGAATGCAAGTATGTCTTGTGGCGGCACTCCCAAGCGATGCATACCGGTATCAATTTTAATATGTACCCGTGCGCGCTTGCCTATTTTTTGTGCAGCATTATGCAAAGCGTCGGCTGTTAAATAATCATAGATTGCAATATCGATATTATTTTTAACTGCTTCTTCGAGCGATGCATCGTAGTACGACAGTACCAATATAGGTTTTGTAATGCAATGCGCACGAAGTTCCAAAGCTTCTTGGATACCCGCAGTAAACAGCCAGTGGACCTGCGGATGTGTATCAAGCAAAGAAGCTACGAGCTCCATGCCATGGCCATAGGCGTTTGCTTTGACCACGATACCAAGCTCAGTAGCTCCCAATAATGCTTTAATCTGATCTATGTTGTGATAGAGCGCTGTCGGGTTAATCTCTACCCAAGTACGACTATTTTGTATCTTCAGTTGCAACGTGGTGTTTTTTCTTACTCTTAATAACTATTTTTTTTGGTTCTTGTTTAGGTTCTGTGGTTACTGGTGCTTCTTTTGCTACGGTAGCTGGTGGAGCTTTGTCACCTTTATACGTTACGGGGATTGCCATTTTTTTTGCACTCGACGGTAATGTAATAGTAAGAACACCATTTTCGTATTCGGCTTGCGCTTCGTGCAATAATACTTTGCGTGGTAAGCTATTTACGACGCGATTGTGACCGGTAATAACCGTATGTACGGTGCCATTTTTTTTGCTGGTAAGCTCATCATACTCAGTTTGTTCAACAAGAATAGATTTTTCGGTAATAACCACCAACGATTCTCTGCCATCAGTTTTTGCATCAAGAACCATTTTATTGTCTTCGAGCGTAAAATTAATATCTTTTTCAGTAAGACCCGGAACAGCTATGGTAACAATAACAGCATTTTTATCAGTATTATAGGCACTATTGATGCTTAATGAACCATTTTTAGTTGCTGTACTGATATCTTGCTCAAAATTGTTCCAGATTTGCTTAAAATGGGCATCCATGTCTTCGAAAAAGTTTGCTTGAGCAAGAGTTGTTATCGTGAGTAACGCAAATGCGCTATTTTTTTTAGTAATCATAAACATCCTTTTAATAAGAAGGTTAATGGGTTTTATACTACCTAGTATAAAAAAATGTTACGGGGAACACAAGAGAGGGGAGGGCTATTGTTGTGTTACCGGTGCCATAGTCGATCGGGGATATAGAGGAGGTTTAATATGTGCCAGTATAGAATATGTTTTGCCTGATTGTAGAATCAATGAACCGCGTTGTTTGCCATCTATTACAATGAGTGCTCGAGTGCCTTCGGTAAAACGTACTTTTACGCGAGAATCATCAATTGCGGTGTATATATCAAGGCATTTAACGGCGATTCTTGTGGAAGACTGTGCTGGTATTGATGCAAGCGCATGATAAGAAGTAATTTTTGCGGGTACAAAGGTATCGGTATATGCCCTCCATACCATTTTTTTTGGTTTTGCAAGAAGTTGTACTTCTTTAGATGTATCATTAGTTATGATACAGACAATATGCGTATCTATTTTTAATGCGCTGTGTGTGCATTGCATCCACCATGCCAGTGCAAAAAATAAGATACGCATCCTATTATATTCCTTAAATTCCTAAATCTGTAAAGAATGCATGAGAGTTTGGTGCACGTCCTAAAAAGTTAGTAATAAGTATTTCGGGGTGTTTGCTGCCACCTTTACCAAGGACTTCTTTAATATATTTTTTGCCGATAACAGGGTTCAACAGCCCCTGTTCTTTGATGTGGGCAAACATATCAAGTGCAAATACTTTAGACCACATATAGCCATAATATTGCGCACTATAACCATTAAGGTGCCCAAAACCAGCCTCAAAATGCTCATCGGGAATGGTTATTAAGTAAGGGCGTGTAAGGGTATAGGCTGCATGTTTAATAGCCGTAAGATCTTTGTGCGTACCTTCTTTATAATAGTTAAGTGACATATATCCAAAGGTTAATTGGCGCAGAGTAATGTCGCCCGAATCAAAATTTTTGAGCGCGATAATTTTATTAATGATATCATCGGGTAATGATTCGCCTGTTTTGTAATGCTTACTTACTTTTTTAAGAATCATCGGGTCATAGAGCCATTCTTCTAACATCTGTGAGGGCATTTCAACAAAATCTGTTTTTACCGCAGTTCCTGAAAATCCTGACATTTCGGTTGCGCCTAATAAAGTATGCAACGCGTGGCCGAATTCGTGGAAAAATGTCTTAACATCATTGCGTTTGAGTAACGATGGTTGTGTTGCTGTAGATTTAGGAAAGTTTGCAAGTACTACATCAACTCCTTCAACTCCCTGTAAGGCTGGCACAATAGTAATTGAACAGGCATGGCCATATTTGTGGGGTCGCGGGAATAAATCAAGTAATAAATTACCAATTTCTTTGCCATCATTATATACGGCAATGAGCTGTACATCGGGATGCCAAAAGAGGTTATGAGTAGGGAGCTGCTTAAATTGCAGCCCTAAAAATTGTTCATATATTTCAAGAAGCATCTTAATGGTATGTTCCATGGGGAAGTATTCTGCAATTGCTTGTTCATCGATAGTATGATGTTTCTTTTTATATTCATTTTTAACAAATGCTAAGTCCCAAGGTTTTAAAAGTCCTTCTTTAGTAAGAGTAACACCTTCAGGGAGCTCTTGTTTTAATTGAGCAATTTCTTGCGCAGCTTTTATCTGTGCTCGTTTTTGAATATCATTTAAGAAATTTTCAACAATGGTAGGGTTTTGTGCCATTTCATCGTCAATTATAAGATCCGCATAACTGGCAAAGCCTAATTTTTTAGCAAGTGTATCTCGTAAGGCGATCATTTTTTCGAGCACCGCCTGATTGATAGGGTATGCTTTATTATTAAAGGCGAGCCATAATGTTTCGCGGGTCGACTCGATTTTGCAATTATCCATTACCGCAAAATAAGTAGGATAATCGATACCCAGAATGCACAGCCCCTCATCAGTACGGGGGAAGCTAGCAATAAATTCTTCTGATAGCCCGATAAGATCATGGGCGGGAACCACGATAGTGCGGGTATCAATGGTGATATTGGTATCGAATTGCAATTCTATTTCAGCCAATTCTTGTTTGAGTTTTTTGATCTCTTTTTGTTCATCTTCGGGCAATGTTAAGCCGCTTTTTTTAAATCCTTTTAACAGCTCTTTAATAAAATACTGCTCTTCTTCAGTAAGTGCGCTCAAATCTGCTGTATCGGTATATGCAGTTATCGCTTTATAAAGCGGGATATTGTTAGATAATGTTTCGATACTAAATTGTTGTAATTTTTGTATCATTGCATGAGCTGTTTCTCGTATTTTTTCATCAGGATGTACCATTTCAATAGTATGAATGGCCGCTCCCGCGATACCTAAGTTTCTATTTAAAGTATCATATGCACGAATCGTATTATCAAAAGTACGGTTTTTTGGTTCATGTAAAATAGCATCTAACGCTTGTTTTGCTTCTGTAATAGCCTTGGTAGTTCGTTGCTCTAACTCGTTAGTTGTTTGAGGGAATAGATTAGCAAGATCGGTTGTTTTTGCGTTCATAAAAAATGAATTTCCTTTAAAAAAGCAGCCTGATATGATACTTATTATAATAACACTATAGATACCTTTGACTTTCATATGCTCACCTTTTGTTAATTTTTTTTGAGCATACCATATTATAAAGAAGCATTCTAGAGCGCATACATGTCGAGGCTAGTGACTTATACGCAACTCTTGTGATTTTTTATGTTTGTAGTACAATGTATAATTATATATAAATAATTTTTTAAAGAAGTTTCTATGATGAAAAATACAACCATTCTTTTTATTGTTTTTAATATGGTATGCTTATCAAATAATGCAATATCGATCAGGCATCGCGTTAAGCAGGTTCCCGATGCAGGTCAAGATGAATATTATGCAAAAAATGTTCAACTGGCAGAACAACAAGCAGTACAATGGTTTTTGGTTCATGCAGCTCGATGGGGTAATAAGCAAGATATGCGAGATGCCATTAAGCGTATGCGGTCTTATACAGAAAAATATCAAGAAAATGAGCGTCAATTTATAACTGAACTTGATGATAAGGGGTTTACTCTTTTACACTGGGCGGCAAAATACAACTCGAATGTAGAGGTTATTAAAGAATTGTTGGGAGTTGGCGCTAGTGCAAAAGCACTCGATGCTAAAGGCCAAGCTCCATGGCAGTTGGCACCTGAGGAGTCAACAGTTCGCCAATATTTACACGATGCTACCTATTGGCCAGATTTAGATTAATTTAATAATGCCAAGATACGGATGGTCGCAAAGTAATTACAAAAAATGGCTCTGTTTGCAGATCGTTTTCATTTTCGTATAGAACGATTGACGTCGCATCGCATACTATCTTTTTTACCCCAGTAAGATTCACGGTAAACAATGGGTTTGTGAACTCTTGTTTAGTTAAAGTAAGAGTGACTAATGCGTCATTGCTTTGAATGTGTAGAGAAAATTGCGATCCATCAGAATAGGTAATCCCGTATTCTACGCTATTTTTTTCTTGGTTGATTGTCTTTTCTGTTTCAAAAAATGTTACAAAATCAGTACGACTATAGATAATGCTCATATGTTCCCTTATAGTGTGCAGTCTAATGAAGCCATAGGCTTTAGTGTTACCGTTGCTCGTAATGCTTTTTTGGCTGTATAAATACGCACTGTGTTATCTATTAACGTCACTTTTTCATTAGGATGGAAAAACAACTCGAATATAATCGTATTAGTATCTCTATCTTTTAAGCAGATGGATCCACAATCAGCAAGTACTTCATTAAATAAATACAGGGTGTATTGCTCATAATTGCGCGCATATTCGTAGACGCAACCGTATGCCTCGTGAATTGTTTCGGTATCAAACAGCTCAAGAAGCTCTTGTCTTTCTATAAGTATGCTCATCTCATTGCCTTATTTTTTAAAATTTATCTTTTAGTGCAAGCCATTCAGCACGTAATGCGATTGCCTTTTCAAAGTCTAAATTATCTGCAGCTTTTTGCATCTCTTGCTCGAGCATAATAATACGTGCAGCAGTTTCTTCGCGCGATAGGGTTGCAGTAGTTTTGCCCTCTTTTGGCTTGTGCTTCGATGCCGCCATAATCGCTTTTTGTATTGACGAAATACTTGCTTGTACTTCACGCGTTACGGTTTTTGGATCGATAGTATGCTCTTTATTATATGCTTCTTGGAGTGCTCTTCGCCGGTTAGTTTCATTCATTGCAGATTCCATTGATTTGGTGATATGATCTGCATAAAACAAAACTTTTGACTCTGAGTTGCGCGCAGCTCGTCCGATAGTCTGTATCAGTGACCGTTTATCTCGTAAAAAGCTTTCTACGTCAGCATCCATAATTGCAACCAAGGCAACTTCGGGTAAATCTAAACCTTCACGCAATAAGTTAACACCAACAAGGCAATCAAACACCCCAAGGCGTAACTTATGTAATAGTTCTGTACGCTGCGGTGTTTTTAAATCACCATGCAAGTAACATACTTTAATTTTCTGTTGTTCTAAATACAAGGCAAGCTCTTCAGCTAATTTTTTGGTAAGAACGGTAATAAGGGTTCTAAAACCTTGAGCAGTAGTTGCTTCGATTTCTTGTTGTAAATCTTTTAATTGATGAGCGCGAGGATGTATTTCTATTTTAGGGTCAATCAGTCCCGTAGGGCGAATAATTTGCTCAACCACCGTGTCACTCTGCTCAATCTCGTAATCCCCTGGTGTTGCCGAAACAAAAATGACGTCTTTAAAATATTTTTCGATTTCTTCAAATTTTAAAGGTCGATTATCCCGTGCCGATGGTAGCCTAAAACCAAAATCGATAAGCGCTTGTTTGCGCGCTTTATCGCCCGCGTACATGCCGCGTAATTGGGGTAATGCAACGTGTGATTCATCAATTACTAATAAAAAATCATCAAAGAAATCAAATAATGCATGAGGTGCTTCGCCGCTCGCACGTCCATCGAAATGCACTGAATAGTTTTCGATACCTGAGCAAAATCCTTGTTCTGAGATAAGTTCTAAGTCATGCGTGACACGCGCTTTAAGTCGTTCTTGATACAGTGGATTTTTGATTGTGGGTAAATGTTCTTCTAATTCTGCTTTAATACTGCGTAATGCAGAATTCTTTTTTTCTTGCGTGGTAACAAAATGTTTTGCAGGGAATATAAGCGTATTATCAAGCGTTTGAATTACGGTATTATTGTGTTTAGTGACCCATTCAAGACGCTCAACAGTCGAGCCAAATAGTTCAATACGCAGTTTTTCCTTTTGATACGGTAAATTTACTTCAATCGTTGAGCCAAATACTTGGAATGTCCCTGAGGCCTTTTCGATATCATTGCGTACGTACTGAATAAAAATGAGTTGCCGAATAAGTTCTGCACGAGTAATTTCTTGGCCCACAAATAATTTAAAGGCTAAATTTTTATAATCTGATGGATTCCCTAGAGAGTAAATGCAAGACACAGACGCAATAATAATGGTATCAGGTCTATTAATAATCGAAGCACTGGCTTCGATGCGTAACCGTTCTATTTCGCTATTTATTTTTGTTTCTTTGGGAATATAAATATCTTGTGCGGGCAAGTACGACTCTGGTTGGTAATAATCGTAATAACTCACAAAATAGCATACTTTATTTTCGGGGAAAAATAGTGAAAATTCCTCGTATAACTGCGCTGCAAGTGTTTTGTTTGGCGATAAAATAAGTACGGGCTTATTTTGCTGAGCAATAACATTGGCAATAGTATAGGTTTTCCCTGACCCCGTGACGCCTAAAAGCGTAGATTTGCCGGGGCGGTGTTGTGCAAGCTGCTTAATTGCTTGTACCTGATCGCCTGCAGGAGGAAATGGGGTATGAAGTTTAAATAATGACATACTATCCTCTTTATTTTCTTATTATTTTCATTATTTTTTTAATAATATCACAATTTTGTTATTTGTCAATTAGTAATTTTTTAAAAAAGGGATTTACCTTACTTGAAGTCTCATTTCCTCAGTGTATTCAAAATAGGCGGTATCCACCAGGTAATACACCGTGAAAAAATTCGCTTTATTTAAAAAAATAATGCACCCTAAATGAGCCTAAGCGTTTCTGCAACGCACAGGCACTGTTGTAGTGGAAGGCGTAGAATCTTTTTCTGATAATGTATCATAAACCAGAAAGTACTTGCGCGTAAAAGAAAAAATCCAAGAGTAAGAGTATATCTGAAAATGGAAGGGAAGGGTTTTGTAATGACAAAAGTAACGTACCATGAATGTAAGGGGACTATATTATTTTTAGGCTTTGGCGCTGTTGCACAATGTACATTGCCATTGGTATTAAAGCATATACAGTGTGATTTAAAAAAAATAATTATTGTCGATCCAATTCGTTCTGCTAGTATCGCCCAGTATGAAGCACACGGTATACGATTTATCCAAGAAGCTATTACCGCAGAAAATTTAGCATCAGTTTTAAAAAAATTAGTACATCCGGGTGACCTTATTATTGATTTAGCAGTCGATATCGATTGTTGTGCTATTGTACAGTGGTGCCACGATAATGATGTATTGTACATAAACACTTCAGTAGAATTATGGGACCCGTATCATGATATAGCGCAAACAATCCCTACACAGCGCACGTTATACCCCCGGCATATGAAACTGCGTGCGCTTAAAAATAGTTGGCAAAGGCCTGGCCCTACCGCGGTTGTTGAGCATGGTGCTAATCCGGGACTTGTTTCTCATTTTACTAAAAAAGCACTCGTTGATATTGCACATGCAACTCTTAAAAAATCTGATGCACGTAATAAAAAAATAGAGCAATTATTAGAAAACAATCACTATCCTCACCTTGCGCAGTTACTGGGCGTAAAAACTATCCATATTAGCGAGCGTGATACGCAAATAGCTTCCGTACCTCGAGCGGTGAATGAGTTTGTAAATACGTGGAGTATTGACGGATTTTATGAAGAGGGTATTGCGCCATCCGAAATAGGCTGGGGTACTCACGAAAAAGAGCTACCCGCTCATGCGTATGAGTATACGAGCGGTCCTAAAAATCAAATTTGTTTAGCGCAAATGGGGATCCAGACATGGGCGCGGTCCATTGTTCCTTCCGGCCCTATTATTGGTATGATTGTGCGCCATGGGGAAAGTTTTACTATTTCGGACCATTTGACGGTGTGGGACGCGCCCGAGTCCCTACGACGGCCCCTCTATCGTCCCACAGTACACTATGTGTATTGCCCAACTGATGCGGCACTTAATTCGTTGCATGAGCTTAAAATGCGTAATTTAGTTATGCAAGAAAATAAACGTATTATGCGTGACGAAATTATATCAGGTGTTGATGAAGTAGGTGTTTTACTGATGGGACACGATTTTAAAAGCTGGTGGACAGGGTCGGTATTATCGATAGATCAAACACGTGCAGCAGTACCAGGCCAGAATGCCACAACGCTACAAGTTGCATGCAGCGTGCTTGCGGCAGTAATGTGGATGCTCAAAAATCCCACGCGTGGCGTGTGTGTCCCTGATGATTTGCCCTACGAAGATATTTTGGCAATAGCAACACCCTATCTGGGAGATGTTATTTCACAGCCTATTGACTGGACACCGTTGGATAATCGTCGCGATTACTTTAAAGCATTTAATGCAGCTGAGTGCTGTGATTATGATGATCCTTGGCAATTTAAGAATTTTTGTATCACCACATTATAAGTGTGTATAAGCGCATCGCCATGCCTTTGTGGATAATAGCACTGTGCTGACACCCAAGCGTTGTGCGATAAATGGTTATATATGAGCGGATCACTCATGATCTGCTCTATTTTTTGAGCAAGCTCTTGTTCGGTATGTACTAAAAAGCCATTATGTCCATTGCTAATTGCATCGTGGACACCGGGAGCATCAAGCGCAATAACCGGTGTACCTGCAGCAAGGCTTTCTGCTACGACGAGCCCTTGTGTTTCAGTGCGCGAAGCAAAAATAAATAGCTGTGCATGGGTATATGCTGCCTTTAATTGTGCTTCTGTAGGGTGCTCTTTAAAAACGCAATAAGCAGGGTCTAGTTTATACGTGCTATACGCAAGTCTTTGTAACTCTTCTAATGCATACCCAAAACCAAAGAGCGTGAAGCGATATTTTTTAGCCGGTAAAAGCGCATAAGCGCGCAATAAAAAAGGAATATTTTTTTCGGGTACAAAGCGGCTGACCGTAATAATTTCGGGAATAGTTGGTAGTGATTTTGTAGGTAGGGCGTTATGTATAAACGATGAGCGTATGCAGCTGGGGAGTATAATATAATTGTTGGTTGATAATTCCTGGGCAAGTGATGTGCTCGGCGCAATAATTAGATCTGCCATAGCGCAATAATCTTGTACACGCCGATTAATGATCGATTGAGTAATCGGTTTTGGGAGCGGGACATAATGTGCGTACTGGGCGTAGCGGGTATGATGGGTAAACACCAGCGGAATTTCGTATTTTTTGCTTAATTTTGCCGCCAGCATGCCGAGTAAAAAAGGATGATGACTATGCAATATGTCCGGTTTATACTGCTGCACGAGTGTTTCTAAAACCGCGTAGGCATTATGGGGTATACCACACGGGTTTTGCTTATACCTCAAGTAAATATGGGACGGCATGCGGATGACATCAGCTTCTAAGGGATCATTTTTTGTAAAAGACAATGTTGCAATAATAACACGGTGTCCCGCATTGCGTAATACCTGCGCACTGGTGGTAATTGAGCTCACTACGCCACCTTTATAAGGGGTGTAGTTATTGGTAATCATCATTATAATCATAATTATCATCTTTCTATGCTCACTACCATGCCAGATTTTTGACAAGTTCTAAAATAGAAAAAGTGTTATTTTTGAATAATTATAGCAGATTAACGTAACAAGAGACTGTGATACTATAAGTTTTATTAAATTTCTTCCGAAAATGCTCCCAGAAGCCTCCGATGGTGTTCAGGATAAACTCGGTCGAATCCCTATAATGTCGTATAGTTTTACAAGGGATCTATTTTTGATCTAGTTCAAAATATGCAGCTTTGGCTAATTTAGGGATAGGCCCTTTATGAAGGGAATTATACGATGTTTTCAATCAGAAAATCATTGGCAAGGTATGTTAAAAAATACAACATCTATCGTCCACATCAGGCTTTACAATACCTCACACTTCAGGAATACCATTCTTCATTATCTGAGGTCTGAGATTTTCTCATATGTATTGAACTAGGATAATTTTTTGACAAATAAGCAATTTTTATTATGCTTAGAAATATATAATAAATAAAATTGTTTTTAATTATAGGGAGAAAATAATTCTATGAAATATCTTTTTACTCTTATTTTCCCATTTTTCGCAACATTATCTGTATCACTGTACAGTGCACAGAGGCCTCCTAATAATCCTAGTGATATTTATAATTTTAGTGGTTATGATTTGCGCGTTGATTGGCGCTCTCTGTTTAGAGATAGGTCGCAACTGAATGCAATTCTTAAAAACATACCACTTAGTATACGTAATAAACCACGCATATATACAGAATGTTCTGTTTTTATTAACAGTCTTGGTTTAGAGACAATTATTGACGCGCTTATAGATTATGCTGCTATTAATGATCCTGCAGATCTGGATTTATTTTGCCAGCATACTGACATACAGCTTTCTGAAGATCAAATGCAAGAGTATAGAGATCGTTTAAGAATTTTAAATACTGTTGAAGGGCAAATGTTCAATGCATTGTGCCCAGTAGATTATAATACTTTGCGCCATTTTTTAGAACAAAGTGCTCGTGTAAATGCTCAAGATAAGCAGGGTCATACTGCCTTAATACATGCAGCGCGTAAAAATCATGCAGAATGTGTACGATTATTGCTGGAACATCCTAGCATTGATGTAAATGCTCAGGACAAGCATGGTAATACTGCCTTAATACATACTGCCTTAATACATGCAATGGGCTATGATCATGCAGAATGTGTACGATTATTGCTGGAACATCCTAGCATTGATGTAAATGCTCAGGACAAGTATGGTTGTGCTGCTTTAATGTATGCAGCACGCGATGGTAATACTGCCTTAATGCATGCAGCGCGTAAAAATCATGCAGAATGTGTACGATTATTGCTGGAACATCCTAGCATTGATGTAAATGCTCAGGACAAGCATGGTTATACTGCCTTAATACATGCAGTGGGCTGTGATCATGCAGAATGTGTACGATTATTGCTGGAACATCCTAGCATTGATATAAATATTCAAGAGGAAAATGGTTATACTGCCTTAATGTATGCACAAGAACTTGGTTTCATAGAATGTAAAAAATTGCTTTACAATTTTCTTATCTCTGACAATGAAAATAGTAGAAATTTATGTACATTATTATGATAAAGAAAGAATATATCATGAAATATCTTTTTAC
>Ga0182738_1001100_pt1 | contig 34690 bp, 22 predicted proteins | sample eDN5th30CBELigMG_FD_128876 | JGI IMG/M metagenome (GOLD analysis project Ga0182738, IMG submission 128876) | Enriched Miracle-Growth compost microbial communities from Emeryville, California, USA - eDNA 5th pass 30_C BE-Lig MG (version 2)... ...
AGCGAGACATGGTCCGAGCTCCGGAATCGAGAGAGTCGCGCGTGAGAAGCACGAGTCCTCGCGCCTCCACGAGATGCAATATCGTGCCGGGAGCGCGCCGCGGTCAGGCCCTGACTCGATGCATTTACCAGCGGCCTCGGCCGTTGGCAAAATGCATCGAGTCAGGCCCCGGCCGCCGTACCGAACGCGAAGATGGTCTGCGATTCGTACGTCTCGCCGGGGCGCAGCAGCGTGCTCGGAAACTCCGGGCGGTTCGGCGAATCGGGGAAGTGCTCGGCCTCGAGCGAGAAGCCCGCGTGCGGCTGATACGGAGTGCCGCCCTTGCCGATCTGCCCGCGAAAGCTGTTGCCGGTGTAGAACTGCATGCCAGGTTCGGTAGTGTAGACATCGAGCGTTCGGCCAGTAGTCGGCTCCTCCACGTGCGCCGCGTGGAACATGGAATCGCCGGCACGATCGAGGACGAAGCAGTGATCGTAGCCGTGGGAGGCGCGTAGCTGCGCATCGTCCGCATCGATTCGCGCACCTATCGGCGTCGGCGTCCGGAAGTCGAACGGCGTGCCGGCGACCTCGGCGAGCGGGCCCAGTGGGATCCCGGTGCTGTCCACCGGGATGAAGCTGCTGGCGTGGATGGTTGCCACGTGGCCGAGCACCGTCCCCTTCCCCGCGCCCGCGAGGTTGAAGATCGAGTGCTGCGTCAGGTTCACGTGCGTCGGCGCATCGGTGGTGGCGTGATAGAAGATGCTGATCCGATCGTCCGGCGTGAGCAGATACGTAACCCGCGCCTCGATCGTGCCCGGGTATCCCTCCTCACCCGCTCCACTCGTGTAGCGCAGCTCCACGCCCACGCTGTCGCCGCGATGCACCGGCGTCGCGCGCCAGAGCACCTTGCCGAAACCACGACTGCCACCATGCAGATGATTCGGGCCGTTGTTGCGCGTCAGCTCGTACGTCCTCCCGTCGATGGCAAAGTGCGCGTTCGCGATGCGGTTGGCGTAGCGGCCCGGCACGATGCCGATGAAGCGCTTGTCATCCACGTAGCTCGCGAGATCGTCGTAGCCGAGCACGACATCATCGATGTGACCATCGCGGTCGGGAACGCGGATGGACTGGATGATCGCGCCGAAGTCGATGACCCGCACCTCCATCCCGTTGCCGTTCACCAGAGTGAACATGGTGACGGAGTCGCCGCTCGCGAGCGTGCCGAAGCGTGCGCTGGTGACCGCCGGTCCGGTCGCGGCAGCGGCCGAATCGGCGGCGGCGCGCGATCCGCCCGCGCAGCCGCTCACGACCAAGATCGCGGCGAGCATCGCGAGCGAGCGTCCGACCGCGACCTCGATCCGGACCGCATGGAAGCGATAGCTCATCTCACGCATCCTGCGCGGCAGGAGCGTTGCTCGGACGCACGGCCTCGATCACGGCGGCTATGTCGCGGCGTCCGAGCCCGCGTTTGCCGGCGGCTCGAAAGAGCTGCAACGCCGCGCGCGCGGTGGCGAGGTCGATCTGGTGCTTCGCCGCCAGCGACGTGGCGTACGTCAGATCCTTCGCCATCAGGTCGACCGCGAAGTTCACCTGATCGCTCGGCTCCAGCATCCGCGCCGCCACGCCGCGCACCAGCGGGCTGCCGGGCGCACCCTCCAGGAAAACCGGGAGCGCGCGGCCGCGGTCCAGGCCACTCGACTCGACGAGCGTCATCGCCTCCGCCAGCGCCGCCACCTGCACGCCGCACATGAAATTGTTGACCAGCTTGACGAATGCGCCGGCGCCGAGCGGGCCGAGCTGCAGCACGCCACGTCCCATCACGTTCAGCACGTCGCTCACACTGTCGATGACGGCCGGATCACCACCCGCCAGGAATAGAAGCCGTCCGCCCTCCGCCTCGGCTCTGCTCCCGGTCACCGGTGCATCGATGAGCGTGCACCCGCGCCCTCGCGCCTCCGCACCAAGCTCCTGAATCCACGCTGGCGACGCCGTGGTCGATTCGATCAGCACCGTATCCGCGCGTGCGCCGGCGAGGGCACCGTTCTCGCCCAGCCATACCGAGCGCGACGCCGCGTCGTCCGCCACCATGCTGATGATCACGTCGGCGCCGGCGGCCGCGGAGCGCGGCGTGTCCGCCACCTTCGCGCCGCGCGCTTCCAGCGCGCGCGCCTTCTCCGGCGAACGGTTCCACACCGTCAGTGGAATCCCCGCCGCGAGAAGCTGGTTGGCCATCCCGTTTCCCATGGTGCCGAGTCCGAGCAGAGTCACTTCACGCATCACGTTCATCTCCTGATTCTCATTTCAACCGAGACATCGGGGTCAGACCCCATAACGCCGCATAACGCCATTGCACCCGATTCCTTCACGCCGTGGCCGCGGCGGCTCCGCTCACCACGGGATCGACCGCGTCCGCGCGCCTGACGGTCGCCAGTATCACCAGGAAGCTGATGATGTGGAGCGCACCGGCGATCACGAAGATCGGCCCGTACTGAAGCGGGTGCGCATCCAGATAGCGGCCCGACAGCTCGCCGAACACGATGCCGCCCACCGCACCGCCGAACCCCACCAGTCCCGCCACCGAGCCGACTGCATTGCGCGGGAAGACGTCCGTTGGAAGCGTCATCACGAGCGTGGACCATGCCTGCTGACCGAAGTAGCCGATCATGAACGGTACGATCACCCACGTCGTCGATATGAACGGCACGAGCATCAGCGCGGGCATCACCGCCACGGATGCAGCGAGCGCGATCTTGCGCCCCGCGAGCACGGCATGGCCGCGCGAGATGAGCCAGCTCGAGAACGAGCCGGCGACCAGACATCCCACTCCCGCGGCGGCCCACGGCAGCCACGCGAACGCGCCGACTTCCTTGATGTCGAAGCCGCGCGCATCCATGAGATACTTCGGCATCCAGAACGCTATGAAGTACCAGACGGAATCGCCGAGCGCCTTGCAGAGCATCAGCCCCCACGTCTCCCGATAGCGGAAGAGGCTCAGCCAGGGGATGCGCGTGCTGCCGGCGGCGGATGGGCCACTCGGCGCGTCGAACACTTCGGCGATCTCTTCACGCTCGGCGGCACTCAGACGCGGATGGCTCGCCGCGGGGTGGTACTCGCGCATCCACCAGATCACCCAGAGAAAGCCGAGCGAGCCGCAGAGAAAGAAGACCCAGCGCCACGGTTCCACGAGCGGCCAGCCGTCGTAGAGCAGCACGAGCGCGATGAGCGGCGGCGACGCGATGCCGCCGATGGCGGTGCCCGCATTCACGATGCCGATGGCGGTGGAGCGCTCCCGCGCCGGGAACCACTCCGAAACCGCCTTCGTGATCGCGGGGAAGCCGCCGCCCTCACCCACGCCGAGCAGCACGCGCGCCACCGCCAGGCCCGCGATCCCCGCGGCGAGTCCGTGACCGATCACCGCGAGCGACCAGACGATCATGATCCAGAAGAAGCCGCGCCGCGTTCCGAAGGCGTCCATCAACTTCCCGCCGCCAATGTACATCAACGCGTACGAGAAGAGGAAGTACGAATTGAGACGGGCGAAGTCGCCGTCTCCTATCGGGAACGTGTCGCGGATCGCGTTTACCGCGACCGGGAACGTGTTGCGATCCAGGTAGTCGATGGAGATCGCGGCGCAGAGCAGGATCGCGATCCACCATCGCTTGCGGTGCAGGAAGCTCCGGATCTCCATTGGTCCCCGATGGTTGATGGTGCGTGGAAGTCGCTCTCGAGCGCGGATCGCTGCCCGCGCTGCTACAGCGGCAGAACGCGAATCGCCACCTCGGGCGAACGCTCGACCACTAGAGGGTTGTGAAGCGGGCGGCCGAAGCCGGCGAAGGCGATCTGCATGACGTCGCCGGAGCGCAGCTCGAAGCCATCGCCGAAGCTGAAGGCGTCCGCACCCACGAAGTGGACGTGAACATCGCCGGGATTGCGATGCGTCTCGTACTTGAAGTGATGATGTTCGATGTTGTCGAGGCTGTGACACATCGCGACGTCGCCGGTGCGGATCGCGCGCGTCCACACCGTATTCCCGTCACGCTCTATCGCCACCTCGCCGCTCACGTCGGAAAAATCCGGATCGAGAACGAGCTCCGGACCGATCGCGCACATCCGCAGCTTCGACGCGGCGAGGTAGAGATAGTTGCGACGCTCGAGTCGGTGGTCGGCGAACTCGTTTCCGGCCGCCATCCCGATGCGGCGCGGCGCACCGTCGCCATCGATCACGTAGACGCCCGCGATCTCCGGCTCCTCGCCGCCATCTTCCGCGTACGACGGAACCGGCAGCGGTTCACCGTGACCGCGCAGCACGCTGCCGTTCCCCTTGTAGAACCACTCGGGCGACGTGCCGATGGTGCCGGACTCCGGCCGCCCTCCCGCCTCGCCCAACTGATACATGCGCATGCTGTCGGTCACGGTGGTGTCGGCCGCGTGCATGGCCTGTCGCGTGTCGACGCTGCGGCGGTGCGTGAGGCCGGTTCCACTCACCAGACAGCGACCGGGCTCCGTGGGATGATCGATGGCGGGAAGGATGCGCCACCCCGCGCGGCCCTCCCACACTTCGTCGTACGGAATGGAGCGTTTGCCCACGTGCGAGAGCGCGAACGTCGCGAGCGGTTCCGCGGCGGCGAGTGCGGCGAGCGCGAGCTCGTACACCGAAGCGTGAGCGTCCACCACGCGGAGCAGCGGTTCATCCACGATCGCGACGAGCCGCTCGCCATCGCTCGCCGTCACCTGCACCAGACTCGTTGTCATGCTCATTCGATCACGGCGAACTTCGCGAGTTCGTCCTCGCGTATTGTGAGACCGAGGCCCGGCACATCGGAGCGGAGATCGATGCTTCCATTCTCGGGCTCCGGCTCGCCGTCGAAGATATACCAGAAGAGTTCATTGCCGACCTCCACATCCACGCGCGGGAAGAACTCCGCCATCGGCGCGTTGAGACTCGACATCACTACATGGTAGTTGTGCAGTTGTCCCGCGTGTGGCACCACCGGAACCGCGTGCGCTTCCGCGAGCGCGAGCACCTTGCGCGCCTGGGTGATGCCGCCCACGCGGCTCGTGTCGAACTGGATGCAGGAGACCGCGCGCGCTTCCAGCAGCTCGCGAAAGCCGTGGAGCGTGAACTCGTGCTCGCCGCCCGCGATCGGGATTCGTCCCATCGCGTTCAGCTCCGCGTAGCCGCGGATGTCGTCGGGGATGACGGGTTCCTCGAGCCAGCGAAGGTCGAACGGTTCGAGAAGCGGGATCATTCGACGCGCGTAGTCGAGCGTCCAACCCATGTACGCATCGGCCATCACATCCACTTCGTCGCCCACCGTCTCGCGCACCGTTCGCACGAGCTCCACATTGCGCTGCATCCCGGCCGCACCGTCCACCGGTCCCCAGCCGAAGCGCAGCTTCATCGCGCGGAATCCCGCGTCGCGATAGCGCGTCGCCTCCTCCGCGAGCGATTCGAGATCCTGGCTGTAGAGGCGACTCGCGTAGAGCGGAATGCGCGACTTGGTCCTGCCGCCAAGCAGCCTGTACACCGGCTGGCCGGTGAGTTTGCCGAGCAGATCCCAGATCGCGATGTCGACCGCGCTGATCGCGGTCATCCCGACGCCCTTGCGTCCCCAGGCCATCGTGTGCCTGTACATGATCTGCCAGAGGAGCTCCACGTCCCACGGATTTCGCCCCAGAAGAAGTGGGGTGAGGTACGTGTCGATGGCGGCCTTCGTGAGTCGTGGCGCGAGCGCGGCTTCGCCGATGCCGACGTGCCCCGAATCGGTGAACAGCTCGACGAGCAGCCAGCCGTGAAAGCAGAAAGGCGACATCGAGTCCGCGGCCTCCGCCACGAGGTCCATCGGGTTCGTGCAGAAGTGGGCCTGCATCGGCACGGTCGGCCCGCGCCACTCCACTACTCGCGTGCGCACGCGCGTGATCTTCACCTCGTCGCGCCCATCAATGTCCAGCTCGCCACGCCCTCCGAGGGGCGTCACTGCTGCTTCCATATCGAGACCCATGGTTCAAGTGGCGGGAAAATGGTAGTACCATTATACAATGACGGCAAGCTCGACGAGCTGGCGCGTCAGGGATGGCGCCGTTATGGTGCTTCGGCACGTTTCAGTGTTTGGTCCTGTGGCATGGATTCCCGCTCTCGCGGGAATGACGCCTACATTCGAGGAAGAGCGCGTGGAGTCATCGCAGCCCAATCTGACTGGTTCGCTTCTGGCGCTGTTCAAGCGACTCATCGCTGAGAAGGCTCTTCGACCCGGCGATCGGCTCCCCGCGGAACGTGATCTCGCGGAGACGCTGCAGGTGAGCCGCTCATCGCTGCGCCAGGCGTTGAAGGTCATGGAAAGCATCGGCGTCATCTCGCAGCAGGTCGGCAGCGGCACCCGGCTCAATCCCGCGGCCGCATCCATCCTCTCCGAACCGCTCGAGTTTCTCATCCTGCTCGATGGCATCAGCTCGCGAGAGCTGATGGACGCCAGGCTCATAGTGGAACCGCAGCTCGCCGCGCGCGCAGCCACGCGCGCGACTCCGGAAGATGAGAAAGCGATGGAGCGGGCGATCGCGCGTATGGAACGAGCCGACGCCGACGCCGATCCCTTCGTCGCCAGCGACCTGGAGTTCCATCGCGCGCTCTTCCGCGCGGCTGGCAATCGGGTCTGCGAGATGCTGTTCACCGTGGTGCACCAGTCGTTGGAGGAGCTGGTCCGGTTCACTTCGGCTCTCGTGACGCCGGAGCACACGATCAACTTCCACCGGCAGATACTCGCGGCGATCCGCGATCGCGATCCGCGGGCGGCCGAGTCCCGCATGCGCGAGCATCTCGAGGATGTGTGCGCACTGCTCGCCCGGGAGCCGGCCACGCGAGCGCACACGTCGGCGGATCGTTGGTCGGACGCACTTAAGCGGCTCGGCGGCGACCAGGCCGGCTGAGCGCTCAAGGCGTCACGTCGACGCGTGCGCCGGTGTAGCGCACGGTTTTCACGGCGCCGCCGGGGAACACTCTCACCCGGAACTCGCGCGGTCCGCGATCCACGTTCGTGACTCCCGCCGGCGGCGCGGGCTCGATCGTGAGACGCTTCGCCGCGTCGTCCCAGGTGAAGCGCGTCCACGTCCCGACATCCTTCAGATAGTCGAGGCTCGTACCATCGTCCTCGTACATCGTGAAGCTCCCGTTTGCGCCGCTGAAGACCTCGAGCGTGGTGGGCCCGTCCACCTTCTGCGCCATGTACTGCCGCACCGGATCCACGGGGATGATCGCGCCGGCGCGCGCGTAGATCGGCATCGTGGCGAGATCCACCTTGCGCGTCACCGTCCGGCCGCCCGTCTGCTTCTCGTGCGTCCACCAGTCGTACCAGTCGCCCTTCGGCAGATACACCTCGCGACTGGTGGCGCCCTTCGTGTAGACCGGCGCGACCAGCATGTCGCGGCCCCACAGATATTCGTCAGCCACGCTGCGCGCGTGCTCATCGTCCGGGTAGTGCAGCCAGAGCGAACGCATGAGCGGCATCCCCGTGTCGTGCGCCTCGCGTGCGAGCGTGTAGATGTACGGTATGAGCTGGTAGCGCAGATCGTCGTACTTCCTCGCGATCGGCTCGATCTTCCGGTTGTTCATCTCCGACTGGGGCGGCACCACGCGCTGCCCTTCGTGGAAGCCCATGTCGCTCAGCCCCCATCCCCACGGCAGGTGCAGCCGCCAGATGCGGCCGTGCGCGCGGAACGACGGTGTGAACGCGGAGAACTGGAACCAGCGCGCGTACAGCTCTCCCGTGAGCTCATCGGTCGTGTAGAAGCCGCCGAGGTCGGAGCCCCAGTACGGACTCAGACTCAGAGAGTGATTGATGCCGACCGCGATCTGGCCCTCGAGCGTCTTCCACGCCGCCTGCGTGTCGCCCGACCAGACCCATCCTCCCCACTGCGCGACGCCGAGATATCCGTTGCGGTGCAGGCTCCACGGCCGAACGTTCGGCGTGGTGGAGAGCGGCCCCTGGTAGTAGAGCTGGTGACGCTTCACGCGCTCGTAGAGATCGAACCAGTCGCCTTCATCAGGCCACCAGGCATCCACACCGGTACGTACGAGATTCACATGCTGCTGCCAGTAGTTCGCGATGTGCCCCGAGTCGAGCTTCTCGTCCGGTTTCGGCGGTATCGTGCCGTGCAGGGTGGGAAGCTTGTCGCGCTGCCACGGGACGATGTGCAGCACCACCTTAACGTGCTCGGCGTGCATGCTGTCGATCACGGACTTCGGATTGCTCGTGAAGACTTCGGGATTGAAGTCGAACGACGGCTGCTCGGTATTCCACCCGGTGGGCGTGAAGCCGGTGCCGAGATAGATGACGGCGTCCACCGGAATCTTCTTCGCCCGGAACGTGGAGATCTCGTCGAGAATGAGCTGCTCGGGTGAGAGCTTCGCGTCGCGCAGCTCGCGGTGCGACTGCATGTAGCCGAGCGCCCACTTCGGCGGCATGACGGCGGGCCCGGAGATCACCGACACATCCTTCATGAACGCCGCGGGATCGTGCGCGTCGAAGATGAATGCATCGAAGACATCGGTGGGCTGCGACGCGGGCGGGCGCCCCTGCACCTGCGCCGTATACGCGCGTCGGGCGCGGCGCAACGAGTCGCGCGCGGCCGAATCGCTAGGCGCCGAGTCGGCCGACGGGAACTCCGGCTCGGCCGGCCGCTGCCAGGGGATGAAGGTGCCGCGATTCGCATCGCTGAGGTCGACCTCGACCCACGGCGTGGCGACGAAGAGCGCCCAGCCGCCGGTGCCGATGAGCAGCGGCACCGGATTGCGCGAGCCGTAGGCGCCCGACTGCCAGCGCGGGCGCATCTCGTGCACCCGGCCGCGGCGATCGAACTCGATCGACGCCTTCCTCCAGTTCGAGTCATCATCCCTCGATCGATTCTGCGGCGGCCCGCCCTCCCCCATCCCGAGGATGGGAGATCCTCCGATGTCGAACGAAACCTTGCCGCTGTCGTCGAAGACGAGCTTCTGCACCGGATCGCCCGCGGCGTTGCGAACTTCCACCGTGAGTGGGCGTGCGCTCACCGTGACGTGGAGGTTGCCGACCGTCTGCTCGACCGTCGAATCGATGTTTCGGAGCGAGATGACGGGATCGGCCGCCGCGCGATCCGCGGCCAGCGCCGGCGTGAACGGCAGTTCGCCGTCGTAGCTCAGCGGCTCCAGTGTGACGCGGATGGAGTGCTCGCCTGCCGGTCGTATGTCGAGCTGCGCCGGTTTGCCGTCACGCGTGATCCGCGTCGCATCACCCGAGCAGCCGGCTGCTACGAGGGTGGCGAGGGCCAGGATGGTCGTGGCCGGGGCCCACCGATCGATCAGTCTGCGCGTCATTGCGCTCTCCTGTTCGGGATTGAGGTCATCTCGCATCTGCTGTCGTGGTATAGTGGCCATCCGAGTTCGTGCCCATGTACGCCGCCCAGCTCCTCGACGCTGGCGTCTTCCCTCCGAGGTTCAGACGGAGGAGCTGCCAGCGCAGATCCCGCCACGTCGGCGCGCCATCGCCGGGGTCGCCGAGCACGTCGAAGCCGCCGGGAGAAGCGGCGCCCGCCTGCGACTGTGCGTCCGCTCTCAGATTCCATGCGAGCGCGATCAACTCGAGGGTGCCGGTCCCGCGCGGATCGGCGACCGCGGGCGTGGTCCACAGGTTGGTGGGTACATCGTGCGCGATGAGACTGTCGGACGCCACGTCGAGTACGTAGATGCGACCGCCGTGTCCCGACGGGAAGCGCACGGTGAAGAAGATCGGCTCGTCGGCGCCATCATCGTCGAGATCCACCGCGAGCGGTGCGCCGCCCGGGTAGAGCGCATCTCTGTGTTCGAAGAGCACTCGGCCGTCCTCGGCGGCGAGTACCCTGTGCACGCTGCCGATGTATTTCGGAAAGGCACCGATCCCGCGTGAGACGACGAGTGCGAGCTCGCCGTCCGGAGCCACGCGCGCCACGGCCGCCGGCTGATACGTCTCCTCGCCCTTTCCGTCGTTCTGCCAGAGCGCCTTCCCCGACGCGCCATCCACAGCGACCAGTCGTCCGTCGAACGCGCTGATGATGATGTCGAGCTCTCCGTCGCCGGTGATGTCCACCAGCGTAGCCGGCGCGATGACTCCCTTGTCGCCCGGCTCGATCAGCCGCTCCACTCGATCGGCGAACGTGCCATCCACCATCGACGCGACTGGCGCGCGGTACGCCGCGCCACCGAGTGTCTCGCCGCCAGTTCCGAAGACCACCCATTCCGTTCCATCGGCGCGACGGTACACCACGGGGGAACTGTACGTCTCGGCGCCGTCGGGCGTCTTCACGACGGCGAGGACAGCGCCGTCCGCGCCCGAGATGAGCGCCAGGTAGCCCGGGCCGCGCGGATCGCGCGGCAGCGCCGAGTCGTCGCCGCCGTACGTCACGACGAGATCCGGCACGCCGTCGCGGTTCGCGTCGTCGACTATAGCGGGCGTGAAGAAGTTGAGAGGGAACGAAGTCGTTGCTACCGCATCGCCCGCATCGCGCCAGAGGAGCGCACCATCCTTCCCGCTGAACGCGCTCAACACGCCCTCGCGCCCACCCATGATCACGTCCGGCACGCTGTCGCCGTTCAAGCGCGCGAAGCGTGGCGTGGTGAAGGCATCGCGCGGACTCGGCACCTGCCAGAGTATCTCGTTGTTCGCGCCGGAGACGGCCACGACGTAGCCGGAGATCTCCGGTTCGCTGTCGAGCATCCTGCCGCCGCCGGGCGCGGGTATCACCCTGTCCACTCCTGTGCCGAAGACGATGTCCGGCACACCGTCACCCGAGAGGTCGATGAGACTCGGAGACGAAGTCGACATCAGCTCCCCCTCGACGGGCGGGAAGACGAGCCCGAAACTCGGTGGCGCCACACGACCCGCCCGGTCGCAGCTCGCGAGCAGCACCACGGCCGCCAGGAGTAATGGGGTCAGACCCCTTTTGGACGCGTGCGCGACATGCTTCACAGCTTGACCTGCACCGGCTCGCCGTCGAAGCGGATGCGCCGTGCGGCCTTGGTGCCGGCGAGCCGCACTTCGATGTCGAGCGCCGCGGCGGGCACCATCCGCGAACCCGGTGCGAGGTGGAGATCGAGGCGCCGCTCCGCATCGGACCAGTCCATCACGAGACGCATGAACGCGCCGGCTCGATGCTGGAAGCTCCTGCCATCGTCATCGTACAGGAATGAACTTCCGTTCGCGCCCGGATACACCGTGAGAGTGAGCGGTCCGTCGACCGGCTCGTCGGTGTACTGCTTCAGAGGTCCCAGCGGCAGCACGGCTCCCGCGCGAACGTAGAGCGGCATCGTCTCGAGATCCACTTTGCGCGTGATCTCGCGGCCGCCGTCGACTTTCTTCTCGGTCCAGAAGTCGAACCACGCGCCGCGCGGCAGGTAGAGCCGGCGTTCGGTCGCCCCCTTCTCCGTTACCGGTGCCACGAGGATGTCGCGTCCCCAGTAGAACTCATCGCCCCGTCGCACCGCCGCGGGATCGTCGGGATGATGCAGCCAGAGCGCGCGCATCATGGGGAGCCCGGTCTCGTGCGTCTCGCGCGCCGCCGTGTAGACGTACGGCATCATGCGGTAGCGCAGCTCGAGATATTTCCGGATCACCGGCTCGATGCGCGCGTCGTGCAGATCCGCGGGATTCGCGCGCCACTTCGTGGAGCCGAGCGGGCCGCCATCGGTCTCGGTCCAACCCCACGGCAGCCGCAGATACCAGTTGCGACCGTGAGTGCGGAAGCTCGGGCAGAACGCGCCGAACTGGAACCAGCGCGCGTGCAGCTCGCCGGTGTATTCGTCCGTCGGATTGAAGCCGCCGATGTCGCTTCCCCAGTACGGAAAGCCGGAGAGCCCGCTGTTGATCGCCACTGGTACGTGTGTCTCGAGCGTCTTCCACGTGCTGCGCGTATCGCCCGACCACACGAATCCGCCGTAGCGCTGGACCCCGGGTGACGCGTTGCGGTGCAGCGCGAACGGTCGCTCGTCGGGACGGTAGAGCTGCATCCCTTCCCAGTACATGCGGTGGCGATTCACGCGCGATGGTTGATCGTAACCGTCTCCCTGATCGGGCCACCAGCCGTCGATACCCATGTCCGAAAGCGGTTTGTGCGCCGGCCAGTAGCACGATACCTCGCGCACGCGCGGCCAGTGGCCGTCGCTCGTGCGGCCTGAGGGGAGCGGGTCGGTGCAGGCGCCATCGTGCACGGTCCCGATCAACCGCCGCCCCTCGATCACCACGTGCAGGTTCACCCGGAAATGCTCCCTGTGCAGCTCGTCGAGCATCTGCTGCGGCTGCGGGAAGTTCTCCGCGTTCCAGGTGAACTCTCCGTTGTGCGTATTCCAGCCCGAGGGGATGAAGTCGGTGCCGAGATAGATGAGCGCATCGCACGGCAGCTTCTTCTCGCGGAACTTGCGCGCGACTCCCATGATCTCATCGGGCCCGCCCAGGTTGCGGTGCGACTGCATGTAGCCGAAGGTCCAGCGAGCGGGTAGCTCGGGGAGTCCCGTGATGCGCGCGTACTCGCGCATGACGACCAGCGGGTCCGCGGACGAAACCACGAAGAGATCCACCGGCAATCCCGCTTCGGCTTGCGGAGTCACCTTCCCTTCCTTCCCGGTGAGGTCGAACGAGCCGGCGGGCTGATTGATGAAGATCGCCCAGCCGTCGGTGCCGATCAGCCACTGCGACGGTACACGAGTGCCGTGCGTCGCCAGCCCATACGCGCCCGGCCCCTCGGCCTTCGCGCCCTGACCGTTGCGCATCGAGTCGATCGCACCCTTGCGGTCGAACTGCGAGCCGCCTTCGCCGAAGCCGAGCAGCGGGCCGCTCGGCAGGAGAAAGGACAGAGCTGGTTCCGCCGCATCGAGCGTGAAGCGCTGTACCACCTTCCCGTCGAGCGTCTCCACGTGGATGGTGGGCGGATCTTCCGTGAAGCGGACTACGAGATCTCCCGCACGCAGTCGCGCGAAGTCCGCGCCCTCCGCGCCACGACGGAGCAGCGTGCCCGGCTGCTCCTCCACCAGCGCACCGGTGGCAGGGATGCCGATGGCTTCCTCGCCGTACGAGAAAGTTTGCAGCGGACGCACCGCGATGCGCAGCGTGACGGCACTGAGCGACCACACGGCGATGTCGACCGGCTGTCCGGCAACGAGAATGGGGCCGCTCCGGCCGCGGAAGGCACCGGCGAACACGATACCGGCTCCGGCCACGCCGAGTTGCTTGAGCGCGTCGCGACGCGAGATGCTGCGAGGGAAGGACATGTCACCAGTCGTTGAATTCGAGAGCCCCGCCGCACGGCCGCGTGAGTACGCGACCGACGGCCGATCAGTAGCCCGGGTTCTGATCCAGATTCGAATTGGTGTTCATCGCCGATTGCGGGATCGGGAATATCGAATGGAAATCCCCCATGGGCGTGTGGTTGAACCACGATTTCGTGGTGAATACGCCGAACCGGATGAGCTGCTGCCGGCGCTGCGCTTCGCCCACGAACTCCCACCCGAGCTCGTCGAGGAATCTGCCGTACTGGATGTCCGCGCCGCCATTCACTGTGGGATTGCCACCCGGCTGGTCTTTCACCACTCCATCGACATCCATCCAGCCGTAGTTGTAGACGCTTCCGCCTTCCAGTTCGGCGCCGGTAATCGTGGCCTTCGCCGGGTTGGTCTCGTCGAAGTCCCGCTCTCTGACATCGCTCACGATGAGCGCCGCATCGCCGGCGTGGCCAGTTCTGAGCAGCGCCTCGGCCTTCATCATCAACACTTCGGCGTAGCGCAGCGCGGGGAAGTCGACGTTCGATGAGCCGGTCTCGCCCGCGTAGATCTCGTACTTCGCCATGGGGAAGCCGGCACAGTAGCACTCCGACTCCTCGATGGACTTCACGTGCTGCACGAAGGTGTAGCCGTGCCCCACATCATCGTAGTAGGGACCCATGAGCCAGGTATCGTGCAGCCTCTGGTCGTCGGCATCGTACGTATCGATGAACTGGGGGTTGGCGGACGTGCCGCCCCACGGTGTGCCGTTGAGCTTGAAGACGTAGCGCAGATCGGGCTTCAGCGTCTTCATGTGCCAGTTGCTTCCGGTAGCATACACCGCGTCGTACGGAACCGCGAAGATGATCTCGGGCGAGTTCTCGTTGTCCACGCGGAAGGGGCCGAGGTAGTCGGGATCGAGCGAGAAGAGCTCGGAGTCGATGATCTGCTGAGTGAGCGGGAGTACTTCGTCCCAGTGCGGCGTGCCCGTGTAGACTTCCGCGTTCAACTGCACTCTGGCCAGAACGCCGAGTGCGGCCCACTTCGTCATGCGGCCGTATGTGGTATTGTCCGCAACGGGCGAGAGATCCGGAATCGACTCGGTGAGCTCGTTCACGACGAAGTCGTACACCTGCTGGCGCGTGGACTGCTCGGGCAGCTCGGTGGCTGTGAAGTCCGTGACCACGGGAACGTTGCCGAAGTTGTCCAGCAGGATCGAGTAATAGTACGCGCGCATCGCGCGGAGCTCGGCGATCGCGCCCGCCTGCACTTCTCCCTCGAGCGGCACCACACCCGACTCGATCTGGTAAGTCACGCGATTCGCGGCGTTGATGCCGCTGTACACGCGGCTCCAGAGGCTGCTCGGCTGCCCCTGCGTGGGACCCCAGGTGTGCTGGTGCAGGCGGATGTACGTGCCGCCGTCGTACCAGCCGAGCGGACGGACGGGCGTGATCATGTCATCCGCCGTTTCCGACTGGAAGTCGACCATTCCGTACCACCCCATCCAGATCTGGCGCTGCGGCGTGTACACGGGTGCCATGAGCGAAGTCAGATCTTCCGCCGTGGGGTGGTAGTTCGCCGCGGTGACTTCACCGTACGGCGTTTCGGTCACGTCGGTACAACCCTCGGCAGCGATGAGCATCATGCAGCCGAGCGCGAGGCCGGCGAGACATTTCCGGGTTGCGTGTGTCATTTGCCGAGGCTCCTACTGCAGGGTAAAGCTCAGGCCGAGCGTGAACATGCGCGTCGTGGGGTACTGCGCACGGTTGTCGTTGCCGGGAGCGAGTCCGCTGAAGGACACCTCGGGATCGAGCCCCTTGTAGCCCGTGAGCGTGAGCAGATTGCGGCCGGAGACGTACACGCGCGCATTCTGGAACACGCCAAGGAGTCCGTTCTGCGGAGGCGAGAACGTGTAACCCAGCGTCACGTTGTCGAGCTTGATGTAGTCGCCATCCTCGACGTAGTAGCTCACGTACGCCAGGTCGTAGTCCACCGTGCGCTTCCCGTATACGGGATCGAACGCGGACTTCAGCATGTTGTAGTCGAGCTGCGTGGGATTCTCGTAGTAGAGGCGCAGGAAGTTGAGGAGCTGGAAGCCGGATGCGCCGCGCATGTTGACGCCGAGATCGAACTTTCGGAAGCGCACCGAGTTGTTCCACGCGAAGAAGTGCTTCGGAATGCCGTTGCCGAGCACGCGGCGGTCCGCTTCGGTGACGTCCCTGATCGAGACCCTTTCGCCATCCTTGTTCAGAACGATCCAGACGCCCTCATCATCGATGTCGACCGACTCGAAGCCGTAGAAGTCTCCGATCGGTTCGCCGACCATTACCCTGTGCGTCGATTGCTGGATCGGCGCGCCGGTGCTCCCCTCGTAGAAGAAGTCGGCCGTCTGGTAGACATCGTTGGAGAGGCTCACCAGCTCGTTGGAGTTCGTGGACCAGTTCGCGCCGGTGACCCAGGTCAGTCCCGGGCGATCGATCACCTTGTAGCTCAGGCTCAGCTCGAGACCGTCGTTGCGCATGCGTCCGACGTTCGCGAGCTGCCGGCCGTACAGATTCGGCGGCACCGGAACGGCGTACTCGTACAGCATGTCCTTCGTCTCGCGGCGGTAGGCATCGATGCTGCCGCTCAACCTGAAGTCGAAGAGCGAGAAGTCGAGTCCGACGTTGGTCTCGTCCTTCTCCTCCCACCGGAGGTTCGGGTTCGGGTTGCGGATCGGCGACACGCCGGGCACCCACGCGCCGTTCGAGTAGATCGGGTCGCCGTAGGCGTAGCCGGTGAGCGACAGGTACGAGCGGTCCGGCGCGATGCCGGTCACGCCGTAGCCCACGCGCAGCTTGAGATCGTTCACCCACGAAACGCCGCGCATGAAGCTCTCCTCGCCGATGCGCCAACCCGCCGAGATCCCCGGGAACGCGCCCCACTTGTGGCCCGCGCCGAATCGCGAGTTCGCCTCGTAGCGAAAGCTGCCCATGAGGAGGTAGCGATTCTTCCAGTCGTAGTTCACGCGACCGAAGAAGCCGATGATGTTGTAGGTCGACTTCCGGCTGCTCATGGTGGCGATTCCATCGGGGAGGCCGGTGCCCGCGCCGAGGTCGTCATCGCCCAACAGATCCGTGGGATAGCGCGAATTGCCGGCGCTGAAGCCTTCATCCACGAAGTCCTGGTAGCTGTAGCCGCCCAGGAAAGTGAAGCCGTGATCGCCGATCCGGTCGTTGTAGGTACCGGTCATCTCGAGGATGCGGTCGCGGGTCGACGACGCGCTCCGCTCGGCGGTGCCGCCGGAGTTGTCTTCCGTGTTGTTGGGATGCTGGAACGTGGTGGCATCGCCGCGCATCACGTTGTCCTTCTCGATGCCGGTGAGGAGCGAGAACTGCAGGCGGTCGATCGGGGAGAAGGTGAGCTTGCCGTGCAGCCGTTGCAGACGATTCTCCGCGCTGCCGTTGTCCTCTTCGATGAGCGAGAGCGGATTCACGTACCGGAGCGCGCCGGTGCTCGTCTGACGCCAGGTTCCGTCGGGGTTGCGCGGTCCGTCGAGCGGATTGCGGATCAGCGCCTGCTGGAAGGCGTAGTTGAAATCGGGACCGGTGAAGTACGTCTGCGAACGACTGAGCAGCGTGGCTTCGGCCTCGAGCCGACCATCGAGCATCGTGTGCCGGATGCGCGCCTGCCCGGTCATCACTTCGTTGTCCGAGCGGATGAACGTGCCCTGTCTGTTCTGGTAGGTGAAGGAGGTGGTGTAGTTGGTGTTGGCGCCGCCGCCGGCGAGCGTGAGGTTGTGTCTGTGGCTCAGCGGCTGGCGTGTGAGCAGGCCGATCCAGTCGGTCTCATAGCCCTGATCGTCGAGGTCGTAGCCCTCGCCGATCAGCCGGTGATAGTCGGCCGCGCTGAGGATGTCGGGTCGCTTGTAGATGGTCTGCTGGCTGACGTAGCCATCGTAGCGCAGCGTGGGCGGACCGCTGCCATGGCGTTTCGTGGTGATGAGGATGACGCCGTTCGACGCGCGCGAGCCGTAGATCGCGGCGGCAGAGCCATCCTTCAGCACGGTGATACTCTCGATCTCCGGAGTCGGAACGGCGTCGAGATTTCCCGGAACGCCATCGATGAGCACGAGCGGAGTCGTGGACCCCTCGAGGGTAGTGACGCCACGCAGCATGATCTCGGTGGGTTCGGTCGGATCGCCGCTGGGAGTGCCGACCGCGAGCCCCGGCACCTTCCCCGCGATGAGTGACGCGGCGTCGCGCGCGGGTCCGGCGTTGAAGTCTTCGGAAGTCACGCTGGTGACTGCGCTGGTGACCTCTTCGCGCCGTTTCGTTCCGTAGCCCACGACTACGACCTGCGCGAGTTCGACGGTGGTCGCTTCGAGGGCGAAGTTCACCGTGGTGGCGCTGTCGGCGATGACGTTTACGCCGCTCACGGTCTGGGGAGCGTAGCCGAGGAGTGCGACCCTGAGCTGGTAGGAGCCGGGTGCCAATTCGGCGAGAACGAACCGACCATTAGCGCCCGTGAGGGCACCTTTGGTCGTACCCACGATGCTGACCTGGGCGCTGGCGAGCGGCTGGTTCGTGGGGGAAGTGGTGACGAGCCCGATGATGCGCCCCGTTCCGCCCTGGGCACGGAGCGGAGCCGCACCTGCGGAGACTACGAGCGTCAAAGCGGTCACCAGTAGCGCAACCCGTCTCATCTACCTGCCTCCTCGGTTAGGTGGTGAGTCTTCACGGTCGGGGCGATGACCACCATGGGGCAGGACGGCCCCAGGTGATGTCGGAGCGGCGCGCCTTGCATATTGTATCCAGAGTATGGAAGGTCGGACCAATGTAGGCCAAATGGTCGGACCACGCAAGAGGAGCTCGCTGGCGGCGATCTCAGGTCCTCGGTCCAGGGAAGCCGACTCCACCCCCGCCCCTTCCAAACCCTGCGAGCGTATGGACTGTCCATACGCTCGTCCCCCTCCCCCTCTCATTCCCCCACATCCACCTCGGGAATCATGCCGCGAAGCTGGCGCGCCGGAGCGCGTGAGTGGTGGCGCCGCGATCCGCTGGATCGCGTCCGCCAGGATGTACGATTCACACTGCGCGGCCTCGGGCGGTCGCCCGGCTTCACCGCGACGGTGATGCTCACGCTGGCGCTCGGAATCGGCGCCAACGCGGCGATGTTCAGCGTGGTCGACCGGCTCATGTTCCGGTCGTTCGCGTACCTCCGCGACCCCGCCACCGTCAGTCGCGTCTACCTCCAGACCACCTCGCGCGGGCGCGTGCGGACGCAGTCGACCTTCCCCTACACGCGCTACCTCGACCTGCGGCAGTGGACGAGTTCCTTCTCGGAGTACGCCGGATTCTCGGAGTGGAGGCTGGCGGTGGGGAGCGGCGGCGACACGCGGGAGATGCAGGTGGCCGGCGTAAGCGCGTCGTTCTTCGGCTTCTTCGACGCAAGGCCGGCGGCCGGCCGATTCTTCGTGGCCGCCGAGGATTCGGTGCCGAGGGGCGAGAACGTCGCCGTGCTCGGCTACGGCTTCTGGAAGAGGGAGCTGGGCGGCGCCGACGTGCTCGGGCAGACACTCCAGGTCGGCCCGCTCGTCACCACCGTAATTGGAGTGGCACCCGAGGGCTTCGTGGGCGTGGCTGAAGGCGAGCCGCCCGCGCTCTTCCTTCCGATCACCACCCTGGCATACGCCGTGAACCAGGGCGATGCCGCGAGCTTCGCCACGAGCTACCACTGGGACTGGATGAGCGTCATGGTGCGCCGCGAAGCGGGCGTCACGGCGGCAGCGGCTTCGGCGGATCTGACCAACGCCTTCGCACGGAGCCGGACAGCACAGCGCGAGCAGGACCCGAAACTGGTCGCGCCCGCCAACGTGGCGCACCCGCGCGCCATCGCCGGCCGGCTCAGGATCGCCGGCGGACCGGGCGCGTCGCTGGAGTCGAGGACGCTGCTCTGGGTGAGCGGCGTCGCGGCGATCGCGCTCCTCATAGCCTGCGCCAACGTCGCGAACCTCATGTTCGCGAGGCTCCTCGGCCGGCGCCGTGAGATCGCCATGCGACTCGCGCTCGGCGTTAGCAGGAGCCGACTGGCGGCGCAGCTCCTCACGGAGAGCCTCATCCTCGCGGCGCTCGGTTGCATCGTGGGCGTGGCGTGGGCGCAGTGGGTTTCGGCGGCGCTGCGCCGGCTGCTCGTGCACGATGGATCGCGCGACGGACTCGTCGCCGACGGGCGCACCATCGCGTTCGCGTGCGCCGTCGCCATCGTCGTCGGGATCGCGACATCGATCGGTCCGACGCTCCTGGCGGTACGCGGAGATCTCGCCGCCACCCTCCGCGGAGGCGCGCGCGGAGGAACGCGCGAGCGCTCCCGCACGCGCTCGGCGCTGCTGATAGTTCAGGGCGCGCTCTCGGTGGTCCTGCTCGTGGGGGCGGGGCTCTTCGTTCGAAGCCTTCATAACGTCAGCACCATGCGGCTCGGCTGGGATCCCGAGCCGGTACTCATCGCGCAGCCCAACTTCCGCGGGCTGCAGATGGACAGCGCCGCCGCGGTCACGTTCAGTCGCCGGCTACTCGAGGCCGCGCAGTCGATCCGCGGCGTGGAGCACGCCGCGCGCGTGAACAGCCTTCCCTTCGGCACGAACACGCTGGAACTGCGCGTGCCCGGGATCGACTCCGTCCAGCGACTCGGCCGCTTCGTCTACCAGAGCACCACGCCCGACTACTTCGCGGTGATGAGCACACGGATCATCCGCGGCCGCGCGTTCACAGCGCACGATCGGGCCGACGCGCCGCGCGTGGCGGTCGTGAGCGCGTCGATGGCGCGAACCATCTGGCCCGGCGAAGATGCGATAGGCAAATGCATCTACACGGGAAGCGGCGGCGCGCCATGTACCACAGTGATCGGGATCGCCGAGGACGCCGTGCAGAACAGCATCACCGACGACGAGCGGCTGATGTACTATCTGTCCGACGAGCAGCCTCCCATCATGGCGGGCAGCCGCAATCGAATCTTCCTGCGCACATCGAGCAGCGACCCATCCGCGATGGCCGAGCGCGTTCGCGAGGAGTTGCAGCGCGTCATGCCCGGCCAGGCATACGTCACCGTCACGCCGCTCGAAACGCTGGTAGACGGCCAGCGTCGCTCGTGGAAGCTGGGCGCCACGATGTTCGCCGCGTTCGGGGCGCTGGCGCTCCTGGTGGCCGGGATCGGGCTGTATGGAGCGATAGCTTACGACGTGGCGCAGCGGATGCACGAGCTCGGGGTGCGGATCGCGCTCGGCGCGCGATCGTTCGACATCGTGAGAGTCGTGGTGGGTCGCGGGATCGCGTTCGCGGCCGCCGGTGTCACGATCGGGGGTGCTGTCGCGCTCATCGCCGCGCCGTGGATCCAGCCGCTGCTCTTCCGCGAATCCGCGAGGGATCCGGCCATCTACGTCGCGGTGGGAAGCGCGATCGTCCTCGTGGCGCTGGCGGCGACCGCCGTGCCCGCTGTGAGGGCGATTCGGGCGGATCCGAATCGGGTGTTGAGGAGCGAGTGATCGACGTGCGCCCCGTCGTCGCGCTTCGCGCGGCCGGCGGGTGAGCATCTCCAGAATCAGAACAGGTCGTCCAGCGTGAAATGCAGGAGCTCCCTGATGAACTGGCGACCGGGCGGATGTTCGGAAGTTCGGCGCAACGACGCGCAACGCGTGACACCACCGGCTCCCGGTTCGTCAACCCACGTCCCGTGGTCACTCCGGAAATAGCGCCGCGCCGTCGCCGGCCACCGATCTCATCGCTCGACATACTCTCCGATCCATCCCATCGTGGAAGATCACCACCGGCGGGGCCGCTCCATTCCGCTGATCGCGGCCATCGCCTTCGCCGTCGCGCTGTTCTTCGCTGCGTATGGCAACTCCTGGCGCAACAGCTTTCACTTCGATGACGCGCACGTCATCGTCTCCAACCCCGCGATCGCGTCGCTGGCCAACGTGCCGCGCTTCTTCGACGACGCGCGGACGTTCAGCTCCCTGCCAGCCAATCAGACATACCGCCCGGTAGTCTCCCTCACGCTCGCCATCGATCACGCCGTGGCGCGCGCGGCGACCGGGAACGGGCTCGACCCGCGGGCGTATCACGCCACGCAACTGCTTCTCGTCGCACTCGCCGCAGCGCTGCTCGGCGCGCTGGCGCTCTCCCTCTTCCGCGCCGGGACGGTGAGCGGTGCTCCGATCGAGCGCTGGGCCCCGGGCGCGGCGGTTGCCGCCGCTACGCTATTCGCCGTACACCTCGGGAACAGCGAGGTGGGCGAATACATCTCGGCGCGCTCGGAGGCGCTGAGCGCGGCTGGCGTGATCGCCGCACTTCTCCTTTACGCGCGCGGCGGCCGCTGGCGCGAATGGCACATCTACCTCGTGCCCATGGCGCTCGGCGCACTCGCCAAGACGCCGGCGGTGCTCTTCGCACCGTTACTACTCTGCTGGCGGCTGCTCATCGAGGAGCAGCTATCGCCACAGGCGCTGCTGACATCCGATGGACGCGCGGCAGCACGCCGAGCCGCAACCGGCACCATCCCCGCCTTCGTCGCGGCGATCGCGCTCTACCTGCTCGTCGAAGGGATGAACCCGCCCGGTCAGACGTACGGCGGCGGCGCGCTGCTGCCGTACCTGTGGACGCAGGCGTGGGTGTGGGTTCGCTACGCCGCGATGTTCTTCGTCCCGACCGGACTCTCCGCCGATACCGACTGGACGGTCCTGCCATCGCCGCTCGACCCGCGAGTACTCGCCGGCCTCGCGCTGCTTTCGCTCTCTGCGTGGGCGGTGTGGCGCGCCGCGCGCTCGCGCGCCACCCGTCCCATCGCCTTCGGCCTCGCGTGGTTCTGGATCGGCCTCATCCCCGCCACCGTCATACCGCTGGCCGAAGTCACCAACGACCACCGGCCGTACTTCGCATTTCTGGGACTCAGCGTGGCCGCAGTGTGGGCGGCGTGCCTGGCGATCGCCGAGCTCGCGACGCCACGCATCGGAGCGCGCATCGGAGCGCGCATCGCCGTCGCGGTCGCGGCGATGGTGATGGTGGCGCACGCGGAGGCGACGCGCGAGCGCGGTCGTGTGTGGGCCACCGAAGCGAGTCTCTGGGCCGACGTGGTGCGCGCGAGTCCCGCCAACGGTCGCGGTCTCATGAACTACGGTCTCACCGCGATGCACGCGGGGCGGTACGCGGAGGCGCGCGTGATGTTCGACAGCGCGGCGCGACTCACGCCCACGTACCCGCTGGTCTACGTCAACCGCGCCATCGTCGAAGACGCCATGGGCGACGGCGCGGCGGAGGCGGACTTCCTCCATGCAATCGCGCTCTCGCCCGGCGACGCGGATGCGCGCCGCTTCTACGCGCGCTGGCTGGCCGCGCACGGCCGCAGTCCCGAAGCATTGACGCAGTACGCGCTCGCTGTATCGGCACGCCCGCGCGATCTCGACGCGCGCCACGAGCGGCTGCTCCTCCTCGCCGCATCGGGCGACGAGCGCGCCACGAGCGCCGATGCGCGCGAGCTACTCGCGCTCGATCCCGCCGACTCCATAGCCGCCGCACTCGCGACCGGACGGGCAACCGTCAACGCCGCCAACGGCGCGGCCGTCGCTGGTCTCTCGGGATCTGAGCTCTGGTATCTCTCGGCGTGGGCGCTCACGCAGGCGGACCGCCACGCCGAAGCGATCCAGGCCTATCGCGAAGCCGTGGCCGCAGACCCCACAAACGCCGACGCGTGGAACGACCTCGGTTGGTCGCTCGGCCGGCTCGGCTTCTTCTCGCAGGCACTCGCGCCGCTCGAGCGAGCGAGCGCGCTGGCGCCGCGGAACACCAGGGTACTGAGCAATCTCGCCTGGGTGACTTCGCATGCGTCCGGTGAAACGCTGATGGTGTCGAGCGCCGAGCCATGAGCGAATCTCAGACACACGGCACGCGCGCGCCGCGCATCGCGGTAGTGATCCCCTGCTACCGCGTCGCCGCGCACGTCGGCGAGGTAGTGCGATCCATCCCCGCCTCGTGCGATGTCATCATCTGCGTCGACGACGCGTCGCCCGACGATGTGGCCGGAGCGCTCGCCGCGCTCGACGATCCGCGCGTGGTGTACCTGCGACACGATCGCAATCGCGGCGTCGGCGGAGCGGTGAAGACCGGGTGGGCGGAAGCTCTGGCGCGCGACGCCGACATCATCGTGAAGCTCGACGGCGACGGGCAGATGGACGGCCGTGACATCGACGCGCTCGTCGCCCCGCTCGTACGCGGGCGGGCGGACTTCGCCAAGGGGAACCGGTTCGTGCACAACGCAGCGCTCCGCGCGATGCCGCGCGCGCGGCTCGTCGGGAACGCCGCGTTGTCGCTCGGAGTGAAAGCAGTTTCCGGATACTGGAACGTGCTCGACCCGACCAACGGCTTCGTCGCGATCCGTGCCGACGTCCTGCGCCGGCTCGACCGGTCGAGCCTCGCCGACCGCTACTTCTTCGAAACCAGCCTTCTCGTGGAGCTGAACATCGAGCGCGCACGCGTGGCCGACGTGGCGCTACCAGCGCGCTACGGGAACGCGCCGAGCTCGCTCGGCGTCCGGCATTCGTTGATAACGTTCCCGATGCGGCTCGCGCGGGCGCTGGCCCGCCGATTCTACTGGCGCTACCTGATCCAGGATTTCGGCATCGTCTCGGTGGCCACGCTGTTCGGATTCCCGCTCGTAGCATTCGGCACCGCGTTCGGCGCGTGGCACTGGGTGAAGTCCGTGCAGACCGGCGTGCCCGCCACGGCGGGTACCGTGTTCGTGGCGGCGCTCCCGATCATACTCGGCGCACAGCTACTGCTGGTGGCGGTGGTGCTCGACGTACTCGCATCTCCCAGCGAGAAGTACGGCGAGCGGATGCACGAAGCGCCGCGCGGGGCTGCTGCATCCCGCGCGGCGCTTCGTACGAACGACCCGCTCAGTTCCCGACGCAGATCGCGTACGCGGTGAGCGTCACGCTGTTCGTCGTCCCGCTCGACAGGGCGATCGAGACGCTCCACTGAGTATCGCTGGAGGCATAGCTCGAGACGACCCCCATGATGTCGTTGATGTGGTCGAAGCCCGGTGCGGTGAACCCACCGCCCACGACCTTCTTCCCGGCGCTGCAGGAGGCGGTAGCCGTACCGGTTCCGCTTGCCGGCACCGTCTGCGACGTGCCGCTCACCCGCTCGTAGCCGCTCACCGAGCCGGCGGGGCCGGTAGCACCCGTCGCCCCGGTAGCACCGGTAGCACCGGTAGCACCTGCGGGACCAACGGCACCCGCGGGCCCGATCGCACCGACCGCACCCGCCACTCCGGTTGCGCCGGTAGCACCGGTCGCACCGGTCGCGCCCTTCGCGCCTGTCGCGCCCGCAGCACCAGCAGCTCCGGCGGGACCTGTCGGACCGATCGGACCAGTCGCGCCCGTGGCGCCGGCGACTCCGGCGGGTCCGGTCGCGCCGGCAGGTCCAGTGGCGCCGACCGCGCCAGCGGCCCCGGTGGCACCCGTCGTTCCTTTCGCTCCCGCGGCCCCGGTGGGACCTGTCGGACCGGCTGGTCCCGCCGCCCCGTTCGCACCTGTCGCGCCGGTGGCCCCGACTACGCCCGCGGCTCCGGTGGCTCCGTTCGCGCCAGTGGCGCCAGTCGCGCCCGCGGGTCCGGTAGCCCCCTTGGCGCCCGTGGGACCGGTGGCGCCGACGGCGCCGGTGACCCCTTGCGGCCCCGCCGGGCCGATCGCACCGGTGGTATGCACGGCCACGCGCGTGTGGCTCGGCTGGAGACAGTCGGCCGGAGTACCCGCGACGCCGACGCGGTACACGGTGCCGCTTCCGGGCACGATGCACACGTCGACGACCGAGTCAGCGGCCACCGAATCCTGTGGCGATGGTTCGCGCGCGGTATTGCCACCGCCCTGCGCGGCGGCACCCGCGGCGGTCGCCGCGATGGCGAAGAGTGTTCCAGCGATCTGGATGAACGAGCTGTGACGCATCAGGATCTCACTGTCGTGAAGCGGGGATGAAGGAAGAGGAAGCGCGATCGCCGCCGGGGGCGGGGGCGGGGGCCAGCAGCATCATCTCTTCCATCGATGCAATGGAAAGGCGACGGAAATGACGACGGGTACCGCGGTGGTGGATCTGTGAGTGGCCAGCGACACCCAGCGTGTCTCGAGACGCAGAGAAGCCGAGCGGATACGCCATCCGGCGCCCACGCCGAGCATCGCACCCCACGCACTTTCGTGGGTGGTCTGCTCGAACGCCGCGCCGGGCGTCTCGTTCGCGGGAGCGTCGAAGGCGAGCTTCGTGCTCGCGCGCGACCAAACCGGCCCCGCGAGTACGTACGACTCGAAGCGCCCTCGGCTGACCAGGTCGGTCGAGAGGAGCGCGGCGGCGTGCATGGTCTGGACGTCGCCATCCATGAAGGCGCCGGCGGATGACAATCCCTGCGACGTGGAGCCACCCTCGAGGCGCAGGGCGAACCAGCCGACGAATCCCGAGCGTCCGGGTTGCCGCAGCTCGATTCCGCCGAGTACGAGCGGCCCGGCATCGCGGTCGACCTCACCCTGCGAGCCCGCGAAGGCACCGCCGCCGCCGAGGATGACGGCGAGCTCAGGGCCGGCCACGCGGCGCGCCGAATCCTGAGCCAGGGCAGGTGAGGCAATCACCGCGACGAGCGCAGCGACGCGCGCAGCGACGCGCGCCGTGCGAGGGGCGGCGCGGATCACCGAGTGTAGCACGGTCCGGGTGGCGAGAGCGTGGCGCATCACTTGACCTGCACGCCGAGCGCGTTCTCCGCCGGCACGAGCTCGAGCCGGAGCGCGGCGACATCGGGCGGATCCATAGCGGCACCATCGGGCCGGGTGGTGCGGAAGGGCTCCAGTTGCACGTACACGTTCGCGAGCGCCGCGCGCGCGTCGCTGGCGCGTCCATCGCGCAGCGCCTGGGAGAGCGCGCGGAGGTGTGCGGCAAGCGCGCTCTGCGTGGCTGCGTCACCGATCACCGGCGCCAGCCGGAGGGTGGCATCATCGAGCGACGCGTACACCAGAGGATCGACCGGCGCAGACACGGTCGTACGGCAGCCGGGTTCACCGGTGCAGTCGACCGCCTGCGGCGATGTGAACGAATCGGAACGGCACCCGGCCAGCAGCACGCCAGCAGCCGCCATGACGGCGACAGTACGCGCGGCCGTTCGCGGGGAGGGCCGACTGGTGGGGGGAGAAGATTGGGGGGCTACGGCGGGCGAGTCGCCCGCGCGGCGCTGAGATGACATGAATCCGGATCGCGAGAGGAGGAGCAGCGCGGAGCCGGGAGGAACTGATGGTGGGCTCCGTTGGGGAGGGACGAGCGCGAGCGCGGGTCGGTCACGGGGTCGGCGGGCGGGCGGGAGACTCGATCCCGAGGCCCGTTCGGGTGCGCTACGGCGAGTGATGTCGGGGTAGGTCGGCTGAGGATGTCCGAGGAGCGCGGGCGCCATGGGAGCATCCAGAGGCTGCACTGCAGGCTTCACGGAAATGGTCGCTTCGGGTTTCGGGAAAGCCGAACGTGTCTCTATTCCATGTAGATGGCTGGTGGAGCACGAGATTGTTTCGGGTTTCCCGAAACCCGAAAGGGCCCGATGTTCGACACGGCCAGCTGCCTCGAGCTGGGGCCAGCGATTCCGTAGACCCGGTTCTCACTCCGCTCTGAGCGCCGTGAGCGGCTCGATGCTGGTCGCGCGCCATGATGGCCATGGACTCGCCGCCGCGGCCACGACGAGCAATCCTCCCGCGGCCATGGCGAGCAGCCACGGACCACTCACGATTAATGAAAACTTAACGGTCCCATACATTGTGCCTCACGGCCGGGGCGTGCATCGTGGCGACGAACCCGCGCCAACCTTCGCGACCTCTCCCCGAACGCCATGTTCGATCCCGGCAGAACCGCGCGCGATTCGTTTCGCGCCCTGAGAAGGTCGCCCGCCTCGACGATCGCGTCGATCCTCTGTCTCGCCATCGGTATCGGCGCCACCGTCACCATGGCGGGCGTGGTCGACACGCTCCTCTTCCGGGCCCCGCCCCACGTGCGCGATGCCGACGACGTGGTCTGGCTGCGACTCCACTTCCAGTTCCCCGGCGGCTCCTCCCTCCCGCAGCTCGACGACGGACGCGTTTCCTACGATGGCTTCCTCGCACTGAGCGATGGCGCCCGTGCAATCGGCGATGTGGCCGCGTACGCGACGCGCGACCTCTCGCTCGACCGCGGCGCAGCCGCCGAGAAGGTGAGCGTGGCGTTCGTGACACCGGGCTTCTTCCCCCTCCTCGGTGTGCACCCTGCGCTCGGCCGGTTCCTCGCTGCGGATGCCGACGATGCAGGCTCGCCCGATGCACGTTCGGTGATCCTCGCGCACTGGCTCTGGCAGCAGCGATTCGGCGGCGACTCTACCATAGTAGGACGCACGCTCCGTGTGGGCGAAGGGAGTTACGTCGTCGCGGGAGTCGCGCCGTCGGGCTTTCGCGGCGTGGAGCTTGTCCGCACGGCACTCTGGCTCCCCGCGAGCGCCGCCCGCGACGAGCTCTTTCACGGCGACGACGCAGGGTTTGACGGAATCGACTGGCTGCAGGTGATCGCGCGACCGATGCCGGGGCTCTCCGCGGATCGCGCGGCAGCGGAAGCGTCGGCCATCTGGCAGATGTACGCGGCACGCCGCTTCGGCGCCGGCTTCGACGCGATCATCGCGACGAACACCGAGTCGATCATACCGACGAAGAACCGGGACCTCACGCGCGAAGCGTCCGTGTCGCTCTGGCTCGCCGGGATCGCCGCGATCGTTCTGCTGATCGCCTGCACCAACGTCGCGAACCTGCTCCTCATCCAGGCGCTCGAGCGGCAGCGCGAAATGGGAGTCCGGATGGCGCTCGGCGCCACGCGCGCGCAACTCACGAGACAGCTCTTTGCGGACGGGGCGCTCCTGTGCGCATTGGGTGGCGCGGCCGCGCTCATCGTCTGCAGTTGGAGCGGCGTCGCGATACGAGCCTTTCTCCTTCCGAACATCGACGGCATCGGCGCGACGATCGATCTCCGGCTAGTGCTCATAGCGGCCGCCACGTCAGCACTCACCAGCATCGGTTGCGCGACGGCTCCGGCAGCGCTGGCGAGTCGCACCGATGTCGCCGCCTCGCTCACCGGATCGGCGGCGGTGCGCGGAGGGGCGCTCTCACGCGCGCGCTCCGGACTGTTGATGGGCCAGATCGCGCTCACGACCGCGCTCCTCGCTGGCGCGGCGCTCTTCGTGGGAAGTCTCAGAAGCCTGCGCGCTGTGGATCTCGGTTTCGATCCCGACCGGGTTCTGGTGGGTCGGATGGATCTCGAGGCCAACGGCTACACCGCCGAGCAGGCGGATGCGATAGTGCTGGAGATGCTCGGACGAGTGGAAGCACTACCGGGAGTCGAGCGGGCGAGTGTGGCGCGCACCACGCCGTTCGTCGGCCGTATCACATGGCCCGACTTCCAGGTGCCGGGCGCACAGCCGCAGGGCGGAAGACCGGGCGAGTCGCACGATATTCTCGAGCTGAACGCCGTAACTCCGAACTACTTCGCCACCATGGGAGCCGTGCTGCGACGCGGACGCGACTTCGGCGCCACCGATCGAGGCAGCGCACCGGTCGCGATCATCAACACGACGATGGCTCGAACGTACTGGCCGGACGGCGATGCACTTGGCAAGTGCATCAAGGTCGGCCTTCCAGGAGAGAGGGGCGGCGCTGATTCGGCGCCGTGCAACATCATCATAGGAGTGGCGCACGACGCGCGCACCGCCGCCCCTCGAAGCGCGCCGGGACCCCAGCTCTACCTTCCGTTCAGCGGGAGGATGAAGCTCGGCAGTCCGACTCTTCTCGTCCGAACCGATCGTGACGCGCCGGCCACCGCCGCCGCGGTGCGGCGAGCGATGCAGGAAGCCGCGCCGGCGCTCCCGTTCGCGGATGTGAGTCCGCTGGCCGGGTACCTCGAGCCGCATCTCCGTCCATGGCGCCTCGGCGCAGCCATGTTCGGCCTCTTCGGAGTCGTCGCGCTGTCGCTGTCGATGGTCGGGCTCTACGCCGCCTTCGCGTATTCGGTGTCGCGACGCACGAAGGAGATCGGAATCCGCGTCGCACTCGGAGCGCGGCGCGAGACGATTCTCTCGCTCGTTCTCGGAGAAGGACTACGAGTGGCGAGCGTGGGCCTCCTCATCGGCGTGGCATTGGCGCTGGCCGTGGGACGCGCCCTCGGATCGCTCCTGGTCGAGATATCCTGGCACAGTCCAGCGATGCTCGGCGCGATCGTGCTGCTGATACTGATGACGGCCACGCTCGCGGTCTATCTTCCCGCGCTGCGCGCCGTGCGTGTCGACGCAGTCACGGCGTTGAGGAGCGAATAGGCGGTGCGGTCGCGAAACGTGCGAGCGTTCACGCAAGTCGAATCGCGCACGCTCGGAGTGGCCGTCGTCGCGGCGACCACGATGGCGGCGCTGATGGCGGCGCTCGCCTGCACGGCCGGCGATCGGCCCGCTACGCCGGAGTCGTTCGCGCATTCGGTGACCATCGACAGCGTCGGCTATCGCGCCATGCCGCGGCTCGCGTTGCGCCACGTCGCGACCATCTGCGGCGAAGAACGTCGGCCGGCACAGTGCCCTCGGAACCCGATCCACGTGGCGATAGCGGGTCCGAACGGGAGCGTGTATCTCGCCGAGAAGGGTACGGTGCTCCGCCAGTTCGACGAGCACGGCGCGTACATGCGCATCGTCGGCAACTCCGGTACGGATTCCGGCCAGTACCAGGGAGTCGACGCCGCTTCCTACGATGGCGGCGCGCGCATCCACGTTTTCGATCAGAGCACGCTGCAGCTCCTCACGTACGACACCGCCAGCCGGCATCTCGGCACCATGCGTGTGTTGCTGACCCACGACTATGTGGGTGCGAAAGGATCGCCGGACGGACTCGTGATGCTGTCCGTGCCGCCGGCAAAGCACGAGAACGATCGAGTCGCGGCGCGACTCGATGCAGCGGATGCGGCCAGCGGCAAGCGCCACCGCGTGGCGGTGGTCGATGCACGCGCGTCGCGCATCGAAGGGAAGGATCTCCAGCCGATGCGACCGTTCTTTCTCCCGCGTCCCGTCTGGGCGGCGGGCCGCGATCACTCGATCATCTATGCCGCCGGTGAGAACGAGTACATCGCGCGCTACGACACGGCGGGTCAGCCGAAGCTGCTCGTGAAGTTCGCCGTCCCGCCCGTTCCCATATCAGAGGCCGAAGTCGAACGGGAGAAGAAGCGCATCGCCGCTCTCTTCACGGGCGAATGGCGCGCGAGCGCGCAGCCATACATCGACAGCGCCGCCGCGAGGTCGCCGCGCTACCATGCGGTATTCACCGACCTCGCCATTCTCGATGACGGGAGTCTCTGGATCCGCGAATCGCCGGAGGCCGAGGCGGACTCCGTGCGCTGGGACGTGCTGGACGTCGATGGCGCGCCACTCGGCTTCGCGATGCTGCCAAACGAGAGCAGAGTGACCGGCGGGAGGCTGGAGCATCTGCAGGTGGTAACGGAGAGTGCGCTGAACATCTTCGTGGTTCAGCCCGTTCTCCCGTGAGCGATGAGGTCGGGTCTCTCTTACACGATCGTCACCGGACCGCCGACGGTGCTCGTCGGGCCATGAAAGGCGAGGTCCGAAAGGCGAGGTCCGAGCCGTCGCTCCGGCGTCTCATCCGGTCAGCCGCAATGTGTTGCTAGTCGCCGACGATCTTCCGGAGCAGCCGCACCAGCTCCGCACGCTCGGCTGACGTGAGCGGCGCGAGGAGCTCGGCGTTCGCGCGATCGAGCAGCGTGTCGAAGCGCGGCTGGCGCCTCGACCCCTTCGGCGTCAGCTCCACCACCTTGCGCCTGGCGTCGGCCGGGTCGCGCCGCCGACGCACGAGACCCAGCTCCTCGAGGTTCTTCAGCACCGCCACCATGTCGCTACCGTCTATCGGCAGCGTGCGCACCAGCGCGGCCTGCGTCTCGCTCCCACCCTCCTCGAGGCGAGCCAGCACGAGGTAGTCGAGCAGCCCAAGCTCGTGCCGCGCGAGCCGCGCCCGGGCGGCTCGCCGTCCCAGGCGCGCCGCCTGGCCGAGGAGCCAGCTCGGCTGCCGCCGCACGCGCTCGGGTACGCCGGGCGCCGAACTGACCTTTCGCATACCCTGAATATAGCGCCGCGTGGGACGACCATTGGCGATGCCAACGAGACGGCGATATCGGACCTCCAACATCTCCCCTTCTGGCAATCCACACTGTATTATTCCGATAATCATTGGCAATGCCAACGAATATTCTCGAGAATCCAGGGAACCATGATCATGACCACGGAAATTCCGCCCGCCGGCCGCCACCACGCGCCGCCACTCACGCCGGTATTCGCCGGGCACAGCGACCGCATCGCGGCGCTCGCCGGCCGTGTTTACGACATCCGCGCCGCCGCCGGTCTGGCCGCCCACGCGGCCGTGGCACACTCCGCGCCTGCCGACCCGTCGACACGCATCCCGCCCGTCCACGAGGAATCGCGGCACGAGCGCGATGACGACATCCTCGCCGGCGGCCTCCTCGAGATCTTCGCGCCGCCGCTCGAGCCGCCGGGCTACAAACGTACAGAAAGCGGTTTCGAGGTGGACTACCCTCCTCCTCTCGACCGTGACTACGCGCTCGCGGAAACGGTGGCGGGCATCGCCGCGCTCCTCCGGACCGAGCGCGCCGAGGACGCGCCGGTGAGGTTGGCGCGGACGGTGGAAGAGCTGACGCGGGCGCGGCACGATGGAGTACTCGCCGCGGTGCTGCATCTGGCGGACGCCGACTCGGTCGACGAGGAGCTCGACACCCTCTACCTCCTCCACGAGTCAGGCGTCCGTTCGATCGCCATCACCTGGAGCCGCCCGAACGCCTTCGGCTACGGCGCGCCGTACCGGTCGCCGGCGTCGCCAGACATAGGCCCCGGTCTCACCGAAGCGGGCATCCGACTCGTGCGCGCCTGCAACGAGCTGGGCATCATGATCGACCTCGCGCACCTGAACGAGGCGGGCTTCATGGATATGGCCAGACACTCCACCGCGCCGCTGGTGGTCACTCACGGCGCGGCGCACGCGCTCTCGCCGACTTCGCGCGCGCTCACCGAGCGGCAGCTCGCCGCGATCGCCGACTCCGGCGGCGTGGTGGGAGTGAGCCTCGAGGGGCCCGAGGTGAATCCCGACGAGAGAGTGAGCGAGATGGTCCGGCAGGTCGACTACCTGGTGGACCGTCTCGGGGTGGAAGGCGTGGCGCTCGGATCCGATCTCCACGCGAAAGCGAACACCGGCGATCGCGGCACTCGCTCGCGGCTTCCGGATCTGCTGCGCTCACTCCACGCCGCCGGCTACGACTTTGCCACCATCACCCGCATCGCGTACGATAACTGGATGCGCGTACTCTCCGCCTCGTGGTGACCCTCCCTCGGGAAGGCATCGACAGGAAGTGGTGGGTCCTCATCGCCGTCGGCGTGGGGACCTTCATGTCGGCGCTCGACGCGAGCGTCGTCAACGCGATGCTCCCCATCATCGGGCGCTCCATGGACGCGTCGGTCGCCACCATCGAATGGGTGGTGACCGCGTACCTGCTCATCGTGAGCGCGCTGCTCCTCGGCATGGGACGCCTGGGGGACATGTACGGGCAGCGGAGGATCTACCTCGCCGGCTTCGCGGTCTTCGTCGCCAGCTCGGCGCTCTGCGGCGCGGCGCCGTCGGCGGGCGTGCTGATCGCCTTTCGCGTGCTGCAGGGAGTCGGCGCGGCGATGCTCTTCGCGAGCTCGCCGGCGATCCTCACCACAAGCTTCCCCGCTTCCGAGCGCGGGCGCGCGCTCGGGCTGCAGGCGATGATGACGTACATCGGACTCACCGCGGGACCGGCGCTCGGCGGCTGGCTCACGGCGTCGTTCGGGTGGCGATCGATCTTCTACATCAACGTCCCGGTAGGTAGCCTGGCGATGTGGCTCAGCGCGCGAGTGGTGCGCGACTCGCCGCGCGCGGCGCGTGACGAGCGCTTCGACTTCGCCGGCGGAATTCTCTTCGCGCTCGGGCTCACCGCGCTCCTTCTCGCGCTGAACCAGGGCCACCAGTGGGGATGGGGATCGCGGCCGGTGCTCGCGCTCCTCGTGCTCTCCGCGGCGCTGCTCGCGGCGTTCGCGCGCACGGAGCTGCGCGCGCCGAGTCCGATGCTCGACCTCGGACTCTTCCGGAGCCGCGCATTCTCCGCCGCCACGGGGAGCGCCGTGCTCAATTACATCTGCGCGTTCAGCATAGTGTTCGTGCTCCCGTTCTACCTGATCCGCGGACGCGGCTTCGGACCCGCGCGCGCGGGAGTGATAATGGCGGCGCAGCCGGTGATCATGGCGCTGGTGTCACCGATCAGCGGCGCACTGTCAGACAAGATCGGATCGCGTCTGCTCAGCAGTGGCGGGATGGCGCTCATCGGCGGCGGCCTCCTTCTGCTCGCGCGCCTCGGGCCCGACTCGCCGCCGCACACCGTGGTGCTCGCGCTGGCGGTGGTGGGGCTCGGCGCGGGACTGTTCGGGTCACCGAACAACAGCGCGCTGATGGGCGCTGTGCCACGCGAGCGTCAGGGGATCGCGGCAGCGATGATGGCGACGGCGCGGAACGTCGGGATGGTGCTCGGCGTGGGACTCGCGGGCGCGGTATTCACGTCGGTGCTCGCGCGCCACGAGAACGCCGCCGAATCACTTTATGTGGCGGCGCGCGCGAGCTTCCTCGCCGCGGCGATCGTGGCCGCAGCGGGAGTGGTGGTGTCGATGGTGAGGAGTAGTGCGGGAGAAGGGTGACGGGAGTTACAGAAAATTCTCCAGGCCGATTTTCCTGGCGGTCTCCAGCTACCAGCTCTCGAGTTGCTGCACTGCCGACGTCGCCGCTCTTCCGCAGTGACTTCCCCACCGTCGCCACATCCAGAGGCGACACGACGCGGGAGAGGAGCGGCAACGCCTTCTGCTCCAGGGCATCGCCGAGAACCGCGATCAGATCCGGAGCATCGCCATCTTACGTGTGCGACCCGCCGCCCAGGCGCCAGCCGAGGTTGAACGAGATGACATCGCACGGTTCGACTCTCCGGACGGAAGCGGCTCAGTATCCGTGTTCGAGCGCCAGCCGTTCGACGAACGTCACCGGCGTGATGATGCTGACGCCACGATATCTCATCGGCGCATCTGCAGGCGCTTCGGGATCTGCCTCACGGAAGTCCTTCAAGTTCCATGTGACCAGGTAGTCCGCTCGGCCGACGACAGCACACTCGAGTACGGCGTTGTCGTCAGGATCGCGAGTGAGCACGCGCAGCGTGCCCGGCGTCCTGACGATCCTGGAGTTGCGACGATAGAACCGCATGTATTGCCGCACGATCCGCGGCGATCGCGCAAACGCCAGATACTCGAGTACGCGCTCCAGCTCCGTCAGCA
>Ga0182738_1001102_pt1 | contig 34637 bp, 24 predicted proteins | sample eDN5th30CBELigMG_FD_128876 | JGI IMG/M metagenome (GOLD analysis project Ga0182738, IMG submission 128876) | Enriched Miracle-Growth compost microbial communities from Emeryville, California, USA - eDNA 5th pass 30_C BE-Lig MG (version 2)... ...
CTCACATGTAAGGTTTTACGTTGTACGGTTTTGTCCTTATGTATTTATAAAGCAGTGGAGACTCCTCCCCTCCGCTTGCCGTATCTGAGGATACAAATATTATTATTATTATTATTATTAACATTGTCTTTACATTTGAAATTTCAGCAGATTTTGATTCAATAAAATTTACCCCAAGATGAGGAACTACTTTTTCTGGCAAATAATCTCTGGGACACCCAAAATAAATGAACTTGAAAGTTGTCTCAAAATGGGATAGTTTATTTCGAAAAGTGAAAAAAAAGAAGACAAAAAAAAGAGAAAAAGTTCGAATTGGAAAAATCTTCTGTTTTCCTAAAAATTGAACCGTATGATCTTTGAGGAATTTTTTTTTTCACAAGTAATTTTCAGAATTTTGCCCGCACTTGTGGAAAAAGCAGGTTTAAAGTATTTTTCACTCTTTGAATTATTCATATTTTGACTCATTTTTATAAAGTTGAGCAAGAAAAATTTTCTTGTGCCAAAAATGAATCAAATTCTTTTGGTTGTGGAGACACTCTTTAAAAATCTCAAAAACTCAGCAAGTTCACGTGACAAATATTTTTCTGTGAATATTTTATGAATTTTCGGATTTGAAGTTATTTTTTGAAATTGGAGATTTGGTTGGAGTAATCAGTGATTTGGGAGCCAAATTTTGATGAGAGTCCTAGATTTTGTGTCAACCTTTTCTGGACTTTTCAACGGAATTTCAAAAGCCTTTTTGGGACCTAATTGCAACCTGAATTTTCTTTTTGCTTTTCTGCACTCTTTTAAGATTTTTAACAAAGAGAAATTGTGAGGTGCAATTAAAATGAAAAATGATATTTTTAAAAAGAAATTGAAATCTTTTCTAAAATGAAAATTGATCCCTTGGAAAAATGAAATTTTTTTCTAGAAGTAGTGTTCAATCCCAAGGAAATCGCTGGTAGTATTTTTTTCCCATCTGTCTCAGTTTGAGGGAATCTTTTCATGCTTTGAAATGATTCAGCTTCTTATTTCTTTGAAAAAAATTCTCAGTAAAAAAAAAGTTTAATCTTGCCCAATCCCTCAATATTTTCAAAAGAATTTCGATGGAGTGAGAATTCATCTAAATGCTTCAATTATTTGATGATCTAAGGTTGACTTATTTTTGGGCAATTTTTCCTTTTTTAAAAATGGAAATTCTAAATGGTGCTTGAGTTTTGCTTGAAAAGTTTTCGATATTCGAGGCAGTTTGTTAATTTCAGACATAAAAATTAAAGAGTGACAGAAAGATACTTCCAGGACTATTCCCAAACATCTTGAGAAAAAAATAGGATGAATCAAATTAAATCTGAGTTGAAACAAATAAATTTTATGAGATTCCTTCAAAATTGATAGATGAGATCATTTTTATGATGGATGTAGGAAATAAGAGATGTCTTTATTTATATATCATAATCACATGAAACTGAATTGAATAAACGACTATTTATTGAAAAACTCGTTCTCGCTTCATTCATCCTTTGGGCTGAATAAAAATTTTATTCTCAACTCATCTAGAATTGTTCAGCAAAAGCACCGTTTTTCCACTCTCCAGCGATGCCATTGGGTTCGTCTTTCAAATAGAAACAGCCTTTTCCACTGATTTGGTCATCATTGAATTCACCATAATATCTTTCACCATTCAACAAGTACAAAGTTCCAACTCCTTGCTTTTTTCCTTTTTTGAAATCTCCTTCGTACTTTTTCCAATTGTTTCCAAGTTTATTAAAATCCTTAAAGTCAAATGGCTCATCAGATGGTTGAGGGTCTTCATTGTGGAGGGTTCCTTGTCCGTGGAACTCATCATTATGATAATTTCCTTCGTACTTGACAGCGCCAGTCTTGGTATATAAAGTTCCAAATCCTTCGATTTTTCCATCCTTGAATTCTCCTTCAAGTCTCTTTCCATCCTTGTAAGTTATGGTGCCTCGACCATTTCTCTGTCTTTTTTTGTTTGCTTCGCCTTCATAAACTGAGCCATCTTCATATTTTTCAATCAGAGGAGTTTCAACGTCAATTTCTATGGGATTGAGGATTCAAATTCAAGATAACGAGAGATACTTGCGGGATGTAAATTTGAAGGTCTCACAATTGAAACTCTTGTTGGTGATGTCAATAATCTTTCTCGGATCTATGAAGGGTTATTATGGAGGAGCAGGAGGAGGTTTTGATTACATTAGACTTTCTGAGGGTGCTATTGATGGCTTCCAGAAGATTTGTTCTGTCAGGAATATCTTCAACAACTTCATCAAATTCACGGTACACTGAGATGATGTTTTGAGCAAATCAAACATAAAAAATAATCCTACATGTGTTGCGGTATGGGGTGAGAACAGATTGTCTCATTTGGTCAATTTTGACTGGGGTACTCAAATAAACTCTTCCTCTTTTGGCTGCTTCCTGAATCAATCTGGTTTCAAGATCTCCGTCATTTCCAACTTTGCTGCTTGTGACACTCTTTGCATTGACTTCTCTAGTCTAAAGGAAAAATTTTTCAATAAAGGAGTAAAAAAATTTCTAACCACATAAGAGTTTGGTGATAAATAGTTACTAAGATCAGCTGTATTGTATTTGGGGTTTATATCAGTATAATATCCGCTAGTAGCTAATCTTCCACTTGTTGGTTGAGGTGTGATGTCAAGATAATTTTGAGGAAGATTTGGATTTGAAGAAACTGAGGAAGAGATGAGACATTTTGTTTGACAATTATCTTACGATTGGTCGAATAGTTTGCTGATCCAACAAAAGGTTTAGGCACCGGGAGTGAGCCAGTAGAAAGATATCCTTGAGGGATAGATTGATACTGTTCAGAGGCATTAGTGGAATATGGCAATGCGTGGCTTTGAGTGGAACTATAGCCTTGATAATCGTTCTGTCCGGTATAAGTGAGAGGCTTTTTATCTATATAGCTTGAATAAGAAGGGTTGAAATAAATCGATTTTGAGATACAGGTGGCAAAGACTTGAGAAGTTTTATAGACTTCGAGGCTTGGGGATGTTGCATATGTGGGTTGAGTGTGATAAGTACCAGATTGATTGAGCTTTTTGTCAGCCCCTGAGGTTGCAGATCCTGGATTTGAAGGAATTGTTCCAGTGAGCCATGCTAAAGCGGCAGACTCTAGCTTGTTTGTGGCGCTGTTTGAGTGTGAGCTTGAAGCATAGTCATATGGTCGATTGGAAGCGTAATTGCTTGCAAGACCTGTATGGGAGATTATGAAGAAGTCAAAACACGTAAAATAACCAGAATATTTGGAGGTCACTTGAGAGGATGGCTGTCCCACAGAGATGGTCAGATCTATTTCGGGTGATTTAAGAAGACGAAAAGAGGGTACTGTGTGCGCTTTGGCTATTATAAAGGTTGTTTTGGTTGTTTGACATTCTAAAGAATTTTAAGAAAAAATATTAAAGATTGGAAAAAACCCAAATTAAAATATGTTTAAAGATCAATAAATCTTTTTGATTTGACTGACGATTTGATTATTTACGAAAGTTACATGAACCTTTTATAATTACTGTACTCAAAATATAAAATTTAGACGAGAAAATTATCTTGCCATTCTCCTTTCCAAACTCTACCATCTTGAGAGATAAACTCTCCTTTACCATATGCTTTATCATTTTTAAATTGTCCAACATATTTGTCCCCATTGGCAGCAAATAATTGTCCAAAACCCTCCCATTTTCCTTCAACAAAGGAGCCTGAGTATTTAATCCAATCTCCAGCTTGTCGGCTTGGAATAATTGAATTTTTCTCAATTGTAGAAAAAGTCCCTTTTAAAGGGTCACGGGGATTATGATTGAGTAAAATTCCCGCTCCATGATACTGATCATTTTTCCAAAGTCCTTCATAAATTATCATTCCATCTTCGGAAATTAAAGTCCCATGTCCGTGCTTTTTTCCGGACTTTAATTCCCCTTGATATAATTGTGGAGAATTTTTTGTATTAAACGTCACAGTATTTGGAACGATCTCTTTTTTATTATCATTAGTCGAGTGATGATTAACTTTTTGCTTAATCATTCTCAATAACTTCTCCTGAGAATCTGTCACTATTCGGAATAATTTAGGTTTGAATAATAGATTAACAACTTACGTCTGATTTCAGGATGAGGAATGACTTGATTTCCCTCTATATAGATTGTGGGGCTTTGTGCATCGTTTTGGCAAGCTTTAGAGCACATTCCCTCACAGAACAAAGATGATTTAGGTTGTTGTGGAACTTGTTTTTTATTCTGTTTGAAAAGTGGTTAGGAAACAAAATGTTCTCTGAAAATAAAATACTGCTGTCGTCGTCGAAATTTTGAGATTAGCATAAGGGCCTTTTCGTCTGAACAAAACTCTTCTTTCTCTTGACTGAGTGCTACTGTTTGTATCCTGTCTCATTTGTAAAGAATTCTGATTAATCACTATTTCGGTCTCGATTTTTAATTTTTCAATGTCTTTTTGCAAATCTTCTCTGCCTGGGTTATTTCCAAAAATCACTTTTTTAGAATGCTATTATATGTGGGATTAATTATCTTAAAAGGGGACAGATCGTTACTGAGTTATTATTGGTGGGAGTTTTGAAAATATGATCATGAAGGAGACTGCTTTCATTTAATCTGGGGAGTCTCGAATATCTACCCGTTGTATAATAAGTGCTGCCATGACTATATCGCTCGGTTTCTGGTCTGATGGGTGTCAAAAAGTTTTGAATATTATCAAGGTTAAGGTTCATCTTCTTGCCAGCAAGTGCGTTGTTGGCCTTGAATTTCGGTGTAGATTCAGCTTTACCAACTCCCAACCTAGTTGGTGTTGAGAGGAACATTGCATGGCTTTGAGTCATGCTTTTAATATGACCATCAAAATTATGATCCAGAATGTCTCTTCGACTTGTTTCAAAATCCTCAAATTCTGCACAAACTCCTTGTTCAGGAAGGCCGCTGAATAACAATGACTCATTAACAGAAAGCCCTGTTTGTCTGGTTGTTGGATTTCCTTCATCACTTACTCGACAAGGTGACTCGTAATTCGCCCTGGTCATCCTCAAATTAGTTGGTTCATCTTCTTCAAGTCGTGACAACGATGTGATGTTGGTTGGCGCAATTGAATCGACAGCAGAATTATGTCTGTGATGTCCTTTGAAGTTTGCTCTACTCTTGATGAGACTCGTTCTTGAAGTACTTTCAAGAGGTCGTTCTGTTGATTGAGAGATTATCGTCTCATCATAAAGCCAACTTTTTCCAAAATTTAGATTTGTCTGGGGAAGTGGGATTTGTAATTTGAAATTTCTCTCAATAGAATTATAGTTGTTGTTGTTGTTGGTGAGGTTCTAAGAAGTCAATTAATTGTATTTTCTAAGTTTTACCCTAGGACTTGAACGAGATGGCATTTTAAGAAGAGAATCTGAACCAAGAGTGCTTGTGGTGACGAGTTTAGACTTTTCCTTGAGACATATTTTTTCGACATAAAGGTTGCAAGCAATGGGATCAATTCTAAGCGTCAAAACATCTTCCAGCATTTTCTTGACAAGTCTTATGAGATGGGGAGTATAAGCAAAGCTGATTTGTTCGAGCTTTTTGGGAATTGGGACGGGGACCTCTAGATGGAGGGCCATCATATCAAGCGCGACTAGTCCCAGGGCATAAACATCATCCTTAAAATCTTCATGGACAGGATCAATAATTTCTCTATGATAAGCACGAAGCATGTCTGGAGTAATGATTTTTGTGTTGTTCTGGAGAGAGATTTTGGGAAGTTTTTCGGTAACTGGAGCCTTCAACTCTTCCATAAAGACTGGATGGAGTAATTTATATTCTTGTCCAACTTTCACAATATTTGCGCATTTGATTGCGCCATAGACTAGTTTGTGCTCTTGAAGGTGAGCAAGAGCGGAACTGATATTCTGAAGAAAGCGCAGTATCTCTTGTTGTGTATACTTCTGGTTACTTTGAATCCTTTGCTGAAGTTCTTCTTGAAGTGTCATGTCAAAATACTCACATCGAATGTCAGTAGGAGTGAGAGCTTTGAGCTGAATGATGTAAGGAGAGGTTACAGCTTCATATCTCGTTGAGGTGTTTTCGAGACATAACGTTTTTTGAAGAATTTTGATTCCTTGAGGATTTTCAAGGACTTGGAATTCGCCCAAAAAAGGATGGAGAACGTGTTTTGGCATGTGGTTATAAGAGTTTGGAAGAGTTTCAGAGGAAGAAATTATATTCATTGACATTGACAGACAAAAGCTGAAAAAATAAAAAATGAAATATGAAAAACTTTTCTGGTTTAATGACTTGAGTCTAATTCGAGTTAAATTTACGATTTATCCGCTACTAATTGATCAGATTACGCTCCATTTCATATTTAGTCGTAGTCGTTAAAATTAAGAAATAATCTGTATTTTGGGGTCTTCAGATCATCATTGACTATCAAATAGTTAATTTAGTTCAATATAGTTTGATGGAAAAATAAGCAGATTAAAAATTGAACTTGCAAACAATGATTCTTAGCTCTCAAAAACTATCATTTGAGGTTATGAAGATAAGAAGAATTGAATTTTCAGATTCATTATTGAGAAACAAGGCAAATGATGTTGTTAATCAGGGGAGGATGTACACCATGAAAAACTCATCATGCTTATTTACATTTCCGAAAGAAAAACTTTTCTTCCATGTAATGGAATTTTGGATTCGAAAATCTGGAGAATTTTTCTAAATTTCCGGAAAAAGAAGAGGGAAAAAATTTATGAGAGGAAAAAAGAGTTGAAATACCACTCATCACATCCATGCTTCAAGAGGTTTTTTGGGAGAAGTTCTTTCCGAAAACTGGAAAGATAAGTGCATTTATCTTTGAACTTTCCCCTTATGGGCTTTAGAGATTGAACAAAAACCTTTGCTAAAACATTTTGTTTGAGGTTTAATTTTTTGTACCAGAGGGATTTCTCTTGATTGAAAATTTTTTGGCGGGACAGATGAGATTCCTTTTCCAACTTGAGCTTGGATTGAAGAGAATGCTAATTTCTTCGTTTAAATTCTGTCGTAATTTTGAAGAAATTTTTGATGCTGCTGGAAATTTGATCGTCTGAAATGCCAAATAGTAAAACAAGTCAATAGATGAGTTTTTTTATTTCTATGTTCAAAAGACAATGGATTAAGAATTGCTTTGATTTTTTGGTTGAAAAGAATAAATATTTGAAAAAAGAAAAGGAATCAAGAAGGGATAGCAGGAAAAATTTTTGAATCAGATCATCTTGACTTGAATTAAAAAATGTTTTCATACTGAGTATCCAGAAAATGATATATTGGGGTAAGGCATCGCCTTAAAAAAAATTAAAAAATGAAAATTTCACTCATTCAAACTCAATGTATTGGCAGGGATTTTCATAAGTCTAAAAATCCCTGATTTGAGCTAAAGTTTTTCTGTACTTTTAGACAAAATTTCAGAAAGACTTCTTTTGAACTTACAATTTTTCCAGGGTTTGGAATTTACCAGATTTTCCAAAAAATTTTGCAATTCTTCTTCAAAACACTTAAAATTTATAAGAAAAGATGAAAATAAAAATTTTTCCCAAAATTTGTTCGAAAATTCTTCTGACAAACAAATTTTATGATTTTTATGATTTATTGAAAAGAAATCGGCAGAAATTCAAACTTCTCAGCCAAGCTCCTCGACGCTTTAACATGAAAACAAATGACACTGAAATTTCACAAAGTTGTGTTTGGACACAGAAAGGCTTGAGGAAATGAGTCTTTCCTCGAGATATTCAATTTCATCTTCGAAGCAGCTGAGTAGAAAATCTGGTCCCGGACATACACCTTAATCATTAAAGGAGTTATGGATAATAACTTGACCCAAAATCATCCCACAGATCTCAGGTCTTCGATTAGGCCAGACATCGGACTTTACCTTGGAAATAGAGACTAGAATATAATTCTCTGAATGTTTGATGGAAAAAATCGAGAATCCAGATATTTTTGTTAAAATGTTTCGGATTTGACCTGTCCCTTCATTCCGAACCGTGAGTTTTACTAAAAAAGAACAACAAAACAATTCTCCCAAATTGATCTCAATTGAAATTGTTCTTCTTTTCTTTTTTAAGTTGGAAACAAACCGCATCGGGTTTAAAATCAATTTTTACTCAAGTTCTGGAAATCATTGTAAATCATGACTTGAGAGCTGAGTAAGGAACCGTAAATTGAAGTTTTGTCTTTAAGGAAAAAAGCTTTCTGCAAAAGAACATTTTTCACTCGAATTTGAAGTGGTTAGAAAAATCTCTTGTGTCAAAATGAATTTTGGTTGAAAGAAATTTGAGAAAAAAATTCGAAAACAAAAGAGGAAAGGAAATTAATTTTTGAGGATTGCTAAATCTCAATCTCAACTTCGACCTCAAATATTAGTGTAGACAGTCAAAGGGAATCAACTCCAAATGAGATTCTTTTCCCCAATAGCATACCGAAATTCTGATGGGATCTTTTTTTTTGACTGAAGATTTTGCCAAAAACTCCTAAAAAAAAATTGGTTTTGAAGTTTAATCTTCTCTCTCTTCGTTTCATAAGTTTGGAGAAAAGGAGCTAAAAATTTTTTTTCATGAAGGGATTTTGGAGGAAATGAGTCTGCTGAAAAAAAAAAATTAGAAGGAAAAGAATAAAATTTTGCTTTCCAGGAAAAGACCCAAAAAAGGGAGAAAGAAACTGCAGGAAAATATTTTTTCGAATTTGAAATTTTTTCCTCATTTTTCTGAAATTTCGAGGCCCAGAAAATGCGTTTTTTTTTTAATAAATTATTTGAGCAAGAGCTATTCAATTTTTTTCTGTGTCTCTCTTGAATTTTTTCCCTTCCTTAAGTTAAAGCTCCAAAGCACTTTGGATCACAAAAAGTTTTTTTCTCAGTCTTCTTCGACAAGTATTTTCAAAGTCCTCTCAGAAAAGAAACTCATTTTCATGAGAACTTAGACTTGTTCGCTGAGATACCAAATGATGAGATATTAATTTAAAATTGCATTCGATCAAAGAAGTCATGTTTGATTTGTTTGAGAAAAAATATCGTAGGAATTTAGAAAAGATTCTCGCTGAAGGACCCTCCTGGTTTCTTTTCCTTTGCCATCAGGCTCTTTGAAAAATTCACAGAAAATCGTTTTTTTTAAAATCAAGTCAGAAGAGAAATTTATTTTTTTGATTTCAGCAAAGAACGACGTTAAATTCCGACGAGTTGAGAAAAGATGGTGCAAATTCAAAAAAACATCACTCGACAGCAGTCATGACTTGATATTTGATTTTTCCCCCTTTCAAGTCTTGAGAAAGAGGAGAAAAAGCATCATTCGTTCATCGTTTCTACCTGTTTTGAGACCGACTATTATATGATAAGTCACTCGTAAATAGCCTTTTTTTTGAAAAGCAAAAAAGTTTGAATTTTGTCCTGATAAAACTTTGATTTCCTTTTTTTGTGAATTCATCGTTTCTAATTTTTTGCTCCAGGATCAGATGAGAAGGAGAATCAAGGTTTAAACTCACCAAAACTTCTTACAATATTATTGCCGACAATAACAGTTAAAAAGAAGGAATTTAATTATTTGGCCCTATGCATATATAAGAGCTCAAATGCGATATTCATATGTAAAATTACAAGAGGGTTCGTTAATTTAGTTTGCTTGATTTTGTGTTTTAAAAATTCAAACTTAAACCAAATGAGCAGTGAGACCAGATCTTCCGAACAGTTGACACCTTTGCTTGACAACATTAATGATTTTATGGTGACAGTGCTGTCACCTCTCCCCGAGAGTTCTTCTTTAATATCTTGCTGGAATAGATTCAGGCCTCTTTTAAGTTCAAATAATTCAAATTCAGCCAGAGTTCAAGACTTTCTGACTGAGCTTGAACCACGGGGGAGCTCTTCAAGGAACACATTCCTCTCAGGAAAGAGTTTAGTGGATTTGGACATTGAAACCTTAAAGAAATACCTTCAACAAAAACAAGCTATCACACACCGCGAGATCAAGCTTAGAACTATTTCTGAGGAGCAAGACAGTTTTTCTCCTCCTCCTCCTCAAAATCATGCTCTTCGATGGCTCAATCAAGACATGTCAAGACTTGATACTCAGGGTAGTGGAGAAGAAGAGCGTAAACTTCAAAAAGTCTATTCAACTCCACAACTTTTAGTGAGAAACACTGACACTCAGAAAGACACGAGTTTTTACTATGACATGAACGACCAGAGTTTTTCAAGTCGATCAGGGGAAGCGAAGACAGCTGTTGCTGCTGCCCAGGAGGTTTTTATTGTCCCAATTTCAAGTTATCAGCATTGTCCCTCAGCACTGGAATTTGTAGCAAGGGTGATGAATAAGCCAATCTCTCAAGTGACAAACTATGAATTTTACGAATCATTTTATGTTTTTGAGGGGAAGAATAGCCGTTTTTCATTTTATCATTGCTTGGTGCTGGCTCATTTTTTGCATTCATTCGCACACAAAACAACTTCGTTGTGGCTCTCTAGTTTATTTGAAAAGATCGTTTTCCATAAAGATCAGCTCAGTTTATATCCAAACAAAGAAAATATTTATGAAAGTTTGACGAGTGGTCTCAAGTCTTTAATTCAGGAGAAGGTTACAAGACCAAATTCATCGCATTCAATTCAAGAGTTGTTTTTAAACATGTTTTTTAGCGATTCTTATTTCCGAGAGGGACTGGTGATTGTGTTAAAGGAGTTTGTGATTGGACATATGCAAGAGCTTGACTACTGTGAATACACCTCGAAATTTCATGGAAGTTTTGGTCATGTGAGCCAGTTTATTTCAACATTCAGAAAAGCCCATATCGAGCCAACACCCGGAATCCATGAACTTTTCAGCAAGATTTTAGATGGATGTATTGATATCCATTCAGTCAAAGATGGAAGGATTGAAGCCAAGTTGTACAATTCTGAAGGCATTATTTTTAAAGAACAGAAAATCAGGCTGGTATCAGTTGAATCTGTTGAAGGGATGAAAGGAAAAGCGTATCATATCATGGTATCAAAAGAACAAGCAGAGTTGATATCAAGAGTTTATTCAAGCCAAAATTTGAAAGGAACAGTTTACTATTCAATGGAATCAAGCCAAGAGGAAGAAGATTTAAAATCAAGGGTTGAAAAAAAGAAAGAATGGATTCTTAAAGGTTTCCCAATAACTAGTAGTGAAAATCAAATGGAGAAGACACCAAGAGTCAGGGTAATTATTTTTTGAAGTCAATTAGAAACTAAATAATTTTTAGACACCAGTCACGTTTAATAGAGATTTATTATTACAGAAAGCGAGACAAATTACAAATAAAATGAGTGATCATTCAAACGAATTAAAAGGAGTTGTTGATAATTTGAGAAGACAGAAAAATAACGATGGCTTAACACCGAGAAATCGGCCTGAAATAAAATACACATCTCCATTTTCTCCTTCAATCAATATTAATGGTGGATTTAAAACACCCACTGCAAAGATTTATGAGACACCATTTACGAACATCAAAAACAAGACTTTTACAAATTTAAATGCTACATTTTCTTCAGAAAAATGCAAACCTGCTGAAAATTTGAATCCTCGATTAAATGTTCTTCCACCCATTGAAGAAAAGCCAAGAAATAATATTCCTCCTCCAAGACGTACCGGTCCCCAACAGAATGCTGCTCCACGAAATAATCTTTTAGAACGGCTTTTTAGCGGAACAGGACCACTTGATAAAGATTATTTGAAACCAACAATTCCAATTACACACCAGAAGCTTTTTGCGGATAAGAGAGAAGATTTGAAAGTGATGAAGAATTCAAATTCATCATTATCGAGTCGGATTTCTCTACCAAAGCTTCCCGGATATGAAAGTGCTGAACAGAGCTTTGATTACTCTATGCAGTTTGAAAATAGCTTTTTGGATAATAAGGTGATGAATACAACGTTTACTGAAGACAAGGAAAATAAGAATGTTCTCAATTTTATGAACATGAGAAGTCCCTTGAAAAAGATAAAAGTCTATGGTCATCAAAGAGACACCCTCGTTGCTCATGTGGATAAGGAAGCCAATTATCTGCAGGAGATTATCCAAAAATCTCCTCAGAACTCACCAAATATTCGTCGTTTTATTTTAGAAAATAATGCTTATTGAGTAGCGAGGGATATCTAAATATAGTAAAAGAAATTCATAATATTGTAACATATATTTGATTATTGAGTCTAGTGATCGATTTATAACAGTAATAAGTTTGTTTTCGTCTACTATATATAACAATGTCAAAAATTGATTTTATAAGCTATTTACAATACAAGACAATTCAACAGCCTCAAACAGAGGAGGGAGATAACTTTTTAGAGAATACCTCGATTTCATTTTTGATTTGATCTGAGATTTGAGTTTGAGTGGTATTAAGTTGGAGTTCTTCCAAAGTATGCATGATAGGGAGTTTATCCTTGATTAGAAGTTCAAGACTCTTATCAGTGACTTTGGTTGATCTGAGATCGAGAGACAATTTTTTCAGATTCTTGATGTCTGGAATATTCATGAAAAGCATTTCAAGACCATAATCTGTGATATCAGCACCTCTTAACCAGATTTCGAAGCTTTCGAGAGCTTTCATAGACAAAAATGCATTTTGAACAAAGGCTTCAATGGTCTTATCTGTGACTGCAGTGTCATAAAGTCCCAACAAAAACTTTTTGACTTGAGGCATGGTGACAAAAAGTTTTGTGATACTCTGATCTGAGACTTTGGTAGCTCCAACACTCAAGACGAATTCTTCTAAACTACCAAGGATTGATGCTGTTAAATTGGTTGCCAAAGTTTCGATACTCTGATCTGTGATGCTGGTGCACCCAAGGTCCAAGCTTATTTTTTTCACATTCTTCAAAATAGGAACAAGCATTTCAATGCTTGAATCGGTCACCTTAGTGTTGTGCAAATAGAGTTCAAAACTCTGCAAAGCGAGGAAGGATGCCCCTGTACATTCAACGAATTTTCTTATGCTTTTGTCAGAAACCGTAGTACCACTGAGACTGAGAGAAAAGTTTGCAAGGTTTGGTATTTCGACAAAGAGTGGACTCAAAGCGTCATCATTCATTTCAATATTGTTAAGGAATAACCTAAAATCTTCAAGTTTTTGAGAGTTGTTGTGCAAAACTTTTTTGGCAAGAGCTTCGAAAGTCTTGGCTCTGATTTGGATATTGTTGAAATTGAGATTGAGTTGTTTTAACTCTGTAAATTTGGAGAGGATTTTTTCGATAAGGACCGTCGTTGTACGGTCAGTTACAGAACACTTTTCAAAATCAAAGGTCACTTTCTCAAAGCCTTGGTATCCTCCGACAAAAGTCTTGAGAATGTTGACAATCGATTCATCTGATGCTTCTGCAGGAGAGAATTTCAAATTGAGGGTTTTGGGATTTGTAATGTTTTTCCAAAGATAGACCAAGACCTGGGTATCCTTTTCTGTCATGGAATACTGGTTGATTTCCATTTTTATTTCCTGTGCATTTCTCCATTTGTCGATATTCAGCTGAATTTCCCTTGGCTCCTTTGTGTCAGCCAAAATTTCCAATCGATTGTTTTGATAACTGAAGCTCAAAACGCTCCTGACTCGAAGGGAATAGAGGATTTTATCAGCTTCTTCTGCAGCTTTCTTTTCGTTAAAACCTAAGGGAATATTCTCTGAGAGAGTTGATAAAAGTTGTTCAGAGAAATTTTTCAAGGGAAACTCAATTTGAGCAAATTCCTCTGTCTGCTTCTTGATATTGGAATCAAATGAGTCTCCTATACTTCCAAGATTGTTTTTTAAATCAACCATATGCTTATTGACAAGTTCAAAGTCAATAGAATTCAAAAGATTTTGCAGAGTTTCCTGAACTTTCTTGAAGTAATTATCAGTTTTCAAAAACTCCTCTGTTTTGAGGATACTGGAGAGATCCGAAATCTGCTTGCCTAAATCTTTGCGTAAAATTGAGCCATCTCCCAGAACATGGGAGAATTTTTCTTTTTCGACTGCAAAGTAAGAATTGACCTCGAAAGTCAGTTGTCTCTCTTTGTTATTGAGAATCCATCTTAATTCTTCAAATTTGTCTTTAATATTTCTCAGAATAGTGGCCCTTCGTCCTTCCAATTCGCTTTGGATATCTTGGTGGTAAGTTTCTACTTTCATCAAATAGTCTTCAAAATCCTTTCTTTTGGCGTCAGCCTCAATCTTGACCTTTTTCATGGAGGTGATCTCATGGCCTTTGTGAGTATCGCAGCAGATGCAGTCATCACAAACCTTGATTTTATCTGTTAAACAAATGAATCTGAGTTGTTCATTATGATCTTGGCATGTGAGTTCTTTTTCAGATGTGCCTTCAAGAAGTTGCGTAACGAGGAAGTTGACTGGGAAATCATCGATTTTGGAGCATTGGTTTGGAAAAGGTTTTTTGTCGATTGGGCATTTACTACCTCTTTGATTGCAAGTAAGGACAATTAAACAAGCTGTACAAATTGTGTGACCACAGTTTGGAATGATTCGTGGAATATGTTCAGCCTGGTCTAATTGGTTGTAGCAAATAGGGCATGCAAGTGAATCAGTTTGCATAATTTAAAAATTTCTGATTGACTGCAGAAAATTTGAGGAAAAAAGTTTATTATAAAGAGAAAATTCAAAGGAAGTAATAGTTTGAGAGCAATTGAGTTTTTTTATTATTAGTCTTTATGCGGAAAAATGAAAAAATCCGTTGAGATTGAGAAAAGAGTTTCGAGTAGAAGAGGAGGAAGGGTTATTTGAACTGGATGATATCTCATTATGAATGAGGTCTGTCAGCATTGTTAAATTCGAAAAAGAAGAAAAATTACGAAATTAATTTTTCTCATTTTTCGAAATGAGTCCTTTTTTCGATTGGAATATCAAAGAGATTTCTTAGGATAAGTTTGGTAAAAATGTTGAAAAAAAAAAGTTTTTGAAAAATCATGGGAAATGTTTTCTTCGTTGTCTTTTTGAGGTACTGTTGTTAATCCAAAGGTATTTTGAGAGAGAGTCAAAATATAGAAAAGAAGAGAATTTTTGCCTGAGCCAACCAAACCTCTTTTCCAGAGGTTCGATATAAAAGTCTCAGCTTTTTGAAAAAGTAGGAAAAAGTTTCTAACAAAAAATTTTGGTCGACGAAGTAGGGCTTTTATCTCATTTGAATTCAGGGTCCTGCTCTCAAATGAAATAGATTATGAAAAAGACTTTCCAAAACAATAGATTTTAAATTGTTTGAGTGGACAGAAAAAATTCTCAAGTGACCTTGAATAAAGTTACTCTGAAAAAAGGTAAAAAAAGTTTCTGTGAGCGAAAAATATTTTTCAGAAAAAATTATCTTTTTCACATTTTTTTTCTTCTCTTCAAAAAGTTTGCTTGGAATTTTTTTATTCTAAGTTATAGAAGACCTAAGTCAAAAACTATTTATTTGGAGGTGTGAAAGAAAAGCCACCCAATTCTTCAAAATTCTCAAAATAAAATGAATATTTGGCTCTTCAAAAGACTCTTTAACTTTTTTCAAGTGAAAAATTGTCAAGAAAAAGGATTTCATCCCGAATTTAGAATTTTCCAATTCATTTGGCTCAAAGGTGATCATTAAAACGACATAATTTTTTTTTCCAAAGAAAAATTCTATCCAATCAACCCTCCTGAAAGATTTTTGATTGAGAAAAACTAAACTGGCAAAATTTCGTTGCTTCAGATTTGAAAAAATATTCGGAGATTCAAAAAAAATATAAAATTTCCTCGAAATTTTTGGAGAAAGAAAATTTCCCTCAGACAGGGCTCGACAAAATTTCTGATTTCTCTAAATTGGCAATTTTTCGAAATTTTTTGGAATTCAGATATAATATCTAAATTTTTTAAACTCTCTTTTGACTTTCAGTAGCAAATTCAACTGATTTTTTCCTCTCGAAGGATGCCAATAATTTTTGAATATGAAAGTTTCTTCACATCAGAGATGAAGATTTTTTTTTGTACCTTTTTTTGGATTTTCAAAAGAGAGTAAGAGACGAAAAGAGGAATAAAATTATTTTTCAAGGGTCTCAATGTCAAATTGAAAGATTCATGTTTATTTTTCTTTGTCAATTTTTTGGCAGACCTTGACTTTTCTAATGAATCCTTGTTTGAGCCAACATTCTACTAAGAACCTCCATGGCAAAGTCAAAAAGAGTTCAATATAATCATTTTGAGGGGAAGAAATCCTTTAGACACTCTAAAAAGACCAAATAATATTTTATAAAAAACTGTTTTCAGGAAAGGTCAGTCTCTTTCGAGTCAAAGTTTGGAGGCGAAAAATGAAGAAGACTTGAGAGTAGATATGATTTGGAGGCTTTAAAGATATAGCTAAAGCTCAACTTCAGAAAATGCTCTAATTCAGGGCGTATCTTTTTTTTTTTATTTTTGCGCAAATTTTGAATTTCAGTTTAGCACTCAGATTCATCACCATCAATTTTACTATGATATTCTTCTTTCTTGAAACTCAAGTTTTGCGAAGCTCAAAACATGGATTTCTTTTGATATTTTTCTGTTTTGTGTCGCTTTCTTGGAAATTGTTTTGTTTCGGGAGTGATTTTAGATTTAGATTGGATTAGGTTTGAAAAATAACTTCCTTCCATAAATGTTCTGAGCACGTATAGCTCTGACTGCACACTCCAATTAAGATAAGAAAGACCATTTGACGGAAAAACCCAGATTGACAGAAGATTGAAGAAGAATGAATCACGAACCTATTATGTTTAATTGTTAGATCTCACAATCAATTCCCTCCCTCTTTCTAAGAAATCCGAACTGTTCTAAAACTTCTACATCGTTTAAGGCTCGAAAAATAAGTTTTCAACACACCAACAGAATTTTCCAATTTTTCAAAAAAAAAAGTTTTTTTTCAAGATTTCTTGATATTGATTTTGAACCAATTTTTTTAGGAGGAATGTTTTATGAAGAAACAAATTAAAAAAATATGAAAGCACATAATAATAGTAGATATAATGATATTGATACATTTTCAGAGAAAAATATACTTTTTCAAAAAGTTTGTTGTTGTGCAATAAGAATTACAAAAAGTCAAGTTCTTGAAGCATTCGATCTTTGACACTTGGTTTTTTTCGAGGTGATGATGAGCCTTTGGTGAAGGAGTTTTTGTGGCCTTCAAATGAATCTCGACTTTGAGAAATTCTAGAGTGCTGCTGAGATTGAGTAGGAGCTTTGCTTGATACAAAATCAATACTTTCAATTTCTTGAATTTCATCACTACTTTCACCTTTCTGAGTATTATTGATAAGGCTCGGTTGATTTTCTTGAGACTCTTTGCTTGGTGGATACGCCAGTTTTTTTGAATCATTAGTTTGATTTGGCTTGTTGAATTTATGATATTCAGAATTGAGATCAATTTGTTCTTTTTTGGCTCGCATACTGCTCATAATTTCTGGAATGGTTTGGCATTTGTCATAGATGGAAAAGATGAGGAAATATTTCGCTGCTTCGACACCGAAGACAAAGGAGCTTGAGCGATACATAAAAGTCTGATTAAGTTCAGAAGAGTACAAATAAATGTGACACTCGTTTTCATAATAAAGAGAGTTGATCTGAAGATTTTCATGTTCCTTTTTGTTAATTAAGCAGTGGAGCATATAAAGTTTTGTAAAGATGCGATTTTGGCAATAGCTTTTAAATGCCTTGGCCATATCAGGACTCAAGGGTGCTTTAGGGTCTATTCTTGGTTTCAAAGAAGTTTTCAAAAATTCAGAAAGATCATCAAATAACTTTTTAATGCTTTTATCTCGTCCATCTGAGAGAACATCTTGAGATGAGCGGGGATTCTGAGAGTTTGAATTTCTGTTTTCCATAGTCGATACAGTCACTTTGAGACCATTGACAGAGTTAAAATTGACCTGAACCTCTGGGTCTGATTTTTGAAGAGGAGCAGTGGCGATGAGCGCAGAAGGGATTATTTTCTTTGCTGGAATTTTGTCATATTCATTCAAGGTTTTCTGCATTTCTTCTTGAGTATATTCAAATAGCCCGCTACCACGATCCTCATCATTGAAGATTGAGGTTTTTGAATTTTCTTGAAAAAATGGGAGATTTGAAATTTCTTCAATTTCAATCACCTCACTACCACTATCTGCTTCAGCAGTCTTTTTCTCTTCTTCAAAATGAGAAACAACTTCTTGGGGCTTTGTGCTTTTTTGAGGGAGAGGCTTTACAGGAAGGTCGTGAATTTTAATATCTTCGAGAAAAGCAGAAACATTGGAGTGTTCAGGGACTTTGATAAACTGCTGATGCTTCCCTGCCAAAGAAGGCGCAAAAATTTCTAAAGCGCGCAAACTTGCTAAAGCTTTTGCATCTTTTTTGGAATTTGATTGTCCTTGAACGAGTCTTTCATTATTAAACACCATGTGAGCAATATATTCTTTGGGGCCTTTGAGATTATTAGGAACATCTTCGAATTCAAAAGCTGGTTTTTCGCGAAAGATGACTGAAAAGAGTTCATAAAATAAGGAAGATGTGTTTTTATCAAAGACTTTAAAACTTTGGAGATCTATATGATTGGCTCCTCGATAATATTTTTCGCGAATAAGATCCTTTGTTTGCTGACTAACTGAAAGGTTTTCTATCCGCATATTATCTTCCTCTGAAATGGAAACATCTCCCGTATCATCAGTGATTTTGGTAATTTCTGTTTCACGCTGAAGTTCTTGTGATATTTCGACTTGGTCCTTTTCGTCTTCTTTTGTAACAATATAGTTCTCATAATCGGCTGAATGGCAAAATTTGAGTCTGATTTGATCAGATTTGCATTCGAAATGCCAAGAGGGAAGAGCAATTTCCGCGCCAATGTCAATTTGATTGGCTTGTTGTGCCAAGTCAATCCCGTTCAAGTGAGTGGCCCCAAGAAGCTCAGCAGGGTTGAATGGAGATTCCTGGTCGTAATTGCGATGATTTGTGACTTTGTATTTCTTGGAGTGATCGATTTTGGCGAATTCAGGAATCACAATGTGGGTCAATGAATTCTGTAAAGGTGAGGCTGATAGCTCGAGAAGGGCGTTCTGCTCGAGTTCCATAACATCATTTTCAAATCTATTCATTTTATGCACGCAAATAATATTAATATGAGCTAAAACTTTTATTTTGATATCTGTCCATTTTTATTTTGAATTAGAGATTTTGTTTTATCATTTTGAATATTTATCGAACCCAGTTTTTTCGAAGAAGTAATGTTGATGGTTATACACACAGTTCAATTTAATACAGACAGACAGATACATTTATTTAGAGAAGTTCGAAATTAGGAGATTTTTCTTGTTTATGCCAATTAAAATCTTGAATTTGGTTCCACAAATTTTCTTTTCCTTGAAGCTTGGCATCCTAAGAGAGGGAAAATTGAGTATTTATCTCAAAAAAGATATTACGATTAAATCTTGTTCATAGGCTTCGTATTTATAATCATATTGACCAAATTTGACTTCAGTGCAATGCTCAATAATTGGTTTACTGGTAGCGAAGAGCTTGAATGTTGTGTTTTTGGAATTATGGATTCTCACCTAATCCAAATTAGTTGAGTTGAAAAGAAAGTCAGTACTTGATGGGCAACAAGCTGCAAGTTACAGTCGATAAGTCCATCAATAAAACAGGGACCTTCAACGACACCAATGTTGATAGTGCAGCCTTTAAGGTTTTTCAAGTACAAAGTTTTCATTCTGCCATTAAGGTTGATTTGGCAGTTTTCAAGATTTTGAAGTTTGAAGTTATGTTCAAGATCGCTTTGATTAAGAGTCAGAGATTCACCTGTCTTGTTTTCAACACCCTTAATCATTGAAAGTGAGTCTTTTTGCTCAGTTTCTTGTTGAGCAGCAACTGAAGTGGTTTCTTTAACAACATCAGTTTTCTTTTCAATTTTTTTGGAGAAAGCAAACTTTTTTCTTGGTTGTGTTTTTTCTTTTAATTGATGTAAACTTGTTTCAAGTTTATCCAATTGCTTGAATACATTGATTGAGAATGTTGGTAAATACTAAAATACCTCTGAATAAAGTCTTCTATCATAAGGAGTAAGACTGTAGCTGGTGTCGATAAAATAGGCTTTCAATTCGCCAAAGCTCTCGAATAATTTGTCAATATTGACTCCTTCTTTGCTTTCTTCAACTTCTTTGTTTAAAGCTAAAACAAGAGGAATTAGCAATAATCAAGAGATGAAAAATACCATCGTATTTTTCTTTGAAAGTTTTTTGGATGTTGAGCATCATTTCTTTGGGATCTTTATTTTGTTCAGCATTGATTTGTTTTTCTTGCTTAATATTTTCTCTTTTTGTCTCTAGGAAGAGGATTCAAGATATATTCGAAAAGAAACCACTTACTTTGAACTTCAAGGAGTGCCTCAAATTCTATTCTCTTTTTCTCATTGAGTTCAGCTTCAGAAAGTGCCTCAGTATGCTGAACGGTTTCAGTGTTGATGTTTTCCTTATTGTTGGGGGTGGTTTCCATTTCCATTTTATTATTTTGAAAATTTTCAGATTGAATTGTAATTTGGTTAAGTTAAAAAATTTTCTGAGCTCAAGAAATTACTCGAATTCGAAACCGAAAGATTTTTTTGAAACAATAAGAAGTAAAAACATAGATAGATAGAGAGAATTAGTTGATTTTGTAGACATAATGTGACAATCAAAAGTCTCAAAAATTTATTCTTTTGATTACTCTACGAATTTTTAGTACGCAAAGTTACATTTTGGTCTAAAGACACCTGTTGTATGGGTTTTTTAGGTTCGTTATTTTCCTTGTTTGCGATTGTTAAATTAATATTCTCAACTCGAATACTATCCTTTTTTGGGACATGTGCCTTCTTTTTCTCAAGAGCGGGAGGAGGCTTTAATCTAAAAGGTCTTTCTTCCAGATTTTTCAAAATATTCAACTCACTCAGGACACCTCCTGCTCCCCCTCTCTCACTATTTTCATTTGATATGGTATCGTATCCTGAGTTTGTCATTTTCAAGCCTTCACTGAAATTCTCAATGACGGTATCTGCGAGGTCAATTCTACTTCGGGTCGGGGTGGGTTTGTCAGTTGTATACCTTGGTGAAGACAAAGGTAATCGTTTATCACCAAAGATTTCTTCAGGAACGAATTCGTCGCGGAAGCTCTCCTCCATCTCGGCGACAGAGGTCTGGAGAACGAGATTGTCATTTTTGCTTGCACGTTCATTCATCTTTCTATAGCTTCCCCGAAGCTTAGAAAGTCTGAACTCAAGGCTCTCCATTTCTTCATTTTCATAAGTTTCGTATCTGTCGAGCTTGTAATCTGAGCTTCTGAAATAATTTTGGAAAGTATGAAGATCTTGCACTGCAGGGACGACTATCTCACATTCACCACTTTCATTATTGGTGTTGGCCTGATCAGCAGAGTCAGAGTAGTTTAAATCTTTGGGTGCTTCAACAGTAATAACCGGCTGGGAATCAAAGAATTGTGTTCCGAAGTCAACTTCTCCTGTGAAGGTTAAGCCAGGTTTCAAGCTTCTTTCTTTGTCAACAATTTCATACAGGTAACTTTTGAAGAGCTTGTTATTTTCTGCGTCTTCTGGTTCATTAGGAAGAGCTTGGTGGATGACTTTCATGGCCTTGTGAAGCTTGATCGTATCAATCACCGTAGAAAGGCTTGATTCTAACTTCATAAGTTGGTCGAGATTCAATCTTTTAATTCCTTCAGCGTTTTTGTTTTGGTAAAGATTAATGACTTGCTGGAGCTGAGAATTTTTGGCATTAGACTCATTAACTTTATTATTGAGAAGCTTGATGGTGGCTTCCTTTTTGAGCAAGTACTTGTCCTTGGTAGCTAAAGCATCAATAAGGTCGCGTTTTTCTTTTTCGAATTTGCGAGTGATTTTGTTGATTTTTTCAAGCAACAGTTCATTTTGCTCCTTCAAGTTTTTGGCTGGTTGGGAGAGTCCCTTGTCTTCAATTTCATACTTGGAGACTCTTCTTCTTTCTGCCCTGGATCCTTTGACATGTAAAATGCCGACATTTGGGTAGTGGAGGTCTTGCCATTCATGGTAGTTTCTTTCGTTGGGGATAATGTCGATTCTGGCTGGGAAGAGTTCAGCCTTTTTGAGTCTTTGGAGTCTATCTGCGAGGAGATTTTTCTGTTGTTGAAGGTTTTCAATAAGCTTCATCATTTTTTCCGAGTTGCTCTTCTCTTTATTTTTTTCAAGTTCCATGTCTCTGATTTTATTTTCATATTCGCGAAGAAGATTCTTGAGGACTTCATCTTCCTTATCTCTAATAACATTTGCATGAATTTGGTTCTCGATTTTTTTGGCATTTAAGCCAAATCTCAAAGTGCTCATTGTTTGTTCATATTGTGAAAGCGAAGGATTAACACAAAGAATAACAGCAGTTCTTGAGTTGCCACCAAGAGACGATCTCAATATCTTTGTCAACGGTGAATCTCTGTACGGTATAGCGAGATCTCTAGAGGTGGGTTAATGAGTGAACTTGAGAAAGGGATTACGATTTTCCTTGGCTTTTAAGGGAGATGACTCGAGTTAAGAAGAATAAACTTTTGTTGATATGTTGATTTTCTCTGACTCTTTCTTTGTGAAGAGTGACTTTATTTGGAGATAGCGAATTGAGCGAATAATCTTCACCCATATCTCCTCTTTTATTTGGTCTTAATGCATCATGTATATTCACTTTTTCACTACCAGCCAAATCAACAAAATTCTAAGGGAGAGGTTAGAAATGGAGCTATTTTTGAATTTGAATGAGACATACCAAAACAGATTCTGTATAATAAGTATCTTGGTCAAGATTTGTTTTTGCCGGCATTGATTCAACATACTAAATAGGGTTAGTTTTGGGGAGAGAGGAATTTTACAAGTCTGAAAATAGTATGAGATCTCGAAGAAGCATGATTCATAGCCGTTGAAGCATAATGTCTATTGGATTCTCCCTTTTTAATTTTCTGCATAATTTCTTCCAATGACGAAACAATTTCTTGAGTTGCACCTTTAATATAAAATTCTTTCTACGAGGAGAGAGTTTAGGAGTTTTTTGTATTTTAGAGATTTACATTTTCATCTTCGCTAACGTGGAGGACTTCAGCAAGTTTATCTTGAGGTTTAAGAAGATCAAAGACCAAATCAGTGTAGATTTCCAAATATGAGCATTTTAAAAGGAATTTTTTGTCTTTTTGCTATGTAAAGGAGGTAAGTCTCCACAAATAATTTATTATTACCTTTTCAACCTCATGAAAGATATCTTTCATTGCAAGCATCAAAACACCATCTGAGTTTTCAGGATTACTTCTGAGACTATCCATTTCACAAGGGCGACTAAAATCAAAAAGTTCTTCAGGATTTCCAAAAGTATTGATTTGGAGAGGAACTTTTTGTGATGAAGGCAAAGTAGCAGATCTTTTATGAGCACTACTACTCGAGTTTTCCTTATCAGCGGGTTTAGTACTATATCTTCCATTTGCAGGTGATTTATCTCTGGTAGTTTTAAGAGGAGATTTATCAGCTCTCAGAGGTCGACTTGAGATAGGTGACTTGGATCGGTAAAAAGAAACTTTGGATGCAGCTCTCAGAGGATTTTCACTTTCTGGCTGGGACTGGATGTTTCTTGGGGTTCTATTCGTAGTGGTAGTTTCAATAACTGGTTGGTTCTTGGGAGTCTTGTTGGAAGATGAAGCCAAGAAACTGTTATTTTGATTTTTGGGTGTAATGCGATCAGTTGCTCCCGCAGTAAAACTTTGTGAATGAGTTTTTGTATGTTGTTCTTTAGATCCAACCATTGTGAAAGTCTTGCCACTACCAGTTTGTCCATACATAAAAACAGTTCCTAGAATTTTTGAAAAAAATGTTTAGATATCTGATGATTACCATTAATTCCTTGCAAACTTGAAATTGCGATTCTTTTGGCTAAAGACTCATAGACATCAACATTTGTTTTATACTTATCAAAACAGTAATCTAATTTTGGGTCAATGTTGGTTTCAATAAAACCTTACTATATGTGAATTCAGATCGGTGGCCGATTCCCATCTTTTTGGCTTTAACAAGTTCATTTTGCATTTCAGGAGTGAGAGAGATTGAATATGGGTTGTATGATTGCCAGATTTCTTTGTCATTGTTTTGAACCTCTGAGTAGTTCAGAGGACGGATTCTAAGAGCAACTTGAATGTTTTCGTTTTCCATGATTGCTGATTTTTTCAATTTATTCAAAATTACAAATTTTTTTGTTCAAGGTTTAAATTTTCAAATTGTGGACTGTTAAGCGGGCCACTCCCTCTCACGATAAAATAAGTAAATGACTCTTTTTTTTTTTTTTTGTGTTGAAAAATGAAGAAGTTTTCTTGTGAAAAAAAATTTTTCCCTATCCCTGATGAGATTGTGATGGACTTTCCTGTCTCACTAACTAAAGATTTATTCAAGTACAATGAGAGACTCTTCCGAATATGTGCATATTCATATTGAGAGGTAGGTAACAAAAGAGAAAATTGCCTACCTGACTCTTTACAAAATCTCCAAAGTCATCAAGGCGAGACATCTAAAATGAAAAGAACTTGGGAATACAAAAGTTTTGTCAAATATATCGAGAGATCATTTCTCTTATTCTTGATCAAAATCAACTCCAAGAAGAACAAGAAGACGGCTCTTTGAGAACATCTTATTACTATTATTGCAGTTTTCACTAATTCCCACCAAACAAATCACTTTTTCCATGAATGAGTGAGTTCACACACATGTCTCCTCCGTAATGAGACTTAAGATTTTTAAGGCTCTTTATTTTTAAAAGAATAAAACAAAGGAAGAAACTACAAAGAAACAAAAGTCAAAAACGACTTTTATGGAGAATGGTGAAAGAAGGGAGAGAAGTGAAATTTAGTTGGTTGATGAATTAATGTTTAAGACAAGGAATGCAGTCTAATTGGATAAAGATTAGAAGTCATTAAGAGCCAGACAAATAGCGAGTTAAAATTCTATTAAGCCTTGTTTCTCCCTAAAATTACTCTATATATCACAGAATTTCAAAATAGTCATTTTCAACAAAGATATGCGAATGAAGAAAAACAAATTTGTATTGAAAAATTCGAAAAAATGCTGGGCCCCTTAAAATTGGAAGGATTAATCGCCTAAACGTTAGAAGACAAGAAAAAGGAAGTGACGGTTAGGGACTGAAATAAAAACGTATATTTTTACGAAGCATCAGAATATTCTTTTTTGTTTAATTTTAACCGCTAAAAACCATAGTTAAATTAAATAAATTAAAAAGATATTGATTGAGACACGTGAATATGACTGGAATAATTTTAAGATCAAACCAAAGCTGATGTTTTATACACTTTGTGAGCTTTTCATAATTTTTTTTATCATCGAAAGAATATTATTATGGAGGTAGATAGCAGTCAAACAAGTTTTCGGATATATAATTTTAAGAAAAGATTTGTGAAATTTAGGAATACAATTTTGACCAATTGTGTAAAATTTTTTAAAACTCTTTCTGGCACCCTCTCCTCTGAATTTCATTGAGCCATAAATCAGATTTGTTTGCAGGTGTGCAATCTTGATTTTTCTTGACGTATTAAAATCTCCTTTTGGAAGGAAATTCTGTATAAAAATATTCTCTTTAGCCCCATTCAAGGTCTTTTCAAGGATATGTATGGCTCATTTCATTCAGAAACAAGGATTTAGTGTCACTTGTGGTCAAAATTGTTTACAAGTTATTAGAGAGTCAAAGCGCGAGATTGCTGAAAATATTAGACCGCGGCATTGACGATAAAAACTCGAGTTGAAATCAAGAAAACATAATTTTCAAAGTGTCTAGAGAGTAATAAACAGAGGTTCTAGCAAAGTGAGAGAGAAGGCTCCCAAAGTCAAAAGTTTAAAAAAGATTTGTAAAAGGAATGAGAATACTGTGTTTTTTTCCTTGTGTTTTTTCTTTGATTCAATCATTAATTTCACGCTACCTAACTCCACAAATTAATTTATAGTAAAGCGTGAGTTTTAGTATCTCCTCCTATTGAGACAATGAGGCAATTTAAAGCTCTCAAAAGACATCTGGATTTTTCCCAAGCCTACTGGCTAAGGAAAGACCATGCTCTGGTTATGTAAGAGAGATGAAATAGAATTCTCTGAAGAGAAACTAGGAAAAATGCAATAATAATAACGTCTTATTGTATTGTATGAGATCTAGTTTAAAAAGTAGAGAGTTTGAGTTTTAGCTCAATCAACTTTTCTGGTAACATCTTGACTATATGCGGTGTACATTGCTTTCCTTGATTCAAGGATTGTTTGAAACAAATCCGGACAACATGTTTTCAAGAAGATTGTTGAGGTATCCTTGGAACTAAAGACCTCAATCCTTGATGCTAGATGATGATCAATACTTTTCCAAATCCCAAAGGTGACCTCAATATCCTAACTTGAGAGAAATAAGGGAAAAAGTGAGTAAGTCAGAGAGTGCTTTTTTTGTGGGTAAACAGGAAAAATATTCTCATGGAAGCTAATCTTCCTGAGAAAACTCGAAGGAAGAAAGAAGGTTTAGGGTTGAACTCAAGAGAAGTATAAGCCTAGGACAGGAATTTGGAGATGGAAAAAGAGAGTTAACACAAGAAAGAAAATTTATAATCAAGAATCTGAAATCTGATAGAGCCAAAATTAATTTTTTAAATTAAAACTTTTGGTTTTAAATGACTGGTTTGAGATTTCATCTTGACAGAGCGAATCCGGTATGAGATGAACATTTGGAACGTGGAGATGGCTGTAAGCGAAAGTTGAGGGCGGCGGCAAGGATTAGAGGTTGAAGATAGGATATTGCCACATTTAGAATTTTATCCTTTTGAATAATTGATTTTGTGACCGCAGAAACACATCAGTCAATGTGAGGTGGAAATTGAATTTGATTCGCAAGGCAAAGCATTTATAGATTTGATTCCTGTTTGGGATAATAATTTAATTAAATTTTCACACCTATTTTGCAAATAACCCAAAGTAGTTCCCATGGTTAACTTCACTGTCGATCAAATCAGAGGCATTATGGACAAGCCCAGCAATATCAGAAACATCTCCGTTATTGCTCACGTCGATCACGGCAAGTCCACCCTTACCGATTCCCTCATCGCCAAGGCTGGTATTATCGCTGCTGCCAAGGCTGGTGAAGCTCGTTTCACCGATACCAGAGAAGATGAAAAGGAAAGAGGTATCACCATTAAGTCTACTGGTGTCTCCTTGTTCTACGAGTACGATCTCTACGGAACTGGTAATAAGGACTCTTACCTTATCAACCTTATCGACTCTCCCGGCCACGTCGATTTCTCTTCTGAAGTCACTGCTGCCCTCAGAGTTACCGATGGTGCTCTCGTCGTCGTCGATTGCGTCGAAGGTGTTTGCGTCCAAACCGAAACCGTCATGAGACAAGCTATGGGTGAAAAGATCAGACCCGTTATCATGATTAACAAGATCGATAGATCTATCTTGGAACTCCAACAAGATGGTGAATCCATGTACCAAAACTTCGTCAGAGTCGTTGATCTTGCCAACGTCATTATCTCCAACTACGAACAACCCGATATGGGTGATCTTTTGTGCTACCCCGCTAAGGGTTCCGTCGCCTTCGGTTCTGGTAAAGAATGCTGGGGCTTCACCCTTACCAGATTCGCTTTCATGTACTCCAAGAAGTTCGGTATCTCTGCTGACAAGTTGATGGCCAAGCTTTGGGGTGACAACTACTTTGATCCCGAAACCAAGAAGTGGAACCAAGAAGGTGTCTCCGCTTCCGGCAAGCCCCTCAAGAGAGCTTTCGTCCAATTCATCATGGACCCCATCATCAAGCTTACCAGATCCATTATGGACGGTAACGAAGAACAAATGGACAAGATGCTCAAGGTCGTCGAAGTCGCTTTGACCTCCGAAGAAAGAGAACTTAAGGGCAAGCACCTCCTCAAGCTCGTCCTCTCCAGATGGATCAACGCTGCTGATTGCTTACTTGAAATGATTGTCCTCCATCTCCCCTCCCCCAAGGCCGCCCAAAGATACAGAGTCACTTACCTTTACGAAGGTCCTCAAGATGATGCTTGCGCTCAAGGTATTAGAGAATGCGACCCCAAGGGTCCCTTGATGATGTACGTCTCCAAGATGGTGCCCACTACCGATAAGGGTAGATTCTTTGCCTTCGGTAGAGTCTTCTCCGGTACCATTTTCGGTGGTCAAAAGGTCAGAATTATGGGTCCCAACTACAGACCCGGCAAGAAGGACGATTTGTCCGTCAAGTCCGTCCAAAGAACCGTCCTCATGATGGGTAACAAGATCGAACCCATTGCTGACGTTCCCTGCGGTAACACCGTCGGTTTGGTCGGTGTTGATCAATACCTCCTCAAGACTGGTACCCTTTCTGATCACGAAGATGCCCACAACATCAGAGTCATGAAGTACTCCGTCTCTCCCGTCGTCAGAGTCGCCGTCGAAGCCAAGAACGCTGCTGATCTTCCCAAGCTCATCGATGGTCTCAACAAGCTCGCCAAGTCTGATCCCTTGGTCCAAGTTATTCACGAAGAAACCGGTCAACACATTATTGCCGGTTGCGGTGAACTCCACGTCGAAATCTGCTTGAACGATCTCGAAAAGGAATACGCTAACTGCGAAATCAAGCAATCTGATCCCATCGTTACCTACAAGGAAACCGTCTCTGAAAAGTCCCAAGTCGTCCTCGCCAAGTCTGCCAACAAGCACAACAGACTCTACTGTACCGCTCAACCCCTCGAAGAAAACCTCCCCGAACTCATCGAAAAGGGAGAAATGGGCCCCAAGGATGATACCAAGCTCAGAGCCAAGAGACTCCACGAAGAATTCGGTTGGGATAAGGAAGAAGCTCAAAGAATCTGGGCTTTCGGTCCCGAAAATGCCGGCCCCAACATCCTCGTCGATAACACTAAGGGAGTTCAATTCATGAACGAAATTAGAGATTCCTGCGAATCTGCCTTCCAATGGGCCACCAAGGAAGGTGTCATGTGTGAAGAATCCATGAGACAAATCAGAATCAACATCGTCGATACCGCCCTCCACACTGATGCTATCCACAGAGGTGGTGGTCAACTTATCCCCACCGCCAGAAGAGTTTACTACGCTGCTGAACTCACTGGTCACCCCAGACTCCAAGAACCCATGTTCTTGGCTGAAATTACCGCTCCCATGGACGCTATGGGTGGTGTTTACCAATGCCTCAATCAAAGAAGAGGTACCGTCATTGAAGAAGAAGCTGTCGCTGGTACTCCTCTTAACCAAGTTAAGTCTCACTTGCCCGTCGCTGAATCCTTCGGTAAAATATTTCCCCCTTCTTTCTTTTTCTCATAATTTCCTAGGTTTCACTGCTCACTTGAGAGCCCTTACCGCTGGTCAAGCCTTCCCTCAATGTGTCTTCTCCCACTGGGCTGAAGTCAACGGTGATCCCCTCGACCCCACCTCCAAGGCCAACGAAATCGTCCTTAACATCAGAAAGAGAAAGGGTCTTAAGGAAGGTATCCCCGCCCTCGATAACTACGTCGATAAGCTCTAAGCTCCAAATTCTCAGGTTTATATGAAGAAAACTTTCATATACATAAAATATATATACATTTACCCCCTTATTTTACGAGTTATATAATATCATGATCCTATCTATTATTGAATAATATCAGTTATCTCGGTTATCCATCCCTTGGAAAAAACCTCTAAAATAAACTCTCTCCCTTTCTGGCTATCTTGATCCGATACTCTATAAACCAATTTTTATCGTCAAAATCTTTCTTATACTGGGAAGGGGAGATTTTTCTTAACAAAGTTTTTCATGAAAAAGAGAGAGGTTTTTAATAATTATGGAATAATCTGTTCAAAAAAATATATAATTTCTCATATATATTATTATATTTATTTAAGATTCAGTTAATCTTCTTTGATGTTTAGCTAACTTGATAAAGATTTGTTCTAAGGTTGTGGTATAAATGGAGAAATCTTTAATCTTGCCATCAAGTTTTGCTCTTTCGAGTTGATAAAAGATTTTGGCAAATTTCATTGAATTAGAATTCACCTAGATAATAATGGATGATAAGAATAAAAGGAATTTTCAATAATCTCACCTTATAAGTAATTCCTTTATTTTCGAGGCTTGAGTGTCTTTTTGCCTCAGGAATGACAGATTTGACAAGTTCATCAAGTTCAGCTTTGGAATTCTTCTTCTCATCTTCATAAATAACGATTGAATATTCTCCGAATTTTCTTTTTAATTCTGTCATAGTACCGATTGTAGCAAATCTTCCATTAATTAAGATTCCTAATTTATCGCCAACAAGTTCAGCTTCTTGCATGTAGTGAGTTGTGAGAACCATAGCTCCTTGTCTTTGTTTCATGACTTGTCTGATTAAATCCCATAAATATTTCCTTGCGACTGGATCCATTCCCGTCGATGGTTCATCTAAAAAGAGCAATTTTGGAGCTCCAATCATTGACATAGCTACACATAATTTTCTCTTATTTCCTCCACTGAGTTTTTCGGCTCCTCGATGTCTGTATTCTTCAAGCTTCAAAGTTCTCAATAAATAATCAATAGCTTCCTGTGTTTCTCCTTCAGTCATTCCCTTGACTTTTGCAGCAACTCTCAAATGTTGTTCAACTGTGATGTAATCCCATATTGTGTTTGATTGAGAGCAGATTCCTGATTCAGAGAAAATTTGAGGCATTTCACCAGCAAGATTTTGACCATCAAGCTGAATTGTTCCGGTAGTTTTTGGGATAGTAGCAGTTATGATTTCAAAAGCAGTAGTTTTGCCAGCTCCATTTGGCCCTAACAAGCAAAAGATTTGTCCCTTTTCAACACCAAAGCTGAGGTCATGAAGAGCTTTGTATCCATTTGGGTAAACTTTTTGAACTTCAATTGCTTTGATAAGGTCTTGATTTTCTTGAGCTTTCAATCTTTGTTTTTCAAGTTCAATATCTTCTTCCTCTGAAATTTTTTACTTTAAAAAATTGAAATCATGAAAAAATTTACCAATATAATCGAGGTCGGTAGTTTCCTCATTTTCATCAAATATTTTCTTCTGTTTGAATTCGAAGGCTTGAGAGTCTTTTCTGACTAGTCTCCAGAAAAAGAGAGCACCAAAAATAAGTAAAGCAAGGACATAACACCATGTTGGTTTCATAGGAGCATAGTGAATAAAGTCATCATCTGCCAAGTCTGCTGGGACTAATGAATTGAGTCCAAGTTGGTAAAGTGTTGCAGGGCCACAGAAGAAGAAGGACAAAATGAAACAATACATTTTGATGTTAACACCAAAAAGTATCAGAACAAGTTTGTACAGCAAATTTGGGACCAGCGTTCCTCCAAGCATAACAGAGGGTCCAGAAGCAAGAGTAATGGAAAGATTATCAAAAGTCATGCTGAGATTATAACCCAATGACAACATGTTGAAAGAAAAGCTGATATAGAGTAAAATGAAATTGAAAATGTTATCTTTCAGATAATCAACATTGCTTTTTTAAAAATTATGAAAAGCAGCAAGGAAGAATTGTTTACCAGACAAAGATGGTGATGATGATTATGGCACACATTAAAATCTTCACAAACATGTCCACTGCAAGATTTCCAACCCAATAAGGAAGAGTTCGAAGACCTGAAGCCTTGAAAATTTGACTAAACAATAAGATGATGGGATAAGAGAAATGTTACATGATTTTGGTGATTCGTTCTCCAACAAGAGGGACAATAAAAGAGTTCATCAAGAAAGCATTTCCTGTCAAGAAGAGACTCACCATCATCTGGAAACCAGACTATGAGGATTGAGTTTTTAACACTCTAAAATACTTTGTTGGTACCTGTCGATCGCTTAAGGTAATTCCAATAGCAACACCTCCAAGAATAAAAAGCAAAGGGTATGAAATGAAAAATAAATATCGCACTGTTTTGCACTTGAACGATCTTTCTAAAAGAATCGCGTCAAACTGTTCTTTAAATGATGGTGATTTTTCTACGAAGAGATACGAATAAAAAGTCATTAATCTCGTTACCTCTGGAGAATGATTGAGGGAGATTTTCATCTTTGGATTGAGGACTGTCAAGTTCTTTGGGTTGGGCTTCATCAGGTTGTTCTTCAAACATTTTTTCAGGGTTCAAGCCTAAATTAACGAAAGCTTCTTCGAGGCTTATCATTTGTAAATTAATCTAATTTTAGATGAGATTTTTTCCAACAAGAAAGTTACAGCAAGGTCTGGGATAGTTTCTAATTCTTCAAATAAATCTGCGAATTTCGGTTGTTCATTGAATGGCAGGGTGAATTGGATAATATTGGCAGCAACGTTATAATCACGATAGGCCGAAGGAATGAAGGAGTGCACTTTATCTGTGATTTCTAAAGCTCGATTTTGGATTTCAACAGAATTTTCACTATCATGAAGGATCAAATTATATCCTGTACCGAATTTTTTCTTGATAAATTCAGAACCTCCCAATGCAAATAATTTTCCTTGAGACATGATGGCAATTCTATCAGCTAATTCTTCAGCTTCATCAAGGAATTGAGTTGTTAAAACAATAGTCTTGTTTTCTTGTTTTAATTTCTTGATAATCTCCCAGAAATTTCTTCTTGAGACTGGATCCATTCCTGAAGTTGGTTCATCCATGATAATGATTTTTGGATCATTGAGTAAGGCGATAGCAATATTTAGTTTTCTTTTGAAACCTCCACTGAGCTTTTTCGCAGCAACATTTCTGAATGGATCTAAGCCAAGCTTATTGATGACTCTTTCAATTTCTGTTTTGAATTGTTCAGTTGGAATTTTTTTGATTTCAGCAAAGAAGCAAAGGTTTTGATAAACAGTGTTTTCCATCAAAAGGAAATCTTTCTGAGGACAAAGTCCAATTGCTCCTCTAATCTTGTTCAAATCTCCAGCAATTTCAACTCCATTATCTATGAGGGGGAAATTTAGGTTTGATGAAGATAATATTTGATTTACAGAAGAATGAACCTTGAGAGACCGGAATGAGGCCTGTCAACATATTTACCAAAGTTGATTTTCCAGCTCCATTATGTCCCAACAAACTTGAGAGATGGTGTTATTTTAGATTTTAGAAGATAGATTACCAGAAGATTTCTTTTTCAAAAACTGAGAAACTGATTCCATCAACCGCATTACATTCTGGGTAAATTTTCTTCAAATTCAAAGCTTCAATAGTTTTCTATAAAAGAAAGGGCGTTATTTTTTTAGAAAGTTTTGTCATAAAATACGGCGATGCTGATGAAGTTTTGATTCATTTCATGATGGATAGCAGAACTTGAATCTCTCCTAACAGGAGATTCAAGATCAACAGTCTCCGTGTCATTCCCGTTTGTAATGAGAGGTTGAGCCAGATTTGAAACTTGTTTCACCTTCTTATTTCTTTTTGAATCAACATCTCGATCCTAAAAATTATTAAAGAGAATTTATGTCAAATGCCAACTCTTTCTGCATGAAGATAGAGTGCTAAGTAGATGATTGCTGTACCAAACATGATTCCAACTCCCATCATACTTGAATATCCATTCCAAACATATTCTGTATCTGCTATTGGAAGCAAGGCAGATATTGCTAAAGTCAAACCAGCACATGGGTGGAATGATACAAAGATATAAACTACCCTAATTCATCTTTTTTAGAGATAAAGCCAAAAAGACTCCCTTACAAAGATTCTGAAGCGATTGCTGCAAAGTAAGTCAAGCCAAGGAGTAAAATAATAGCGGAGCCAACTGTAGGAGCATTTTTAGGACTTAATTTGGTTGCAATGAGAAGAGCCATATTGACAACAGCAACTCCACCAACATAAAGAATAACAAACAATTTAGGAAGAGCCTTAGGGAAGATTAGATAGAGCAAATCGTGATGAACTTACCAAGTGATCGTTTTCTAAATGCGTCCTGTATGATAAGAAAATACTGATACTTTCAGCCAAAGCAAACTAGCGAATTGATGGATAAAGGTTGAGAGAAAAAGGGGTGTACGAATAACATTTCGATATAATTGCTTGTAGCAATCTTTGCTTGATAGGCAGCCTTAGTCATTCCATTCACCATGAGATACTCTTTAAAGTTATCTTCTCGTTCTGTTGCGACTTTATTCAGAATCATTCTTGCAGGTGTAAAGTATAATTGGAGCTGAAATATAGCATTTGTGACAATCGTGCTCTGGAAATTGTCACTACTTGGAGCTACAATAAATTTAACGGGAATGTAGAAGAGCGAAAAAATACTGAGGGCAAGTGTGAGGGCGGAGAAAATAACAACTGAAGAAGCTTTGTAAACAAGAATCATCGGGTTATTCTTGTAAACTGAGAGCTCTTTTTTTATTCCATACCAGGCTTGTTGGAAGAACCCCATCAAAAATTAGGAAGAGGATTGATGTTATCTTAAATAAAATTTATTTTAAGAGTTTTTTTTTTTTATTTTGATGTCCCGATTTATCTGAAATAATAAACTTTCATCCCAATAAAACTATTTAAATAAAACTAGATAGAGTAATTTACAAATCCATAGTCAAAACCTTAATCTATAATGCGACTAGGGTTTTACAGTAAATTTCTTTTTGTCTAAAATGTTCAACAAAGGAGGGATTTTTAGATCCCTTGAGCTATTGCTCTGAATATAGCTGATGTTGAGCAAATTGA
>Ga0182738_1001103_pt1 | contig 34585 bp, 18 predicted proteins | sample eDN5th30CBELigMG_FD_128876 | JGI IMG/M metagenome (GOLD analysis project Ga0182738, IMG submission 128876) | Enriched Miracle-Growth compost microbial communities from Emeryville, California, USA - eDNA 5th pass 30_C BE-Lig MG (version 2)... ...
GACCCTGATTTGACCTGGATTTGACCCTGAAAATTCCAGGGTACCAGGGGTACAGTGATTCTCTACCCGGATTTTTTTAAGGGTAAAAGTCTCCGTAAATTCGGGGTCAAACCTGGTACCTGGTAAGGGCCTAAATCCAGGTAAAATACGCGGTTTCTCTGAATTTTTTGATTCAGCTAACATGAATGCTAATATGAAACAGCCTGCTCAGGCAAAAACTTTAGACTCGTTCTGCAAGAGTGAATCTATTTTGCAAACAAAAATTGCATTAATGACATTCTACAATAGAAGGTATTCAGATTGGACAGATAAATTTATCCTTTTGATTGAATACTTCCAGCTCATCTCTCAAAGTCTCATTTTCCATGCAAGTGCCAGCAATAATGCCACTTCAGCAAGCTCTTCTTTTTCAAACACGGTCGTCTATTTCCTGAAACTGGTAAACCCAAGCTATTTGATGCCCTTAAGAGTGCATAATTCTCTTTCGTCAACAATATTGCTAATTGTTCTTGTCAGTATGATTCTCAAGTATCTGCTGCTTCTCTACATAGTGCTAATTGCATACTGGGGCTCTCAAGGAAATAAAATGCTACTAACCTTATGGAGAGGGGTTTTCAAGACACAAAGTAGAATTCAGTGCTTTTTAATTACATCATTTTGGACTGCCGTTATCATGGGATGCTCTGAAGGCACTTTTCAGGTAAAAGGACTCGATAAACCAGTGATAATTGGTCTCTGCTGCGTCTTAATGTTGATTGAGTATTTGTTGTCTTTCTACATTGAGATTGATTTTGACTATGCGCTCCCAACGAAGAATTTTCTAGCAGCTAAGAGTTGTGTCACTCAGGCCGTCACTCTTCTCCAAAAATTGGTCTTGCAGATCGTCGCTGTTGCTTTTCAGTTCAACTCTGAGGCAGGAGTATGGGTGTTTAGCATTCTAAATCTCGGTTTTATAGCAATTAAAAGCTATCAATACCATGATAAGCTACCACTATATCACATTAAAGCTCTTTTATTTCAAAATAAGCTGTACAGCGTAGTGCTTTCGCTGAACATAGCTTGCTTTGCTCAGACTTTTCTCTTTGCAGTGGATTATCATCCTGCTGACATCACCTTCACTCTCATCGTATGGTTTGCGTTAGCGTTACTAATCGTGAAAGTCTCTCATGAAATACTTATTAAGCGAATAGCTAACATGCTCAATATGAAATTTGCCAATAGTTCTCCAGAGCTGCTTGTGCAGAGAGTGACTGCGATTAAAGAGCTCGAGAGATATACGAAACTGCCAAGCGAAAAGAACGCCAAATATGATCTCTCCTACTTACTAAACGCTTTAGTGAGTGTAAACAGAAAGGATATTTTTGGGATTGACGAAATTGCTTTGTTTGAACTTCCTCCTGATGAGTTATTTATTCAGTATTTAACAAACTTATCTTTGAAATTCCCCACGAACTCATTTGTGAAGCTACATTTAGCTCGGGCTTGTCTCAGGAATCCACGTTTCTATGTTAAATCAATCAAAGTCATAGCTGAACTAGTTCAAAAGAGATGGTCACGCAGCTACTTTTCTGCTTCATTACTGATCAATGATGCAGAGAAGACAATTCTATCCATGGGCCACAATAGTGAAAGCAGCTTGGATTTACTAGAATATATGGAAAGCAAGTCATTCGTACTAAAAATAGTAATGGGAATGCTCGAACAAGCAGACTTGAAGACTCAGATCTGTAACAATATCTTGGGTGACACTGCTAACATTGGGCACATTTTTAATCACGCACAAGAAGTGGATAACTACAAAGAGCATATTAGCAAGAAAATAAAACTTCTCACTCAGAGGGTTCCTGATTCCTATATTGAACCATTTTTGCTTGCGGCAGGGTATTATCTGATATTAGATTACTCTCCTGAGAAGTACCAAAAATACATTGATGTCTACATTCAGAAAAAGGTTAAGCAGGGAAAGCATTTTGAAAGCAAGACTCTAACGGAAGATAATCTTTATCAGATTAACAATATTCTTCTGATGCTTTCCGGAGAAAAGGCAAACTATGGACAGATAGCATTCTGCTCAGGGTCAATTGTAACTGTTTGTGGGGGTAAAATAGAAGGATATCAAGGCAAACATGTCTCCACTTTGTTTACTCCAAGTTTTCAGGCATACTTTTATGATGTCTTTAGGCGAATTTTTGCAGAAGAGGAAACGCTTCCTGATAAAATACAAAGAGCATTTGTTTATCACAAGAATGGCTATATTGTCGAAGTCGAGGTTTATTTCAAGATTCATCCGAATCTGAGCCAAGGATTGTACGTTAGTATGATAATAAGGCCAACTAACTCATCGAAAGAATATCTTCTTGTCAAAGAAGACGGAAGCATCGAAGGCGCAACTCAAGGAATTACTGACGACTTGAGCCTAGATAAATCCGTGCAATCCTCTCCTAATGTTAAACTCTTATCAGAAGAGCTGTGGAACATAAATCAAGCCTTTAATATTGTTGCAAGGAAAGACAAAGACTTGGAATCTAAAGAATATCACAAAGCATTAAAAGTGTCTCAAGCCTATACTTCTGAAGCTCAAGAGATTCGATTAATGTCTGCAGAGGGGAAGAACAAAACGAGTCACTATGGTTGTAATGTTTCGGTTATATCATGTGGGTCGACATGTTTAAAGGTTCTTGAGCTTGTAAAATTAAATACGAGCGAGAAGAGATTTGATTTCATTGAAGAAGATAGTAATGCCAACGAGTTAGATGTTGACGAAAATATTCAGAGCAAAGAGATGACAACAGAGTGGAGAGGACAAACAGAGTTCAATGAAATGATGAGCCCTCGAGCCCTTTCTACTCGGAGGCTTCTCATAAGCAAATCTGAAAAAACGACTCTGACAAATACAAACGTCGGAGTTGTAACTGAAATCCGACCTTCAGATGGAGTGGACAATAATTATAAGCTGCATCATCAAGTTGGGGAAAATGAAAGTCAGCTCAAATTTGCAAACAGTACTCATGCGCTTGATGGTTCAACTAGCCGAGCAACAAATAGAGCTTTTCTGAATGCTACGAAAATCAACTTTGAGGCAAGGTCTTTTCGAGCGATCTGCGTTATGTTTTATGGGGTGATCCTTTTCACATTTTTGAGCCAAATTGTACTCAAAATCATATCGGATAATACAATGGAATCTTTACGAGTAAAGAAAACTATGCTGTCATTATCGCAGCTCAGGACATATAAAATGCTTTTCATCGTGATCAATTGTAGAAGAGGAGTAAACAATATAATCGACCCAAATATAGCTAATGGAGTGACCTTTAGTGGGATGGTAACGGTTGTTAACAATCTTGAACCTCACAAGATTGCCGTGGAAGACTATAATAAAAGAATTTTGGAGAACACGTATTTATTGAGTGATGACATCAAAAGAGATTTTTTCTCAAGAGATATCAGAGTCTATGGATCTTATGTGGACAGTAATGATAGATCTTATTACAAAGACATGACCAATTTTGAATTAGTCGACGATGTTATCGACGCTATTCAAAAATTAAATGGAATCAAAGGAGATCCAGACCTCTTGAAAGGTCAAACAGCGTATAACCTTTTTAACTTTATACTGCTGAATGTTATGAACGACTACCTGTATAAAAACCAAGAGATAACAGATTTATTCATGGATTCTGTGGAGAAAGGGAAAAACTATGTCCAGTTGGCTCTCAACTTCTGTTTGATTATCACTCCGCTTTTCTTGATCGGAATAGTTATCATGCTAACAGCCATTATTTGGAGACAATATCATATGGAAAAGAAGCATATGACAGCATTTGTAAGACTGAAACCAAGGTCAGTAAAAGGCCTTTTGGAAAGATTGACCACTTTCAAGAAGAAGCTTGTGGATCGTGACACAGCCAAAATTCATGAGTGGCTTGAGTCTATTAACAACAGAGATACAGTCACACAGAACGAACAGCAGCAAGAGAGTAACTATCACAAACATCATGATGTTCAAGTGATTAATTGCTCAGGGACCAGAATTAGATATTTTGGATATGTCTTAAAAGTGGCTTTCTACATTCTGATATTGATTGGAGTTATGCTCTGGAACTATGCTTCCTCTCAAAAATCTATGAATGTTATCTACAGGAGGCAAGGGCAGTTAGAGTTTTTATATCATCTCAGCGTAGTCGTGAGTGTTACTTATTGTGCAATCCATGAAACCTTTGGATCAAATAATACCAATCTAATAATGCATAAAAAATCGAAAACAGCACTTGTCGATGCCCTAGCAGATGTGAGATTGATGCGAAATCAGTTAGTAGAGGTTCTTCAAGAAGAAGATGGGACTTATGATCCAGTCGTTGAAGATATGGCGTTTCGTTACAAAGATTGTGAGCCTTATGATTTCATTGTACCAAACATAAATTACTGTACTTTCATCATAAACCATGGTGGAAGTGCTAATCTTAATAATTTATTATCGGCAGCTATCGCAAGGGCTCAAGTGAAAATCGAGGATTACAACACTTGTGATAAAACTAACATAAGTACATTGTTAGTATGCAGATATCGAAATGTTGACTATCTTATGCCACCGTTTGCATTGGGAGCTATAGAGGCTCAAAAGATTGGAGATGTAATCGATGTTTATCTAGAACGCAGCATAGCTGATGCTCAAAATCAAAGAAACACATTCTTGGCAGTGTTTTCGGTGAGCTTGGCGATCGTTAGTGCGCTAATATGGCTCCAGGTATTGAGGAAAGTGAGAGATTTGCAAAATGATTTTAAGAAAGTGTTGCAAGTGTTTCCACCACAGCTGATCTTTTCAAGTTTTTTGTTAAAGAAATTTCTGAGGAGAAAAAAAAGTCTTGAATAAAGAAGTTTTTGACAATCTATTGATATTTTTTTGTTGTTTCTCGCCAAATTTTGAGTACTTTTTTTCAAAATAACTTCGCAGAATGTGGATAAAAATTTACAAAAGATATATCTTTTATTTTGAGGATCGAGTTTGAAAATCCTTGGATACCTAAAAATATTTCTGAAATTAGATTATCTAATAATGAATTTGTTCAAGGTCAAAGAGATTACAGGAATTCTTTTTTTCGTCCTCTCTAGAGGTCTCAGTAAGTGAGAAAAAAATTTTGTAGATTTTTGCTTTGAATTTTTTTGAAATTCTCCAAAATGATTTCTTTGACAATTATCAATGATTCCAGAACAGGTTTTTTTTTCTTTAATGCGCCCAAGAAATATTCTATTTATTTAGATTCCTGAGAAAATCTAGAGATCGATAGTTTAAACGATTTCTTGACAAATTTATGGATATTCTTTCACCTTTGGGATATCGATTTTTGAACGTATCTCTTTTCGAAGGGTTTTCATGAACTGTTTTCAGCTCAGAACCTTTTGTAACGAATCATCACTGAGCAAACTTTCGAAATACTTCAAGGTTTATAGAATTATTCTCTTGCTTGAGCTCAAATTTTATTTTAAACACAAATTCTCCGATTTTTCTTGATTCACTTTTGTTGTTTAAAAAAAATAATTTTTTTTTTTTGGACAAAAATGGCGAGACAACTTTTTTAATAAAAATTTCTTATTTCTGGAAGATCCTGGAGCCTTTTTTCTGAATTCTGCAGACCTATCTAAAAATCGGTGGAAGCTGAGGTCTCTAAATATGAAAAAATCACTGAAACTTGTTTCATTCAAAGCTTTTCGGAAGGAAAATTTTTGGCTTCGTTCATCTGATAGGAGAGAAGAAAAAGAAATCAAAGAGACCATTCAAATCAACTCAAATTCAGGTGATTTAGATTTTTAAATTAAAAAACATATTTTGAGATTTTCTTTACTTTTGTGTTTTGAACAAAAGGATTTTTCAAGAACTGAATTCTCAGGAGTGATAGTTTTTTCCTCCAGGAATTTCAGGAGGCCAACGAGAAATTCACTTTAGTCTTTTGCGAATTTCCTTGATCAGAAGAATATATTTTTAATTTTTTTCTCCATGCAGACATATTTACTGAAAAATCTTTCAAAAAACCCCCAAGGGTTGCGCTTTCCCTGAAGTCATTAAAGTTTTTCAAAAAAATGGACAAATTTTTTCAAATAATATTATCTCTCGAGAATGTCTCATTTTCTGAATGGAAATGAAATCTTTTTCTTGTTTTACTCTCTGAGCCTAAAATTTTTTGTCAACGGGAATTTATTTACATGAAATTAAACTTCCTCACCAGCAGTAATTTGTTCGAGCTCCCAAACAATTTCGAAAAAAGACAAAAAGGTTTTCAAGTGTAAAAATAACATTTAAACTGACGAAATGCGAAAGATTGGACAGAAAAAAGGCCAATCTATAGTTTTCCTCATTGAGTTGCAAAAAGTCAAAGTTTCTTGGATATCATGAAGATGGAATTCCGAAATGTGCAAGTTATATTATTTTATGGAGAATTTGACCATCATAATTCTCGAGCAAAACCGATAATTTATTTTAACAGAATACCAACTGTTAAGATTAAAATTTGATTTTTCTCTGTTATATTTCTCAAGGAAGGCTAATGAGTTTCCATCATCACAAGGGATTTGATACTGGTATTGTTTTGATGAGTCTGGATCAAGCTTAACAGGATTTTAGAACGACTATATTCAGAACCGGGTCTGAAAAGCGCCTCTACAGATAAAGAAAGTAAGTCATGATTTTGAAAATGCAGCTTAATATTTAGATCACCCTCTTCGTTCAAAAATTTTGCAAAGGCTTCAAGCTCAAGTGCAGCCAGCAAAGGGTCCCTTAATAAGATCAGGAAGCGCTATAAAAGCAACCAATACCTCTTTGAATTTATCACGAACTTTTTTGAATAACATGAACTCTTCTAAGCCTTACATCCAAGCAGAAGAGCAAGAAGCCCAACACAATTTAAGCAGCCGCCCTACATGGGGACCTCAAGGTTTTGAAAGCACAAGAAGAACTCCTGACTTGGACATGTATAGCACAAGACTTTCAAGTAGGACTCAACGTACATATGAAAGGTAAAACTTGAGCCTTGGTTAGCTCATCTCATATGATGATGTAGTTCGAGTAATCGGGTAAAGACTGAGAATGATGAAGGAAGAGAGACTTTGATAAAAGGTTTGAATTGGTTGAAGGATACATTACAAAAATCTGGAGAGAAGAATATGCCAAATATTTTTGAGGAGATTCAGTTTGAAAGCCGAAGACCAACAGTGAATCAGTTTGGCATTGATAAATCTTATTTTTATTCCAAAAACACTTGCTCAGAGTCAACTCAAGATGAGGGAAATGACAGCATGCAAAGAGAAGAAGGAGGATTTAATAAAAGAATGACCATACACGGGATGAGAAATTCCAGGTCAACAGAGAAGCAGCAGGGCGCTGATAAATTGAGAAAAGAAGCAGAGAAAACTCAGAGAGAAAAGATGTTGTTTAATACAAAGAAGAAGCAGGAAGAGGATAAATTGAAACAAAGAGAAGATGAATTAAATGAAAAGAAAGCTAAATTAGCAAAATACGAAGAAGACTTGGTTCTGAGAGAGAACGAAGTGAATGAGTCAAAAAGAATAATTGCCAAGAGAGAAAAAGACTTTGAGGAATTAACAAAGACTCTCGAAGAACAAAGCGAGGATTTAATGCAGCAGAGAATGAGTTACGTTCAAGAAATCCAGGTCTTTAATAATAGTGTCCAAGGGTTAATGAGAGAAAAAGAGGAGCTTCATAACATGAGAGCCTCGCTTGAGAGAGTTATTGAAAGTCGAGTTGAAAAAATAATGTCTGAATTTAGAGCAGACATGAAGAGCCAAGAAGAAACTTTGAAAAGAAGAATCTACGAATTAAGTCAAGAACACGAGAAAGTCTATCAGGAGCGTTGTCAACTCGAGGAAAGAGAGCACCGAATTCAAGAGAGAGAAAATTTATTGAATCAACAGATCGAAAAGGTTGAACAAGAGAGCCAAATCCTTAACCAACAAAAGGAAGAGTTTATGAAAACTCTCGAGATAGCAGAGCAGAATGTAAAGAGAAGGGAGGAAGAACAAGATATGAGAGAGATCGAATTGGACAGAAGAAGAGATAGATACGATGATATCGATTTACATTTGGCTGGAATCAGATTGAATGAAGAAGTCTGGCAAAAAAAGAGAGAAATCGAAGTGACTGCAATTGAAGAAGAAATGAAGAAAATGAAAACAAAAGAATTAGAACTTCAAAAGAAAGAAAGAGCTTTAATGAGAGCTGAAGAAACAATGAAGAGTTCAAGAAGCCGATCAAGCAATGCAAAATGTCAATACAAAGGTGAAAGGTCTCTCAGTCAGATATTGAGCCTTAACGTGACAATGGGGCCCGATGATGTAGAAAGAATTGATGGCACTGATTATCGTTTCTCAAGTCAACAAGAATTAGCATTACGCGAAATATTATCATCCGAACGACGATTTAACACTGAAAATTGAGAAAGGTGTTGATTAATATTGATGTGTTTAAAATTTTCTAATTTTTTATTTTATTCTATTCAATGTATCTACTTTACAGAATTTTTGGACATTTCATACTCGTAATATTCAGATAAATTATTTAAAATAAAAAGTCACTTTGCAAACTATTTTTTGTTGACAATCTGGAGATGAATTTTGAAGAAGAGGAGTTTGAATATACTTTCAAGATTGTATTGATTGGAAACTCTGGTGTGGGAAAATCTTGTTTATTACAAACATTTTTGCAAAGTAACACGGATCAGACCTCACAGGCCACATTGGGTGTTGACTTCAAGATTTGTTCAATTCATATAGATGATCAGATCATAAAATTACAATTATGGGACACAGCAGGTCAAGAAAGATTCAGATCAATGGTGAATTCGTACTATAAGGGAGCACATGCTGTACTTTTAGTGTATGATATTACAAATAAGCAATCATTTATTGATATTGATCATTGGCTTTTTGATGTTGAAAGGCATTCTGATAAGAATGTAACCAAGATTTTGGTGGGGAATAAGAAGGATTTAGAGGATGAAAGACAAGTTTCTATTGAAGAAGGTCAGGACTATGCCCGCCAACTCAAAGTGTCTTTCTTTGAGACATCAATCCAGGAGTCAGAAGGGGTCACTAGAATTTTTACTACTGCAGCTCACCAAGTGAATGCTCGATTTCATATGCAAACTCAATCAATGAGAAAAAATATGAGAATAGCTCGCCTTAGCACTGCAAAAAGTATTCATGCAAATGATGAAGCAAGTATGAGTACTTATAAATGTTGCTAAGAATTTGTCTGTATGTGTTTATGTTTATGAGCTTGCTTGCATGTTATTACTTTTATTTACTTCCTTCTAACTTTAATTGAGAAAAGGTTCATGAAATAGTGAGATAATATTTTTTTCAAACTAAATATATTAACACGCACATATGGATACAACACACAAATCAACTGATGAAAAAGGAATTAAAACATAGATTATTATTGTTTTGAATTTGTACCAAAATAGATGGTAAACATATTAAGGAGTTTCTTTTCGAAATTAGCGAGTCTTTCGTCAACAATTGTTTTGATTTCTTCTTGATCGTCATCCAAAGTTTTATAGGCGAGACTCATTGCTCTTTGGATTGGGAACCACGATAAATCGTCACTTTGGAGTTTATCATAGATATAAGATTCTGTTCCGTTATACTCCAGTCTGTCTTTACTCTGCAAATAGACGATATAGTAGAGATAGTTCCAGATACTATGCTCAACTCGGACGTGTCTTTCAAAGGATTTACCTTCCTTTTCAAAACTGGTTCTTTCCAAATTGCAAATAAAACATCTATTTGTTTCATCATAATCTAAGAAGGGTTAAAAGAATAAGTCACAATAAAAGTCAATACCTTTGAGTTGTTTTTGGTCTCTAAGTTCAGCAAATGTGTCAATGATGATACCGAAAATGATATTTAAGAGGATAATGAGAATCATGAGGAAGTAGAAGAGATCAAAGAAATATCTTGCGACATAGCCTTCTTCATGATAGGGAATTTCTTTGAAGGGACCTCCAACACCGTTGCCAGTGGTGAGAGCTTGATTTGTTAAGGAGAGGAAGCATTGCCAGATAGTGGAGCAGTAGTATTCAAAATCTGTAGGATCATCAGGATCATATTGATTTCTGAATACTGAATAGAAGCCAATAGCTGCATAGATGTAGAGCAACAAGATACCAAGCAAGAACGTCATGAGCAATTGTTTATAATTTAACGTGACGGACTTGATGACATTATTGAGGATGACTGATCTGTCAACAATATCGAGCAACAGGAAGGCAAAGAAGACGACTGAGTAGAAAGTTCCGAGGAAAGAGAAGATGACTCCCATGACAAGGTAAACCATGTAAGTATGGAAGATCATGTAGCTGGCCTTGAGGCGCCAGTTGTCGAGCCTTTTGGTGAAGCTGGAGAAGTCGGTTTCATCTGCTTTTTCCATATTCAAAGAATCAGTTTGATGTTCTAGGATATAATTTTTAGAGGCTGCTCTTAAATCTAGAGGAGCTTTGAAGATGCTCCAAAAGATCAAGATGAGAGAAGATATGATGATATGAGCTATTCCGAGCCCTTTGATGACACCATTGAGACCTGAGGAGCCGTTCAGATCATACGTGACGGTTGGAGGACTGAAGATGATGAAAAGATTGGTGATTAAGGCCAAGATGAGGTTGATAGTTCTTAGGCGAGAGAAATGAGTGAGACTAAATTTGAAGCTTTTTTCTCGAAGACTAACAAAGTGGTCCATTTCATCAAGGAAGATTTTCTGATATCTGAGGAGACCAAAGAGTTTTTCATTCGCACTTTCTCTTTTGACTTCATCCAAGAATTTGGTTTTGGTGACGCTACTGAGGTATTTGGTTTTCTTGACGACTGGGAAGTAGATTCTTTGCAAATCTCCTTTTTTGTTGACGATTTCGATTTGTCCAATGTATCGATTGTAAAAGACTTCTGCTTTTTGGAAAGACCTGAATCTTTCAATTTCTTCTTCAGAGAGCTTGTCTTTGAAGTTGGACATTTTGAGTTTGATATCCTGGCTGGTGTCTGCGAGGAAATTAAGGATGATGGCAAGTTCGATACCTTCGTCAAGTAATGCATTATAACCGACCTCTGCACTGTGATAATGGTCTGCATTAGCGAGCTGGCCTTCAAGGAAGTCTAGTGTCATGACATCAGTCATTTTCGTGCCTTGAATGGCCTTTTGTTGGCTGCTAACGACTCTAGTTTTTTCTTTGGAGGTTTTTTCGAAGGCCTCAAGCATTCTTTCCAAGAAGAAGGAGACATTGACATGGATTGAGACCTGCTTAACAATATAGCTGTTATAGGAGCCCTCAAGGATAGCTTGGATGAGAATAATGGTCTTTTTGTTCATTTCGATCCAGATCAAGCCTTCTTTTTTGGATCTGATGTTTTTGACTTCAACAGTGAGATCTTCGAGGTTTTCAAGGATTTTGGTGTTACATAAAGCAATTTGGTTTTCTTGGCAGGGTCCCTGGAGCATTTCAATGAGAGTATCGAGAATTTGAACTCCAAGCTTTGCATTTCTTTCGTTGACACTCTTTGTGTATCTGTTGAATATTTCTGCAATGAGATTGATAAAATTGATTGACCGTTTGCATTTAGCGCCATTTTGAATTTGTTCACGAAGGTAGTTTTGCATAGCTTCATAATGGTTTTCACAAGCAAGCCGAAGCAATTCCAATGATTGGATGACTGCGTACATTTTTTTGTAAACGACACCCTTGGCATTTCTTTGAATATCCTCACTTTGTTCGTTGTAATTCTTTTCATTTTCTCTGAATTCTTCAAAGTTGGTGAGAATAAACTTGGCTAAGGTTTCAAGAAGTCGATTTTCTTCGTCTTTGATCAAGACTTCATACAACTCTTGTTGGATTTTGGGGCTTGCGTCATCAAGGAAATCAATCATACCCATGATAAATTCAAGTCTGTCATCTTCTGTTTTGGCATTGATGATAATATCATCAAAGAAATCGATAATGTTGAGTTGAACAAAATCGCCTTGGATAGCTTCGTAAATGTCGGGATCTTCTTTAAAGTTGGAGAGCTTTCTGAGTATTTTGAGGGTGGACTGTTTGATGACAGCAGGCACCTCTTCTGAAGCCAAGACATTCATGAAACTTCGAATGATCATTCTGAATTTGCCTGGATTTTCAACTTTGAGTTCGAGTAAAAATTTGATCAAGACTTCAAGTTCATTTCCGTGCTTTTCTTCAATGGTCTGAGGATCAATTGCCATAAAGTCGCTGGTGGACTTTCCAGAGAAGGTTCCGCCATATTTTTCAATATTGATGACTTTGAGTGCGACTGCCTTTTCCACACTTTTAATGCTATTAGACAAGATGACCATATCGCGCTTGAGCTGCTTAATTTTTTTCCTTTCATTCTTTTGGGGATTATAAAGATCTCCTTCATTGATTTCTGGGTCGGTTGGTTCATCCAAGGGAGCGATCATTTTATGTTTGAGATAGATGGTGCTGAGATCTGTTTGGGCATTGTTCTTTTGGAAGATGCCCGATCTCCACAATTCATGTAATTCCTTGAGTGAAGAACTCACATAATCATCAAGAATAGCATGATCATTTTCTGAGGCCTCGTCTTTGATTCTTTGTCCATAGGCTAAAAAGGCATCAATGACTCCATAGACAATATATTGATGGTAGCAATCATCTATATTTTCACTGTACTTGAACTCAGTTGGGATGGGATAGTATTTTTTGAAGGATTCAATGAATTTTTGTTCAGGAGGTCTTGAGTACAAATGTCTGTTTTTCAAGAATCTGTTGTATTCCCCAATTTCTTCAAGCATGCACTCTCTCATAATATCGTATAGTTCAGAAACTTCGTTGTCTTCAAGTTTTTTGTTTTTGATATAAACATTGATGAGGTAGGTGACGAGTGCGAGTTTGAGATTGAACCAGTCACCTGCTTTTTTAATGAGCCACGAGATTTCCTTGATGGATAAGTAATATTTATTTTTGAGGCATGCATTAGAGTTGCTAGAGGTTTTGCCTGCAGCCATCATTGCAAAGGTATTTAAGAAATAGATGGCGAAGGAGATTTCAAGAGGGATTTTAACGGTATCAGAACCTTCGAATATAAGGAAATCGTCAATTTTAAATTGAGATAAGAAGCCAAAGAGCTTAACGTAGAAGAAATGGTTGATATCATAAGAGTCTTTATTGTTGATAACGATGGAGTGGAAGCTGTCAGCGAACAAGATTTGATTATTGGAGAGGAAGTTGCCTCTGATTTGGAAGAAGGTTGAAAAGATTCGCATGCAATGTATGAAGAAGGCATTTTTCCCGATATCTTCAATGCTAAACTTGGCGAAGAACATTTTGAGGAGCATCTGAATAATGTTTGGTCTTGCTTGGGAGACATGGATCAGGAGCGAATAATTGTCTCTATAGATTGCAGAGACGAACCTGAGCAAGAGGGGTTGAAGATTTTGAAGTTCGATTTTGAGGACTTGTTCTAAAAAGCTCGCGCTTTCTGCAACAATTTTTTGGTTTTCAGGGTTTCGGAAGCAGAAGTAAATGTAGAAATAGAGGAAATTGGTGAGGAATTTTTCTCGTTTGGCCTCATCAATCATAAAGGACCCTTCGACGAGTGGGATGAACAATTCTGCCATTATCCCAAAGAATCCGACTTTTAAAAGTAGCTTTTGCTTTTCGAATCCAGAAATTGATTCAAACATGTAATCACCATAAACTTGGAATATGTTGCTGTTTGGTTCGTTTGATGTTTTGACTGGTTTATTTTTATCAAACAAGATGTTGAGAAGTTCAGTTAGAGTCAGATCTACAGCAACATAGATGTCTGAACTCTTGGTAGTGACTTGTCTACCATGAAGACTGTCCAATTCAACTTTGAAATATTTGAAGCTGTCATGGATCTTGACAAAGTGTCCATAAAGATCAACATTTGCTGAATAAATGATGTGAGAGTTGTTGATGCCAGTCAAAAATTGCTTGTAACTACTGAAATTCAAGTACAGGAGCTGGACGAGTGGTTGTGTCAATGCCAAGTTATCGATGAGAAGCATCTCCATCAAAAGAAGAGTATGATTATAGTTTTGTGAGGCGAAGTTATCATTCATGTACCTGAGAATGTAATCACGTTTATCCTTCTTCATTTTGGAGAGCAATAAAGAGCTAAAGATTTCGTTGGTTCCAGTTCTGTTTAGCAAACGTTCATTAAAAAATCTAAGACTTCTTTCATTTTCGAAAAACTCTTTTTTCTTATTATCTGATTCATAATATTCAATAAAGATCAAGATCTGAAGGATTTCTTGCATCCAGGAAGTCATCTCGTTAATTTCAGTTTTACGCCAGTAAGGTTCGGATCTATCAGCATTATCCTCCTCTTCAGGAAGAGCCTCATACACGGCGCCTTTGAGGTCACCCAAGCTCTTGTCAAGAATTTTGCTTTCTTCTTTTGCTTCTTTAGGGTCTGGAGTTGGTCGCTTTTGAGCGTCTTTCTTTTTGTCCTTCTTGAATGACGAGCTCGAAAGAGTTTGTCTTCTTTGGTGAGGCGAATGAACACTAGCTAATCTTTTAATTCCTCCAAGGGTCTTGCTTGTATGGACACGAGTCTTTGGAGCGATATCATCAAGTATGACAGCGAGGCCGACTTTAAGATATTGATAGAGGGATTGTTTGAGTCTTCTCAACTCATCAAGGTCGTACAAGCCATGTTTGCACATGAGGTGGATCAGCTTAAAAACGGATTGGACATAATTGTGTTCATCATCAGCCCATTTATGAGAATCATCAAGGAAATCTTGAACAAACTGTTTGATACGGAAGTGGCCAAGACTGACTTGTCTCATGACCAAGGCTTTTCTATTTTCAAAGAGGTTGACAATAGCTTCTGGGGTCCTGACATTTGCAAGGAGTTTGAGGTCGTTAGGGAAAGACATTTCTGGGAGTTGGGCCTTCGAGACTGCAAAGTACATTTCGGTAAAGAGCTCGAGAAAGCCGCTTCTAAAGAGATGATTCCACTTTTTGTCTTCAAAGATGTCTGTGCATAATTGTTGTGAGAAGTACTCACTGAGATACTTGGAGACAACTTGAGGTTTGCTCTTTGCAATTTCGGTGGCGAGGTTGACTATTCCCAGAGTATAGTCAAAGATTTTTTTGTCACGATACTCAAGAGAAGTGTCGATTCTGAGGGATTTTTCATGGTCAACGTTTTCAACAATGATGTCTCCAAGAGGATCTTTGATGAATCTCCGAAAGATTTTATTCCTGTTCTCGACGTTGACAATTAAAGTCGTGATAATTTGATCTCTATCCTTGATACTTCTAATGGGGTTATATTGGTAGAGAGCGATTGCTATGTTGAGTGCCTTGAGATCGTAATTTCTAAAGTCAAGGTAGTTGGGGATGGCTTTGAGCTCAGAGATATCAATAACATTTTCGTAAAAGATTTGAGAGAGGAGTTTATCAACTCCAAGATCATTAGCAATGGTTGGGGAAAGTGTCATTTCTTGTTGGAGCTGACTCCATTGGAACACATAAATATTGTTGACTTTATTCTGATAGATGATACTGCTGAGGAGTGCAACGATTGCCTGTGTCAATGGTTTGTACATGATCAAGTCTCGACTTTCAGCTTTCAAGAGATTTTTGACAAAGAATTGGCTGAGGATATAGAAAAGGATATCAATGACTCCAAATTCCCTGAACATTTTTTGTTTGACTTTTCTATCCAGTTCGCCAGTGTCCAAGAGTTCCTCAGTTCCTTCAAGCCAAATATTGAGCTTTCTACAAGCCTCAAGAGCATGGAATAGAGAGTTTTGGCGGCGTTCAGCTGGAGACTCGACAGTTTTTTTGTTTTGGAGTGAATGTCTTTTTTTGCTTCTTTGGAGATTTCGGGAACCGTCCATGGGGTACTCTTCGTAACCCTTTTTGGTTTCCTGAAGAATTTTGATGAGAGGGTAGAGGCGCGAATGGATCGCAAGGACTTCAGAGATTTCGTTTGGAGAAACAAGGCTGAAGTGGAAGTATTTATCGCTCTGTCTGGAGTAGATGGCTTCAAACTCTTCCTTTTCAAGGGGGTTTCTTTTATGGAATCTTGGCTGGAAGAATCGGTTCAGTCCTTCATGATTTCTGCTCGCAGTATTCATCCACTTGAAGGCTTCTCTCTCTGTTCTATCTCCCTTATTGAAAAGTTTGACTGAAAGGTATGCAAACTGGGATCCGATCGAAAAGACAGAACCAGTTGAAAGATATTCTTCATCATCTTGTGAGGCATTTTTTATGACAATTTTGGTAGCTTCTTGGAACTTGGTCAAAGGTCCTTGAATGACTTCGATTTGTTCTTGAAGGTAGGTGATATTGGGCGGAACATTTAAAAGATTGATATTTTCAGTTAATACATCAGAAGCTGGTGGGGGAAGGATGTTGAGAGAGGTTTGTTGCTGTTCTGAGCGCATTTTCTCAAGTACAGACTTGTGTTTGCTGACTTCGCTAACTTGTCTCGGGCGCATTTTCTCCAAGAGGTTCCCGAAGCTGTTGATACTTTGGTTTTCGAAATTTTTGACAGGTCCACTCTTCATATGGTGCATTTGGGGATTACTTTTAGTTTGAGCCAACTTGGTGAGTTTTTTGGCAGCTTCTGAGACCACCGAAGGATCTCTGTTCAAGCTTGTGTATGAGGCTGGGTTTTCAAGATCTTCAGCAAAGGGTAAAGGGTCGAGTTGAATCAATTCTTGTTTTGCCAGGTATTCATCAAGAGTGTCAGAAAGACTGCACTTTGACTCTGGCTGGCCTATCGTAAAGTATCTTCCAGTCAGCATATGCCTTAATCTGATTGGGATAGACCTCTTGTTGTTTTCGTCGCTGAACTTGATAGGAGTTCCATATTTATCCTCATTGTCAGGAACTAATTGGAAGATTCCTTGGAAAGAATCCTTTTCGTGTTGCGAGGGGGCTCCAATTGTTCTAAAGTAGACATAAGGAGTATCTCCCACGATGGTGTGATCACAATAAAAATACCCTGCTGTTCTGCTATCAACCATATATTTCAGGCGAATATAGTCACCCCACAGAATGGGTTTATTGCTTCCAGTCAGACTAGGAATAGTTTGCGAGTTTCTCAAATAGACGGGTTTTGCAGTCAGGGGAAGATTGGAGCCTTGTTGGAGGCCAGCTTCGTATTTTGTGAACGTTGAGGTGAGCTCAAGCAATGGTACACATGGCAAGTTGAGACTGCCGTTGGGAGGATTGCGATTATGAGGAGTGACAGCATCATGAACGATGGATTCATCATCCTTTTCATGAGAATCAGATGGCGGGTATTCTGGAAGATTTTTGTAAACAATTGATGCTTGAAGCTTGGTATTTTCAAGGAAGAAGAGATCTTTCAGAGATATTCTCTCTCCTTCGCGTTTGAAGTGAAGATAAGGCGTGATTTTGAAGTACATGCCAGAGCCTCCTCTTTTGGAGAGCTTTAAATTGAATAAGTCATGTCTGCGGATATTTTTTTCTCTGGTTGTTCTCACAAAGCATTTGGAGCTGATATGGTACAATTGAACTTCGCTTCCAAATGTAACGGGCACTCCAGTCATTTTTTCGACAAGCTTTTCGTTTTGGTCTTCTTCGACTGTCAGTCTTTTCTCTAGAAGTTCTGTTTTAAACTGATCTTCGTTGGTCTTTAACTTCATGTAGTTTTTTATGGCTTGATAGCTGAGTTTGGGATAGATTGCAAAGACAAGTTCTGTCTGATTTTCGTAAAAAGTAGAATCTGCTTCTTCATTAGGATACTCTAAAGAAGGCGCGGGAGTTTCTACAAAGTAAACTTTTTCTTCGAGAACACTTCTCGCAGCAAGATAACATTTGGAGCCTTCACCTGACTGTAGGTATATATGGTCTCCATATCGAAGGAATTTATTCTCTGTCATGATTGTTTAGACGAGTGTCTGTCTCTGTGCTCTACTTCGATCGATTTAATTAATTTGAAATATTTTTGATTTAAATTATTTACATGAGATAGGCGAATTTAACAATCAAAAATTTGCATCAGTTTATATAGAATATGGCGCCAAAATCTTCGAGAAGCCTGAGAAATTTAAAATTTAAAAAGGAATTTTTTGAGATATAATAGAAGCGTCCAACAACAGAAAAAAGTTTATTTAGATTTCAAGTTTGCGAGCTGTTTCAACCTTTTGAGAAGCTTTTTTTAAAAGATATTCTACTACCATGGAGTTCTCCTTGGAACCATCAGTTTCCTCTTTTTTGAGATTGATTTCAATTTTTTCATTGCTTGCCTCCTTTTCATTTATTGGATCTTGGTTCTTTTTATGTTTTTTAAGAGATTTGATTTCAATATTTTCATTTACCCCTTCGAGTTTCTTTTTCCCTTCGGGACAAATATTATTTAAAAGACATTTCTGGCATTTAGGGTTTATGGGAAGGCAAATTTGCTGTCCAAAGCCGACAAAAAGGACATTATAATCGCTCCAATATTTTTTCGGCACAAATGACTCAAGTTCAACTCGTGTCTGATCTGGCAGTTTTGTATGAACAAGACCCAATCTATTCGAGATTCGATGCACGTGGGTATCAACTCCAATTCCAACTTCTAGTCCATGGCCAAAGTTTAAGTATAATACTGCAATTTTATTGCCAACACCCGGGAAGGTCAATAAAACATCCCACCTGTTTGGAACAATTCCATCATATTTTTCTACAATCAGTGTTGTAACATTCTTGATATTCTTCGCTTTGGTTTTGTTAAAGTTGACTCCCCCAATGATATCTAGGATTTTACCCTCATCGGTATTGTAAATATTTTGGGCATTCAGTCCGTGTTGTTTCAGTCTTTGGACAGCAGCATAAGTGGATTCTTCTCGATTTTGGACGCTGATTATTAGTGCGATTAGCAATTGGAAATCTTGTATCTCTTTTGGTGCGTTTTTGTCGGGAGCAACATGACAGCCAACAAGATCAACAGTAGCGTCTCTTTTTTCCCTCATTTCGAGGATTTTGTTCCAAATATACTCAAAGTTCCTTTTATTATTCCGATCAAATTTTGTGTTAGTTCCATTTGGTTCTTCATATTTGATTTGTATTGGATTCTCTTTACGTTTTTTGGTGTTGGCTGGTTTGGTAAATTTCAAGGTGTCCAAGTAGTTGAGTTTTTCTCGAATGACACCTTGGTTTTGGGGATTCATTTAATGAAAGAAATTCTGTTTAAATTTTAAATTTAATCGGTTTTTCTACTTGAGAAATACTAGGGAAAAGGAAGAAAGCGAGGATGATAATTATAAAATACTTTGGGTGTTGCTTTCAGACAAGAAATTTTCTAAATATTCAAGAGCCGCATGATTGACCTTTGGACACCTTTTGAGAAATTAAGATCAAACATTAAGGATTGGTTTTTACAGTTGGAAAGTGAGTTGCAAGTTATGATATTTGTTGAGTGTCTGCTGCTGCTGTCTGAGAAATTGAATAAAATTGATGACTCCAATGTTGGTGATTTGTTGGCATCCTGAAAAATCGAGATTGAGGGTGCTAAGTGAGACCAAGTCTGGGAGGATTTCAATAAAATAAAGGACTGTCTCATCTGTTAATAGATCACATCTGTCAAAGGATTGGGTTCAGTTCAGAGAAATATTGAAAGAACCTCATGAAGTTTAATTGAAGATTTTTCAAAGGTATGATTTCTTTGACTGAATTAAGAAACGTTTTAACTCCAATATCGGTGAGCTTTTCACACCTTGGCACAATAATGAATATAGAATAACTTATTTACCATGAAAATTCAATTTTGATTGATTTGAGAGAATTTGGTTTGATGAGAGATTCTCCCAATGAAATGAGTCCTTCATCGACAATTTTATCACACCTGATGAGTTTCGAACTCTTCAATAAATAACTCCTTTTTACTTGACAAAGGCGAGATCGAGAGTGGTGAGAGAAGGAAGATTAGAGATGAGATTTTTGCTTAGATTTTGAACTTGTAAATCTTCAAGGTTAAAGCACCAAGTAAAACTTAATCCAAGATTTTGAAGAGTTGCTAATGCTGGAGAGTTTTTGTTAATTGGAATCTCGCCTTTAAGATCAGAACATCTGTTAAAGAGGTAGGTTATTGAGAGAGAGCTTTTCAGATTGATATACCCGGAAAAATTTAGACTGAGACTGGAGAGATTACTTATATTGAAAATTTCTGAACAAAGAGCATCCAACCCTTCATCTGTAATTTTTTTGCAACTAGAAGATGGATAAAACCATAGAAAAATTCTTTACCCATAGAAATGAAGAGTGATACCTTTGAGGTTTTTCAACTTTTTGATTCGATTTGCGATTTGAAGCAAGCCTTCATCAGTTATTTTATGACATCTGAAACAATTATTCGAGAAAAGAGGGAAAATTTAACCCATCAAAGCTTAGTTCGAGGCAATTGACTTGATGAAGCTGGGACATTTTTTGAAACATTCCTGCGCAAATTCTATCTGTCATATCAGGTGCTCTAGTTGATTGATGAAAAAAAAATTTGGCAGATCTAGATACCCTTTAATGCTCAAACTCAATTTTTTCAAGTTTTTGAAGACTCGTGCAGTTTTCAAAAGGTACGGAAGCCCATACTTTAATTTGACATCATAGCTAACCGAATTAGGGTACAATTCAAAAGTTTGAACTTACAAGTAGTTGACTAAATTCAGATCTTGGATATTTTTGAGTCCTTTCAGAATTTTTGAGATGACTACATAACCTTTTTTGTCCGAAGTAATACTAAAACTCAGATGAATTCCAAGCAAAGAAGTTTACACATAGTAATCGAGATAAAGTCTTTTGAGAGTTGTAAAATCTCTCAGTTGCTTGACAAGGACAAGTTTCTTTTGACTAAAGGAGCGGCTAAAGGTGGATTTTATTTTCATAAATCAATTGATGGTTTCTACTTGAAGCATCCAAAGCTTGTCATGTGTTGTTTTTTGCTCAAAAATCGAAAAGATGTGCGTTTTACTTTTATTTTCCTAGAGATAGATAGTTCAATTAGAGCTTTGAAATTCGAAAGTACTCTGAAGTATTCTGGAACCATCGATATAAATTCATTTTGAGGTGATTCCTTGATATTGCTAATGGAGGATATTTCAGAAACTTTGAAGAAATTCTTTGATCTTGTAAATTCATTTTTGAGTTGTTGTTTATTTTTTGAAAAAGTCGAAATTTTTTCTGATCTAAAAAGAAATTTTGGATTTGAAATAAAAAAAACATAGAGGGGTAAAAATCTGAACATTGGCCTCTCAAGAAATCTATCACTCAAAGGATTGAGATTATCTGATTTCGAATTCAAATGAGTTGAGTGGAACCTCAGAAAGTTTTCTTTTTTGAGGGATTGAAATGATCTCCTTTTTGTTTTTCACAACTAAGAGATTCCTAGTTTCTCACAAACAACAAATTGTTTCTCAAGATTTCCTAGTGAACTGTCGAAACAAATTTTTAACAAACACCAAAATGAAAAAAATTCTTTTCAGCCGTAATCTTCGAAGACAAAATGTTTTGACTTGAGACAACTCTGATAGCAGTATGAGACGGGATAAAATGATAACTTTTTCATTTTTTCGGAGTAAAAGTTGCCATTTCACTCACAAAAATTTTTTTCTGGAATGTTTTTTGTTGTTTGAAAAATTCTTCGAATTACCTCCAGAAAAATTTTTGTCCATTTTGTTAATTTTTACTTCAAAAAACTTTCTGAATTTTTATTTGTTTGTAGATGCCAAGAAGAGCTGAAAGAATTAAGATCAAGATTGAGATGAAAGTTTCTCGAAGTATTTTTTGTGTTCTCATGCATTTCTAGTCTTATCAGGAGACCAATTTTCTTCATCTTTCGATTCAATATTTGAGATATTGAAAGAATGTTGAGTTGAAAGCAGGGTCTCATGTCGATAAAGATCCCTGAGGGGGAAATCTTTCTCTTTGAGGAGCAAGGAGATTCTTAAAAATGATGAAAATCGCGAGCAAAATGGCGAGTGTGATTTGTGAATTTAAATGTATGGCCAAGATATGAAAAGTTTTTTTTTATTAATTTTTATTAAAATAAAAAAACCCCTGTTTTTGGCAAGATATCCTTTCCCTTCTTTCTTCCACTTCGGGTCCGCGATGAGGGCTCGATCACAATGTGGCCCCTGAAGTGTTAAGGTAAAGTCTCTCTTTTCTCATTTTTTTCTGTTTTTCTCCAAAATAATTTTTGTCAACACTTTTGAAGAGAAAATAAGAGAATTTTTATTTTTGTTGGAGTTATAAAAAAAACCTGAATTTTTTAAGGTGAATGATTTGATAAAAAAATTTCCAGGTTTGGCTTCTTTTGTCCGATTAGATTCCAGACTTTAGAAGAGCCTATGTCATGGAGAAATAGAATGAAGCTATGTTTGTAATATTTTTTTTGGAGGAAAGACTTGAATCGAAAGAAATATATAAAATCTTTTTAGGACATGAAAACATCAATTGAACTTGAGAAATTAAGAGGTCAAAGAGAACCTTGCAAATTTTCAACTCTTTTTCTTAATAAGAGGAGAGAAAAGACTTTTACTTTTTTTATCCTGTTTATCAAAAAATTTTTATGACATAAACTCTGTCCATCTTATAATGTATAATGAAACCTTCAGCGGAGAAAGATATGAAGAACAAAACAAAGACCTCATTGGGAAGTATCAAGGACAGACTTCATGTTTGAACTCTCGATATGTCGCTTTTTAATTTGGGGTTATAAAATTGGTTTTGGAGATGACCAGAGTTCAATTTAAACCCGGTTTGTCTTGTGAAAAACTTCAAGAGGTGGCAATAGCATTCTGATTTGAAACTCAAAATTTCAGGAAGATGGAAAGTATTGGCTTCAAATCACGTGGATAATTGGAAAGAAAATGCTATAAAGTAAGAGTATTCAAGTAAAACTCTTGGACTGAAGAAAAGTATATCAAAATTTTTTAACTTTTAAATTTTGAGTAAAATCTTAATACTCAAGAAGAAAATTTAATCGTCACTATCACTAAGTTATTTCACAATTTGAAAAATGACAAGTCCTCAAAAAGGTGATCCTGTAAAGCTTAGTAACGGACAAGTGAAGCCTCGCTCAGTTCCAAAGAGGTTTATATTCGAGACTTCAGCTCATGAAGAGACTCATGATTCAAATTCTTCAAGTCAAGAGCAAAAGAATTCTGCCTTCATACCAGTTTTACAAGAGTTCATATCTCCTGAGAACTATGAGGAAGCATATCAAAAGCTTTCTGGGTGTCTTGTAGAGGTTTTTAATGAGGTTCGGGGAGTCTTGATGATGGTACAGTTAGGTATGATAAAAGCTAATTTTTCCGATAGGCGCGTACAGAGAAGATTGAAGAGATAACTCGGAGCTTGAATCTGGCAGAGCCTGAAAATTGTCTAAAGTTCATGAAGGAAGTGATCTTCAAATGTGTTGGGGGTATAGAGAATTTAAACCCGAAAGAGAATACAAACAATCAAATGGGAGTTTACGAGAAGCTTTTACAAAAGGCTGAAATAAAGATCCGAGACCTAATCAGGGTAGGGAGAAAAGGATTTTGACAAAACTAATATCAAAATAGAATGAACAAATTTATCGAATTACTTTTGACCAATACGCCATAAAGCATGATGAATTTGAAAGATGTATTGCTGAACTTCAATTCAAATTAGAAGAATCAAAAAACAAAAATGAGGTAAAACATATGGAAGAGAGTCAAAATAAATAAATTATTTTTAGAGTTTGACGAAAGAAACTGCAAAGCTGATGACAGTTCTTCGTCATAAAGATGAAGAAATAAAGGCTTTATCGATGGGAAAGCCAAGTCGCAAATCAGATGAATTTTCAGAGATTTGCAGTCCAATGCTTGGATCAACTCGTTCTGATAGCTTGGAACAAACCAAAACCAAAGTCCGTCATTTAGATTTACAAAACATGAAGGTGGTTCTGAATTCTCATCATCCGATCATGAGTGACAGTTCTCGGTTGACTCCTCATGATTCAAGCCGGATAAAGCGTGAGTCCAAGGTATCTTTTATTGTTGTTATTGTTTGAAGTGAAGTTTTTCAGGCATCTGGAAGAGAAACAATATCAGGTGTTAAAAATAAGAGTTTTGAAAGATCCAGCACAAAATCTGTTGCAAACTCAGGTTTTGTAACAAATTTGAAGATAACTGGAATAGAGAAGTAATTATTTGTGGGATGGGATGAGAAGAAAATAATTGATTTGGTAGGTTGAAAGAGGTCCGAGAAAGTTTGAAAAATCGTATTGAGGTCTTCACAGATCGCAAAAAGACTGATACTTCAGCTGATAAATACTTGAATAATTCTGATCGACAATTTGAGAATTATTCTTTCCCCACAAGACAAACTCATAAATCAGCAAACTCAAATGTCCCAACAACGTAAGGAGAGCGAGGATATTTAAAAATAACTATGATGTAGTGTGACCCAAGAAAGCTCAAAAAATCGATCTTCACCAAAGGTTGGCGTTCGTACAGAAAAGAGAAAGAATGACAAGAATAAATCTATACAATCTGTGAGGCTTCGTCCATCTGAAGATAACAGTTTCTTCCCAGTTCGAACAGAACCTTCCGAAGATCATGGCACGATGGAGCAAAGATCTCTGTTGAAAAGCGAAACATATCAATCTTTGAGTTCAGTAGCAAAAAGGAAGACAGCAACTTTCAAAGAAAGACCAGTTGTAACAGCAGTAAAGTTCATTTTTAGAATGTTGGGATTTATTTTCGCCTTGTAGACTGAAGCTAGCGCAGATTCACATGATAGGTCTACTGAATTTAAAAGTGGTTCCTTGAAGAATAAATCAACCATCCAATCAAGTTCAATTTCTCTTAAAACTTTAGCAAAAGAAAAGGGTCCAAAACTTGAAAATAACAAAGTTGGCCAAAATAGCACAGTTTTTATGAATATTATGTTGAAAAAACTAGCAACTCAAAAAAGCCAAGCAAAGAAAACTCTTTAGTGGATTTGCTGCTGTAATATTTTATTTTTTGTGAATGTGAAAGTGAAAGTGATATTATTATTGTTGTATGAGAATTTATTTGATATGTATGAATATTAGAGTCTTGACTTAATTAATTGTTATTCATTCATTTATAAAGTCTTGTAATTTCTTTTCAAAAAAAAATAAAAAAAACTTTTTCTGTGGAAATTTTTTTGAAAATTAAATTAAGGCACACTTTAATTAAAAAAGTATTAATCGGTATGGATGTATTGTATTAGCATCAAAAGCACAGTAGTTGAGAGATGCCTTATCGAAGATGTATTATACTTCAGGGCTTGAGAAATTCATAAACCCTGAAAAATTAATTTGAAAAAGAAGAATCTTTTGAATTCTGAGAGGTAGTGTCGAATATTTAATGGAGCGAATTCAAATTTATTTTGCATAATATTTCAGTTCAATTTTAACTAAAGTACGCGGATGCAATCAGAATTCTCAAAAGACCTTGAAGACTATATCATTTCTCGGTATGCTTCAATTCGCCAGAAGTTTGGAGAGGCTCTGAGAGATCAGAACGAATACAAGAACCTTCCCCAGATCTCTTTTGGCTTACTTACACTTTTGAATAATGTTCGAAACGTGAAGCCTCATGCTGATTATTTGATTGAGAGCTTGGAAAGCGCAGACCTCAAGCTTCGAGCCATCAATTTCCTCCTGAAAACCCAGAACGAGTGCAAAGGCAAAGACAACGTAAGACTGACAATGAAGAGCACCTTGAATGGCGATGAGTATTTTAAAGAAAAGATTGAAAGAATGAAGGCCAAGGCAGCTCCTAATGGTCTCAGAAAAACCAACATTTTGACTCCAGGAGGAGGGGCAGCAGAGAGTGCTCAACCACAAGAGAACTCTTTTGCTCGAGGCAAGCCAATGATTAGAAGTTACAAAGAAGTTGAAGCAGAGTCAGGAGGCAATCAAGATTTCCAATTTGCCAACAAAAAGAATAAACTCACCACAGAGGAGAGTGGTTATTTTAAAAGCACAAGCAGTTTTGAGCCAACTATCGACAAGAAATCATTTGAGAATACAGAGGCTTCTACAGCTTCAAACAGCGATATGCCATCATTCACAAGTGCAAAAGATCAATTTATGAAGAACCAAGAGCAAAAGAAGAAATTCGGTAATGATGGTGGAAATGGCTATTCGAACCAAAATTCTTACTACAACAAAAACAAGGGAGGATACGGTAATAATAGTAATGGTTATGGAGGATACAACAAAGGAAAGCAGCCTTATTATAATCAAAACAGAGGCAAAGGATTCGGCAACTATGGTGATGAAATGGAAGAAGAAGTTGGTGGTGGATATGGTGGGTACAATAGAAACTACAATAACAACAAACCCTATAACAATAGATACAACAACAACTACAATAATAATCACAAAGATGAATCTGAAGATAGCGCCCCACAGAATTCAGGCATTCTCGAAAAAGTTCACTTTAGTGCGTTTAGGAAGAACCTCAATGGAGCAGATGCTCAAGCTGGAGGATCATCAACCTTGAAGAGTGAAGAAAATAATTCTGGCACTACTGGTGGAGGATTATTAAAGGGTGGTGCTGGTGGTGGTGGACTGAGAAAGAAGTTCGTACCTCCTTTAAAGGAGAACCAAAATCAAGGAGGGAACTCAAGTTTAGGCAAACAAAATTCAAGTGATGCAAATGATAAACTCCAAGATGAAAGATATAAAGGCTTGGATCCAAAGGTAATAATTAAAAAGTGAGAGGATTTTTTAACAATTTTTTTTTAGTTGGTCGAAATGATTGAAAATGATATTGTGGACAGAAGTCCAAAAATATCGTGGAAGGACATTGCCGGTCTTCAATTTGCCAAAAAGACCATTTATGAAATTATCGTTTGGCCAATGTTGCGACCTGATATTTTCAATGGTTTGAGAGCTCCTCCCAAAGGTCTTTTATTATTTGGACCTCCTGGTACAGGAAAAACTATGATTGGAAAGGCAATTGCAAGCGAATCAAATTCAACATTCTTTTCGATATCAGCAAGTTCATTGACCAGTAAATGGGTCGGAGAAGGTGAGAAGATGGTTAAGACTTTGTTTGCAATTGCGGCCATTAAGCAGCCAGCTGTTATCTTTATTGATGAAATTGACTCTCTTTTGAGTGCTAGAAGTGATGTACTGAATTTTAAAAAAATGGATTGAAATAATGTTTTTTTGTTAGAAAGAAGATGAGTCAAGTAGAAGAATCAAGACTGAATTTTTGGTGCAACTGGATGGTGCTCGTACAACAGGCGAAGAAAGAATTTTGATCATCGGGGCAACAAATAGACCCCAAGAGCTTGATGAAGCTGTCAAGAGAAGATTCCAAAAGAGACTCTATATTCCTTTGCCAAATAGTGAAGCCAGAAGAGAATTGATTAAAGTTATTATCGAAAAAGATTCATCAAAAGGCAACAAATATGACCTTTCACCAGAGGTAATGAATTGGAGTAAGATGAATTTTTACAATTGAAAATAGGAAATTGAACAAGTTGTGGATCTCACAAAGGGATATTCAGGCGCTGATATGAGAGGTTTGTGTGCAGAGGCTGCCATGGTTCCACTCAGAAATATTAACGATATTTCAGAAATCAGTTCAGAAAGTCTTCGCCCTATCAATTCTGAAGATTTCAAAGCCGCCCTCAAATTGGTAAGATCTCATTGAGAGGATTTCCTAATTTTTCAAAAAAGGTTAAAGCAACTGTCTCAAATAAGGATTTGGGTGGATACTTGGAATGGAATCGTGCTTTTGGAAGCTTTGACTTTAAAGAAGAAGATCTTGAAAATTAATATTCCGAGAATAATATATTATTAACTATTAATTATAAAAAAAATTTACTTTTTCATTGATGTCATTAAAAAAAATGAGAGTATGAGATTGAGAAATAATCATTCATTTTTAAGGATAAGAAAGTATATGATTTACTAAATAGGCAGCTTCTACAATTTAGATATGGTACGTTGAATACAGAATCACATGGAATTAATTTGTTTAAAAATTAGAAAATAATATTGAATTTTAATTTATTTTTTTGTTTGTTAATTCTTCAGCTCTTTTAACAATGTTATCTTCCCATACTTTCATCATATTCTCTTTGACCTTTTTAATAAACAAAAGAATTTTCTAAGAAATTTAGAGGGATGTGGGTGTATGAAGTTTTTACTTCCTCTGTATCAACTTCGATTCTTTTCAAGTGATTCCATTCATAATAAAGAGTCATAAAAAAATTGTGTGTAGCAATCAAAAACCTACAGAAATTAGATTAATAAAAATAGCCAAGAGAAGATGGATAAACTTTTCATTCCAAACATTTCCAAGGATGACTTTGACTTTATCAAGGTATTCAGTGAACAAGACTTCCTTATTTAATGACATGGTTTTAAAGATGATCCAGACTTCCATCAAGCTATTATAGAACTCTTGTGCTGGTTGGATGAATCTGATTTTAACATTATTTTTGAGTTCATCTGCTTTGGTGCTGAGTCGATTTTCAAACTGGACTAATTTGTTGTAATTGACCTAGATTGATATATATTTAGAGTTCTGGGAAAACCAATTACCTCAACCATATTGGTTACGAAACTTCTGGAGATTTGCCAATCTAAGCTGGTGGTTTTGGTCATTGTGTTGACATAATGAGCAGCAAATTCAATCATATTTGGATTCAAGAGTTTTTCGATTTTTTTGTTGACTCTTTTAATTTCAACAGTTGAATGAGCTTGCATTGCTGTTCTTTTTCCGAGAAGTGAAGAGGTATTCTCAGCTGGGCTGATTCTGAGATTATTGAAGCTTGTTTTGAGTTCTTGTTCATCATCGAGCTTGATTTTGTTCAAAGGTGCATACATTGGAATGGGAATATGAAGACTGGCAGAGTTTTCGAATCTCATACTTGAAGAAAAGTTGTCCACATTCTTTTTATCTTGATCATTCATCGATGAAGGCGTCAAGTTTTTATTGGGTTCATTCTATTTCATGAATAAAATTTTGAAAGAAAAGAAAAATTACATAAATGTAATCTCTGATTTTTTCAGTTGCAACCAACAAGGGTTTCAAAGCCCTACAAAAGGAGTTATTGAAGGAAACGAGGAAAGCAAAGGTACTTGAATTTGGTTTGATAAACACTTTGAAGTTTACCGAGGAGGAATCTTTTGGATTCTTCAAAGAAATTGAGGTTTTGGAAGCCTGAATTGCAAGAGTAGTTTGCAAGGGTAGTCTTCCAGACTTTGAGGGCACTGATATAGAAGGCATGAATGACTGCTCTAAAGAATGCTTCATCTAAAATGGAAAGTGAGTTATTTTTCTGGCTTGATCATACCAATGTTGGTTTGAGAATATCTTTCACGCACCTTTTGTTGAAAAGTGTCAAATCCTTTCAAGTCCTAGGATGGTTGATGATCATATTTCCATAAGTATTTTGATTTTACCTCAACTAGGTCCTCCATACTATTAGTCTCCTTTTCTGAGACGATTTCGCCATAAATTTCTTTCTGTTCCTCTTCGAATAGTTGAAGCTTGGGGAAATCCTCGATTTCCTCGAAGCTTTTTTTGGACTCCTCACCTACGTGTTGTGGATCCTGTCTATTTTCATCAATTGCAGCTGGATCCTTTTGTTGGAGAGCAAGCTTCTGAGACTGTTTCTTTGACACTTCATCCTCAATGAGATTGATCTCTCTTCTTAATTCCAGCCAGACTTCAAGAGCGCTGTCAAAAATATCTCGACTTTGGACAAAAATAGTAGAATCATCAATTGTCGAGTAGAGTGACTTTTTGGCATAGCTCTCCCAGTCATCACCTAGAACCAGTGAGATTGAGGGCTGAATTCTATTGTTTACCAAGGAAAGCTTGAAGGTTCTTTTTGAAGGAGAGATAACTAGCAAAAAGTAATTCGGAATCATCAGGGAACAGTTTAAAGTTTGAGTAGTAGAAAGTGGTGTTTTCTGTCATTTCATCAGAAACTACACCTTTCGCTAAAAGACGGATTAGTCCAAACGAAGAAAGATACCCTTACTTCTGGAGTTTATACTTTCCATGTTAAGTTTTCCCTCTGAAAAAATTTATTGATAATTTTTTTTTTTAATTCTGGAACCAACGTATTTATTAGGCCCCTCCTCATTGAGAGAACTCTCTCGATGGTTAAGATTCATACTGTTCTTCAATCGAGCTCGTTTGAAGTTCAAAATAAAAATACAGTATTGTTTTTTCTTATCTTATGTAAATGATTGTAGTTCATTTTCTTATTGAGAAATGAATTCAAGAAAAAATCCTCTCTTGAGGAAAGGAGGAAAAGAGAGAGTTTAGATGGGTTGTCTCATCATTTAACTTAAGGTAGGAAAAAATTTTAAGTTGAGGTTGCATGAAAATTTGATTCTTGAGGTGGCACGAAAATTTAAATTTTAACCAAAGTAGGAGAAATAGCAACATTAATTTTTCAAGATTAGAAACTTCTAGATGATCGGTTAATTTTTCTGTAAGGGTATAGAACACGTGTTTTTGGACTAGTTCGAAAACAGTTTTCTTTTGTTACTTTAATGGGAGCATTGGCTTCAACTCTTCAATTTGTCTCCCTTTTCTGAGGTGTATTGGTGAGGAAAGGTTATTCGATCCATAGAAAGAGAGGAAAGGTAATGATCAAACTTTAATTAATTTTAGCTCGATTAATTTTACGAAAACCTTGAAAGCGGCTTGAACTCATCTTGCTTTGGAATTTTTTTAATTTTCATTACCCAATTGAGAGAACTTGAAGAGGTTTCTCTTGAGTGAGACGTAGTGGTGGGGAAAACATCAATAAGATAGTTAGCAATTGGGCTCTCTCTTTACTACGATATGTTAGATTGATTTGATTAAACGAGACTCAATAGGATAAATCATCATCAAATATCAGTAGGATTTCCTTTGAAATGAAAATTACCTTATTCTTCTTCTCCTTCAGACTACTCTTTGAGGTGATGAGGGGAAAGTTAGATTTTTCGTCAGGATAATAAAGATGGCAGAAAATTTTTTTTCTCAACTTTCTCTTCTTAATTCGCTTGAAAATTATCATGATCAACTAGAGAATGTTTTGCTTGATCTGATATTGAATGTAAATTTGAAAAAAAAATTTGGCTCGTTAATTATCAGTTTGCTTGGGAAATTATGTTTTTGAAGTCAAATTCAAAATTTGAAATCAACATAAATTTAAATTAGACAACTTGATTTGATATGTCATCTTACGAGCCAGATTCTCAGGATCCGAAAGGGTCGAAGACAGTGAAAAGTATCCTTACTGCGAGTGGTAAGAAGAGCAAGAACAGAAGGATTTCTTGGGGTGGTTACAATAAGCAGCATAATTTTACTCGAGACGGTCATCTTTATGATGAAGGTAAGAAATTGAGTGGAAAGTCTTTTTCTAACGGTTGAAAAGAGGTTCCGATGCATGAAATGATGATTTCCAAGATCCAAAAGCAGTCTGAAGAAGAGGGCGAATCTCAGAAAGGCAATTTTGTGGATGAGGACAATATGATTGGAAACAAGGAAAATATGGTGATGAACGGAGCTGCATTAAGCAAGGCAGTTTTTGGAGATAATACTGGAAAGAATTTGGTCCAAAGTTTTTCATTCTACAACACAAAGCCAGGAGAGACCATGCAGTTTGGTGACAGTCAGCCAAAATTCCAAAGCGCTTATCCAGAGACTCCAAAGGATTCACCCGTCAAATTCAAAATCTCTGATACACCTCTTTTAAAATCCTTAAACAGTTCAGGATTTATTGTTGATACCGAAGACAATATGTTTGATGAAACTGGTAACTTGAGGGACCAAAATAAAAAAGTTTCTGAAAACAATAACAAGAGCTTTGGATTAGACTCTTCCTTTATGAGAGATTTATTTGTGAGGTCCAATGCACAGAACCAAGGAAAGTCAGACGAAGCAAATGTGATGGTGAAGGAAGTCCAAATCGCTGTTGTTGAAGAAAAACCTTTTGAAGAGCTTCTTAAAGAGAAGAAGAAAGAACTTCCAGCAAACTTACCACAGGCTGCTGTTGAAGATAAAAGCGCTAAAAGATTGTCTTTTTCAATTAAAAACATTATTGATTCAAAGATCCCTGATATCAACTCTTATCTTCCTCAAGAAGGCCAAGATAAAATATCAGCTGCAATCGCATCAATTTCAAATGCTATGAACCCAGAAAGTGCCGGAGAGGAAAACATTGATTTGAAAGAGAAGATTCAAAGCAAGAACTCGCTCATTGCCAGGCTTTTTTCACAAGAAGATGATGGAGCGAAGAACAAGGAGAAAGAGCTGCCAAATATTGATTTTACTCAAGAAATTGACGATGAGATTAAAAAGAGCAGAAGATTAAGTTCAGCAGTCCATGGCATTCTGGTCGAAAATCCTCCTTCAACAATTAAGAAGATAGAGCAATCTAATTTTTCTTTGGAGCAAGACGACTTTATGGACAACTTGATGAGAGATAAGCATCTGTATAATATGTTCCAAGAAAAGGAGAATGCACAACCTCTCACAACATCAATGCTTCTGAATCAAAGCTTTGAGGAAAAATTAAACAAGTATATGTCGCCACAGAAAAAGGGCTCAATAAATCCAAACCTCCAGCTCTCCAAGAGTCCGTTATTATCAAGTCCTCAATATGAAATTCAGAGTCAAAAAGTAGTTCAAAGTAAGCCAATTGAAAAAGAGGATGATTCTGATAAAAGGAGGCTTTCTCTCAAGATGAAGCTGAGTGATTCTCAAAGTTTCATTGATGGAATGGAGGATGACGACTGGAAAGAAGTTACAACGCCAAAGGCAGAAGTGAAACCTGTTGCTATGGAATTGGACGTAAAGTCTCGAAATGAGGAAAATCAGAGTCAGAAGCAGCTTTTGAAATTCCCTTACTCGACAGACTTGAAGCCTATTTCTGAGTGCAGCGAAAGCTTAGGAGAAAGTGATGCAAAGAAATCAATCTCTTCTGGTCCATCTGTAGACTCGGGCGTTCAAGAACCCCACATTCTCTTGCAAGATCCAGCTCGTAGAATCTCACTCAAGGTCAGTATTGCTGACGAAGACGATGAGAGTTTCCGTGATGATGACGATATGCCATTTATTTTTGAGCCAGAAAAGAAGAAAGTCGTTGGAGTAAATGCCAAGAAAGTAGTTGATACGGTACCTCCTGTTGTTGATGCTGCCATTGTCAATGAAATCAAGCAGCCAATTCAGCAGGCTAAGGAAGTTGAAAACAAGTCAAGAAGCAGCACTACCGCAATGCAAATCGAAGGTAGCAGAGTTCCTGAGACAAACAAAACTCAAGCAGCTGTTAGTTCTTCACCAGGAGGCCAAGGAAAAAAATCAAGAAGCCCTTATTTGAAGAGAAAAAATAGACCAAGCACAGAACCAAGTGAGAGTGAAGATCCCAAATTGAAAAAGACAAAATTAAGTTTCGCTGGAGAAACCAAGAATAATAGTGGTCAAAAGATTCAAGTTGAGCTCAAGAAATCACCTTTTAAGCTTAAAGGAGTTTTGAAAAATAGCAAAAGATCCGAAGCTCCCAAGCCGGTTCAAGAAGACAAAGAGACTGAAGAAATGAGAAACAATCAAAAGTCAACAAAAGAGGTTACTATCAACAATGCCAAAGAAGCTGAGAAGAAGCAAGAAGAAGCAAAAGAAACGGAAGATATTTCCAAAGAGACAAAGATCAACAGTCTGATTGTGAAATCTCCTCGTATCAACAAATTGCAGAAGAAATTCTTGATTGACTTTTTATCTCCTCGAGATAGTTTATCTGTAAACCAAAGCACAGATGTCAATAATGCTTATGCTCTTTTGGAACGTGCGCCAATTTTCAATCAGGACCAGGCTTTGGATGCAAACTTCATGAGACACACTGATGATAACAAATTCAATAATTCTTTGAAGAATGCAATTTTGCTGAAATGCAAGTCTTGCTACGAATATGCTCAGAAGGTGAAATTGTTGAAAGAGCAGTTGCACGATTTGGAGTACAACATCGATATGTTGGACAATGAGATCAAGAGTAGCGAAGCTGAACTCGAAAGAAAAACTGATGAAGTCGATACCAGCGGGTCTGCTAATATGTTTGACGAATATGGGGTTGCACTTAACTATGACAAAACACAATTTGCACTCGTTGAGAACCTTCAAACAACTCTGGCCTTGTTTGGTTTTACTGTGAAGACTTCCATAAGCAATGAGAAGGGCGTTCGATACAGAATTAAGTTTGATAATGACATTATGGGAATTGCTGCTTTTGAGCTGAGAGAAGGAAATGGTCAAGAGCCGGAATCTTATCTGAATGAATTTACCCTTATTGACCTTCAATCTAATTACAGAAAGAGCTCAAGGAATGCAAAGATTCTTTTGGGAGAGGAGTTGTTGTACAACAGAGATGAAAACAAGACTGAGCCAACAAGTGCCTTTTCCAGAAAAACAATTGTTGATATTGTTTTTAATGAAGTACTCAAAAGCTTCTTTAGAAAAAAGATGGCAAAAGTTAGCAGCGTGTTTGTCTATGTTTCCTTCCGTCTTCGAGGCTATTTTTATTTCTTGAATACTCTGAAATACTTGGCA
>Ga0182738_1001105_pt1 | contig 34578 bp, 36 predicted proteins | sample eDN5th30CBELigMG_FD_128876 | JGI IMG/M metagenome (GOLD analysis project Ga0182738, IMG submission 128876) | Enriched Miracle-Growth compost microbial communities from Emeryville, California, USA - eDNA 5th pass 30_C BE-Lig MG (version 2)... ...
GCCGGATCGTGAAGCCCAGGTGCGTGTCGCCGAGCGTTACCTGCGCGTGGAAGCCGACAACGCGCAGTTGCGCCGGAAGGTCGAGGCGGCCACCAATTCGCTGGCGCGCACCTTCGACCGGATCGTTGGGCTGCTGACCGAACGCGGCTTCATCGCAGACGCCGCGGCCGACGGCGATCCCAAAGTCACCGACGACGGCCGCATGCTGGCCCGGATCTACAGCGAGAGCGACCTTTTGGTGGCCGAGTGCCTGCGTACCGGGGCGTGGCAGGGTCTCAAGCCTCCGGAACTGGCTGCGGTGGTCTCCGCGGTGCTCTACGAAACCCGCGGCGCCGACGGGCCCGGCGGACCGCCGACGCTGCAGCCGCCCACCGAAGCGGTGCGCCGCGCGCTGCACCAGACCCGCAAGCTCTCGGCCGCGTTGCGGGCCGACGAGCGCCGGCACGGCATCAACCCGACCCGGGAACCCGACGACGGGTTCGTCGCCGCGGTCTACCGGTGGGCGCGCAGCGGCGATCTGGCCTCGGCACTGGCCGCGTCGGATGCGGCCGGCGGGGGCACGCCGTTGTCGGCGGGTGATTTCGTGCGCTGGTGCCGCCAAGTACTCGACCTGCTGGATCAGCTGCGGAATGCGGCGCCCAGTGCGGAGTTGCGGGCTACAGCAAAACAGGCGATCGACACGGTTTTGCGCGGGGTCGTTGCCGTTGACGCCGGGTAGGCTGGTCCGGGCGCTACGGTGGAGAGCCGGCGGTGATCAGCACCCGCTACGTGAGAGGACTTGAGGAACAACGATGAGCGGACCGCAGGGATACGACCCGACGCAGCCGTGGCAGCCCCAGCAGCCCGGTCAGCCCGAGGACCAGGGCACCGGACAGGGTCCCTCGACCGGCGCTGAGCAGCAATGGCAGCCGCCGGCCTACACGCCGCAGCAGTACCCCCAATACCCGCAGCAGGGCGCATACCCGTCCGCGCCGCAGCAATATCCCGGCTACGGCCAGCCCGAGCAGTACGGTCAGCCCTCGCCGTACGGCCAGCCGGGCCAGTACGGCCAGCCGTCGCCATATGGTCAGCCCGGCCAGTACGGTCAGCCGGGGCAATACGGCCAGCCGGGCCAGTACGGTCAGTACCCGCAGCAGCCGGGCCAGTACCCGGCGCCGGGCACCGCGACCAAGCGCCCGTCCGGGATGGTCAGCTCGGTGCTTGCCGGGTGCGTGGGCATCGCCGTGCTGGTGCTGCTGGTGCTGGGCTTCTGGAAGCCCGGTTTCTTCGTGACCACCAAGCTCGACATCGACAAGGCCCAGGAAGGCGTGCAGCAGATCCTGGCCGACCAGACCAACGGCTACGGCGCCAAGAACGTCAAGGACGTCCGCTGCAACAACGGGCAGAGCCCGGTGGTCAAGCAGGGCGACACCTTCAACTGCGAGGTCAGCATCGACGGGACCAAGCGCCAGGTGACCGTCACCTTCCAGGACAACTCGGGCACCTACGAGGTCGGCCGGCCCAAGTAGTCCCGGCGGTTCAGCGAGCCTAATCCGGCAGCGCGTCGAGCGCCCGCTGGAGCCGGGCAATCGAGGACCCGACACCCAGGCGCTCCGCCAATGCGGCGACCCGCGCCGGGTCGGCGGCCACCCGCGGCAGGGTGTCCGACGGTGTCGACAGCGTGACCGGAGCATCGGTGGCCACGCGTACCACCGGACCGGCGGCCTCGATATAGTCCTGCCCGGCCTGCAGTTTCGCCCGAACCCCTTTGGCCATAGGCGATCCCGGGTCAGCGGCGGCGGCCAGCACCGCCGCCAGCGAGCCGTACTGGGTCAGTAGGCCGGCCGCCGTCTTCTCACCGATGCCGGCCACCCCGGGTAACCCATCGGAGGGGTCACCACGCAGCAACGCCATTTCGGCGTAGGCAGCACCGGCCCGTTCCGGCGGCAGGTTGTAGCGTTCGGCCACCTCTCCCGGGCCGAACAGCGTCGCTTTGGCCAGCCCTTGGCCCAGGTAGAGCACCGTCACCGGGACCGGCTGGTCGGCGACCACCTGCAGCAGGTCGCGGTCACCGCTGACCACGATCACCGGGTCACGCTGTTCGGCCGCCGCCAAGGTGCCCAGCACGTCATCGGCCTCGAAGTCGGGTGCTCCACCCGTGGTGATGCCGAACGCGTCGAGCAGCTCAGCAATCATCTCCACCTGCGGGCTCAGCTCGTCGGGCACCTCCTCGACATCGGGGACGTCGGCGCCGGTCGGAGCCTCTTCAGCCACCCGGTGGGCCTTGTAGGACGGGATCAGGTCCACCCGCCACTGCGGCCGCCAGTCCAGATCCAGACAGACCACCAGCCGTCCAGGACTCTGGCGGGTGATCAAGGTGGCCACCGAGTCGAAGAAACCGCGCACCGCATTCACCGGCCGGCCGTCGGGTGCGGTGATCGAGGACGGCACCCCGAAGTAGGAGCGGAACCACATACTGGCACCGTCGAGCAGCAACACGGGAGCAGACACGGGCTCCAGCCTATTTGCCCCCGCGAAACCGAAACCCCCGACGCCGCCCAGGCGTGTCGCGTCGTGAGATTCACACTCGCGGGCCCGATAGCCTGATGTGCGTGACTTCCCGATTCGAAAGCAGTGTCTACGCCCACCGATTGGCCGCCGCGGCGTCCGCCGCCGCGAATGCCGGCCTGGCCGGCTTGGTGATCACCCCCGGCTACGACCTGCGCTACCTGATCGGGTCGCGGGCCCAGACTTTCGAGCGGCTCACCGCGCTGGTGCTGCCGGCCTCGGGTTCGCCCACCATGGTGGTGCCGCGACTGGAGCTGGCGGCGCTGCGGGAATCCGCGGTGGTCGACCTGGGTGTGGCGGTGCGGGACTGGGTCGACGGCCAAGACCCTTATCGCCTGGTAGGCGACGCGCTGGGCGGTGCAACTTCGTCAGCGGTCGCTGTCACCGACGCGATGCCGGCACTTCATCTGTTGCCCCTGGTGGACGTGCTCGGCACCACGCCCGTCTTGGCGACCGGGGTCCTTCGTGATCTGCGAATGATCAAGGACCCCAGCGAGATCGATGCCCTGCGCAAAGCCGGCGCGGCCATCGACCGGGTACACGCCCGGGTGCCGGAGTTCTTGGTGCCGGGCCGTACCGAAGCCGACGTCGCCGCCGACATCGCCGCGGCGATCGTGGCCGAAGGCCATTCGGAGGTGGCCTTCATCATCGTGGGTTCGGGTCCCCACGGCGCCGACCCGCACCATGAATGCTCCGAGCGGGTGCTGCGAGCCGGTGACATCGTGGTCGTCGACATCGGCGGGCCGGTCGAGCCCGGATACAATTCCGACTCCACCAGAACCTACAGCCTGGGAGTGCCGAATCCCGAGGTAGCCCAACACTATTCGGTGCTACAGGAGGCGCAGCGTGCCGCGGTCGCCAGCGTTCGCCCGGGAGTGACGGCGCAGCAGGTCGACGCGGCGGCCCGTGACGTGCTGGCGAGGGCCGGCCTGGCCGAATACTTTGTGCACCGCACCGGGCACGGCATCGGGCTGTCAGTGCACGAAGAGCCCTACATCGTTGCCGGCAATGACGAGACACTCCGGGCGGGGATGGCGTTCTCGGTGGAACCCGGGATCTACTTTCCCGGCAAGTGGGGCGCCCGCATCGAAGACATCGTGATCGTCACCGCTGACGGAGTGGAATCACTGAACAGTCGGCCGCATGACCTGGTGGTGGTGCCGGTGACGGAGTCGGCTGACTAGCGGTTGCCGCGGTCGAGCAGGTCGGCAGAACCCAACACCCGCTCCACCTGCACTTCGATCACCACTCGCTGTGGATTCACCCGCGGGGTGCGGTAGCGCTGGGCGTACCGCAGCTCGGCGTCACGAACGGCCGCGGGGGCGTCGTTGACGGTGGCGCTGCCTTCCAGCGACAGCCAGCGTGCTCCGTCGACTTGGCTCAGCACGGCGACCCCGGCTCGTTCGGCGTTGACCGCCTTCTGCGAACCGCCGGTGGTGATCACCCGGGCGATGTGGGTTTTCGGATCGAAGGTGAAGCCCACCGCGACCACGTGCGGCGAATTGTCGGCACGCAAGGTGGTCAGCATCGCCAGGTGGCGTTCGGTGAGAAACGCCAACGCGTCACTGGTCAGTCGAGTCGTCGCGTTCGCCATCACCGCCCACGCTAGCGCAGGCGATAATCTCAGCCGTGAACGACACGGTTGACGGGCCGGTGGTGATTTTCGGCGGACGCAGTGAGATCGGCATCGAGTTGGCGCAGCAGCTGGCGCCGGGGGCGGCGGTGGTGCTGGCGGCACGCTCGGCGGATCGACTTGACGCCGAAGTCGCGGCGGTGCGCAACGCGGGCGCGGCCGCGGTGCACACCAAAGAGTTCGATGCCGACGACGTGAGCGCCCACGGCTCTTTGGTGGCGGAACTGATCGCCGAGCACGGCCCGATCGGTACCGCCGTATTGGCATTCGGCGTGCTGGGCGATCAGACCCGGGCGGAGTCGGATGCGGCGCACGCGGTGGCCATCGTGCACACCGATTACGTCGCCCAGATCAGTTTGCTCACCCACCTGGCCTCGGCGATGCGGACCGCGGGCCGGGGCCGCATGGTGGTGTTCTCCTCGGTGGCGGGGGTGCGGGTTCGACGGGCCAACTACGTCTACGGCTCGGCCAAGGCGGGCCTCGACGGCTTCGCCAGCGGGCTCGCCGACGCACTGCACGGCACGGGCGTCCGACTGCTGCTCGTGCGGCCAGGTTTCGTCGTCGGCCGGATGACCGCGGGAATGGACCCCGCACCACTCGCGAGCACCCCGCGGCAGGTGGCGCTGGCCGCGGCCCGGGCGCTGGCAACGGGCCGGCGCACGGTCTGGGTACCGTGGGCACTGCAGCCATTGTTCGCCGCGCTGCGACTGCTGCCTCAGGCCGTCTGGCGCCGAATGCCGCGCTAGGCGTCGCGTCACTGGAACAACGACCGAAGAAGAAACGTTACGGAACCGTAACCTTCTACCGCTGTAGGAATTCGGAATGAATTTCGCTACAATATGCTGGCTAACGCCCGCCGGACAGGACTATAGTCGAAAACTATGGACGATCGTATGAAGGACCCCTCGGTGGTCCTGCCCTACCTAGTCGGTAGGCAGCTCCCAGCAACCGAAGTCTATGAGGCCTTCGGCTATCGCAAGTCCGCCTATTACAAGGCGGCACACGAAGGCCGGCTGATCACCGCCGACAACCTGATCCGGGTTGCCGAGCACTTCGGGTTGAATCCCGTCGATTTGCTGGTCCGCTACGGACTGATCACACGCGATGCGGTGGCCGACTACCTCGATTCCGAGCAGCCGAAGCCCGAACTGCCGAAGCTCTCCGACTTGCAGCCCATCGCGAACCGTCCGCCGCTGTAACGGATCGGCCTGAGCGTCAGGCGGGTAGGTTCGCGGTCATGGCCCCAACTTTCGCCCAGATCGCCAAGTCCGACTATTTGCTGCTGACCACGTTCACCAAGGATGGCCGGCCCAAGCCGACCCCGGTGTGGGCCGCGGCCGAGGGTGACCGACTGCTGGTGATCACCCAGGAGTCGTCCTGGAAGGTCAAGCGAATCCGCAACACCCCGCGGGTGACCTTGGCGGTCTGCGATGTGCGGGGCCGGCCCAAGGGCGAGGCCATCGAGGCCGTCGCCACGGTCTTGGACAAATCGGACAACGGCGCGGTCTATGCGGCAATCGGCAGGCGCTACAAGCTGATCGGGCCGGTGTTCAACTTCTTCAGCAAGCTCCGGGGCGGCATGCGCACCAACGTCGGCCTCGCGTTGACCCCGGCCGGCCCCGGGTGATCGACTGCATCACATATAATGGACTTTACTCATTGAAATAAGCATTGTTGGATCGGAACCCCGACCTCTAGGAGCCACCATGGCCACCGTCACTTCCGATCAGATTCTCGGTGACATCGTCACCGCCGACCCATCGTCCACCCGCGTCCTGAGCCGGTTCGGGATCGATTTCTGCTGCCACGGTCAGCGCACCCTGGGTGCGGCGTGCGCCGCGGACGGAGTCGACGCCGAGGAGCTGCTGGCCGCGCTCAACGCCACGTCACCGGGCCGGCCGGCCGACTGGGCGGAGTACGACGACACCTCGCTGATCGCCCACATCGTCAGCACCCACCACCGGTTCCTGTGGGACGAGTTCCCGCGGTTGGCGGAGTTGGTGGACAAGGTGGCGCGGGTGCACGGTCCTCACCATGGTGAGCTGCGACGGGTCCGCGAGGTCTTCCATCAGCTCCGCGGCGGCATGGAACCGCACCTGCGCACCGAAGAGACACTGTTGTTCCCCCAGATCAGCCTGCATGCCGGGGGATCGGGCCGACCGCTGCCCGACGAGGTGCGCACCGAATTGGCCGAGAACCAGCAAGAGCATGACAATGCCGGGCATCTGCTGACCGAACTGCGTGAGCTCACCAACGGCTACACCGTCCCGGCGGATGCCTGCGCCAGCTACACCGCGATGCTGGCCGGCCTGGCGGACCTGGAGTCCGACATCCACCTGCACGTGCACAAAGAGAACAACGTGTTGTTCCCGCGGGTGCTGGCGGCGGCCGGCGGTCAAGCCTGAGCGGTCACGCTTTGGGCCGCAGGTGCTCGTCGAAGAAGCCGAACACCCGCTCCCACGCATCGGCGGTGGCGGCCTCGTTGTAGCCGAAGCCGGCGATGCGGATCAGCGGCTGGGCCGGCAGCTCGTTGGCGAAGCTGTGGCCGGCTCCGGGATAGACCTTGATGTCGTGCGCAATGCCGGCGTCCTCGACCACCCGACGTAGCCGATCGGCGGCGCCGCGGCCCAACGGGTCACGTCCCCCAAAGCTGGCCACGATGGGACAGGCGCCGTCGAGGGTCTGCTCGAGGTGACGGGGAAGCGGCACCCCGTAAAACGGCGCGGAGGCCCCGAACCCCTTGGGCGCCAGGGTCAATGCGAACTGGCCGCCCATGCAGAAGCCGGCGATACCGACCGCGCCCGAGCACTCGGGCATGCTCAGCAGATGATCGCGGGCGGCCAGGATGTCATCGAGGGCGCGGCCGCGCTGAGTGAGCAGCTCCCGGAAAACCCGGGTGATGCAGCGCGCCCGGCCGCCCCGGGAGTACAGGTTCGGCGACAGCGCGAGGTAGCCCGCGCCCGCGATCCGTTCGGAGATGGCCTGCATGTCCCTGCCGTAGCCGATCGCGTCGTGGATCACCACCACACCGGGCCATGGCCCGGGCCCAGCCGGAGCGTCCAGCAGCGCATCGATGGGGCCGGCGGGCGCCTCGATTCGGATCGTGGTCATCGCATCAGTATTGCCGTTCCGGCAGTTCGCCGCGCCGGCCTGGAACCACATCATCGGCCCGAACGTTGGGATGGCATGGTGAGCGGTGTGCTGCGGATCTTCGGTCTCTACGCCCTGGTGGAGCTGGCGGCGGTTGCCGGGTTGATCTGGGCGATCGGGTTCGGCTGGACGACGTTGGTGCTGCTGGGCGTCTTCCTGGCCGGAGTGGTGCTGGCAAGCGGGCAGATCAGGCGCCAGATCCGCCGCCTGCGTAAGCCCACCGACCCGGGGGTTCTCGCCGACAGCGGGTTGGTCACGGCCGGCAGCGTGCTGGTGCTGGTTCCGGGCCCGGTGACCTCACTGGTGGGTCTGCTGCTGTTGGCGCCCCCGACCCGGGCCGCGGCCCGCCCGCTGCTGGCGGCGGTGGCCGCCACCGCGCTGGGCAGGCATACCCCGCTGGTGGCTGCGGCCACGGTCGGCCGGCAGTGGTACACCACCCGCCGCCCACCCGGAAGCCGAGCCGACTACATCGACGCCGAATACCTGGATGTCACTGACGTCACCGACCCCGGGCAGCGCGCCCTTCCGGTCGGCTGACCCGCAGCCTGCGCCAACCCGTACTTTCTACGTCGTGACCGTTGTGACCGGCAGGCCGGCCTCCCTACTGCTCGGCGGGCGAATCCACAGCCCGAGTCATCCCGACGCCACCGCGATGGCGGTCCGGGACGGCGTGGTGGCCTGGCTGGGCAGCGACGACGTCGGTCGCGAGCAGTTCCCGCAGGCGGAGGTGATCGAACTCGACGGCGCGCTGGTGACACCGGCATTCGTGGACAGCCACGTCCACGTCACCGAGACCGGTCTGTGTCGCATCGGCCTGGACCTTCGGCCGGCGACCTCGGCGCAGCACTGCCTGCAACTGATCGCCGACTACGCCGCAGCCCACCCCGGTGAGCCGATCCGCGGACACGGCTGGGACGAATCCGGCTGGCCCGACGGCCGTGCCCCAGACACCGCGGCTATTGACGCCGTGGTGGGGGACCGACCCGCATACCTGTCTCGCGCCGACGTCCACTCCGCGTTGGCCTCCACCGCGTTGCGCAACTTGGTGCCGGAATTACCGGCCGGAATCGACGCCGCCGCCCCGCTGTCCGGCGATGCCCACCATCAGATCCGTGCCATGGCCGGCACCCTGCTCACCGCCGCGCAACGCGCCGAGGCCCGGGTGGCTGCGCTGGATGCCGCCGCCGCGGCCGGGATCGTCGCGGTACACGAATGTGCCGGCCCGGAGATCGGCGGTCTCGACGACTGGCGCGAACTGCGGTCCCTAGGCGACGGCGGCCACGGTGTCGAGGTCGTCGGCTACTGGGGCGAAGCGGTCACCAGCGCCGCCCAGGCACGCGAGTTGGTCGCCGACACCGGCGCGCGCGGCCTCGGCGGCGATCTGTTCATCGACGGGGCATTGGGCTCGCACACCGCCTGGCTCCACGAGTCCTACGCCGACGCCCCCGGCTGTACCGGCATGTGCCACCTGGACATCGACGCGGTGACCGCCCACCTGTGGGCCTGCACTGAGGCGGGGGTGACCGCCGGATTCCACGTGATCGGCGACGCCGCGGTCGCCACGGTGGTTGCGGCGCTGGAACGGGTGGTGGAGAAATTCGGCGTGCCCGCGGTAGCCCGTTGCGGGCACCGGTTGGAGCATCTGGAGATGGTCAGCGCCGAGCAGGCCGCCAAGCTGGGTTCCTGGGGCGTGATCGCCAGCATGCAGCCGGCTTTCGACGCACTGTGGGGCGGCGAGGATGGCATGTACGCCCAGCGTCTAGGCGCCGAGCGAGCCGCCGGGTTGAATCCATTCGCGCTGTTAGCATCCCAAGGCGTGCCCCTCGCCTTCGGTTCTGACAGCCCGGTGACCGCATTGGATCCGTGGGCTGCCGTGCGTGCCGCCGCGCAGCACCGCACCCCGGGCAGTGCAGTTTCGATGCGGGCGGCTTTCGCCGCCTCGACGCGTGGTGGCTGGCGGGCCGCCGGTATCAACGACGGCCTCACCGGCACCCTGGTGGCCGGCGCACCCGCCTCCTATGCGGTCTGGGAGACCAATGCCCTGGCCGTTGAGGCGCCTCGCGACTCCGTTCAGCGATGGTCGACCGATCCACGCGCACGGGTGCCAGCGCTGCCGGTGCTCGAGCCCGGCACCAGCCCCCAATGCCGTCGCACGGTGCACCGTGGTGTGGTCCTGCATGGTTGAGCCGACCGACGAACCGGCAGTTGAAACCCCGACCGGGCCGAACCGGCTGGAGCGGTTGGGCATCGCTGCGGCGGATCGCTGGGCGCAGCTGGCCGCATCGGTGGCGGCTGGCATGCTGTTGCGTTCCAGCTTCGCCCCGCTGAACTGGTGGTGGGCCGCGATTTTGGCCTTCGCGCTGCTGGGTTGGGTGCTCGTTCGCCGAGAGACCACCATTGCCGGGGGCTTCGGCTACGGCCTGCTATGTGGCCTGGCGTTCTACCTGCCGCTGCTGCCGTGGGTGGGCGGGCTGGTCGGCGCGGTGCCCTGGCTGATCCTGGCGTTGATGTGCGCACTGTTTCCCGCCCTGTTCGGATCGGCGGCGGTGACAGTCCGGTCGCTGGCTGGCTGGCCGATCTGGTTGGCGCTGCTGTGGGCCGCCCAGGAATGGGCGAAATCGGTGGTCCCGTTCGGTGGGTTCCCTTGGGGGGCGGTGGGTTACGGCCAGACCGCGGGACCGTTGCTGCCGCTGGTCGCACTCGGCGGTGTTCCGCTGTTGTCGACTGGGGTGGTGTTGATCGGTTGCGCCGGCACCGCTCTGACGATCGAGATCGTTCGGTGGCTGCGGAATCCACCAGCACCCGGCTCGACCGACCGCCCGCCGGCGGTGCTGGTGCCTGGACTGTGTATCTGTCTGGTGATGCTGACCGCCGTGGTGGTGTGGCCGCAGGTGCGCCGTTCCGGCGTGGGCGCCGGCGACGAACCGTCGATCACGGTGGCCGCCGTGCAGGGTAACGTGCCGCGACTGGGGCTCGACTTCAACGCACAGCGCCGGGAGGTGCTCGACTATCACGTCCGCGAAACCCTGCGGCTGGCAGAGGATGTCGCGACCGGGCGCGCCCCGCAGCCACTGTTCGTGATCTGGCCGGAGAACGCCTCGGACATCGACCCGGTGACCAACATCGACGCCGCGCGGCAGATCACCGTCGCTGCCCAAGCGGTCGACGCCCCGATCCTGGTGGGCACCGTGCGTGGCGCGCCCGGCTGGAGCCGGGACAATCCGGTGGTGTCGAATTCAGTACTGGTGTGGGATCCGCGCACCGGGCCGGGGGAGAGCCACGACAAGCGGATCGTGCAGCCGTTCGGTGAGTACCTGCCGTGGCGTGGGTTCTTCCGCCACCTGTCCGGCTATGCCGATCGGGCCGGCTATTTCGTTCCCGGTCACGGCAACGGGGTGGTGCATGTCGCTGGCGTCCCGGTCGGGGTGGCCACCTGCTGGGAAGTGATCTTCGATCGCGCGCCGCGCCAGTCGGTGCTCGCGGGCGCCCAGCTGCTGGCGGTGCCGACCAACAACGCCACCTTCGACGAGACGATGAGCGACCAGCAGCTGGCGTTTGCCAAGGTGCGCGCCGTCGAGCATGACCGCTACGTCGTCGTCGCTGGAACCACCGGAATCAGTGCGGTGATCGCCCCCGACGGCCGTGAGCTGGCCCGCACCGCGTTCTTCGAGCCGGCCTACCTCGACAGCCATGTGCGGCTCAAGACCACGCTGACGCCGGCATCGCGGTGGGCGCCCGTACTGCAGTGGGTGCTGCTCGGAGCGGCCGTTGCGTCCCTGCTGGCCGCCATACGGCAAAATGGAAACTTCATGCGCGGTCGGATTACGCGACGTCATTTCAAGCGGGGCCGCACCGGCGCCGATGCGGAGAACGGGAGGAACGGCGCCGATGAGTGAGCGTCCCAGCCTGCACACTCTGGTGGTCATCCCCACCTACAACGAGTTGGAGAACCTGCCGATCATCCTGGATCGGCTCCAGCAAGCCCGCCCCGACGTACACGTCCTCGTCGTCGACGACGGCAGCCCGGACGGTACCGGCAAACTGGCCGACGAGCGGGCGGCCGCCGACCCGGCACGCATTCACGTGATGCACCGGACCTCCAAAGCTGGACTGGGCGCGGCCTACCTGGCCGGTTTCGCCTGGGGGCTCGACCGCAACTACGAGGTGATCGTGGAGATGGACGCCGACGGCAGCCACGCCCCCGAACAGCTCTACCGGTTGCTGGACGCCATCGACGCGGGCGCCGACCTGGCGATCGGCTCGCGCTACGTCGACGGCGGGACGGTGCGAAACTGGCCGGTGCGCCGGCTGGTGCTGTCCAAGACCGCCAACACCTATGCGCGGCTGCTGCTCGGCGTCGGAATCCACGACATCACCGCCGGTTACCGGGCCTACCGTCGCGGCGTGCTGGAGAAGATCGGTCTGGATGCGGTCGACTCGAAGGGCTACTGCTTCCAGGTCGACCTCACCTGGCGGGCCGTCAACAACGGGTTCACCATCACCGAGGTGCCGATCACGTTCACCGAACGTGAGCTGGGTGTATCGAAGATGAGTGGCTCGAACATCCGCGAAGCGATGGTCAAGGTCGCGCGGTGGGGGATCGGTGGCCGGGTGAACCGGCTCCGGGGCGCCCGCGGCTAGTCCGCCGCGGGGCCCAGCGAGGGCTTCCTAGCCGCGCCGCTTCGTCTTGATCAGCTCCAGGCGCTCCTTGAGCAGCTCCTCGAGTTCTTCGACTGAGCGGCGCTCCAGCAGCATGTCCCAGTGGGTGCGCGGCGGCTTGACCTTCTTCGGCTCGGGCAGGTCGCCCTCGAGCAGGGTGCCTTCCAGGCCGTTGCGGCACATCCAGGTGCCGGGGAGCTCCGCGTCGTCGGCGAAGGGCACCTCGAACTCTTCACCGTTGTCGGTGCGGTAGCGCGCCATGCGACGCGGCGCCAGGTCGTGGTTGCGGTCGGTCTCGTAGCTCACGGCTCCCAGCCGACTGCCCCGCAGAACACGATCAGCCATGACCCACTCTCCTTATGCCTATTGGTGAAAAATGCCTCGCGAGTGTCAACGCGAGCGAACCCTCTGAAGTTCCCGGCGCATAGGGCGCGACCTCTCATGATACCGGGAACGTCGCGGTCCTCGGACTAAGGTGTTCAGACGTGCCTCGCAGCCCCCGCCCCCAGCCGTGTCGATGGTGTGGCCGCGACGTGGGCGATGCCGGGATCGGCCGACGCCGCCAGTACTGCCGGCAGTCCTGCCGGCAGCGCGCCTACGAGCAGCGCGCCCTGATCAGCAGCGGGAAGACGACCGCCTTGACGCCCGATTCCGTGGTGCTCTCCGCCGACGAGGCGACTGCCCTGTCCGATCGGGTCTATCAGGTGCGATGTGCAGCCGAGGACATCGCGATCGCCTTGTCCGAAGACGCTCCCCACGATGAGCTGCGGAAACTGTGCGACACGTTGCTGCAGGCCGTCGATTCGGCCGACCGCTGGCGCTGACGCTCAGCTTGCGCAGCTGAACTGCTCGCCGGCGTCGGCCGCCGGCGGCACCGGGTGCAGGCATCCGAAGGTTCCGATGCCCGCCGGGCTGAACAGCACCGCCGACCGGTGGGCGTAGTTCACGCAGATCAGATCGACTCGATCCGCCCGGCAGCGATAGTCACCGAACGACAAGGTGGATCCGTCGGGCAGCTGCGCCCCGTCGCCGTGCACAAACCGGCCCGGATCGCCGTGCGCGGAGCCCACCCGCAGCGTGTTGCCGCCGAAGTCGACCCAGCCGCCCTTCCACTCGCCGTAGATGTCGGCGGGCTGCGCCGGCGGGTTCGCCAGATCCACCACACAGGCCAGGGCGCTGTCGGGGGAACCGGAGTCGCTGATGCAGGTGGTGGCGCGGCGGGGTGCGGCCGCCACCGTGAAGGCGACATCGTCGATGAGGTCGGTGACCTCGCCGTCGCGGGTGGCCTTGTGGTATTCGGCGGCGTCGACGGGCTTGCCGGCTTCTATCCAGGCGATGACGTCGGCGATCGCCGCGCCCGCAGCGGGGGGAGCCAGCGGCCCCGACGGCTTCGCCGAGGTTGACGTCGCCGAGGTCGACGGCGGAGCGGTGCTGGAGGGAGACGAACCAGCCGAAGTCGGCGTCGACTCTTCGACCTTGGCGGCACCAGAACATCCCGCGACCAACAGCAGTACGGCGACCAGCCCGGTGAGACGCATGCCGTTAGGCTAACCGCCGCCGAAGCCGCTACCGTTCGGCTCATGCATAACCACCCTGTGCAGGCCCGCATCGCCACCGGTGTTGTGGAGGGTTTCGTCCGTGACGGGGTGCGCAGATGGCGGTCGATTCCCTATGCCCGCCCGCCGGTCGGTCCGCTGCGGTTTCGGGCGCCCCAGCCGGCGGAGCCATGGTCGGGGGTGCGGCATTGCCACGGTTTCACCAATTGCGCGCCGCAGGAGCGGTTCTACACCGTCCTGGGTCCCGGCCGGTTCCAGCCGACCAGTGAGGACTGCTTGACGCTCAACGTGGTGGCTCCGGAGGATACCGATGAGGGCCCGCTGCCGGTCATGGTGTTCATTCACGGTGGCGGCTACATCATGGGCAGTTCGGCCACCCCCATCTATGACGGTGCGGCGCTGGCCCGTCGCGGTTGTGTGTACGTGTCGGTCAACTACCGGCTCGGTGCGCTGGGGTGTCTGGATCTGTCCTCGCTGTCGACCCCCGAGATCACCCTGGACAGCAACCTGTACCTGCGCGATCTGGTGCTCGCCCTGCGCTGGGTTCAGGAGAACATCGCAACCTTCGGCGGCGACCCCGACAACGTCACCATCTTCGGGGAGAGCGCGGGTGCGCACGCGGTGGCCACCCTGTTGGCGGTTCCCGCGGCGCACGGCTTGTTCACCCGTGCGATCGCCGAAAGCCCGGCCGCGGGGCTGGTGCGCAACACCGACATTGCTGCCGCCTTCGCCGAGCGATTCGCCGCGCTGCTCGGGATACGCCCGTCCGACGGCGCCCAGACGCTGCTGCGCGTGACGCCGTCGGAGCTGCTGGCCGCCCAGGACCGATTGATCGCCGACGGCAACCGGGACATGCTGGGCGCGTTCCCGATCGGGCCGGTCTGCGGCGACGATGTGCTGCCGGTGGATCCGGTTGAGGCGATGCGGCAGGGAACAGCCCACCGGGTTCCGCTCATCGTGGGCAGCAACGCCGATGAGGGGCGGCTGTTCACCCGGTTCTTGCGGATGTTGCCGGTCGACGAACCGATGGTCGAGGCGGTACTGGCCGGCACCGACGCGGGAGTGCGAGATCGGATCATCGCCGCCTATCCGGACTACCCGAAACGGGCAGCCTGCGTCCGGCTCGGCGGTGATTTCGCCTTCAATGCCGCGGTGTGGCAGATCGCCGAAGCCCATGGGGCCCATGCGCCCACCTACGTCTACCGCTACGACTACGCGCCGCGGATGCTGCGCTGGTCGGGTATGGGTGCCACACACGCCACCGAGTTGTTCGCGGTGTTCGATGTGTACCGCACTGGCGGTTTTGGCCGCCTGCTCACTGCCGGCGCGGACCGCCGGACGGCGTTGCAGGTCAGCAAGCAGGTACAGCGCCGTTGGGGGGCGTTCAGTCGGACGGGGGTGCCGGACGAGAGCTGGCCGGCCTACACCGCCGACGAGCGTGCCGTCATGGTGTTCGACCGCAAGACCCGCTTGGAATACGACCCGGCCCCCGAGCGACGCAAGGCCTGGCAAGGTTTTTCGTTAGCGCACTGACGGCTGACGAGGGGAATCAGGTCCGGGTCACCCGGGTGCCACCGGCCAACTCGTCGTGCTTGCCCTGCTTGGTCGGGCTGCCGCTGATCGTCACGGCGATCACTACGTAGGCCACGAAGGCCAGCAGCGCACCGAGGTAGGGGACCATGGCCAGCAACGTGAACGAATTGCGGATGGCCGACTGCGAAGCCGTCGGCTTCGAGACCCCGTCGGGTCCGTGCACCGCCAAGCCCAGCAATCGCTTGCCCGGGGTGGCGCCCTGGGTCACCTCGAACAGCACGAAGTAGCCGAACGTCAGCGCCCCGGAGAACAGGCCGGTGACCAGGAACGGGTAATCGTCGGAGAACAAGAACACCGACAGCAAGAACGACACGATGCCGACCAGGAAGCCGTCGAGCACGCGGGCCCAAAAGCGCCTGCCCAGCCCGCCCGGCTTCTGTCCCCATCCGGGTTGCGGCCCCCAGCCTTGCGGCGGCGGATAGCCGCCGGGCTGGCCATATCCGGGGCCATATCCGGGGCCTCCAGAGCCATAGCCAGGACCGTTCGGGCCGAAATCGCCGGTTGTCATCAGATTCGCTCCTGACCACGTTGGATGTTCGCCAATGTACCGTGACGAACAGGGACGGAAGGGGTTTCTGCGGAGGGCGAAACGGCGGACCGATGTACCAGATCGCGGTGGTGCTCATCGTCGCATCGCATCTTGCGTTCGTCGGCTACGTCGTGGTCGGCGGGTTTCTGGCCGTGCGCTGGACACGCACCCTGTGGCTGCACGGTGCGGCGACGATCTGGGCGGCGCTGATCGTCGCCGGTCTTCTGGACTGCCCACTGACCTGGCTGGAGCGCCAGGCGCGCGCCGCGGCCGGAATAGCCCCGCTACCAGCAGACGGATTCATCGCCCACTATCTGACCGGTGTGCTTTACCCGCCCGCGTGGACCACCGCGGTCGAAGTCGCGGTGTTGGTGACGGTCCTCGGATCCTGGGCGCTGTGTGCGCGAGAAGCGCTGCGCCGTCGACGATACTGTGGACGCATGCGGGCGCTGGTCATCGTCGATGTGCAGAACGATTTCTGCGAGGGGGGAGCGATCCCGGTGCCGGGTGCCGTGACTGTCGCGCAGGACATCAGTCGTTACGTGGACAGCCCGGCCGGCAGGGCCCGCTACGCGCACGTGGTGGCCACCCAGGACTGGCACGTCGATCCCGGTGCGCATTTCTCCGAGGATCCCGACTACCAGACGTCCTGGCCACCGCACTGCGTCGCGGGAAGTCCCGGTGCGCAGTTTCATCCGGCGCTGAGCACCGCTCGGATCCAGGCGGTCTTCAAGAAAGGCGCTTACAGCGCGGGATACAGCGGCTTCGAGGGTGTCGATGACGAGGGCACCTCACTGCGCGACTGGCTGATCCAACATGAAGTCCGCAACGTCGACGTGGTCGGTGTCGCCACTGAGCACTGCGTGTGCGCTACGGCTAAAGACGCTGTCCGCGAGGGCTTTTCCGCCGCCGTGCTGTCGCACCTGACCGCGGGCGTGTCGGCCGAGTCGAGCGCCGCTGCGCTGGCGGCGATACACAGCGCCGGTGTCGCTGTGGTGGAGGCGGCCTGATGACGGGCGCCAAGGCCGCGGAGCTACTGGCCGCAGTCGAGCAGTCGCCGGCTGCGGCGGCTGCCCACGATAGGGCCGCTTGGGCGGGGCTGTTCAGCGCCGACGGCCAGGTGGAGGATCCGGTGGGGTCGCGCCCGCACGTCGGCCCCGAGCAGATCGGCCGGTTCTACGACACGTTCATCGGTCCGCGCGATATCACCTTCCATCGCGATCTCGACATTGTGTGTGGGACGACGGTCGTCCGGGATCTGCAGCTCGAGGTCGCGATGGGACCGTCGGTCACCATGCACATCCCGGCGATCCTGCGCTATGACCTGCACGAGTCGGCCGGTGGCTGGGAACTGAAGCGATTGCGTGCCTACTGGGAACTGCCGGCCATGGTGGGCCAGTTCCTCGGCAACGGTGTAGCCTCGCTGCCCGCCGGGATCGGGTTGTCACGAGCACTGCTGCGCAATCAGCGACTGGCTGGCGCCGCCGGATTCGTCGCCGGGTTCCGCCGACCGGGCAGCAGGGGCAAGAAGCCGGTGCAAGCCTTCCTAGAGGCGCTCGCCGGGGGCAACACAGCCACCGCCAGAGTTTTGCTATCACCCGGTGCCACAGTCGCTTACGGCGATGACACCGCCATGGACCTCGCCGATCTCGGGGCGCAGCTGGACGGCGCGCGCCTGACCAAGATGTTGGCCGCGGGTAGCACCGTCGCGGTGTCGACCACCTCGGCGCAGCGACGCGCCGTGCTGCTCTTCGACGTGGCCGGCCGCGGGGCGCCGATCACGACAATCCGGTATTTCCCAGGAGCCTGATTAGGCGCCATAGCGGCGATAAACTCAACAACGTGCCGAGCTTTCGAATTGCCGAAGTCGCCGAGCTCCTCGGAGTCAGCGACGACACCGTCCGCCGGTGGATCGACTCCGGTCGCCTGTCGCTGACCACCGGCAGTGGCCCTCGCATGGTCGACGGTGCCGAGCTGGCACGGTTCGCCCAGGAGCGCGCTGCCGTCGAACCGGTGTCACGCAATCCGGTGGTGGGTCAGTCGGCACGCAATCGGATGGTCGGGCTGGTCACCAAGGTCACCCGCGACACGGTGATGGCGCAGGTCGAGGTCCAGGCCGGACCGTTCCGATTGGTCTCACTGGTCAGCAGGGAGGCCGCCGACGAACTGCAGCTGCAGCCCGGCAGCCTGGTGGTCGCCTCGGTCAAGGCCACCAACGTCGTCGTTGAACTGCCACGACGGGCAGGTGCGGCCAGCCACACCGACCCGGCCGCCGAATTCGGCTAGGTCAGGCCACCAGGATTGCCAGCGACGCCGCCGACAGCAGCAGATACGCGGCCGGGAATGCGATGTTGGAAAGCACCCCGGCCCGCACGTGGGTCACGACCGCCCCGATGAAGTACGCGACCAGGCCGGCCGCGGCGGCGACGCCGAGCAGCGGGACTCCTACCAGGCCGACGAGCAGGCCGGCGCCGCCGGCCAGTTTCAGCCCGCCCAACAGCGGCAACCAGGACCGCGGCACTCCCACCCGCGCGGAATTGGCCAGGACGAACTGTGCCGGAATGAAATCGGGTACGGCGATGGCGACGGTGGCGACCGCCGTCACCACGACGGTCACCAGATAGATCGTCTGTACGCTCATGGTGTTGCTCTTCCTGTCGTCGGTGAATCTGGCTCTATCCCTGTGACGACTCCCGAACGGGAAAGGTGACCCATGGGCAACACCGACATTTTGGCCCAACGGTTCGAGGACAACCGCCGACATCTGCATTCGGTAGCGTTTCATCTGCTCGGCTCGGCGGCAGACGCCGACGACGCGGTCCAATCCGCCTGGCTGAAGGCCAGCAGTGCCGATTTCACCGCGGTGGACAATCTGCCCGGATGGCTCACCACCATCACCGCACGCACCGCCATAGACCAGTTGCGGGCACGCGCGCGCCGCATCGAGCCATCACTGTCGGAGGCACCCGCGCTGGACAGCTCCCCAGCCTCGGCCGCACCGGCAGCCGACGAACAGGTGTTGCGCTCCGAGGCGGTCAGCCGCGCACTGCTGGTGGTGCTGGATCGGTTGTCGCCGGCACAGCGCGTCGCCTTCGTGCTGCACGACGTGTTCGACGTGCCGTTCGAGCAGATCGGCGCGGTACTGGACCGCTCACCGGACGCGGCCAAGAAGCTGGCCAGCCGTGCCCGGGCCCGACTGCAGGCTGCGCCGGCCGAGCAGCCACGACGGCGCGCCGAGCATCTCGAGATCGTGAGCGCATTCCTGGCCGCCTCGCGTGGCGGCGACATCCCCACCCTGCTGGAGTTGTTGGCACCCGACGTGGTGCGCCGCGTCGACCCCGTGTTGATACCTGCCGGCGTGCCCACCGAGATGCGCGGCGCCGGCGATGTCGCCACCGAGACTCGGCACTTCACCCGGAGGGCACGCGCCGGTGCCGTGCTGCTCATCGACGGCGCACCGGGTATCGCGATCGCCCCCGCAGGTCGCCTGCTGGCCCTGTTGCGCATCGGAATCGGCGACGACGAGCGCATCCACACCATTGATATCGCCGGTGATCCCGAGCGGTTGCGCACCGCGACGCTGCAACTCCCGCAGACCTGATCCGCTGCAAGAACACGTGACGGCCGCTCATGCGCCGGGTTCGTGCGGGTTCTGCTTTGATGGGTCACGCGAACCGATGTGTAAGGGGGCGTCCCATGCCAGACGAAACGACGGCCGAAGAGGCAAAGCCGCCCGTGGCGGTAACAGCTCGCGGCATCACCATGACCGGGCCGTGGGGACGCGTCTTCGGACCGCTCGATCTGGACATCCCGGCCGGCGGTACCACCGTGCTGGTCGGCCCTCCGGGGTCGGGTCGCACCGCCCTGATGATGAACCTGGCCGGCCGGATGAAACCGTCGTCGGGCACGCTCACCGTGCTCGGGCGCAGCAAGGCCCGCGACATCTTCGACGTCGCTGCCCTGGCCGGTATCGAACAGATCGATGCGATTTACGAGTCGGTGACGGTGGCAGACCTGATCACCGAACAGATCCGCTGGGATGCACCCTGGTACCAGTTGATCCGCCGCGCCGGTGACGCCGAGCGCGACGCGATCTGCGGCCCGGTCTTCGGCGACCTGCCGGTACCCCAATTGCACGACTACGTCGAGCACCTCGACGAAATGACCGGGTTGTTGCTGCGCATCGCACTAGCCAACACCGCACGTCCACCGCTGCTGGTGGTCGGCAGCATCGACGAGATCAAGAACAGCCGCGATCGCGCCATCCTGCTGACTCGGCTGGTGGCGCTGGGGGAGAAGCAGACCGTGATCACCTCATCGGCCAATCCGATTCCCGACGGGTTCGGGCTCGCCGGGCAGATCACCGTCGACCGTCTGGAGCGCGCCGAGCTCGTTCCCGGCCGACACGAGAAGGGGAACCGCTGACCATGCTCGCCGGAATGTCGCTGGGAACCGACCTCAAACGCTATTCGCGTGGCACCATGCCGCGTTTGGCCCTGATCACCATCATCGTGTTGCCGCTGTTGTACGGCGCGATGTATCTGTGGGCGTTCTGGAATCCGTTCGCCGCGATCGACAAGATCCCGGTCGCCCTGGTCAACGAGGACACCGGCGCCGTGGTCTCGGGTGAACAGTTGCGTGCCGGTGACGAGGTCACCCGCGCGCTGGTCGACTCTAAGCAGCTCGATCTGCATCAGGTGTCGGAAAGCGAAGCCAATAAAGGGGTTTCCGACGGAACCTATTACTTCTCGATCACCCTGCCGTCCGACTTCAGTACGGCGGTGGTGTCACCGGCGGGCCCCCATCCGCAGAAGGCACAGATCCAGTTCCGGTTCAACGACGCCAACAACTACCTGGCCTCGGTCATGGGGCAGAACGCCGCCCGCGAGGTGCTCAACGAAGTGAGCTCCAAAGTCGGCCAACAGGTGATCGGCACCGCACTGACCCAGGTGACCGACGAGGTCAAGAAGGCGGCGGATGGAGCCGGCCAGCTCTCGGACGGGTCAAAAACGTTGGCCGACAACATGGGCACGGCCCGGGACGGCTCGGCGGCGCTCGCGGACGGAATCCGCCAGTTGAACCATGGTGTCCAACAGGCAACCGATCCGTTGCTCAAGGTGACCGATGACCTCGCCAACATGGGCTTCGACCCGAACGCCGCCGGCGCTGCCGCCGCGAGCCTCAGCGGCAACCTCAAGACGGTCAGCGACCGGATCGCGTCGCTCAACGTCAACTACCAACAGGCCGCGGGGATCGTCAACCAGGTGGTGGACGCATTGCGCAACAACCCCGACCCGGCGGTACGCGGGCTCGGTGACACCCTCGCCGGCGCCCAGCGGCTGCTCGATGTCGAGGGACTGGACCCGGCCACCGACGAGGGCCTGAACCAGCTGCGCGCCGACACCCAACAGCTGGAGAACGATCTGGCCAATCCCAACAGCGGGCTGCGCACCTTCATGACCCACGCCCTCGACGGCGGTCTCCGGTCGGATGTGGTCGCGCTGCGTGACGGCGCCACCGCGCTGGTAGCCGGAGCGAACCAGCTCAGCGACGGCCTGGTCCAACTGACCGACGGCAGCAATCAGCTCAAGGACGGCGCCGCCCAGCTGGCGTCGGGACTGGGCGAGGCCGACCAGCGCGCATCGACCATCACCGACCAGCAACGCGTCGACGTCTCGGCAATCCTGGCTAGCCCGGTCGGGGTCGACATGGACTTCACCCATCACGCCGCCACCTTCGGCACCGGGTTCGCTCCGTTCTTCTTGCCGCTGGCACTGTTCATCGGCTCACTGATCGTGTGGATGTTGTTGACCCCGCTACAGACTCGCGCCATCGTCAACGGCCTTGGCGCGCTGCGGGTGGTGCTCGCCTCGTACTGGCCGGCCCTGCTGCTGGGGGTGTGCCAGGTCTTGCTCATGTACACGGTGGTGCACTTCGGGGTGGGGCTGCAGGCCCGCCACGCCGCGGGCATGGTCGCTTTCCTAGCGTTGATCGCCGCGTCGTTCCTGGCGATGATCCAGGCGTTCAATGCCGTGCTCGGTGTGGCCGTCGGGCGGGTATTCACCCTGGCTTTCCTGATGTTCCAGCTGGTGTCCTCCGGCGGGGTGTATCCGGTCGAGACCACGGCGAAACCGTTCCAGATATTGCATCCCTACGATCCGATGACCTACGCCGTCAACGGGTTACGCCAGCTGACCGTCGGCGGTATCGACGAGCGGCTGTGGACGTCGGTTGCCGTGTTGGCCGGGATCCTGGTGGTGTCACTTGCTGCCAGCTCCTGGGCTGCGCGCCGAGATCGTCAGTTCACCCTCGAACGCCTCTATCCACCGATCGAAGTCTGACGGTTTCGCGGGTGCTGGCCCCCGGTGCACGATCACTTACCCGCCGCAGCGTGCTGCGCGGCGCCGGATTGATCGGGGCCGCAGCACTGTTGCCCGCGATGTCGGCCTGCGGCAGCGACGACGACGCCCTGACCTTCTTCTTCGCGGCCAACCCCGAAGAGGCCGACGCCCGAATGCGGATCGTCAACGCGTTCCAGCGCGAACACCCCGGCATTCGGGTACGCACGATTCTGGCCGGTGGCGACCCGACCCAGCAGATGTCGACGTTCTGCGCCGGCGGGAAATGCCCGGATGTGCTGATGGCGTGGGAGTTCAACTACGCCGGACTTGCCGACCGCGGTGTGCTGTTGGACCTGAACACTCTGCTGGATCGGGATCGGCAGTTCGCGGCGGCGTTGCGCGCCGACAGCATCCCCGCGCTCTACGAGACGTTCGGCTTCAACGGGGGCCAGTACGCGTTCCCGGAGCAGTGGTCGGGCGCGTTCTTGTTCTACAACACCAGGATCTTCGCCGAGGCCGGTGTGGCGCCACCACCGGGCCGGTGGGAGACGCCCTGGACGTTCGACGAGTTCCTTGCCACCGCCGCGGCACTCACACGACGGTCCGGTAGTGGCCGAGTCACCCAGTGGGGCTTCGTCGACACCTGGTCGCCGCCGTACTCCGCAGCGCTGTTCGGCATGAACAACGGGGTGCCGTGGGCGGTACCGCGAGTCAACCCGACCCACCTGAACTTCGACGACGACGACTTTCTCGCCGGGATCCAGTTCTACGCGGATCTGGCAGGCGTGCATCGCGTGGCGCCCGCCGCCGCGGACACCCAGTCCATCTCCACGATGGGCCTGTTCACCGCCGGCAACGCGGCGATGGCGCTCGGTGGGCACTGGCGCTACCAGACCTTCGTCCAAGCCGACGATCTGGAATTCGACGTAGCGGTGCTGCCGACTGGACCGGCTGCCGCGGCCAAGGGCATGGCGGCTCAATCCGCCATCGGCAGCACCGGCCTGGCCATTGCCGCCGACAGCCGCCACCGGGAACAGGCCTGGGAATTCCTCAAATTCGCGGCGGGTCCGGTGGGGCAGTCGCTGATCGGTGAGTCCGGTCTGTTCGTACCGGTGCTGCGCTCGGCGATCGACACACCCGGATTCACCGCCGCGCACTCCGGGATCCGCAACCTTGCGGTGCTGACCGGCGGGCCGGCGCATTCCGAAGGCCTGCCGATCTCCCCGGACTGGCAGAAGGTCCACGCCCTGATGGACCGCGCCATCGGGCCGGTACTGCGCGGCAAGCGGCCCGCGGCTTCACTGAAGCGTGGGCTTACGCCGCAGATCGACGAAGTGTTGGCCACCGCATGAATCCCACCCGCAGACGCGCACGCGCAGGACGCTGGTTCATCGCCCCGAACCTGGCCGCGGTCGCGGTGTTCATGGCGTTCCCGCTGGCTTTCTCGCTCTACATGAGCTTCCAGCGATGGGATCTGTTCACGCCGCCGACGTTCGTCGGCGCCACGAACTATCGCGACCTGTTCACCGGTGATCCGTTGTTCGGCATCGCGGTCCGCAATACGACGGTGTTCACCCTGGGCACCGTGGTCCCGACGGTACTGGTCAGCCTGGCGGTGGCGGGACTGCTGAACCGGAAGATCAAGGGAATCGGCCTGTTTCGGGCGATCGCCTTTCTGCCGTTGGCGGTTTCCTCGGTGGTGATCGCGGTGGTGTGGCAGTTCGTGTTCAACACCGACAGCGGCCTGCTCAACATCATGCTCAGCTGGTTCGGCATCGCACCGGTGCCGTGGCTCACCGAACCACACTGGGCGATGGCCTCGTTGTGTCTGGTCAGCGTGTGGAAGAGCGTGCCGTTTGCGACGGTGATCCTGCTGGCGGCCATGCAGGGCGTGCCCGACTCCCTACACGAGGCAGCCCGCATCGACGGGGCCGGCGAGGTGCGGCGCTTCGTGTCCATCACGGTGCCGATGATCCGCGGCGCCGTGTGGTTCGTGGTGGTGATTTCGGTGATCAACGCGTTCCAGGCATTCGATCTGGTGTACGTGCTCACCGGCAGCAGCGGCGGGCCTGAAACCGGCACCTACGTCTTGGCGATCATGTTGTTCCAGCAGGCCTTTGCCTTCTTGGACTTCGGGTATGCGTCCGCGTTGGCCTGGGTGATGTTCGCGGTGCTGCTGGTCTTGACCGTCGTCCAGCTGCGTTTGTCACGCCGGAACGCGGTGGACCAGTGAGCAGCCCACCGGCACGGCACCGCATCGCGGGGTTGCTGGGCGTTTACGCGGGGTTGGGCGCCGTCACCGCCTGCGCTTTGTTCCCGATTCTGTGGGCGCTGTCGGGCTCGCTGAAGCGCCAGGCCGAGATCAGCCAGCCGATGTTGTTGCCGGCCCATCCGCAATGGTCCAACTACGTCGAAGTGTTCGCCCGAATGCCGTTCTGGCGGATGCTGTTCAACACCGTTCTCTACGCCGGCTGTGTAACGGCCGGACAGGTCTTTTTCTGTTCGCTGGCCGGCTACGCCTTCGCCCGGCTGCCGTTCACCGGGCGTGACACCCTGTTCGTGCTGTATCTGGCCACGCTGATGGTGCCGTTGACGGTTACGGTGATTCCGCAGTTCATCTTGATGCGGGTGTTCGGGTGGACCGACACCATGTGGGCGATGATCATCCCTGGCCTGTTCGGCAGCGCGTTCGGCACCTATCTGATGCGACAGTTTTTCGCCACCCTGCCTATCGACCTGGAGGAGGCCGCGATCCTGGACGGCTGCTCCCCGTGGGCGATCTATTGGCGGATTCTGTTGCCGCACGCCAAGCCCGCGGTGATGGTACTGGCGGTGCTGACCTGGATCAACGTATGGAATGACTTCCTGTGGCCACTGCTGATGATCCAACGCAAGGGCATCGCCACCCTGACCCTCGGGTTGGTGTGGATGCAGGGGGAGTACGTCGCCGAATGGCCGGTGCTGATGGCCGCCTCCATGCTGATGCTGGCCCCGCTGGTGATCATCTACGCGATCGCCCAGCGGGCCTTCGTCAGCGGGATTGCGGCCACGGGCTTCGGTGGACGGTAGTCGGGAGAACGTGGACGGTAGTCAGGAGAACACCGTGGCTTCAGTGACCTTCGACTCGGTGACCCGGCACTATCCGGGTACCGATCGCCCCGCCCTCGACGCGTTGAACCTTGCGGTCGAAGACGGTGAGTTCATGGTGCTGGTCGGGCCGTCGGGTTGCGGCAAGACGACCACACTGCGGATGCTGGCCGGCCTGGAACCCGTTGACGCCGGTCAGATCTACATCGGGGATACCGATGTCACCGCAACCGATCCCGGCCACCGCGACGTCGCCATGGTGTTTCAGAACTACGCCCTGTATCCACACATGACCGTGGCGCAGAACATGGGTTTCGCCCTGAAGGTGGCCAAGACCCCTAAGGCCGAGATCCGCGCCCGGGTGGCCGAAGCCGCCCAGCTGCTGGGACTGGCCGAGCTCTTGGCGCGCAAGCCCAAGGACCTCTCCGGCGGCGAACGCCAACGCGTCGCGATGGGCCGCGCGATCGTGCGCCGTCCGCAGGTTTTCTTGATGGACGAGCCGCTGTCGAACCTGGACGCCATGCTGCGGGTACAGACCCGCAATCAGATCGCCGAACTGCAGCGGCGACTGGGGATCACCACCGTCTATGTCACCCACGACCAGGTGGAGGCCATGACGATGGGCGATCGCGTCGCGGTCTTGCGCGACGGGGTGCTGCAGCAGTGCGCCCCGCCTCGCGAGCTCTACCGCACGCCGGCCAACGTGTTCGTCGCCGGGTTCATCGGGTCTCCGGCGATGAACCTGTTCACGGTTCCCGTCGTCGACGGTACGGTGTCGCTGGGCGGCTATCACATTGGCGTACCGAGGGAAATATCCGCTGCGGCAACGCAGCTGGTCGTCGGTATTCGGCCCGAACACCTGCAGATCGCCGATCGCGGGATCGGTGTCGAGGTGGACTTCGTCGAAGAATTGGGCGCCGACACCTACCTGTACGGCACGACGGTTGACCCGCAGACCTCGCAATCAGTGGTCGCCCGGGTTCCCGGCAACACCGAGGTACGCCGAGGCGCCCGGCTGTCACTGGGCTTCGATGCGACCGATCTGCACTTCTTCGGCGCCGAGGGCGCGCGGATCGGCTGACAACGGCCCTGCAAACACCCTGCAAACGTCAGCAGATTCGCGTACAATCGAAAGTATGTTCGATACAGCCCTTCCGTCGTTGGAGGGCATCCGCGCGCGTGACGACGCGGGTCTGGTCGACGCGATGCAGGCGGCCGCGCGCCTGCAGGCGGCTTTTCTGGCGCGGGTATTCGCCGCCGCGGCTGAGCTGTATCACCGCAGGCTGGCTGAGCAGCAGGTTGCCGCTCGGGAGATCTGGGCCATCGATGGCTGGGAGGCGGTGGCTGCGGAGATCGCGGCGGCTCAGGGCATCAGCCGCGGGCGGGCGGCGGGGCAGTTGCGGCTGGGTTTGGCCTTGACCGAGCGGTTGCCGAAGCTGGAGGCGTTGTTCGCTGCGGGTGTGGTCGATTACCAGGTGGTGGCCGCGGTGGTGCATCGCACCGAGTTGATGATCGATCCGGATGCGATTCCGCGGATGGATCGGTGGCTGGAGCGCAATGCGCCCCGGTGGGGCAAGTGGTCGAGGGCCCGGATCGTCGAAGCGGTCGACTATTGGGTGCAGGTGGTGGAACCGGCCGCGGTGCGTGAAGCCCGCACCCTGGATCAATCTCGTCACATTCTGGTGACTCCGCAGCATTCGGGGCTGGCGGAGATCTTCGGCGAGGTGCGCACCGCCGATGCGTTGGCTTTCGACCACCGGCTCGATGAGTTGGCCGGCACGGTGTGCCCGGCGGATCCGCGCACTAAGCAGCAGCGTCGCGCCGATGCCCTCTCGGCACTGACGGCGGGTGCGGCCATCATGGCGTGCGAATGCGGTTCGCCGGATTGCCCGGCAGTCACTGGTGAGGCATCGGTGGGTGCGGTGATGATCCATGTGATGGCCGAGCAGGCCACTCTTGAGGGCCGCTCGGACATGCCGGGGTATGTGCCCGGGTTCGGTGGCCTGCAGGCCGACGCAGTGCGCACGATCGCCAAATCGGCGAAGCTGCGGACGATCCGTCATCCGCGGGATGCAGCACCGGAACCAGGGTATCGGCCGTCGGCGGCCCTGGCGGACTTCATCCGCTGCCGTGATCTCACGTGCCGGTTTCCCGGATGCGGCCGACCCGCTGAGGTCGCTGACATCGACCACACCGTGCCATGGCCGCTAGGGCCCACGCATCCGAGCAATCTGAAGTTGCTGTGCCGCCTTCACCATCTTTTGAAGACTTTTTGGGTCGGGCCTCATGGGTGGCGGGACCGCCAAGAACCCGACGGCACGGTGATCTGGACCGCGCCCACCGGGCACACCTATGTCACCAAACCCGGTGGTGCCCTGTACTTCCCGCAGTTAGCCAATCCCACCGGCGAGCTGAATCTGCCCGAGTGGTCACCGACCGGTAGTCGCGGCGTGATGATGCCCACCCGCAGGCGTACCCGGGATCAGGATCGGGCCTACCGGATCTGGCTGGAACGCAACCACAACCAAGAGCGCATCGCTGCCGCGGCGATCGAAGCCGCCGCCGCCGAACACGCCAGACGAATCGCCGCCGCCAACGACCCACCCCCGTTTTAGCGCGACCCTGGCCCCAGGGTATGGATGAGGTGGTGCAGCATGAGGATGAACGTAATAGTCCAGGCGCCCAACGCGATCCAGCTCTCGATCGAACCGATGTAGTAGACGATCGGCAGCTGGTCGGCCTGTCCCAGGTAATGACTGCCCACCCCGTACATGCCCAGCGGGAAGATCACACTCCACCAGGGCGCTTCGTAGCGCAGCGGAACATGATGTACCACATGGCGCCACACTCCGGCGGCGATCAACGGCGGGATCAGCCAGGTACCGAACGCCCAGAACATCACCGACGTTCCGGCGATCAGACCGCGGGTGGCGTGGACCATCGGGGCTTCGGCCATCTCGACGATGCGGGCACCGGCCAGCACGGTGATCGCGGTGGCGCCCATCGCAACCCAGTACTGTGGCACGAGATCCTCGGGGAGCAGCGGGTAGAGCAGCAGCCGCAGTGCTACGAAGATTCCGGCGGCGCCGTAGAGGAACACTCCGATCGACCAGGACACCACCGCGAGCAAGGCCAGGCTTTGGCGCCACGGCTCGGATAGCTCCACCTCGAGCACCGCAGCCAACACCGCAATGGACTGGCTGGCCACCACCCAGATGAACCAGGTGCCGTTGGCCCGGCGCACCACCGGCCGCTCCGCGGTCCCCAGCACCGCGGTCCACGGAATCAGATAGCCCAGCACCAGCCAGGCCAGCGTGCCGACCACCAGCAGGCCGGCCGCGACGCTGGTGTGCCCGTCGATGACCAGCCGGGTCCCGAGCACATTGGTAGCGGAGACGAACGTGAACAGTCCGAACGCGCGGCCCGAATCGTAGAGATCGTCCAGGAATTCGTGCCGGTAGACGATCACGCGCACTGTCGATACCGCAACCACGACCAGATAGGCCGCCACGGTCACCCACAGCAGCAGCACCGAAATCCCGCGCGAGTTCTGGTGGTACATCGCTAACGACACCATGCCGCTGGCCATCACCAACGCGAAGTAGCCCGGGTTCAGTGTGCGGATCGCCTCGCGGGTCCCCGTCGCCGGCACCGTCGTCTCGGCTTGGGTGCCCATCAGTCGAGCAGCTGGCGCAGTACGTATTGCATGATGCCGCCGTGCCGGTAGTAGTCGGCCTCGCCGGGGGTGTCGATGCGCACCGTCGCATCGAATTCGATGTCGCCGGCCTGTACATGCACGGTGTCGGGGATGCTGTCGCTCAGCGCGGTCACCCCGGTGATGTCGAAGGTCTCTTCACCGGTCAGGCCCAGCGAGTCTGCGTCGGCGCCGTCGGGGAACTGCAGCGGAAGCACTCCCATGCCGATCAGATTGGACCGGTGGATGCGCTCGTAGGACACCGCCAGCACCGCCCGCACACCGAGTAGCACCGTGCCCTTGGCGGCCCAGTCGCGCGAGGAGCCGGATCCGTATTCCTTGCCGGCCAGGATCACCAGGGGAGTCCCGGCGGCGAGGTAGTTCACCGACGCGTCGTAGATGGTGCTGACCGGACCATCCGGCTGGGTGAAGTCGCGGGTGAAGCCGCCCTCGGTATCGGGTGCCAATTGGTTGCGCAGTCGCACGTTGGCGAAGGTGCCGCGGATCATCACCTCGTGGTTGCCGCGCCGCGAGCCGTAGGAGTTGAAGTCCTTGCGCTCAATTCCGTGCTCGGACAGGTACTTTCCGGCGGGTGAGTCGTATCGGATAGATCCGGCCGGGCTGATGTGGTCGGTGGTGACCGAGTCGCCGAGCTTGGCCAGCACCCGGGCGCCGGTGATGTCGGTGAGTGGCGCCGGGTCGCGGGTCATGCCGTCGAAGTACGGCGGCTGGCGCACGTAGGTGGAGTCCGGTGCCCAGGAGAAGGTGTCGGTGTCGGGGACGTCGAGGGAACGCCAGCGGTCGTCGCCGGTGAAGACGTCGGCGTAGCTGGCGGTGAACATCTCGGCCTGCAGGTTGTCCCGGACAATAGCGTCTACGTCCGCTTCGGTGGGCCAGATGTCGCGCAAATACACCGGTTCGCCGTCGCTTCCGGTGCCCAGCGGATCGGTGAGCAGATTGACCCGCAGTGTGCCGGCCAGCGCGTAGGCGACCACCAGCGGCGGGGACGCCAGGAAGTTCATGCGGACTTCGGGGTGGATGCGGCCCTCGAAGTTGCGGTTGCCCGACAGCACCGAGCACACGGTCAGGTCGTTGTCGACCACAGCCTTGCTCACCTCGGGGATCAGCGGTCCCGAGTTGCCGATGCAGGTGGTGCAGCCGTAGCCGACCAGATTGAACCCCAGTTTGTCCAGGTAGGGCGTCAGGCCCGCCCGCTCGTAGTAGTCGGTGACCACCCGTGATCCGGGCGCCAGGGTGGTCTTCACCCACGGCTTGCGCGACAGGCCCTTGTCGACGGCGTTGCGGGCCAGCAGTGCCGCGCCGACCATCACCGAAGGATTGGAGGTGTTGGTACACGACGTGATCGCGGCGATCACCACGTCGCCGTTGTCGATCTCGGTGCGGGTGCCGTCGGCGAGTTCGATCGGCTGGGCATCGGTCCGCCAGGGGAGCTTGTCGCCGCCGGCCCACTGTTCCCGGGGCTTGCCTTCGGATTGGGATTCGCCGAACGCGATCGGGTCGCTGGCCGGGAAGGAATCCGCCGACGCCTTGTCCAGGTCCGACAGGGCCTGAGCGGTGGTTTCGGCGCCGTCGAGCAGCGCAGCGACGGTGTGCGGGGCCAACCGCAGCGGGATGCGATCCTGCGGGCGTTTGGGGCCGGCGATCGACGGCTCAACACTGCTCAGATCCAATTCGAGCGTCTGCGAATAGACCGGTTCGCGATCCGGGTCGTGCCACATGCCCTGCTCTTTGGCGTAGGCCTCCACCAGCTTGATCTGATGCTCAGAACGGCCGGTGAGGCGCAGATAGTCGCAGGTGACGTGGTCGATCGGGAAGATGGCGCAGGTGGCCCCGTACTCGGGGCTCATGTTGCCGATCGTGGCCCGGTTCGCCAGGGGGACGTTGGCCACGCCAGGGCCGAAGAACTCGACGAACTTGCCGACCACCCCGGTGGCTCGCAGCAGCTCGGCGACGGTCAGGACCAGGTCGGTGGCGGTGGTGCCCGGCTGCAGTTCGCCGGTCAGTTTCAGGCCGACCACCGGTGGGATCAGCATGCTCATCGGTTGACCGAGCATGGCCGCTTCGGCTTCGATCCCGCCGACACCCCAGCCCAAGACGCCGAGACCGTTGACCATCGGGGTGTGCGAGTCGGTGCCGACGAGGGTGTCGGGGTAGGCCAGCAGACCGTCGGCGCTCTCGCGCGTGAACACCACTCGCGCCAGGTACTCCAGGTTCACCTGGTGGCAGATGCCGGTATCGGGCGGGACCACGGAGAAGTCATCGAAGGCCTGCTGACCCCAGCGCAGCAGCTGATAGCGCTCGGCATTGCGCTCGAACTCCAGCTCGGCGTTGACGGCGAACGCATCGGTGCGGCCGAAGACATCGGCGATCACCGAGTGGTCGATCACCAGCTCGGTAGGGCACAGGGGGTTGATGCGAGTGGTCTTGCCACCCAACTCGGAGATCGCGTCGCGCATCGCGACCAGATCGACCACACACGGCACCCCGGTGAAGTCCTGCATCAACACCCGCGCCGGCGTATAGGCGATTTCCCGGCCGTGCGCCGCGCTCGGGTCCCACGCCGCCATCGCGTCGATCTGCTCGGCGGTGACCAGCCGGCCGTCTTCGTTGCGCAGCAGGTTCTCCAGCAGAACCTTGAGACTGTAGGGAAGTCGCGTCGAGCCGTCGACGCGATCGAGTCGACGAATCTGATACGTGGTGTCGTCGACGCTCAGCTCGCCTCGGGTTCCGAAGCTGTCGAGGTTACTGTCTGCGGCCATTACGGGCCCTCCCACCGGTCGGATCGGTTATCACCGACCCTAGGTCCGCTTCACCGGCGGGACCAGGGGGAGAAGGCCCTCAATCAGCCTTGCTGGGCCGCGCGCTCCAGCACCGGCCGCTTGTCTGGGCAGTAGGTGTTGACGGAGGCGCCGAGGAACTGCCAGGCCTGCGCCTGGTTGGTGCCCTTCTGCAGGTTGGGGGTGATGAAACGAACCGACTTGGCGGCGTCGCCGTCGACGCCCTTGTCCAACCGCTCGCACACGATCTTGCCCAGCCAGGCGTTGTAGTCCCGCGGGCCGTAGATGCCGTAGGTGTGCAGTTCTCGGGCGAAATCGGTGTCGGGGTCGGCGTGAGCGGGTGATGCCAGGGTCACGGCCAAGCCCAAGACCGCTGCGGCGAGGGTCGTCGATTTCATGAGATGCAGTGTAGACCCATCTGCTTAGGTGGTCTTCCTTTGCCGGCGGGTGAGGCCGGCGCGAGGCCGCGCTCACCTGCGCGAATCGTGCGCAATGTGGCGCCAGTCGCCCATTCAGATGTGACGAGCAAGACAATAAGGAGTTTATGAGGTTTATAAATTTGTGACTATTAGCCAAATTTCTCGTATTGTGTCTCCCCGTGGGCCGACACGAGTTAGCCAGCCAGCGCAAACGATCATCGGTATTGATGGCGGCAGTCCTCGCACCAGCTGCATTGTTCTTTGCTGTGGGAGGTAGCGCCAATCCTGCGGTGCCGAAAGAATCCATTGCCGTGGTTGCTGAAGACAATTCACCAGGCGGTTTGCAACTGGTTGCTGCACCAGCAGCGACCCCCGAAGCGGGACCACCCGCGCGGTTCGCTGTTGCCTCACGAACGCGCACCGTGCCGCGGTTCCTGCCCGCAGGAGTCGCGCCCGAACGTGGCCTGCAGGTGCGCACGATCCAGGCCGCTCGCAGCATCAGCGACGCCTTCCCCCAGATCATGCAAATCGGTGGCGTGCGGGCGGACGCACTGCGCTGGCACCCCAACGGTTTGGCCCTCGATGTGATGGTCCCCAACCCGGGCAGCGCCGAAGGCATCGCGCTCGGCGATTCGATCGTGGCTTACGTCATGGAGAACGCCGGCCGATTCGGCCTGCAGGACGCCATCTGGCGCGGCGTCTACTACACGCCCGGCGGCGGGGCCCAGCGCGGCGGCTACGGCCACTACGACCACGTCCATGTCACCACCACTGGTGGCGGGTACCCCAGCGGCAGCGAGGTTTACCTGCGCTGACGACCGACCTGACGGTCAGCGTCACCGACGGCGTCGCGCTGCTCACGCTGAATCGGCCACAGGCCCGTAACGCCTACACCGCGGCGATGGGGCAGCTGCTGAGCCAGGCCTACCGTGACTGCGACGCTGACGACGCGATTCGTGCGATCGTTCTGACCGGTGCCGGCGACGCGTTCTGCGCCGGAGCCGACCTGTCATCGCCGACAAGCCCGTTCGATGCGCCCGAGGACTCCGGCGCATTCACCGCCTCGCCGATCAACCCGGCAGCATTTGACTTGAGCACACCCGTCATTGCCGCGGTCAATGGTCACGCAATCGGGATCGGGCTGACCATCGCTTTGCAGACCGATATCCGGATTATGGCCGCGGACGCGAAATACGCTGTGCCGCAGGTTCGCCGGGGTGTCGTTCCGGATTGCATGGCGCATTGGACGCTGCCCCGGCTGGCGGGCACCGCCGTCGCCGCCGACGTACTGCTGACCGGGCGCACGTTCGACGGGCGCGAGGCCGCCCAGATGGGCATCGCCAGCCGCTGCCTGCCTGCCGCCGACGTCCTCGACCATGCGCTCTCGGTCGCCCGTGACATTGCGGTCAACGTGGCACCCACTTCGGCGGCGCTGAGCAAGCGGTTGCTGTGGGACACCGTGATCAACGGCTACACGCCGCGGCAAGTCGCCGATCGGGAGACCCAACTCCATCACCAGGTGATGGGGAGCCCTGACGCCCGCGAAGGCGTCGAGGCGTATCTCCAACGGCGCGCACCCCGCTGGGGCACATCGCCTTAGCGCGCATCGACCCCGGCGCCCAGCGGCCGGTCGACGAAGAAGTCCATCAGCGGCTCTGGTCCGCCCCCGTAGCTGGAGAAGTCCGTCACGCCGGCTTCCGCCAACACGTCGGCGTCGATATAGCACTGGCCGCCGCCTCGGCGGCCGGGCGCCGCAGAATCTCCACGGCGGCATCGGCCATGATCTGCGGGCTGCGCGCCTTCTCCAGTAACTCGCCGCCATCAGGGGAGTTAGCCACCGCAGAGGTCGCGATGTAGGTCTCCGGCCACAGGCAGTTGCACGCGATTCCGGCGTCGGCGTACTCAGCGGCCCAACCCAGCGTCAACAACGTCATGCCGTACTTGGACAGCGTGTAGGACGGGTGTACGCCCAACCAGTACGGATTCATGTTGATCGGGGGAGCGATCGTCAACACGTGCGCCGCCGCGGACCTGCGTAGGTGCGGCAGGCATGCCTTGGTCAGCAGGAACGTCCCGCGCACGTTGATGTCCTGCATGAGGTCAAATTTCTTGGCGGACAGATGCTCTGACGGCTCGGTCGCGATAGAGCTGGCATTGTTGACGCAGATGTCGATGCCGCCGAATCTGTCCACCGCGGCGTCCACGGCGCGTTGCACGTCCGCCTCGCTGCGCACGTCGCCCACGACCGCCAGAGCCTTGCCTCCGGCCTCCTCGATCTCGGTGGCCGCGGTGTGCACGGTGCCCGGCAGGCGCGGATGCGGCTCAGCCGTCTTGGCCAGCAACACCACGTTGGCGCCCAGTCGTGCCGCGCCCAGTCCGATGGCCAGCCCGATACCGCGGCTTGCGCCGGACACCACCATGGTGCGGTCGGAGAATTCGGTGCCTGCCACCTGCTCGCTCCTCGTCGTCGATGCGTGGGGAGCAGCGGACCTTCCGATTGGTTTCGCCCGCCCACGTCCGGCCGCAAGCGTGACAGTTGGGCGCAGAATTGTAAAGCTCCTCAGGGCGCGCC
>Ga0182738_1001106_pt1 | contig 34572 bp, 31 predicted proteins | sample eDN5th30CBELigMG_FD_128876 | JGI IMG/M metagenome (GOLD analysis project Ga0182738, IMG submission 128876) | Enriched Miracle-Growth compost microbial communities from Emeryville, California, USA - eDNA 5th pass 30_C BE-Lig MG (version 2)... ...
ACCTGATCTATCTCGGTGCCCTCGGCGCGGAGGATCTTGCCGCGGCCGCGATGGCGGTGGCGCTCTACCAGGTCGTCACCATGTTCGGCCTCGGCGTCGTGACGGCGACGATGCCGATGCTGTCGAGGCTGAGGGGCCAGCGCGACAAGTCTATGGCAGCCGATCCGTTGGCGGCATTTCGTGACGTGGTTCGGCAAGGCCTGTGGTCGGTGGCGCTGTTCTGCCTGCCCTGCTGGCTGTTGCTGTGGCATGCCGAGGGCGTCTTCTCCGTCATGGGCCAGCCGATGGCGATCGTCCATCGATCGGTCGAGATGATGCACACGCTGCAGTGGAGCACGGCACCCTTCCTCGGATACGTCGTGCTGCGAAGCTTTTTCGCCGCGCTGGAAAGGCCGAAGTGGACTCTCCTCGTGGCGGTGCTGGGCGTTGCCTTCAATGCCGCCGCGGCCGGCGCGCTCATCTTCGGATGGTGCGGCCTGCCGGCGCTCGGCCTGCCGGGCGCCGGCCTTGCCACGACACTGACCAATGTCTTCATGTTCGGCGCGCTCCTTGGCGTCGCGATCGTCCACAAGCAACTGCGGCACTACGGTCTCCATACCGATCTGCGCTTTCCCGGCCGCCGGGGAATGACGGCCTTCTGGCGCCTCGGGCTGCCGATGGGCATCACGCAGGTGCTGGACTCCTCGATCTTCTATGCCGCCTCGAACATGATGGGCTGGCTCGGGGCGGAAGCACTGGCGGCGCATGTCGTCAACCTGCAGATCATGAACATGCTGACGACGATCTCGGTCGGGTTGAGCCAGGCTGCGACGGTTCGGGTCGGGCACGCCTTCGGCGCCGCCAGCCGACAAGGCATGTTGCGCGCGAGCGCCGCCGCTTATCTCGTGACCGCCGTCACGATGGCGGCCGCATCGCTCGTCCTCCTCGCCTGGCCACGCACGCTTCTCGCGATCTTCATCAGCGTCGGCGATCCGGCCAACGCACACGTCGTGGATGTCGGTCTCGGCCTGCTTGCCATCGGCGCCGTCTTCGTCGTGGCGGACGGATTGCAGTTCATCGGCCTCGGCGTCCTGCGCGGGCTGCACGACACGGCCGTTCCGATGGTCATCGGCCTCGTCGGAGGATGGATCGTGGGCCTGCCCCTCGGCGCCTTCCTGGCGTTCACGCTCGGAATGGGCGCCGCAGGGATCTGGCTCGGCCTGGCCGCCGGCCTCGGCGCGGTGGCGCTGCTGTTCGCCGTCCGCTGCCTGAAGCTGGTGCGCCACAGACCTGGCGAAGCCGGGAAGGTGGCGCGGTAACCCGCGTCACTCGACGATGACCCCGCAGGCGATCCGGTCGCCGGCATTGCCGGCGGGATCGCTCCTGTAGTCGTCGGCTTTCGCGTGGACGACGATCGCCGAGCCGTCGGCGTCGAACACCGAATTGGGCTGGCCCTTGACCAGCGAGATCGCCGGATTGGCGATCTCGACGACCAGTTCGCCGCTGGCCGGGACATGCAGGTTCGGCATGTCGCCGGCATGCGAGCCTTCGGCCGCCTCCATGCCGTGCTTCCGGCTGCCCGGGTTGAAGTGCCCGCCGGCCGTGGTGAAGGGCGGCTCGCATTTGCCGACGGCATGGATGTGGAAGGCATGCTCGCCGGCGGGAATGCCTTTCAGGGACAGCTTGAGCAGAACGCCGTGCGGCGTCTGAACGAGGCCGACGGTGCCGACGTCCTTGCCGACGGCATCCTTCAGGGGCGCCTTGGCGGTCTGGGCGTGAGCGGACAACGACGCGACACAGGCAACGCCCAATACAGCGATGAATCGGCTGAAAAGCATCGTTCCTCCCGTATGATGAACGACCGGCAGCCTAGTCCAGGATATAGGGTGCACGATACAGCGTTCGAACAGGGAGACCGAGCTCATGAGCACGTCCGACATCGCCTACACACCGATCCTGCCCGAAGGCTGGACGCGTCCGCGCGGTTTCTCGCATGCGGTCGTCGCGACCGGGACGAAGAGCGTGCGCATCGCGGGCCAGATCGGCCGTGAACCCGGCCAGGCCCATATCCCCGCCGGGACGGATGCCGGCACGCAATGGAAAGTGGCCCTCGCCAACGTCGTGGCGGTGCTGAAGGCCGCCGGCGGGCAGCCCACCCACCTGATCGCCCTGCGGGCCTACGTCACCGACATCGGCGAATTCAATTCGGCCGGCGCCGCCATCGGCGCGGCCTGGGGTGCCACGCTCGGCCGGCATTTCCCGGCGATGACCCTGGTGCAGGTCTCGGCCCTGATCGATCCCAACGCCAAGGTCGAGATCGAGGGCGAAGCAATCCTGCCCTGACCTGCTATACACTCCGGCGAGGGAGAGTTCGGGGTGGCGGTCAGCAGCGATCCATCGGAGCACGAGCGGCTCGTCGCCGCGCTCAAGGCGTCGCGCGCCGGCACCTGGCGCTGGGACATTCCGGCCGACCGGGTGGAATGGGACGAGGCGCTGAGCGCCGTCTATGGCCTGCCGCACGCCGAGGCGCCGCGGACGTCCGCCGAGTTCCTTCAGCTCATCCATCCCGAGGATCGCGAGCGCGCCGGCCGGTTGCTCGGCGCGCTGCTCGAGAACGGTCACGAGATCGAATACGAGTTTCGTGCCGTGGTCGGCGATCGCGTCGTGTGGATATACGATCGCAGCAGCCTCGTGCGCGATGCCGAGGGTCGTCCGGCCTACATGACCGGCGCCTGCCTCGACGTGACGGCACGCAAGCAGATCGAAGAAGAGCGCAACGTCGCCAACGGGAAATACCGGTTGCTGCTGCGCGAGCTCAATCACCGCGTGACGAACCACCTCCAGATGGTCACCGCGATGCTCGGGCTGCAGGCGTCGCGCCAGGCCGACGCGTCGGTCCGCGACGACTTCGACAAGGCGATCCGACGCATCCACACGCTGGCCGGCCTGCACAGCCGCCTCTACCGTGATGACGGCTTCGACACCGTCGACATGCGCGCCTACCTCGGCGATATCTGCGACGGGCTGCGCGGCGCGGTCCTGCCCGAACGACGCATCGAGCTCGAGTGCGCGGCAGCCCCGATCCGGCTCACCATCGACCAGGCGGTGCCGCTCGGCCTGATCGTCAGCGAGCTCGCGACCAACGCCGCCAAATACGCATTCCCGGGCGAGCGCACCGGAAAGCTGGTCGTGCGCCTCGACGCCGTCGGCGATCGCGCCACCCTGTCGGTCGCCGACGACGGCATCGGCCTGCCGAAGACGTTCGGAAATCCGGGCACCGGCATCGGTCTGGGCATGGTGAACGGCCTGGCCCGCCAGATCGGCGGCATGCTGACGGTCGCGGGCGGCGCCGGTACGGTCTACAGGCTCGACTTCAAGCCCGACGGACCGGCCGAGTAAGGCAGCGGGCACGCGCCTGGCAGACCCTATTCCTTCAGGACATCCGGCACACGATACAGCGGGAAGCCGTTGAACGGTTTCGAGCGCTCGTGGTCCGACACCTCGTAGAAGTTGGACTTGGCGTTGTTGTGCAGTCCGCCGTCGACGCGCAGCCCGATGCCGGTGACGTAGGCCGCGGCCGGACTCAGCAGATAGACGATGGCGCCGGCGATCTCGGACTCGGTGCCGTGGCGCTTCAGCGGCACCTTGCCCTTGACGTTGCGCAGCACGTCGTGCGCCCGCTCGGGATAGCGGTCGAGACCCGACGAGGCGATGAAGCCCGGGATCACCGAGTTCACGCGCACGCCCGAATGGGCCCATTCGACCGAGGCCGTATAGGTGAAGTTCGTCTGGCCCGCCCGCGCCGCGCCGTTGTGGCCCATGCCGGGCATGCCAAGCTCGAAATCGGCGCCGACGTTCACGATCGCGCCGCCGTGCCGCTCCATCGAGCGCAGGTAGACTTCCTTCGACATCAGGAAGGTGGCGGTCATGTTGTTGCGGATCACCGCGTTCCAGCCGTTGAGCGAGATGTCCCTGAGCGGCGCCGGGAACTGCCCGCCGGCATTGTTGACCAATCCGTCGATTCGCCCGCCCCACTCCATCACGCCGTCGACGGCGGCCCTCACCTGGTTCTCCTCGCGCAGGTCGGCGGCGAAAGTGAAGGTATCGGGATCGCCGAGCTCGTCCTTGACGCGATCGAGCTTCTCCTGCGTGCGGCCGATCAGTGCCAGCCGCGCGCCGAGCGACCTCAGCTCGTGCGCCGTACAGCGGCCGAGGCCCGAGCCGCCGCCGGTGACGACGATCGTCTGGCCATCGAACAGGCCGGGACGGAAGATGGAGTGATAGTGCATGACCTGAGCTGGATTGTGCGCCGAAGCGCCCCTAATGGATTTCGATATTGCCGACCCGGATCCTCATACGGCGATCATGCGCCGGCCGAGCTCGCGCTGCAGCCAGCGCATGAAGGCGAGACCAAGCTGGAGCGGGACGCCGAACAGCACGATGCCGATGGCGAAGACGATCAGACGGTCGCCGAGCGACGGCAGCACGGCAACCTCGCGCAGGATGACCGAGATGCCCTCGGGAACGCCGATCGCCGCCGCCGCGCCCGACGACATCACGATGACGAAGAAGGCGCGGGTGATGTTGGGCAGGAACAGCAGCGCCCCGAGCGGCGAGCCACGGCGGAACTGGCGCAACGCCTCGACCCCCGCATCGGCCGCATAAGCCGCCGAATAGGGCACCAGGGACACCGCCACGGTCATGACGCCGGATATCGCCAGCTTGACTCCGAACAGGCTCACGTCACGCAGGACGTTCAGCAGGAAGAACATCACCACGAAGGTCGGCGCCGCCCGCATCAGCGAGATGATCGTGGCCGAGACGCCGACGCCCATCGCGCCGCCGCGATCGCGCAGGAACGCGAGCGGCAGGCCGAGCAGCAGTCCGAGCGCGAGCGCGATGAAGGAGATTTCGAAGTTGGTGACCATGGCGGCCAGCAGCGTCGGCACGAAGTCGCTCAAGAGGTCTCGCAGCAGCGGATTCATGCCATGACCTCGCCCCGTTCGAGCCAATCCCGGAGCCTGTTGCATAGCCAGACCACGATCATCACCACCACCGTGTAGAAGACCAGCAGCAGGCAGTAGGTGGTCGCCCGGCCGCTCGAGAAGGAGGTGATGTCGGTCAGCGCGCTGAGGAGTTCGGGCGCGCCGATGAAGCTCGCGATCGGCGTGCCCTTGGCGGCATTGACCAGGAACGAAACGATCGAGGTCGCCGAGCGGGCGAGTGCCCGGGTGAACAGCCCCATGCCCGACAGACGACCTTCGTGATGCAGGGTGATCACGGCCTCCGAGACCGCCTGGCCCGCATTGCTGCCGTTGCTGAGGCCGAGCGCCAGGATCGCGGCGCCGAGCGCGACCGCCGACGAATAGGGGACGATCGCATTGGCGAGGGCCGCGGCGATCACCAGGGTGAGGACGATCGGCGACGATTGCAGGGTCACGGTGACGAGCCTCGCCGGCCAGCGCAGCAGCCGCCATTCCGAGCCCAGCGCAAAGCCGAAGGCGATCGCGAAGCCGAGCGTCGCGGTGAGCGCACCGGCGATCAAAATCAGCGAATTGACGACGCCGTTGAGGAACAGCGACAGGGCTGGCGCCGTCTTCAGCATCGGCAAGGTGAGATCGAGGCCGAAGCTCCTCTCGAACCAGCCCTCGAACGCACTTACCCGGGGCGCGAACGGCGTCGGCTGCAGGGACGCGTCGAGGGCCGGCAGGATGCAGGCGCCGTTCGTGCTGCCTGCCGCGGTGTTGCAGTCCGGACGCTGCCAGACTGCCTGCTGGTGCTCGAGGAACGCGGTGCCGATGCGATGCTTGCGGGCGATCTCGAGGAACACGCCGTCGCGATGGAAGATCTGGCTCATCAGGTCGAGCGCGCGGGCGAGCTTGTCGCTGCCGGTGCGCGCCACCGCCATGCCCCATGGCACCTGGGCAAAGCCCATCTTCGGTTCGAACGTCGCGGCGAACGCCGGCTCGATGAAGTAGAAGGCGAAGAAGCTGTCGTCCTGCGCCGCCAACGTGCAGGTCTGGTCGTTGAGCCGGTCGGGCAGAACCCCCGCCTCGTCGAACAGCATGAGGCGCGCCTTGTGCGACACGATCTCGGCATTCGAGCCGTTGCCCACGGTGACGCAGATCGTGCGTGTGGCAACGTCCTGCCAGTCGTGGATCGGCAGCGCCTTGGGACCGACGAGCACCGTCTCCGACTGATAGTAGTGGGGCCGGATGAAGCGGACCTGGCCGTCGCGCTGGGTGTTGTGGCCCATGGTCGCGATGACGAAGTCGATCCGGTCTTCCGCCAGAAAGGGAATGCGGCTTGCCGCGTTGACGCGGACGAAGTCGGCTTCGACATCCAGGCGCTGGGCGATGGCGCGGGCGACATCGGGCTCGTAGCCTTCGTAGTCCGTGCCATCGCGCGTGCCGAACAGGGGATAGTATGCGCGCACGCCGGCACGCACGTGGCCGCCGCACACGACCCGCGTCAGGCGGTCGGACGGTTGGGCACAGGATGCCCGCGCCTCCTCCAGGAGCTGGGCGAGCGCCGCGTCGGGCGTCTCGGCCCGCACCGGCATGACGGCAACCAGGAGAGACAGAAGGCCGATCCAGAAGCCGTATGCAAATTGCCGGTTCATCGTGGGGCCGCACCGATCTCGACGACATGCATCTCGCCGAATGTATGAGGGCCGTAGCGATGAAGCGATCGCCCTTCCTCGGCGCGCAGCACGGCCGGCGTCATGCGCGCGAGCTTCTCTTCGGCGATGCAGACCAGCACCGTGAGCGCGACCCGGAACGAGAGGCCGTGGCTACGGGCGATCGCCCGCGACTGGTCGAGACCCACGAAGGCATTATGCGTGAGCATGGCCCGACCGCCGGGAGCAAGATGGACAGGCAAGCCCTCGAGAAAGGGATCGAGCAGCCATCGGCCGTCCCCGCCGCCGGAACTCCAGGTCGGGAGGCGGCCGGCAACCGGCACCGGCTTCATCGGAAAGTGCGGCAGGTTGGCAACGATCAGGTCGAAGCGTCGATTCGCTACCGGCAGCCACATGTCGCCCCGGTAGAGCTCGACCTGCGCGCCAAGGTCGAGGTCGTCCAGCAGCCGCTGGCCTGCCGCGACCGCATCGGGCTCGATATCGACACCGCACAAGGCGGCGGCACCCATCGTACCGAGCGCTGCGAGCACGATGCCGCTGCCCGAGCCGATCTCGAGCACGCGCGCACCGCGTATGCGGTCCGGGTCGGCCTGGAGAGCCTGGACCAGAGCCGCCGTATATTCGCTGGGGCGAAGCGCCGCGACGATCACCGGACGAACCGTTTCGATTGCGCCGGTCATGGCTCGACCAAGCGCTTCAGCAGCGTCGACGCCACAGGATCGTCGGCGAATTCGCAAAGCACAGCGCGGTAACGTTGAAGCGCCAAATCCCTTTCCCCCCTGATCATCGCCTCGTGCGCCAGGCGCGTCAGCGCGGCAAGCCGCACCACGTGCGGGCTCGGCTCCAGCTCCTCGCCCGCGCCGTAGGCGCCCAGCACCTCGTAGATCGGAATCAGGCCACGGCGGCCTTTTACCGCCACCTCGTCAATCGGCCGCACGCAGAGCCGCTCCCCGGCTTCCTTGAAGACGGCGTGGCTGATGCAGATCTTGGTGCCGAATTCCTTGTTGATGCCTTCCAGCCGCGCCGCGATGTTCACGCCGTCGCCCATCACGGTGTAGCTCATGCGCTCCAGCGAACCGATGTTGCCGACCAGCACGGCGTCGGAATGAATGCCGATACGCACCCGCAACGGCCGTGCCCCCTCTGCCCGCCACGAGTCGTTCAGCGCGTCCATGCCGCGCTGGATCCGCAGGGCCGCGACGCAGGCACGCCAGGCATGATCCTCGAGCAGCCCCGGCGCCCCCCAGAAAGCCATCACGCCGTCGCCGATGAACTTGTCGATCGTGCCGTGTTCCTGGTTGACCGAGCGGGTGACCAGCTCGAGGTGGCGGGAGACGCGCAGCAGCAATGTCTGGGTCGGCAATTCCTCCGACAGCGTCGAGAAGCCTTCGAGGTCGGAGAAGAAGATGGTGAGGAAGCGGCTGTGGCCGCCGAGCTCCATCTTCGCATCGGTGGCGAGCAGCTCCTTGACCAGTCCCATCGGCACGAAAGCGGCAAACGACTTGACCGCGATGTCGAGCGTGTCGATCGCGCGCGACAGCACGGCAATCTCGCGGACCTGGCTGTGCACGACGGGCAACGGCTCCGGATGCAGTTCGTGAATCCTGCCGACCTTGGCGGCCAGCCGCTCGAGCGGTGCGGAAATCGCGCCTGCCATGACATAGATGATGGCGAGCGCCAGCACCGTCGCCGCCAGGCCGAGCGCAAGCAGATACTGGTTGTTGCGGTCGAAGGTGCCGGTGAAGTCGGCGATCGGCGTGATGATGAAGAGCTGCCATTTCTTTCCGAAGTCGGGCGGCAGGGTGCTCAGGCTGGCGAGGTACTCGCGGCCACGATAGTGGAAAGCGTAGAAGGTATCGCCGCTGTTGCGCGGGTGGGCGCCATAGGCGATCGCCGGCAGCTCGTTGTCGAGCTGGCTGATGTGGCGCAGATCGACCCGCCCCTTGTCGCTGGTATAGGTCTTCGACAGGTCCGACGCGGAGAGCACGCGGCCCTGGCGGTCGAGCACATAGCTCAGCGCGTTGGGGCTGATCTTGTGCTCGGAGATGTATTCCGACAGGCCCTCGAGCGTGATGTCGGCCGCGATCACCCCCTGGACCTCGCCCTCCTTCGAGAAGGGCTGGGCGACGGTGAAGCCGATCAGCCCCAAGGTCGCGAAGACATCGGGATCGGTGATGAACAGGCCGCCGGACTGGACCGTGTCGCGGTACCACATGCGGTTGCGCGGATCATAGGCCGTCACCTTGGAGGAGACGCCGAGCCCCTGGCCGTTGGCGTCGAGGAACAGGTAGCGGTCGACGAGGCCCTCGCCGGCCTTGCGCTCGATCCAGCGATAGGCGAATTCCGTCCCGGGCGGCGGCAGCGCGTCGTTGATCGGCACGTTCGGGTCGATACGGCGGGCCTGGCGGAAGGAGCCGTCGGTCAGTCCGGCATAGACACTGACGATCTTCGGGCTGTGCTGCAGGATCGCGTAGAAATACTTGATCGAGCGATTGTCGCCGTAGAAGTCCGGCTGCTCGTCGCCGACAACGGCAGCCGCACGGATCAGAGTCTTGATCGGATCGAATATCGCGCGGATGCTGTTGATCGCATCGCCGCGGAAGCGCTCCACCAGCTCCTGGCCCTTGGCGCGCGCGATGCGGTCGTTCGAGACGTAGTTCAGCGCGATGATCGCGGCAAGCACCGGAACCGTCAGCAGCACGAACAGCATCAGGATGCTGGGCTTCAGTCTCAGGCTTGGCCTGAAAGGTCTGGTCATTGCCGCGTGTCACCCCCCAAAGGAGGTATGTCACCCCTCCCCAAAGGAGGATGGTACCGTATCGGTGAATCAAGCGTCCAGTGGCGGGCGCTCGAAGTGCCAGCCGGTTGCCTGCTGATAGACGTGGCCGGCGGCCAGGATGCCGGCCTCGTCGAAAGCGCGCGATACGATCTGGAAGCCGACCGGCATGCCATCGCGCGTCATGCCGCCGGGCAGCGTGAGCGTCGGGTGGCCGCTCATGTCGAACGGCGCGGTATAGCGCAGGCGCATCCCCACCGTTCCCGGATCCCGTCCGGCAGCGGCCAGCGCCTCGAGCGACCAGACCGCGCGCGGCATCACCGGCATCAACAGCAGGTCGATCGAGGAGAGCAGCCGGTTCAGCGCGCCGGTGAGCGCCGCACGGCGCAGCTGCAGACGGGCGAGCTCGGTGCCGGACAAGCGCCGGCCGACGTCGATCAGGCCCGCAAGCACGCCGCCATACTCGCCGGCCCGCGCCGGGTAGGTCGCCTCGTGCGCGATGGCGCATTCGACCGCGCACAGCGCCACCCAATCGAGCGCGGCCTGCTCGAACCCCGCCGGCAGCGCGACATCCAGGATCGTCGCGCCCGCCTTGCCGAATACGTCGATCGCGCCGTCGAGCGCACGCCGCCCGTCGTCGTCGAGGCCGGCGAGATCGACCGGCCGTCCGATGCGCTTGCCCTTCACGCCCTCGCCGACGGCCGCGACATAGTCCGGCACCGGCATGGGGACCGCGGTCGGGTCGCGTTCGTCGGCGCCGGCGATGACGCCGAGCACGATCGCGCAATCGAGGGCGCTGCGTGTCATCGGACCGATGTGGTCGAGCGATTCGGCGAGCGGAAAGATGCCGGCGCGACTCACCCGGCCCCAGGTCGGCTTCAGGCCGGTGAGCCCGTTCATGGTGCTGGGAAAACGGATCGAGCCGCCGGTGTCGGAGCCGAGCGAGGCGAAGCACAGGCCGGCCGCCGTCGCGGCGCCGGAGCCCGAGGAGGACGAGCCGGTCCAGTACGCCGCATTCCAGGGGTTGAGCGGCGCCGGAATGCTGGGATGGTGCGCGCCGAACGCGCCCTCCGTCATCTGCAGCTTGCCCAGGATCACCGCGCCGCTGGCCTTCAGCCGCGCCACGACGGTGGCGTCTTCGGTCGGCACGTTTGTGCGATGAATCGCCATGCCCGCGGCCGTCGGCACGCCTGCCGTGTTGCACAGGTCCTTCACCGCGATCGGCACGCCATGCAGTGCGCCGCGCGAACGGCCCGCCGCCGTCTCGGCATCGCGCGCGGCCGCATCCGCGAGCGCACGTTCGGGAGTCAGGGTCGCGTAGCTCTTCAGCTTTGGATCCACCCGATCGATACGGTCGAGAATCGCCGTGGTGGCATCCACCGACGTGAGGGTACGCGCCTTCAGACGCCGCGCAACTTCATCGAGCGACAGATAGTGAAAATCGGCCAACGCACCCTCTCCCTCGAGCAAACCCGCCCCACGGTCATGTTCGCCGCGATGGGTGCGCCGCTCAAGGTGGCGCGAGCACAAAAAAGAGCGGCGGTGTGGAGGCCACACCGCCGTCCTTCAGGAACTCATGGAAGCTCTAGTCGCCTGCCTTGAGATTCACGGCTGCAGACCGGCCGCGCTCGGTTGCGATCTCGTAGCTGATCTTCTGCCCTTCGTTGAGGCCATTCAGGCCGGAGCGCTCCACGGCGCTGATATGAACGAACACGTCCTTGCCGCCCTCCTGCGGCTGGATGAACCCGAAGCCCTTGGTTGCATTGAACCACTTCACGGTACCGGTCGGCATCTCTTCCTCTCCTCAGCCTAGTACTTACGAGCACTCAAAACGCGCAGCCGCTGCGCTCGCTGCATCGACCGCGACAACTCGAAGAATTTGGAAAATAGCGCGTTGGGAGAGTCCGCTGCCGCAAAGGGCTGGGTCGCCAAAGCCAAGGCCAAGTTCGTGAAGTCGTAGGGCCGCATATGAGAAACGAACGCTTTCAAGTCAAGTTGGTTGCATGCAATCGGCGCTCACATCGTCGCTCCGATCTTCCACGGCTCGAACTCGTCGTCGCCGATGCCCAAAGCCTCGGATTTCGTCTTCTGACCGGACGCTGTTTTCACGATGAGGTCAAAAATCTTCCTTCCGCTTTCCTGAATCGTTTCCTCGCCGTCGACGATCGAACCGCAGTTGATATCCATGTCGTCGGTCATGCGCCGATAGAGCGCGCTGTTCGTTGCAAGCTTGAGGGAAGGTGTCGGCTTGCAGCCGAACACCGAGCCGCGGCCGGTAGTGAAGCACAGGACATTGGCACCGCCCGCGACCTGGCCCGTCGCAGATACCGGGTCATAGCCCGGCGAATCCATGTAGACGAAGCCCTTGGCGGTCATGGGCTGTGCGTACTCGTACACATCGACCAGGTTGGTGGTGCCGCCCTTGGCGACGGCGCCCAGGGATTTCTCGAGAATCGTGGTGAGGCCGCCCGCCTTGTTGCCTGGTGACGGATTGTTGTTCATCTCGCCGCCCGTGCGGGCACAGTGTTCCTCCCACCACTTGATGCGTTTCACGATCTTCTCGCCGACCTCGCGGCTCACCGCGCGGCGCGTCAGAAGATGCTCGGCACCGTAGATCTCGGGCGTCTCCGAGAGCACCGCCGAGCCGCCGTGCCGAACCAGCAGGTCGACGGCCGCTCCGAGTGCAGGATTGGCGGAGATGCCCGAATAGCCATCCGATCCGCCGCACTGTAGCGCCAGGATCAAGTCGCTCACCGGCAGCGGCACGCGCGTCACGTTGTTGGCCTCGGGCAGCAGTTCCTTCAGGAATCCGACGGCGTGCATCACGGTCCTGGAGACGCCGCCCTCGTCCTGGATCGCCATCGGAATGAGCCTGGAACCTTCCTGCAGGCCTTCGGCATCCATCAGGCCGGAGATCTGGTTCGTCTCGCAGCCCAGCCCGAGCACGACGACGGCCGCCATGTTGGGATGGCGGATGTAGCCCGCGAGCGTGCGGCGCAGCACGTCCATTTCGAGACCCGACGCCGCCATGCCGCAGCCGCCGCCATGGGTCAACGGCACCACGCCGTCGATATTGGGATACTGCGCCAGCAGCGGCTCGATCCTCGCGGCGATCATGCGGCTGGTCGCGGCCGAGCAGTTCACCGTGGTGACGATGCCGAGGTAGTTGCGCGTGGCGCTGCGGCCGTCGGCGCGACGATAGCCCATGAAGGTCGCCGCTGGCGTGATGTAATCGGTGGGATGGGCGTCGGCGCAGAAGGCGTAATCGCGCTCGAAATCACCCATCACGCAATTGTGCGTGTGGATGTGCGTGCCGGCAGCGAGATCGTCGGTCGCGAAGCCGATGATCTGGTTGTACTTCCGCAACGGCTCGCCCTGCTTCACCGGGCGGGTCAGGATCTTGTGCCCCGGTGGTACCCGGGTCAGCGCCGCGACGTCGCCTTCGACCTTGGTGTTGGGCAGGATATCCATGCGCGCCACCACGACGTTGTCGTTGGGATGCAGGCGGATGGCGATCGGTGCGGGCATGGCGGTCCTCCTCGTGCAAGTCTGCCTGCTCTCCCGGAGCGCGAGCTGGAAGCTCGCGCTCCGGGAGAGCATGAATGGAAGTCTCTAGGCGGCGCGCTTCGCGCGAATGCCGTCGATGGCGGCGAAGAGCTTGCGGCACTCGGCCTCGCCGAGAGACCGGAGCGGCGCGCGCATCCGGCTCCAGGCCACCGGCTCGTTGCGGCGATGGCCGACCAGCGCCTTCACCGCGGCAGTCACCGCGAAGGGCAGCACGAGTTCGACCATGGCGGCGACCCGCGGCTCCTCGATGCCGTTCACCGGCCGCTGCATCAGGTCGGGCGCGATGTTGGCAAGGCCGCAGATCGTCCCCGAGGCGCCGAGGTTCATGCCCTGGGCGAGCAGGCGTTCGTCGCCGATCAGGATGTGAAGGTCGCGGTGGTGCTCGAGCAGCCCCCTGGTGCTCTCCCAATTGCCCGAGGAGTCCTTCACGCCCTTCACCTGATGCGGGAACGCCTTCTTCAGCCGCTCGATCAGGGCAACCGAGAGGCCGACCGAAGTGACCTGGGGGATATGGTAGAGGATGACGTTGCTCGCCTTCGGCCCGAGCCCCGTCAGCACCGCGGCCAGCCAGTCGAACAGGCCCTCGTCGCCCGGGTCCTTGAAGTAGAACGGCGGCGCCAGCAGGAAGCTCGGACAGCCCAGCATCAACCCCGCGCGGCCTTGTGCGATCGCGTCTTCGACAGAGGAGGCGGCAATGCCGGTCACGAGCTGCGTGGCGGGGTCCACTCCGGCGCCGACCATCGCGCCCAGCGCCCGCTGACGCTCGGTCAGGCCCAGAGAAGCTCCCTCGCCCGTGGTGCCGAAGACCGTGAGGCTGGCGCAGCCGTCGGCCAGCGACTGCAGGCCGTGGGCCACGAAGCGCGGCAGATCGACCGACCTGTCTTCCGCAAAAGGCGTGGCAAGGGCGACGGAAAGGCCGAAACGGTCTGCTCTGAGCGGCACTCAGTCCTCCGGTATTTCGGGCAGGATAGCAAAAAGAAGGCAGGGCGCCCACGGCGCCCCGCATCCCATTCCTGCGGCCACCCGACCTAGCGAGGCTACGCCTCGGACCGACGAGAGCGTGCGCCGGGTCATCCTCATTGGACCGCGCGCGTCCTGCGCGCTCATCCGCGCCCATGAAGGCGCTCGATCATGGGCGCGCGGTCCAATTGATCATGATCCGGCAAGCCTACGCCTCGGTCCAACCGGGCTCAACGATTCAAGCGGGGCTAACGGCGATAGGGGTTGCCCGGATGGCTGTCGTAGGCATTGGGAATGCCGTCGTGATCGCGGTCACCCATCGCGCGGCTGTCGGCGCGACGCTCGTAGCGATCGGGGACGCCGTTGCGGTTGCGGTCCCATCGGCCGGCAACGTGATACCAGCCCTTCGGACCGTGATCCCAGCGGTCGGGAACCCAGCGGTAGCCGGCGCGCTCGGGCATCCAGTGGCCGGCCGTCCAGACATGGTGGCCACGTTCCCAGCGGTAGTAGCCGGGCGCCCAGACATAGCCGGCGCGGGGCGCGGGAACCATCTCGTAGACCGGCGCCGGGGGTGGCGTGCCGATGAAGACATTCAGACTGGCCTGCGCGGCCGCCGGCGTCAGCATCGCCGGAACGACCAGCACCGACGTGGAAACTGCGGCGGCGGCAAGAGCGGTGAAAATGGCGCGGCTCAACATGGCTTGCCTCCTGTGCGGACGGGCTCCTGGTGCCCCGTGTCCCTATGCAGAAAAGTACGTTCGGGCGACCGTTTCCGTGCCCCGCCGAATATGGAATTCGCGCCCGTTATGCGCCCAGGTTCTGCCATGTCAGCGGGCGAGCAGCAGAACGACGACTCCGGCCGCGCAGGTCACGACGCCGAGCAGGCCCACGATCGGGAGCCGCTCGCCATGCAGGAAGACCAGGCTCAGCCCGACTGCGATCAGCGGGAACAGCGCCACCAGGGGCGCGACGAGGGTGATCGAGCCGAGGCCGAGCGCCGCATAGAGCAGGAAAGTCGCCGTGCCGTTGAACACCCCAACCAGCGTGAACCACATCACGCCTCTTCGGTTCGCCGGGCCGGTTCGCCAGGCCCGGCCCCCGACCAGCAGCAGGATCACCGCCGTCGACAGGGTGTAGCCGATCGCGGCCGCCGCCATCGGCTCGTGCCACAGAGCAAGCGCCGTCTTGATCGCCGGCTGAACGGCACCGCGCACCAGGGCGGCCGCGAGCGGCAGGGAAAGCACCCAGACGGACCATTGCCGACCGCCGGTGCCGCCGCGCAGCGCGAGCATCGCCACGCCTGCGACCACCATGGCCAGCCCGGCGAACTGGCCTGCCGCGGGCCGCTCGCCCAGGAAGATCACGGCGCCCAGCACGGCGAACAGCGGCGAGACATTCCCGACCGCTGCCGCGACCGCGGGCCCGAGCTTCTCGTTCGAGCGCACCGACAGGATCGATACCAGGACAGGGAAGATCAGCCCGACGCCGGCAAAGATCGCCGCCGCCTTGAGGTGGAACTGGCTGAAATCGACGAAGATCAGCGCAAACAGCCAGGCCAGGATCGCCGAACCGCCGATGCTGTAGAGCGGCGAGCGCCAGGACGGCACGGTGCGCAATCCATACTGCATGAGAATTTGCGCTATCGCGAAACATAGTGCGGCGGCCAGCGCCAAAAGGGCTGCCGCGCTCATGGGAATCTGCTATTCCCGCCCGCTTCCGCAACCGAGGATATGATGGACACGCTCACCTACTGGAACGGCACGTGGCACGAGGGCAACCCCGCGATCCTGGGCCCGCGCGATCACGCCTTCTGGCTGGGCTCCATGGTATTCGACGGCGGCCGCGCCTTCGAGGGCTGCGGGCCGGACCTCGATCTCCATGCAGAACGGGTGGTGCGCTCGGCGAAGGCGCTCGGCCTCGAGCCGACCAGGACTGCCGGGGAGATCCTCGCGCTGATGCATGAAGGTGTGCGCCGCTTCGGACCCAAGGCCGAGCTTTACGTGCGCCCGATGTTCTGGGCGACCAAGGGAGGCCCTGGCCCGATCTCGGTGGACCCGCAGTCCACCCAGTTCCTGCTTTGTATCTACCACTCGCCGATGCGTGCCGGCACGCCGCTGACCTTGGGCCTCTGTCGTACCATCCGGCGGCCGACGCCGGAGAGCGCGCCGACAATGGCCAAGGCGTCATGCCTCTACCCCAACTCCTCGCGTGGCGTCGCGGAGATCCTGGAACGCGGCTTCAACAACGGCGTCGTGCTCGACTCGGCGGGCAACGTGGCCGAGACCTGCAGCTCCAACATATTCCTCGCCAAGGACGGCGTCGTGGCGACGCCGGTGCCGAACGGCAGCTTCCTCGCCGGCATCACGCGCAACCGCACCGTCACCCTGCTGCGCAATGCCGGCGTGCGGGTCGACGAGCGCACCGTGACCCTTGCCGACCTCGACCATGCCGACGAGATCTTCACCACCGGCAACGCCGGCAAGGTGCAGCCGGTCAGCCGCTATGAAAGCCGCGACCTCCAGCCCGGCCCGATCGCCCGCCAGGCGCACGAGCTCTACATGACCTGGTCGCGGACGCAGCGGGTGGTCTGACCCATTGTTCCCGGGACCGCTCGCATCCTGCGCGCTTTAGGCAATGAGCGCGCAGGATGCCCGCGGTCCGGAAGCGGGAACTCCCTGCAAAGGGAGGCGTTTGCCGAACCATGCGCATCCAGGTCGTCCACTGCCATCCGCTCGTCACGGGCTACAATCACGCCCTCTATGAGGTGATCGTCGAGACGTTGCGGCGCAACGGGCATGAGGTCGTCGCCACCGACCTCTATCGCGAGGGCTTCCAGCCGGCGATGACGGAGCGTGAACGGCAGACCTACATGCAGGAGAGCTACGACTACAGCGCGGTGGCGGGCCATGCCGAAACGCTGAAGTCGATCGACGGCATCATCCTGTGCTTCCCCCACTGGTGGTTCTCGATGCCGGCCATGCTCAAGGGGTGGGTCGATCGCGTGTGGGGTCCGAGCATCGCGTTCGACTACGATCCCAAGGACAAGCATCTCGAACCGGCGCTGCGCAACATAAAGCTGTTCGGCGTGGTGACCAGCTACGGCTCGCCGTGGTGGATCGTCACCCTGTTTGCCGGCAATGCCGGCAAGAAGGTGCTGATGCGCGGGATGAAGCCACTCTGCGCCAAGGGCGCGCGCTCCTTCTACATGGCCCACTACGACATGGATCATTCGACGCCCCAGTCGCGCAACGCCTTCCTGGAGAAGGTGCGCACGCGAGTGGCGCGCCTCTGACGGCTGCCGCGCGGCGGATCACAGCTTCACCACACCTCTCGCCGAGCTTTTGCCCCAATCTGGCTCGTACAGGTGATCGAGGGCCCACACTTCGCCCTCGTTCAGCCATGGGGAGTCATCCGTATGCGTATCGTCATCGTTCTCGCCGCCATCCTGCTTACCGCGACCGGCTGCGGCGACACGTGGGGGCAGCGCGCCGTGACCGGGGGCGGCATCGGCGCGGGGTCCGGCGCCGTGATCGGCGCCGTGACCGGCATGGGACCGCTCACCGGCGCCCTGATCGGCGGCGCGGTGGGCGCCGGTGCTGGCGCCGCCACGACGCCGCGCCGCTATTAGTCCGGACGCGGCGAGCGCCGCGGACGGCCCGCCGCGACGGCCGCGCTAGCGCGAGTGCAGCTCGCGATGCTCACCCATCTTCGGCGGCACGCCGGTGGCTGCCGCCCTTCCGATCTTGAACAGCTGGATCATCTTGTTGGTGTCGACGTCCCAATACTCGACATGCTCGATGGTGACGGCGATCAGCGCCACGTCGGAATCGGTGGGACCGCCCGGAAACCAGGCCTGGACCCCGGTGTTCCACAGCGCTTTCTTCCGGGCGATGTCATCGACGAGGCGCGCGCGGCCGGCGACGGAGACATAGGCGTCGCTGCCCGGGTCGGCATAGGCCACGTTGACGCTGGCGTCGCGCGCGATGTCGAGCACCGGCTCGCTGCTCTGCGACATGAAGAACCACAGGACATCGGCGCGATCGTCGCTCCTGTTCTGGGTCGTCATCGGGCGGGAGTGCATGTGACCGTCGCTCGCGTGCGCGGTGAACATCGCGAACTTGATGTCCTTGATCAGTTCCCAGAATTTCGTCCAGTCGGCGGCGGTATCTGCGGCCATGGCTTCGCTCCTCCTTCGGGTTCAGAGGACGGAACGGCCCGGCCGACTGGCTTGTTCCCGCACAACATGCTTCGGCACCGGGGCCGGTCACGAACACCGGCGCCGACCTACCAGCTTTCCTTCCACGGTCTGAGGTCCATTTCGAAAGTCCAGGCGCTCCGCGGCTGACGGTGGAGCTGCCAGTAGGTTTCGGCGATATGGTCGGGATTGAGGATGGCGTCCGGGCCGGCGTTGTAGCGATCCGGAAAATTCGCCTTGATCCATTCGGTGTCGATCGCTCCGTCGACGACGACGTGGGCGACATGGATGTTCTGCGGCCCGAGCTCTCGCGCCATCGATTGGGCGAGCGCGCGCACCGCATGCTTGCCGCCGGCAAAGGCCGAGAAGCCGCGCCCGCCCCGGATGGATGCGGTCGCCCCGGTGAACAGCATCGTGCCCCTGCCGCGGGGCACCATGACCTTCGCCGCTTCGCGCGCCGTGAGGAAGCCGGCGAAGGCGGTCATCTCCCATACCTTGCGATACACGCGGCTGGTGGTGTCCCGGATGTCGAAGCGGACATTGCCGCCGATATTGAAGACGAAGACCTCGATCTCGCCGATTTCGGTCTCGATCCGGTCGAACAGCTTCACGACCTGCTCTTCATCGCGTGCGTCGGAGCCGAAGGGATGGACCTTGCCGCCTTCGCTCACGACCTGTGCCACGAGATGCTGCAGCTTGTCGGCATGCCGGCGCGTCACAACCGCGGTGTAGCCCTCACGCGCGAAGCGACGGGCGATGGCACCGCCCGTCGCGTCTCCTGCGCCGATCACGACGCAGACCTTGTCCCTGGCCATGGCCTTCTCCTTCGTGCGCACTGTGGGGGTATGAAGGAGACCCCTCAAAGGAGATTAAGTCATGGCTGCCCGAGCACGCAGCTCCCGGGTGGTCGGGCCCTTGCCGCCGGCTGCCAGCGCGGCGAGGAGCATGAGCGAGGCGAGCGATCAGACGATCTTCCACTGCACCAGCGTGAACGGTGGCCTGGCATCGTCGTGCGGCTCGAACACGGCCTGCACCTCGGCGCCGATCTTCACCTCCTGATGGGGGTCGCCCAGGAGGTTGCCGAGCATGCGGACATTGCCGGCGTCCGGCAGCTCCACGAGCACGACGACATAAGGCCCGTGACCCTTCAGCGCCGGATGCACCGGATGCCACGGCCGCTCCCAACTATAGATGCGGCCCTTGCCCGACACCTTGTGCCAGTCCATGTCGAAGCTCAGGCACTCGTGGCAGATCCATTCCGGTCCCCACTGGAACGTGCTGCATTTCCGGCAGCGCTGGACCATCAGCTCGCCGCGGCGCGTCGCCTCCCAGTAAGGCTTGTCGAGCCCGTCGTTCTCCGGTACCGGCGCCGGCAGGCCGTTCGGCAGGTAGCTCATAGCGTCGCCTCCGAGCCCAGGATCATGCTCGACACCGGCGTCACCATCGGGCCGGAGATCACCATCGACACGTTCGCGTCCTTCACCTGCGAAGTCGACTGCCCGCGCAGCTGCCGTACCGCCTCGACCTGCAGCTCGAGCCCGTGCATGTAGCATTCGGCCAGGTTGCCGCCCGACGTGTTGAGCGGCAGCTTGCCGGACGGCGCCATCAGGTTCTCCGGCGTGAGGAAGTCGTTCGCCTGCTCGGCCGTGAAGAAGCCATGCTCGACCAGGCTCATCAGCACGCCGCCGGTGAAGTTCTCGTAGCTCTGCACGACATCGACATCGGACGGCTTCACACCCGCCATGTCGTAGAGCTGTGGCGCCACCGTCGTGAAGCTCGACGTGCCGTAAAGCGGCGCATTGTGCACGCGTGCACCGTTGCGGTGCTCGGAGCCCTGCGCCGAGCCCAGCAGATAGGCCGGCTTGTGCCTGAAGTCCCTGGCTTCCTCGGCCGGCACGACGATCAGCGCGGCCGCACCGTCGTTCTCCTGGCAGCAGTCGAACAGCCGCCACGGCTCGACGATCCAGCGCGAATTGTCGTAGGCCTCCGCCGTCAGCGGCCGGCCATGCATCACCGCGCGCGGATTGGTCTGCGCGTGATGGTACGACGCAAGCGCGATGGCTCGCTGCGCGGACGGCGCGATCCCGTTGTCGTGCAGGAAGCGCATCGCGCGCATGGCGTAGCGCTGCGCCGGCGACATCACGCCGTACGGGGCGTTGAACGCTGGCTCACCCGAAGCCGTGCCGCCCGGCGGCGCCGCGCCGAAACGCTGGAACTGGCCCTGCGCCAGGGCGCGGAACACCACGACGCAGTTGGCCATGCCGCAGGCCACCGCCGCGGCGGCATTGCCGACGGCGGCCGAACCGCCGCCACCGCCGCCGCCCCAGTTCATGTTGGAGAAGCGCAGCGCCGGCAGGCCGAGCGCCGCCGCGAGCCGCGACGGATCGTTGCGATCGTTGGAGTACGAGGCGAAGCCGTCGATCCTGCGCGGATCGATGCCGGCATCCTCGCAGGCGGCAAGGATCGCCTGCAGCGCCAGCTTGAACTCCGACACCGGCGCCTTGCCGTGCTTGTAGTAGGTCGTCTCGCCGACACCGGCGACCGCGACCTTGCCGCGAAGGGTACGCTTGCTCATTGGCGGTATTTCGCCGGCACGTCGATGCCGAGGAACCTGGCACAGTTCAGGCCCAGCACCTTGGCGCGCGCGCCATCGGAGAGCTGGCCCATCGTGCGCTCGATCGCCTCCGCGGAATGCGGCCAGGTCCCTTCATGGTGCGGATAGTCGTTCGCCCACATGAAATTGCCGGCGAGGTCGTGGCTTTCGGCGAGATCGAGCCCGGCCTTGTCCTCCTGGAAGGACGAGAAGCCGTGCATGCGATAATACTCGCTGGGCAGATGCTTGAGCTTGGGCCGTACCCAGAAGTGATGCTTCCGGTAGGCTTCGTCCATCGCCTCCAGCAGCCACGGCACCCAGCCGATGCCGGCCTCGATGGTGGCGAAGCGCAGGGTCGGGAAGCGCTCGAGCACCCCGGAGGCGCAGAGGTTCGCCACCGGCTCGATGGTCGGCGACAGCGAATGCGAGACGTAGTTCACGACCGCGCCGCCATTGCCCCGCGCGGCGCGCGGGTCGCGGCCGGTCGAGACGTGGAAGGTGATCGGCAGGCCGGCGTCGGTGACCGCCGCCCACAGCGGATCGAAGTGCGGCAGGTTGTAGTTCACGTGGCCGCTGTCATGCGCACCCCACACCGGCTTGCACGGCAGGGTCAGGCACTTGAAGCCGAGCTTGGCCAGCCGCTGCACCTCGGCGATCGAGCCTTCGAGGTCGGCGGTCGCCAGCGCTCCGGCCGGGACCATGCGGTCCTGGTGCGCGCCGAACTGTTCCCACGCCCAGTCGTTCCAGACGCGGCACTGCGCCATCGCGAACTGCGGGTCGGGCGTCGCCCACATGGCAAGGCCCTTGTTGGGAAAGATCAGCTCGACGTCGATGCCGTCGAGATCGTGGTCGGCCAGCCGGCCGAGCGGATCGGCGCCCGCCTTGTTGCGCGCCTGGTCCTCGCCTTCGAGCGTCGACAGCCGCAGCCGGTCGGGGCGATGGCCTTCGCTCACCCGCCACTGCACGCCGTCCTTGTCGGTGATCACCCGCGGCAGGCGCTCCCTGTATCTGGCCTCGATGCGCTCGACCCAGAGATTGGCCGGCTCGTTGGCATGGCCGTCGGCGGAAACCATGAAGTATTTCTTCGCAGCATCGGGCCGTGCGCTGCGCGCCCAGCCGATGGCGCCGGGAGATTCGAGACGCCAGCGGTTCGGCTCGTTGACGACGATCTGGTTCATCGCTTCCTCCTCTTCGTTGGTTGCTCGGCCGCTTGCGACGGCTCTTCCATTTCCCGTTCGAGGGTTTGCAGCACGCGCTCGCAGGTCTCGAGGTCCGCCAGCGGCACGCCCGCCAGCAGGCGGGACTGGAAGCCATTGCCGATCCGGGCCGCGCGCACGGCCAGGTCCCGGCCGGACCGGGTGAGATGGATGCCGCGCGCGCGCCGGTCGGTCTCGTCCTCGCGCCGTTCGATGAAGCCGCGGCGTTCGAGACTGTCGAGAAGACGCACCAGCGACGGGCCCTCGATCGACATCGCGGTCGCCAGCTCCTTCTGGCGAACGCCGTCGCCCAGCGAGCGGACATACATCAGCGGCCGCCAGGTCGCCTCGGTCAGGCCGATCAGGCGCATCTCGGCATCGACCGCCTGGCGCATGCGCCGCGCGATGCGGGCGACGAGAAAGCCGAATTCGGTGTGCCGTTCGGTCGTCATCCGGAAAAGATAGGACGCTACTTATCTATTCGGCAAGCCCCGGATGGTGCGCCATACCCGCTCGGGCGAGCAGGGCATGTCGATATGGGCGACGCCGAATTCGGCCAGCGCATCGACCACGGCATTCACGATCACCCCCAGCGCCGGCGTGATGCCGCCTTCGCCGCCGCCGCGCAGGCCGAGCGGATGCGTCGTCGACGGGACCTCGGAGAGCGCGGTGACGAAGCGCGGGAAATCGTCGGCACGCGGCATGGCGTAGTCCATGAACGAGCCGGACAGAAGCTGGCCGTTGCCGTCGTAGACCATGCGCTCCATCAATGCCTGGCCCGCCCCCTGGGCGATGCCGCCATGGGTCTGCCCGTGCAGGATCAGCGGGTTCACCGCGCAGCCGACATCGTCGATCGTGGTGTAGCGGTCGATCCGCACCACGCCCGTCTCGATATCGATCTCGACCTCGCAGACGTGCCAGCCATAGGGATAGGATCCGACCCGGCTATTGACCTCCCCGGCATCGGCGATCGGGCCGTGCATGGCGGCGAGCTCCACGAGGGCGACGCTGCGGTCCGTGCCCGTCACCGTGAAGCGGCCGTTGGCGAAGACGATATCGGCCTCGCTCGCCTCGAGCTGCTCGGCGGCGAGCTTCGTGCCCTTGGCGACGATGCCTTGCGACGCCTTGTGGATCGTCGTGCCGGCCTGGCGCATCGAGCGGCCGGAATGCGAACCGCCGCCGACAGCGAGGCGATCGCTGTCGCTGCTCTCGACCACGACCTCGTGTGCCGGAATGCCGAGCCATTCCTCGATCAATTGGGCGAAGCTGGTGGCATGGCCCTGGCCGGCCGACAGCGTGCCGATCAGCACCTCCACCGTGCCGTCGGTGCGCACCGTCACCTCGGCGCGCTCCTGCGGCGCGCCGCTCTGCGATTCGATGTAGCCGCCGAGGCCGAGGCCGCGCTTCAGGCCGCGCGCCGCGGACTCCTTCTGCCGTGCGCCATAGCCGCCCCAGTCGGCGAGCTTCAGCACGACGTCGAAGGTGCCGGCATAGTCGCCGCTGTCATAGGTGACGCCAAAGGCATTGCGATAGGGAGTCGACCTGATCAGGTTGCGGCGGCGCAGCTCGACCCGGTCGAAGCCGTATTCGCGCGCGGCCATGTCGATCAGCCGCTCGATCACGAACATCGTCTCCGGCCGCCCGGCGCTACGATAGGGCGCCGTCGACTGCGTGTTGCTGAGCACCGCGCGCGCCCGCGCCGTCGCCGGCATGTCGTAGACGCTGGTCATGAGCTGCGTGCCCTTGGTCAGCGGGATGTAGGAAGCCGTGTAGGCGCCGACATTGCTGGTCGCCGTCGCGTGCAGGCCAAGGAACCTGCCGTCGGCCGATATCGCCAGCTCCGATTCGACCCGCAGGTCGCGGCCGGCATAGTCGCTGGCGAAGGCCTCGTTCCGCTCGCAGGTCCATTTCACGGGGCGGCCGACCTTCTTCGCCGCCCAGACGACCAGCACGAACTCGGGATAGAGAAAGTTGCGGGTGCCGAAGTTGCCGCCGGTTTCCCGGGCGACGACGCGGACCTGCTCCGGCTCCAGGCCGAGGATGATCGCCAGCTCCTTCTTCGGCCGTACCACCGCGCCACCCCCGGCATGGAGCGTGTAGCGGCCGGTCGCCGGATCGTAGACGCCCAGCGCGGCGCGCGGTTCCATCGGCACGCCGGCGATCCGCTGGATGTCGGTCTCCAGACGGACGACACATTCGGCCTCGGCGAAGCCGGCGCGGGTCGCCTGCGGATTGCCGACCCGGGCATCGACGGCGATGTCGTCCATCGGCGGCAGGGGCTCGTAGACGACCTCGATGGCTTCGGCGGCATCCTTGGCCTGGGCGACGGTCTCGGCGACGACGAAGGCCACGCCCTCGCCGACGAAGCGTACGCTGTCCGTCGCCAGGATCATCGGCCGCTCGAGCAGGTGCGGCGAGCCATCGAGATTGTCCAGCCGGATGTCGGGCGGGCTCATCGCCTGGGGGATGTGCGGGATCGGCTTCAGCCCCTCGGCCAGCACGTCGGCACCGGTCAGGACCAGCAACACGCCGGGCATCTTCCGCGCCGCTTCGATCCCGACCGAGACGAGGCGTGCATGGGCATGCGTCGAGCGCAGCACGACGCCGCGCGCCTGGCCAGGCAGGACGAAATCGTCCGAGTAGCAGCCGCCGCCGGTCAGCAGCCGCGCATCTTCGAGCCGCGGCAGCGACGCGCCAATGCCGGGCACCGCTACAGCGCCGTCGGCAATGGAACGTTCAGCATCAGCCCAAGCTCCGCCCTGAGGTCGCAGCTTATGCGCCCGTGCACCTTGCCCTGCTTGTCGAAGTAGCGTCCGCTCGGCGCGGTCGGGAACGGGCCCTCGTGCCAGACGTCGGGATGGAGATAGATGCCGACGCTGCCGTCCGACCAGAAGGCGATGAACTTCTCCGGCGCGGGATCCTCACCCGGCGGACCGGCCGGCACGACGAACGGCTGGCCGTCGATCGGCCAGAAGAACTGCCCCCCGTCGGGATGGTAGTTGACGTGCCAGAGCTGGACATGGCCCGGCGCGGTGCGATAGCCCAGCACGTAGTCGCCGCCCACGGCCGCGTTGACGCCGCGCAGCTCGTTGCCCTGCCATTCGCAGGCGAAGATGCCTTCGGTCGTGCCGCCCTCGTCACCGGTACCGGGATCGAGCTTGCGATGGCCCTTCACCGGCCACGGCACGATCCGGACCTCGTGCGTCCCGGGATCGCGCACGATCTCGCCGAAGCCTTCCAGGCTCTCGGGCGTCGCGCGCACCAGCGGGACATCGATCAGGCGGGTCATCGCACCAAGGATATCGCCTCCTCGACGCCGCCGTCGAGGACGAGGTCGTCCCGCGCCGCGAGCAGTGCCAGCGTCTCGACCCGCCAGCGCCGGATCGGCCGATCCCACCAGCGCTCGATCAGAGCGGCGAGCGCGGCCGCCTCCTGCGCGTCGAGATCGTCGGTGAGATTGTGCAGGCCGACGAGATAGAGGCCGGTCTGGCGCTTTCCGAGGACGCGCTGGACACGGGCCAGCAGGTTCTCGCCATCGCGCTTCTCGGGATAGACGCGCAGATAGAGACGGCCGAGATTGATGTTGCCCGAGAACAGACCACGCAATTCCACGGCGATCGGACCGATGTCTTGCAACGCCTGCCGCTGTGCCTCGTCGAGCACGATCGGCGATCCGCAGAGCGTGGCATGCAGCTTGCCGCGCCGCCGCTCGGCAATGTCCCAGGCGATCTTCGCCGCGAACGGCGCGGCCTCGAGCTCGGCCTGGAATGGCAGATCGATGTCCGGCACGGGCAGGACAAGGGAAAAGGCCGTGGCATGGCGGCCCATGTCGTATGATGTGCCCGGCCGGGCGGCGATCACCTTCCGATGATGGGGCGCGACGAGCGGCAGATGGGCGAGCCGGTACGCCTCGTCGAGGGCGAGTCCTGCGCCCGGCGCGAAGCGCGTCCGGCTCGCCCGGTAGCCGAGGTCGTCATCGTCGCAGAGCAGGATGTCACCCGGCCAGGCGATAGCGCCAGATGCCCATCGGCGGGAAATTCCGCCATTCACGTCCGATGAATGTCGCCTCCAGTGCCGGCCTCGTCACTCCCGGATCGACCGGTGGCCGCATCCCGTAGGTGTACTGGATGATGGCGCCGCCGGACGGCATCGCACCGAACGCTGCCGCATAGCAGCGCCCCGCCGCGCCGGAGGGTACCGCGCGCATCGGCAGGCCGCTCACCACCGCGCAGACCGAGGAGAGGCCTGCTTTGTCCAGGACCGTGCCGACATTGAGTGCATCACCCTGGAGCACCTGCAGGCCCGGAAACCGCCGCTCGAGCGCGCGGCAAAGCTCGCCGTCGCGCTCGACCGCGACGATCCGGTCGGTGGCGCGGCAACATTCGATCAAGGCCTCCGTGACGGCGCCGGTACCGGCGCCCAGCTCGAGGACCGGGCCGGCATCCTGAATGGCAGCCCCGAAGGCAGCGCGCGCCAGCCTTCGGGCCGTCGCACCGCTACTCGGAAATGGCAGGCCAACGCCGACCGGGTCCCGCAGCCAGCCGCGGACGAACGGTAACGGCGTCGATGTCGGTCGCTGGTCGATGGATCGTTCGTTGATGCTCATATACCTGCCGGGCGCCGGTCCAAGCGCGGCCCACCGTCCTCTACGGCTCAGCACGCGGAGGGTTCCACCCGAAGGGGGCCAGGGCAGCATGCCTCAACGCGCGCGAGGACGTGCGGAGCACGACGGGCGGCCGATCAGGCGGCCTGGCCGAGGTCCTCGCCGGCCAGCGCCCGCTCGATCAGCCGCACGACATTGTCGCGCCCGTAGAGCTTGATGAAGGCGCCCATCCGCGGCCCCTGCGTGCTGCCCAGCAGCACCTCGTAGAGGGTCGAGAACCACTGCCGCAGCTCTTCCTTGGCGAAGTGCCGCTTGCCCGCCTCGTACACCTCGTTCTGTATGAATTCCGCACTCTCGTCCTCGGGAATCCGGCGCAAGGTGTCGGCGAGATCCTGCAGCGCCGCGCGCTCCTTGCCGACCGGCAGGCGGAACGTCTTCGTGCTCTTCACGAAATCCTGATAGTAGGCGACGGCGCCCTGCAGCAGCCGGTCGAGATAGGGGGCGCTCTGCGGCGTCGCGCCCGGCACGTAGCGCCGCAGGTATTGCCAGAGCACGTCCTTGTCGTCGGTGTGGGCCACGCTCGCGAGATTGAGCAGCATGCCGAAGCTGACGCCGCTGGCATGATGCCCGGCCGCCTCGCCGTTGTGGATGTGCCAGGCGGGATTTTCGAGCACCTTCGCCGGCGCCTCCGACGGCAGCCTCTCGACCGCCGCGAGGTAGTCGTCGACCGCGCGCGGGATCACGTCGAAATAGAGCCGCTTCGCGCGCCGGGGCTGCTGCTGCATGTAGAGCGCCAGCGATTCGGGTGGCGCGTAGCGCAGCCACTCCTCGACCGAGAGCCCGTTGCCCTTCGACTTGGAGATCTTCTTGCCCTCCTCGTCGAGGAACAGCTCGTAGTTGAAGCCCTCCGGCGGCCGGCCGCCCAGGATCCTCACGATCTTCGCCGACAGCTCCGCCGACGGGATCAGGTCCTTGCCGTACATCTCGTAATCAACGTCGAGCGCGAACCAGCGGCCGGCCCAGTCGGCCTTCCACTGCAGCTTGACGTTGCCGCCGGTCACCGGCGTCTCGACCATCGCGCCGTCCTCGTCGCGATAGACGATGGTGCCGGCGTCGACATTGGTCTGGATCACCGGCACCTGCAGAACGCGGCCGGTCTTGGGCGAGATCGGCAGGAAGATCGAGTAGCTGGCGCGGCGCTCCGGCCCGAGGGTCGGCAGCATCACCGCCTGCACCTCGTCGTAATGCTGCAGCATCGCCATCAGCATCCTGTCGAAGCGGCCCGACCTGTACCAGTCGGTCGCCGACTGGAACTCGTACTCGAAGCCGAAGGAATCGAGGAACGCCCGCAGCCGCGCATTGTTGGCCGCGCCAAACGAGGGATGCTCGTTGCCGAACGGGTCCGGCACCGCGGTCAGCGGCTTGCCGAGATGGGCCGCCAGCATCTCCTTGTTGGGCACGTTGTCGGGCACCTTGCGCAGCCCGTCCATGTCGTCGGAGAAGCAGAACAGCCGCGCCGGCACGTCGCTCAGGCGCTGGAAGGCGCGCCGCACCATGGTGGTGCGCACGACCTCGCCGAACGTTCCGATATGCGGCAGGCCCGACGGGCCGTAGCCGGTCTCAAGCAGCACATAGCCTTTCGCCGGCGCTTTGCCGCCAGTGCGGGCGACCAGCTTGCGGGCTTCTTCGAATGGCCACGCGCGCGCGGCCTCGGCGAGGGAACGATCGGTCTGGGACATGGAACGGGAGAAACTAAGTCATCCTCCCCTTCCCCGCTAGGGAAAGAGGGCAGGTGAGAGGGTGACGTGCACTGCGTGCAACCCCACCCGGCTCCCCCCGGGGTCATGTTCCTCCCTGCGCGGCGCACAGGGAGGTGGTGCGGCTCAAGCAGGCTGGCTGGCGGGGGAGAGGTACAAGGCGCAAAATCCTCTCACGCAAATGAACAAGACTCCCCTCTCGCTGGCGATCGGCGGAATGCTGGCGATGGCCGCCGGCCTCGGCGTCGGACGCTTCGTCTACACCCCGATCCTGCCGCCGATGGTCGAGGCGCTGGGCCTCAGCAACAGCCAGGCCGGGCTGATCGCCTCGGCCAACTTCGTCGGCTACTTCCTGGGCGCGCTGCTGGCGGCGACGCGGCTGCCCGGCTCGCGTCGGGCCTGGCTGATCGGCGCGCTGGCGGTGAATGCGGTGGGGCTCGCCGCGATGGCGCTGGCCAGTTCGCTCGCGGGATTCCTGCTGCTGCGGCTGATCGGCGGCATCGCCAGCGCCATCACCTTGATATTCGCCTCCGCGCTGGTGCTCGACCGCCTCGCCGCGGCCGGTCGCGGCGGCCTCGGGGCGGTGCATTTCGCCGGCGTCGGGGCCGGCATCGCGGTTTCGGCCGCCCTGGTCGCGATGCTGCCCGAGTGGCGCGCCATGTGGCTCGCCAGCGGCGCGCTGGCGCTCGCCGCCGGCCTTGGCGTACTGCTGCTGGTGCCGCCCGACCGGCCCGGCTCCCGGATCAAGGCGACCGGCCCACGTTCGCCTTTGCCTCGTGGCTTCCTCCCGCTCGCGCTGGCGTACGGCCTGTTCGGCTTCGGCTACATCATCACGGCCACCTTCATCGTCGCCATGGTGCGCGGCAGCCGCGAGATCGCCGGCCTCGAGACCCATATCTGGGTGCTGTTCGGCGTGAGCGCCGCGCCGTCGGTCGCGCTGTGGACCGGACTTGCCGTGCGCTGGGGCATCCGTCGCACCTTCGCCATCGTCGCCTTCATCGAGGCCCTCGGCGTGGCGGTGTCGGCGCTGTGGCTGACCTCGGCCAGCGTGATCGCGACGGCGGTGCTGGTCGGCGGCACGCTGATGGGACTGACCGCGCTGGGTGTGATGGGCGCGCGCGAGGGTGGCGGCGACCCGCGCGGCCGGATCGCTCTGATGACCGCGGCGTTCAGCGCCGGCCAGATCGTCGGCCCGAGCTTCGCCGGCTATTTCTACGACCTGACCGGCAGCCTCTCCGGGCCGTCATGGGCCGCCGCGGCTGCGCTGGTGGCGGCGGGGTTTCTTGCGCTGGCGGCGCGGCACTCCACCCTTCCGCCGCCGCGGACACCGACCTGAAGCGGACTTGTCCCGATTCCCGTCGATGCCGCACCAGGAGTCGCGAAGATGCGTGACTGCGGTGGCGTGCCCCCAGCTCACCCCCTCAGCACCGCCAGCGCCTCCTTCGCGGCGCGGAGGCCGGAGGCATTCGCCCCGGCGACACCGCCGGCCGGATCGGTCGCCTCGCCGGCGAACAGCACACGCTCGTGGTGCGGCCGGGCGAGCGCCTGCCGGGGCGGCAGCGGACCGTCGGCCCAGGCGCCGCGCGCAAAGGGATCCTGCCCCCACCGCGTCGAGGCGCCGCGCAGGAAGGCGGTCCGCACGTCCCTGCCGAACAGCTCGGCCAGCGCCGTTACCGCCCCGGCCGTCGCGGCCATGGGGCCGTTGGCCTCGAGCTGGCGCGCTTCCTCGTCGCGATAGAACAACATCGCCGCCTCCTGCCCGCGCGGCCGCAAGCGCGCCTCCAGCACCGTGCCGGTCCGCGCCCAGGCGATCAGCCGGGTATCGTCCGGTACGTGGAGCACCCGGCGCGAGAAAGTGAGGAAGGTCCGGGCGGCCTGGACCATCGGCAGCGAGTCGATCGCCGCCTGCCGCTCCAGGCGCAGCGGCGGCGTGAAGGCGAGCCCGCCCCCGCCCAGCACGCCGGTGGGCACCGTGACGATCACCGCTTTTGCGCTGAATTCGCCCCTCGCGGTCGTCAGCCGCACGAGCGCACCGGTCGAATCGATCTGCATCACGCGCGTGCCGCTTCGCACCGGCACCTTTGCCTCGGCCACCGGCAGCACGGCAAATGGGGCGAACGGCACGCGGCGGAACAGCTCGGCGATCGCCAGCTTTTCCACCGGATCGTTGCCCTGGACTGCCAGCCTCGGATCGAGCCCGGGAAGCAGCGTGCGCAATCTCTCGATCGTGTGCTCCAGCTCGGCGGAAACCTTGGCGTAGGCCGCATATTCCTCGCGCGAGAGCTCGCGGCCGTCGATCAGAAGCATCGCGGAGCCCGACTCCGGCCGCGTCGGCGCGCCCTCGTCGAACGGCAGGCCGATGCTGGTGTTGGTGAAGACGCGCCCCCCCGTGCGTTCGCGCGCCTCGAGCACGACGACGTTCTTGCGCGCGCCGATCAACGCATTGGCCGCCGCGAATCCCGCCACGCCGGCGCCAATGATGATGACATCGAGGCTGGCAGCGCGGGCGGGGTGGACGAAGCCGGCAGCCAGGGCGCCGGACAGGAGAGGACGTCGGGCGAGCCTCATTGTCGCGCGATTGTATGCTATCGGGCTGGGGTGCTCGACGATCTCGTGAGGCTCCCTCCCCTGGCCTCTCCCCCCGGCGGGGGCGAGGACCGTGAGGTCGTGCCGAGAGGCGGAGAGAGCGGGCGATGATGACTCCCTCCCTCCTCGCCACGGCGCGCGGGGCACTGTGGCTGAGCGCCGAGGGCGAGATCGAGCGCCTCGACGGCCCCGACGCCGGCCTGCGTGCGGCGGCGACGCTGCCGCTGGTCGTGCATGCACCGGCGACGGCAGCGCGGCTGGGCCTCGACTCGCTCGCCGCACGCGACCTGCTGGAGCTCTATGCTTTCGTCCGGCCGGGCAGCTTCTGCCTGCCGACGCCGCGCGGGCTGGCCGCCGCGCTCGATATCGCGGGCGACGACGAGCTGACCCTGCTGCCGCGCATCGGAGATGCGTTGATCGACGCCTTGGAAGACATGGCCGCCTTCGCCTCGCCCGAAATGAAGAGTACCGCGACCGCCATGGCGCGGGGCAACTGGGCATGGGGCAGCGAAGTGCTGGCGGCGCTCGGCCTCGACCAGGTCACGAATGCCCCACGCCCGAATTTCCGTCCTGGCGTCGGCCTCGACATATGGAAGAGCCTGCCGGCCTGGGAAGAGCTGCCGCCGTCCGCGCCACCCCGCAGCCGGCCGGTCGAGCCGCGGGAGGCGCGCCTGCGGCTCGCGCAGATGATCTCGGCCGGTCCCAATATCGCCGAGGCACGACCGACGCAGAGCGACTACGCCTCCGCCGCTGCGGAGGCCTTCGCGCCGCGCGAGGCGGAGGACAGGCCCAGGGTCGTGCTGGTCGAGGCCGGCACCGGCGTCGGCAAGACCCTGGGCTATGTCGCGCCGGCCAGCCTGTGGGCGGAGAAGAACGGTGCGCCGGTCTGGATCGCCACCTACACCCGCAACCTGCAGCGCCAGATCGACAACGAGCTCGACCGGCTGCACCGCGATTCGGCGGAGAAGCGGCGCAAGGTGGTGATCCGCAAGGGCCGCGAGAACTATCTCTGCCTGCTGAACTTCCAGGAGGCGGTGATGCGCACCGGCCTGGTGCCCGAGAACGCCGTCGGCCTCGGCCTGCTGGCGCGCTGGGCGCTGGCGAGCCGCGATGGGGACATGATCGGCGGCGACCTGCCCGCCTGGCTGCTCGACCTGCTGGGCCGCGGCCGCATCGCCCGCCTCGCCGACCGGCGCGGCGAATGCATCCATTCGGCGTGCGAGCACTACAGGAAGTGCTTCGTCGAGCGCACCATCCGCCGCGCCCGCCAGGCCGACATCGTGATCGCCAACCATGCGCTGGTGATGGTGCAGGCCGCGATGGGCGGGCTCGACGATGCGACGCGGCCGCTGCGCTACGTGTTCGACGAGGGCCATCACCTGTTCGACGCCGCCGACGGCGCGTTCGCCGCCCATCTCAGCGGCGTCGAGACGAGCGACCTGCGGCGCTGGATCCTGGGTTCCGAAGGCCGGCGCGGCAGCCGCGCGCGCGGGCTCGAACGCCGGATCACCGACCTGCTGGGCGAGGACGCCGAGGCGCAGAACGCGCTACGCCGCCTGCTCGAGCTCAGCCGCCGCCTGCCCTCGCCCAACTGGCAGACCAGGCTGGCCGACGGCACGGTGATGGGCCCGGCCGAGGAATTCCTCGCCCTGATCCGGCTCCAGGTACGCGCCCGCGCTGCCGGCGACGACCAGGGCTTCGGCATGGAATGCGACATCCGCCCGCTCAACCCGGGCGTGATCGAGGCAGCCGATGCGCTCGCCGCGCTGTTCGAGCAGATGCTGCTGCCGGTGCAGCGGCTCAGGCAGGCGATGAAGGCCAAGCTGGAGGGCGAGGCCGACAAGCTCGACGCGGGACAGCGCGGCCGTATCGAGGGGGTGATCCGCTCGCTCACCAACCGCTGCGAGATGACTCTCATAGCGTGGCGCGCGATGCTGCGCGGCCTGCACAACGACGCGGACCCGGCTTTCGTCGACTGGTTCGCCATCGAGCGCAGCCAGGCACGCGAGATCGATGTCGGCATGTTCCGCCACTATCTCGATCCGACGGAGCCGTTCGTGAACGCCGTCGTCAAGCCCTCGCACGGCGCGGTCATCACGTCGGCGACCCTGCGCGACAGCCTGGGCGTGCCGCCGGCGGCCAACGACGATCCGGAGCCCGTCAGTGGACCGCGCGCTTCCAGCGCGCCCATGGGCGCGCAGGATGCGCGCGGTCCAGCCGAGGCGCCCGCCGCCTGGTTCGCCGCCGAGGCCCGCACCGGCACCCGCCATCTCCTCGCGCCGGCAACGCGCGCGGCGATGGCCTCGCCGTTCGACTACGCCGACGCAACCAGGGTCCTCATCGTCAAGGACGTGCGCCGCGACGACGCCGACCAGGTGGCCGCGGCCTACCGCGAGCTGTTCCTGGCATCGGGCGGCGGCGCGCTCGGCCTGTTCACCGCGATCGGCCGCCTGCGCGCCGTGCACCAGCGCATCGCCCAGCCGCTCGAGGACGCCAACCTGCCGCTCTACGCCCAGCATGTCGGCGGCATGGATGCCGCCACGCTGGTCGACATCTTCCGCGCCGAGGAGCATTCCTGCCTGCTCGGCACCGACGCCGTGCGCGACGGCGTGGACGTGCCCGGCCGCTCTCTCCGGCTGATCGTGTTCGACCGCGTGCCCTGGCCGCGTCCCGACATCCTCCATCGCGCCCGCAAGGCAGGCTGGAAGGCAGCAGGAACCGGCGCGACCGCCTACGACGACATGCTGGCGCGGCTTCGGCTCAAGCAGGCCTACGGCCGGCTGATCCGCCGCGCCGACGACCGCGGCGTGTTCGTGATGCTCGACTCGCGCCTGCCGTCGCGCCTGCTCGGCGCGTTTCCGCCGGGCGTCGTCATCGAACGCACCGGCCTTGCCGAAACGGTCGCGATGGTGAAGCAGTTCCTCGGGGAGGCGGTTGCGCCGGGCTGAGTCCGACCCTTCACGCGTCCGAAAAGAGAAGCGCGCTACCGGATGGCGCAGTATTGCTTCGATCCGCAACGGCCACCATCGTGAAACGCGATCGTCGACGCCTGCGGACGATCCTGGGCATCGAGCTGCTGCATGCAGGGACTTCTCCTACACTCTGTCGGACCTGCTGCCCGCCCCGACCCTGCTCGAGACCGATCGTGACGAACCTGCATCACGCGGCGGCTCACCTCGAGCGTGCACCCGCTTCCGTACGGTCGAGCGGGGCGGACGGCCGCAACGCATGAAGACGTCCCGCCATCCGCTTCGGTCCGGCCGAAGGACGACGGGCCTCACCTGAACGCCGGGATGACCTCCTCGCAGAGCAGGCGCAGCGCAGTCATGACCCGCGCGTGGGGGATGCGGCTGCCGGGGTTGAGCTCGGCCAGGATGCCGTCGAGGCCGAGCTCGGCCTCGAGCTGCTTCAGCCGGGCGATCACTTTCGCCGGGGTGCCGACGATCATGCGCTCGCGCAGCACCTCCTCGTAGTCGATCGTCTGCATGCGCGCGCCGCGCTCGGCGCGGTTCTCGATGGCGCGGGCGCTCGCGAGGTTGGCCGACGCGGCGAGGTTGGCACCGATGGTGCGCAACAGGTGGAGGATGCTCTCGCGCGGCTCCTCGCGCGCGGCCTCGTCGGTATCGGCGACATAGACCGGCACGCGGAGGTAGACCGCGCCGCGGCCGGGATGTCCGGCCTTCCGCCAGGCATCTCGGAATGTCTTCACATTGGGAGCCA
>Ga0182738_1001109_pt1 | contig 34536 bp, 23 predicted proteins | sample eDN5th30CBELigMG_FD_128876 | JGI IMG/M metagenome (GOLD analysis project Ga0182738, IMG submission 128876) | Enriched Miracle-Growth compost microbial communities from Emeryville, California, USA - eDNA 5th pass 30_C BE-Lig MG (version 2)... ...
TATGAAAAAGTTAAAGCTAGGCTATGCACCAACAAGAAGGTTTGTATTCAGTGCAGAGGATGCGTTTCGCTACAAGGTGATGATTCGTGAGAAGATTGAAAGCTTCGGCATGGATATTGAGATTGTTGATCTGGAAGGTATGAATCATGAGGGGCTACTGTACGACGATCACATTAATGCCGAGCAGATTGCAGAGCGCTTTCGCAATGAAAACGTCGATGCTGTATTTTTCCCGCATTGCAATTTCGGAACAGAGGACACTGTCGCACGTGTAGGTAAAGCTTTAGGTAAGCCAGTGCTGCTATGGGGACCGCGTGACGAGGCGCCGCTTGAGGATGGCATGAGGCTAAGAGATACACAATGTGGGTTATTCGCCACAGGTAAAGTATTACGTCGCTTTAATGTTCCGTTCACTTACATTACGAATAGTCGTGTTAATGATCCAGTGTTTGAGCGAGGTTTTACTAACTTTATCGCAGCAGCCAATGTTGTGCGTCAATTCCGTGCACTTCGCATTTTACAAATTGGACCGCGTCCGTCCTCCTTCTGGACGATGATTTGCAATGAAGGAGAGCTACTTGAACGGTTTGGCATTGAAATTCACCCGATTACGCTAGTGGATATTCAGCGCGCTGCACAAAGGGTTGAGAAAGGCAATAGCTCAGAGCTTGCCGAGGCAGTTGACTATATTAAGGCGAAGCTAGATTGGTCCGAGGTTACGGAGGCTGATGTTAAACGAATTGCTGCATTAAAGGTAGCGATGAAGCAATATGCCGTGCAAACAGGAAGCAGCGCGATTGCGATCCAATGCTGGTCTTCCTTACAGGAAGCAATGGGCATTATGCCTTGCCTTGCGAATGCAATTCTAACAGATGAGCAAATTCCTGTAACATGCGAGACGGATATTCACGGTGCTATTACTTCCGTAATGGTGCAGGCTGCGACTATGAATCAATGCCCGACCTTCTTCGCAGATTTGACGGTTCGTCACCCAGAGAACGAGAATGGGGAGCTGTTATTCCATTGTGGTAACTTCCCAGTGTCGATGTCTGTTGAGGATAAGCCAAAGCTAAGAAAGCATTTCTTATTCGATGATCACTCACCTGGCACTCATGAGGGCGAAGTGAAGGGCGGTAATATGACGCTTGCTCGTTTCGACGGCGATCATGGAGATTATCAGTTATTTCTAGGCAAGGCGAAAGGTATCCAGGGACCTTATACGCGCGGCTCGTATGTGTGGGTTGAGGTTAATGATTGGCCTCTATGGGAGGAAAAATTAGTAACTGGTCCTTATGTTCATCATTCCGTTGGTGTTCATGCCAACGTTATCCCGGCGCTATACGAGGCATGTCGATATATTCCTGGCCTAACGGCAGATCCAGTTGATCCTACTGAGGCACAGATTCAAGCATGGCTGCGCGGTGCTAATTTGTAGCGTAAGAGCTTGTATTGCTAGAGACGCTGTGTTGTAACACAGGTTTTGTCGATACGGAGCAATAAGGTAGGTAGCATTGAAGGGAGGTACTTGTATGAGAAGAAGTGATCTCATCATTGATTTACAGCAAATAGCAACGCAAATTCGGATGGATCTGCTTAAGATGATTCACGCTGCGAAAACAGGTCATACGGGCGGATCACTTAGCAATACCGATATTTTAACTGCACTTTATTATCATATTATGAATATTGATCCTACTAATCCTAAAGCACCTGAGCGTGATCGCTTTATTGCAAGTAAAGGTCATGCGGTTGAATCATTATGGTGTATTCTAGCAGATCGAGGCTTTTTCCCTAAGGAGGAGCTAGCAACGTTTAGTCAATTCGGTACTCGCTTAATCGGTCATCCTAACAATAAGGTGCCAGGAATTGAGATGAATACAGGTGCTTTAGGACATGGCTTGTCCGTTTCAGTTGGTATGGCACTTGCAGCGAAGCGAGATAACAAATCCTATCGTGTGTTTTGCTTAATGGGAGATGGAGAGCAAGCTGAAGGCTCGGTGTGGGAAGCTGCAATGGCAGGTGCACATTATAAGCTAGACAATTTAGTAGCAATTATTGATCGTAATCGATTGCAAATTAGTGGCTCAACCGAGGATGTTATGGGGCTTGATCCACTGGATGAGAAGTGGAGAGCATTTGGCTGGCATGTTGTCGAAGTGGATGGTAACGATATGGTGGAGCTAGTTGATGTACTATCTGCCGTTCCTGGTGTATCCAATAAACCAACCTTAATTCTTGCAAATACGGTAAAAGGTAAAGGTGTATCCTTTGCTGAGCATTCGCCGAAGTGGCATCATCATGTGCCGAGTGATAGCGAGCTAGAGCTAGCATTAGCCGAGCTATCTTCAAAGCTCCTGAAGTTACAGCAGTGTAAGAGTGGGGTGGAAGTTCATGAATAAGATAGCGAACCGTCAAGTTGTATGTGATACATTAGTTCAATTGGCAGCTAACGATCGAGACATCATGGTTCTTGCTAGTGATTCCAGAGGCTCTGCAGCGATGGGGCCTTTCGTTGAAGCTTATGAGCAGCAATTCGTTGAGGTTGGTATCGCCGAGCAGAACATCGTCGGCATATCAGCTGGGCTTGCTCACAGTGGCAAGAAGCCCTTTGTAGCTTCACCAGCTTGTTTTCTTAGCATGCGTAGCATCGAGCAAATAAAGGTTGATGTCGCTTATTCCAATACAAACGTCAAGCTAATCGGGATCAGCGGAGGAATTAGCTACGGGGCACTAGGCATGTCACATCATTCCTTGCAGGACATCGCGGTTATGCGTGCGATTCCTGGAATTGCTGTGCTAATGCCAGCCGATCGACATGAGACGAAGGTCATGATCGAGGCACTAGTTAACTATGAAGGTGGAGCTTATATACGCATCGGTCGTAATCCGGTAGCAGATGTGTATGAATCAGAGCATTATCCTTTCGAAATTGGTAAAGCCGTAACGATGCGTGAGGGGAATGATCTGACGATTATCGCATCAGGAGAAACGGTGCGAGTTGCTTTAGATGGGGCTATTGCTTTAGCACAGGAAGGGTTGCAATGTCGCGTGCTTAATGTTCATACGATTAAGCCGTTAGATGAAGCGGTGATTATTGCAGCGGCGCGTGAGACAGGTCGAATTATTACGGTTGAAGAGCATAGCATTCATGGTGGGCTTGGCGCAGCAGTAGCGGAAACCGTTGTTCAACACTGTCCTGTTCCAATTGCCATTATTGGCATGCCCGACGAGCCGCCAATTGCAGGTAAGACGCATGAAGTATTTCAACATTATGGCATAAGCGTAGAGGGGATTAAGAAGGCAGCCCATAGATTATGTCAATAGCATGAGGTGAATGCGATGTCAGCTTATATTATCGCAATCGATCAAAGCACAGCGGGAAGTAAGGTACTGCTGTTTGACACGCTGGCTCATGTAGTGGCTACCAGCACGAAGCAGCATGAGCAATATTATCCACAAGCTGGATGGGTTGAGCACGATGTCAATGAAATTTATAACAATGTATTAAGCTGTATACGTGATGTGCTTGATAAAGCAGAGGTGACAAGCCAATCCATTCTTGGAGTGACGATTACGAATCAGCGAGAGACAGCAGTGATGTGGGATGCTGCAACAGGAGAACCGCTATGTCGAGCAATCGTCTGGCAATGTCAGCGAACGAGTGAAGTTTGTGCTGCACTGAAGGCTGCTGGAGCTGAAGCGATGATCAAGTCGAAAACAGGGCTAATGCTTGATCCTTATTTCTCTGCGACAAAGTGGCAATGGATGCTCCAGCATGTTGACGCTGTCTCTACGAAACTTGCAACTGGTACGCTATTAGCTGGCACGATCGATAGCTGGCTGCTATGGAAGCTATCAGGTGGAGCTATTCATGCAACGGATTATAGCAATGCAAGCCGTACCTCGTTATTCAACATCCATACGTTACAGTGGGATGAAGAGCTATGCGAACTATTCAAGATCCCAATCAATATATTGCCACAGGTAAAATGCTCGGATGAGATATTTGGCTATACCAATTCGATCGAGGTATTAGATGATGGAATTCCAATCACAGGCATTATCGGTGATTCGCAGGCGGCGTTATTCGGCAATCGATGCTTTGTTAAAGGAGCAGCCAAGGCAACCTATGGTACAGGGACGTCTGTGCTGATGAATATTGGAGCCACTAAGCCAATCCATTCACATAATGGTGTAGTCGAAGCTATTGCATGGGGGCAAGGCGGAGTGGTAACTTATGCGTTAGAGGCAATCATCCGCTCCTCTGGAGATAGCTTGTCATGGGTGCGGGATAATCTAGGATTGTTTACTTCCTTTGAAGAAATGGAAGCGCTAATCCAAGAGGTAGATGATAATGAAGGCGTTTATCTAGTGCCTGCCTTTGTTGGATTAGGTGCTCCGTATTGGCAGCCGGAGGCTCGTGCAGCTATAACTGGAATGAACAGAAGAAGCAATAAATCACATATTATGCTGGCAGCTCTTGAAAGCATTGCTTATCAGGTATGTGATGCAGTAGAGCTGCTTCAGGGATCCGCTCAGCTTAGGATCACTGAGCTTCGAGTAGACGGCGGGGCTTCGCGAAACAACAGATTAATGCAGTTTCAGGCGGATATTCTTCGAGCGAAGGTTATTCGTACTGAAGTCGCTGAGTTGTCCGCGATGGGCTCCTATTATATGGGGGGCTTAGCGTTAGGGATGTGGAACTCACTAGAAGATATTCCCCCTATAACTCAAGAGTTTAGCTTTGAACCGTTGATGAGTAAGGATAGACAAGAACGTTTATATCGCGGCTGGAAGCAAGCTGTATTATCGGTGATGGCTGCAAGCTCCGAGGCATAATATTCACGCTATAACTAGAAATAAATAAACAGTTGAGAAAAGGTGGTTTTATAATGGAACATATGTTTATTCCTTCACGAAAATTGAGAGTAATCGTCAATACTGATGCTAAAAATGAAGCGGATGACCAATACGCAATCGTTCATGCAATCCTAACACCGGTTTTTGAATTACATGGAATTATCGCTGCCCACTTTGGTAATCGGCGTGGCGACACAAGTATGATGGACAGCTATGATGAAACGATGAAGTTATTAGATCTAATGAAGTTGCGCGACCAGATTAGAGTTGAACAAGGAGCGCCTGTAGCAATGCCGAATGAGAACACTCCGATCGACTCGCCAGGGGCAAGATTAATTATTGAGGAAGCAATGAAGGATGATGATCGTCCGCTACATATTGCTTTCTATGGACCGCTAACGGATATGGCGTCGGCATTATTGCTTGAGCCGCGTATTGCTGAGCGAAATATTAGGGTAGTATGGATCGGTGGCGGTGATTGGCCGAACGGTGGCAATGAATATAATTTGTCCAACGATATTCATGCAGCGAACGTTATTTTTAAATCCAATTTAGAGGTGTGGCAAGTTCCAAGCACAGTTTATCGTCTAATGCCTGTCAGCTATGCTGAGCTGCTAGAGCGTGTTTACGATAAGGGCGAGTTAGGCAAATACTTAGTTGAGCAGTTGTATGAATTCAATGAAAGCATCCCATTCGGTGAATGGGAATACCGCTCATTAGGTGATTCGCCTGCTGTTGGTATCATCATGTATCCAGACTGTGGTAAGTGGTCATGGAAGCCTGCGCCGATATTCGATGAACAAATGCACTACATCCATACGGGGCGCTATCGTCCAATCCGTGTCTATGATACAATTGATAGCCGCTTTATTCTCGAAGATTTTTATGCCAAACTGGCAAGATTCCATCGGTATAGTCAAAATAAATAGCTAGCAGGTACTCGTCATTGATAAACGCTTAGTAAACATCATAAATAGTAAGTTACAGTTGTGCAATCGCTCAGTAGGATGATTCCTACTGAGTTTTTTATGAGTCGGAAAAAGACTAGCAAAATGTCGGAAAAACATTAGTGGGAAATTTCATAATAATGTATGATAATATAAGCAGAGAAATATATTGTAATTAGCAGGAGTTGATGTCGTTGAAAAGGGCCATAAGCTTTGAGATTAGAATGCTGGCCAATTTAGTGAAAAGAAGCATGGAAACTAGTGCGGTTAATGATGGTCAGGAAACTACGACAGGATTACAGGGCTGGATCATTGGCTATCTGGTGAATAACGCAGATCGTGAAATATTTCAAAGAGATATTGAGAAGGAATTTGACATTCGACGTGCAACGGTAACAGGGATATTGCAGCTAATGGAGCGGGACGGCTTAATTGAGCGAAAGTCCGTTGAGCGAGATGCCAGATTAAAGAAAATTATATTGACCGACAAAGCAAAACGTATTCATGAAGTGAACTATCAGAGATTTGTAGAGTTTGAAAAAAAGCTACAGGCTAAGTTAACGACTGAGGAACTCGATACCTTTTGTTCTATTGTTGAGAAGCTAAAGAAAAATCTTGAATAGGTTGTGCACTAATTGTTCGCGCACTAACTATTCATGGTGTAATGGCTGCTGTTCGTACTATCCATGATGCAATAGTTCGTGTACTAACTATTAATGTTGAAATTGTTAGGGGGCTAACTTGAAGTGAAGACAGCATGAATGCCTACCTTTATGTAAAGGGGAATTGTTATGAAATTAATTATGCGATACTTAAAGCCATTTTCAGTAACGTTATTCATTGCGGTCGTTTTTTTATTTATTCAAGTAATCAGTGAGCTAGGGTTGCCTCGTCTTATGAGCGAGATAGTAGATACAGGTATTCAAGCAGGAGGGATTGATGAAATTGCACCGACCGTATTGACGGAGGATGCCATGGAGTTATTGCAATTGTTTCTAGATGAAACGGAATCTACAGTTCTGTTGGATGGTTATCGCTTTGTCGATGTAGGAATTGAGCAGCAGATTATTAATGATTTTCCATTGGCAGAGAGCAGTGCCATACATCAGTTGAGGGAGCAAAGCGAGATTATTGATGGACTGTATGCTAGAGCTGTGCATTCCTTTGCTTTAAGTCAGCAAGCGGACAGCAGTGAGTCTGGAAGCTTCGATAAGCTGAAGGAATTGAAGCAATGGCTACCTCAATTGCATGAACAGAAAGTAACTGGACAATTAGAGGCTGCTATTGCAGCAGCGACTTCAGCGGCAGCAGGGGATTCGCTTGCAGGTAAGCAAACGGCTACCCAATTTACCCAAGTGATCTATGAGCAGCTGGGCTTCGACTTAAAACAACATCAGCAAAGCTATATTATTAAGCTTGGATTAACAATGCTGGCAGTTGCAGCTCTTGGTGCAGCATCATCCGTCGTTATCGGATGGCTTTCTGCTAAGCTTGCAACCTCCGTTGGGATGCGATTGCGGAGAGATATTTTTCATAAGGTGAGCACATTTTCAAAAAGCGAGTTTGAGAAATTTTCTACGGCCACGCTTATTACACGTTCCACGAACGATGTGCAGCAAGTGCAACAGCTGATTTTGACAGGACTGCGCTTAATACTATTTGCTCCGCTACTTGGGATAGGCGGAATCATCTTGGCGATCCGCAGCAGCTTGTCGCTAAGCTGGATTATCGCAGTTGCGGTCATATCTATCGTAGGGATTATTGCCATTATATTTTCAATCGCTGTGCCGAAGTTTAAGATTCTGCAACAATTAATCGACAAGATTAATCTAATTAGTCGGGAAAATCTTTCGGGTATGATGGTTATTCGTGCCTTTGGTAATGAGCAATACGAGGGGCAACGTTTTTTACAGGCCAATGATCAACTTAGAAAGACCAATCGTTTTGTTCAGCGGACAATGGCGTTTCAATTTCCTGCGATGATGCTTGTTATGAATTTAATTTCCGTGCTTATCGTGTGGGTAGGAGCGAAGGAAATTGCCGCGTCGCAATTGCAACTAGGGAATATGATTGCCTTTATGCAGTATGCGACGATTATTATCATGTCGTTTCTATTATTATCGATGATGTTTTTAATGATTCCAAGAGCGATTGCTTCAGCCGAGCGTATACAGGAAGTGCTGCAGACTGAGGTAAGTATTACTGAGCCAGCTCAAGCACAAGTGTTAGACAGAAGCGAGGGTGTCACGATTAGCTTCAACAATGTCGCCTTCAGCTACGGAGATGCAGAGGAGCCAGTGCTAGAGGGGATTAGCTTTACAGCAACACCTGGAAAGACAACGGCATTTATTGGATCAACGGGATCAGGTAAATCGACGCTAATAAATTTAATTCCGCGATTTTATGATGTAAGCAGCGGCAGCATCATGTTGAACGGCATAGATATTCGGGAGCTTTCGCTGTATGAGCTGAGGGATATGATCGGCTATGTTCCGCAAAAGGGCAGCTTATTTTCAGGAAATATTACAAGCAATGTATGCTACGGCAAAGAGGGCGCAAGTGATACGGAAATTACCGAAGCGCTTGAAATCGCACAAGCGAGTCAATTTGTTGAGAAGCTGGAGCAAGGCGTACATTCACCGATCGCGCAAGGGGGAGGCAATGTGAGTGGAGGTCACCGTCAACGCCTTTCCATCGCTAGAGCACTCATTAAGCGCGCCCCAATTTATATATTCGATGACAGCTTTTCTGCGCTAGATTACAAAACAGATGCGGCACTTAGAAAAGTATTGCAGGAGACACTCACTACATCGACTGTGCTAGTCGTTGCACAGCGAATCAGTACCATTAAAAACGCTGATCAAATTATTGTGCTTGAAAAGGGACGAATCGTAGACAAAGGAACACATCATGAGCTGCTTAGCCGTTGCGAGGCCTATCAGGAGATTGCGTTATCACAGCTGACGAAGGAGGAATTGGCATGAGTAAGACAAAGCCTAAAAACTTCAAATCTGGCTTAAAAAAGCTATGGTCGTATATGTCCCCTTATCGCTCACAAATTTTTTTCGTTGCTCTGTTTGCGATAGGCAGCACAGTGTTTACGATTCTGGGGCCTAAAATATTGGCGCTAGCAACAGATGAGCTAGCTGCTGGCATTAGCAATATGATGCGTGGCGAGGGCAGGGGAATTTCCTTCGAATATATCGGCATGATTGTATTGAGTTTGCTTGCACTTTATCTTATTGGTGCTGGCTTCTCCTACATCCAAGGACATCTGATGGCCAATGTTACAACCAAAATTTCGTACAGCATCCGTAACGAAATTATGACGAAAATCAATGCAATGCCATTAGGGTATTTTCATCGAAATAGCCAAGGAGACACCTTGTCGCGAATTACCAATGATGTGGATACGATCGAGCAATCACTAAGCCAGAGCATCACGCAATTGATCACATCGATTGCCACGATCGTTGGCGTACTGGTAATGATGCTTTCTATTAGCTGGGAGTTAACGATTATTGCCGTATTGACCGTACCCTTATCTGGAGCTTTCGTTATGTTTGTCGTTAAAATATCTCAGAAGCATTTCCGTAGTCAGCAGAAGCATCTTGGCAGCGTGAATGGGATTGTAGAAGAGATCTATGGCGGTCACACCGTGATGAAAGCATTTAATGGGGAAAAGAAGGCTCAGGCTGCTTTTGATATTGAAAACGAAACGTTAGCAGCGCAAGCGAGAAGGGCAGAATTCTATTCTGGTCTAATGATGCCTGTTATGATGTTTATCGGCAATCTAGGGTTTATTATTGTCTGTATCGTGGGGGCAATTTTATCATCCAACGGTCGAATTAGCATCGGTGATATTCAAGCGTTTATTCAGTATATGCGTAGCTTCACACAGCCAATTTCGCAGATGGCTAACTTATCCAGTCAGTTGCAGCGAATGGTTGCTGCTTCAGAGCGTGTGTTTGAATTTCTCAACGAAGAGGAAGAGCAAGATGAGTTAAGCTATATTGCGCTAAATAAAAGCGAAGTTCAGGGGAATGTTCAATTTGACCATGTGAGATTTGGTTATTTTCCTGAAAAACCAGTCATTAAAGACTTCTCGTTATCCGTTAAGGCAGGTCAGCGTGTGGCGATTGTCGGACCAACAGGTGCAGGTAAGACGACGATTGTGAAGCTGTTAATGCGATTTCACGAGTTAGATAGTGGCTCTATTAGTGTCGACGGGTATGATCTGAAGCAATTAGGTCGTCAACAATTGCGTAGCCTTATCGGTATGGTGCTGCAGGATACTTGGCTCTTTAAAGGTTCCATTATGGACAATATTCGTTACGGAAAGCTTGATGCATCCCAATTTGAAGTGATCCAAGCTGCCAAGCAGGCACAGGTAGATAGCTTTGTAAAAATGCTTCCAGGCGGATATGGCATGGTATTGAACGAGGAAACAAGCAATGTGTCACAGGGACAGAAGCAGCTTATTACGATTGCACGGGCGATCTTGGCCGATCCGAAAATTCTTATATTAGATGAAGCAACTAGCTCGGTTGATACGCGTACCGAAATCCTTATTCAACAGGCGATGGAGAAGTTAATGGAAGGCCGCACCAGCTTTATTATCGCGCATCGCTTGTCTACCATACGCAATGCTGATCTTATTCTTTGCATGAAGGATGGAGATATTGTAGAGCAAGGCACACATGATGAGCTAATGGCTAAGGATGGCTTCTATGCAAGCTTATATATGAGTCAATTTGAGGTTCAGCAGTCTCAGCTGGTGAACTAATGTGGAGTTGAAAGAGAGCTAGGCACAAAGCAGGACACAAAGCAAGACACAAAGCAAGACACAAAGCAAGACACAAAGCAAGACACAAAGCATTTGAAAGAAGATGGGGGATAGATGCTCCTCTAAGCTTTCAAATGCTTTCTTGTTTTCAACATGTCGTAAAACTGCTAGAGCTAACTCGTTAAAGTGTTAGTAGACGTTATTGTATAGAGAATACAATGAGATTGATAGCTGCTGTAGCAAGAGATAGAGGGGAGGGAATTTGAATGGGACGTATGGATGGGAAGGTAGCGATTGTAACTGGAGCGGGGAGTGGGATTGGCAGAGCAAGTGCAAAGCTGCTTGCAAAAGAAGGAGCGCATGTGGTGCTGACTGATCTCCAAGTCGATAAGCTGGATGCTGTCGTAGAAGAAATTGCTGATGAGAATGGAACTGCAATTGCTATTTCCCATAATGTTACCTCTGAAGAGGATTGGGGCTTCGTAGTTGAACAAACGATAGAGCGGTTTTCAGCCGTACATGTACTAGTTAATAGTGCGGGAATTAGTAACAAAGGCAATACCATTGAGGCTTGGAATCAGGTGCTTAGCATAAATTTAACAGGCACCTATTTAGGGATGCGGAAGGTCTTTCCTTATATGAAGGAGCAGGCTAGCGGATCTATCATTAATATCGCTTCACTCGCTGGTTTAGTTGGAGGCGGCTTCAATGGATACGCAGCTTCTAAAGGAGGGATTCGTTCGATATCGCGTGCAGCTGCAGTAGATTATGCGAAGTATAGTATTAGAGTTAATTCGATCTATCCAGGATTAATTATTACGCCAATGACAGAGGGTATCCTTCAACATAATGAGCTGAAGTCACATTTTGAGGACAAGACGCCTATGCCACGATTTGGTACGGTGGAGGATATCGCGTTTGGTGTGCTTTATCTAGCTTCTGATGAGGCAGCTTATGTAACGGGAGCAGAGCTGGTCATTGACGGAGGGACTTCTGCTGTATAAACGCTCAACTTTTACAGGTAGTGTATGCATCGGATCAGTTATAGACAGATAATATAGGCACAACTTGCAGAAATGGAGGAGAGTAGTGAACAACAAGATAGCAAATATTGAAGAACTACTGAAGCAAATGACACTTGATGAAAAAGCGTCCCTATGTTCAGGAATGAATAGGTGGAAGACAGAAGCAATTGATAGACTTGGCATTGCTTCTATGAATGTAAGCGATGGTCCTCACGGTGTTCGCAGACCTAAGAATGAAAATGAGTATGGAATGAAGAATGCGAAGGAGAATGCTCCAGCGACCTGCTTTCCAACAGCTTCAGCGCTAGCTTCCTCTTGGGATCGAGAGCTTATGAAGAGAATTGGGGAAGCATTGGCTAAAGAAGCGAAGCGACTTGACGTGCAAATATTGCTCGGGCCTGGCATAAATATGAAACGCTCACCTTTAGGTGGAAGAAACTTTGAATATTATTCCGAGGATCCTTATTTGGCAGGTGAGCTTGGTGTTGCTTATGTTAATGGGTTGCAAAGTCAAGGAGTAGGTGCGTGTGTTAAGCATTACGCTTGCAATAATCAAGAGCATGAGCGAATGAGCATCAGTGCTGCAGTAGATGAACGTACTCTGCGTGAAATATATTTGCCTGCCTTCGAGAAAATTGTAAAGGAGGCTAAGCCATGGTCTATGATGGCTGCTTATAATAAAGTGAATGGGATCTATGCAACGGAAAACGACTATCTTCTGCAAAGTATATTAAGAGAAGAATGGGGCTTTCAAGGGATTGTTATGTCTGATTGGGGAGCCACCAGTCAACGGGTACAAGCACTTGCTGCAGGGTTAGATTTGGAGATGCCAGGTCCTTCTCCAGCCAATGATAAGAAAATAGTTGCAGTTGTGCAGGAGGGAAAGCTTGATGAGCAGCTGCTAGATCAAGCAGTACGCAATATGTTAACTGTCCTATTTCAAGTGTTAGAGCATCGTGATCCAGAATGCGAAGTAGATATTGATGCCCATCATCAATTAGCGAAAGAAGCTGCAGTAAGCAGCATGGTGTTATTAAAAAATGAGGACAGTATCCTTCCGCTCAATGTAAGTCGTATGAGCACGCTAGCTGTTATTGGGCCAATGGCTGTTGAGCCGCGTTATCAAGGTGCTGGCAGCTCTAAGGTGAATGCAACGAAACTAGAGCAACCGCTAGAATATATCAAGAAGGCAGCTGGTGATGCTGTAAACGTCTTATATGCACAGGGTTACAGTGACAAGCTCGAGACGGAAGAAGTCGAGAGTACAGAGACTGTATTGCGAGGCACAGTACATGAAACAGCACTTGTGTCATGCGAGGAGGCATACGAGGCAGAGCTTACCTCCAACGAGGAAACGCGTAAAACTAAGCTTGCATTGCGCAAGGAAGCACTTGACGCTGCACAAAAGGCTAACGTCGTGCTCTTATTCTTAGGCCTGCCTGAAAAAATCGAATCAGAGGGCTATGATCGACAACATATCGATCTGCCTATAAATCAAGTCAAATTGCTTGAAGAGTTAGCTCAGGTTAATGAGAACATTGTAGTAGTTCTGAATAATGGCTCGGCGATTGCAATGCCTTGGATCGATAAGGCTAAAGCGGTATTAGAGGGCTGGCTTTGTGGGCAAGCATGTGGTTCAGCTATCGCTGATCTTTTATTCGGAGTTATTAATCCATCGGGAAAGCTTCAGGAAACATTTGCTTTGCAACTGGAAGATAATCCTTCTTACTTATTTTTTCCTGGTGAAGAGGGCAAGGTCGAATATCGTGAAGGAATTTATATCGGCTATCGTTACTATGACAGTAAAAACATGAAGGTGCTGTTTCCATTTGGTCACGGTTTGTCCTATACGACCTTTCAGTATAGTAATTTGCAGGTTAGCGATTTAGAGATAAAAGATATTGATGGCTTACAGGCGCAGGTGGATGTTGTAAATACTGGCGATAGAGTAGGCAAGGAAATTGTACAGCTTTATGTAAAGCCACCGCGTTCACGACTCAAGCGACCGATCAAGGAGCTAAAGGGCTTTCAGAAGGTAGAGCTATCACCTGGTGAAAGGAAGACAGTGAGCTTTGAATTAACGAAGAGAGATTTCTCTTATTATGACCCTAATGTAGGAGCTTGGGTTATGGAGAGTGGAGAGTACGAAATACATATCGGAAAATCCTCTCGTGAGCTTTGCTTAAGCCAAGTTGTAACGGTTCATTCAACAGATAAAGCTCTTGTTTCTTTAAGCTCAGATAGCATCGTTAAAGAATGGATCGACTCTCCAATTGGAAAACAAGCGTTATTTGACATTTTGGAAGAGGAAAATATGAAAGAAAAGATTGACGCTTCTTTAGCAGGTGTTCACGCGGAAATGGTACTCGGTATGCCAATTAAGAAGCTATTCTATTTTGATCCAAGCAAAGCAGAACGGCTAGATCTTATTCTTGAGCGGCTAATCCAACGACTGGATGTATTGAGATCATGAAAAAAACTGTAATTATGATCATTATGCTGCTAGCTGTTTTTGTTGCAACGCTTAATCAAACGGTAATGAGTGTTGCGATTCCGAAATTTATGAGCAGCATGAGTATCACATCTTCAACTGCACAGTGGCTTACCACTGGCTATATGCTTGTAAATGGTGTATTTATTCCGATTACTGCATATTTGATTAGACGCTTTAAAACTCGGTAGCTATTTTTTGCTTCTATGCTCACTTTTCTTGTTGGTACGATCATTAGTGCAGTAGCAACGAGCTTCACATTGCTTTTAGTAGGACGATTAATTCAAGCAGCAGGAGCAGGCATTATTATGCCGTTGCTGTTGAACGTTGTATTGACGTTATATCCTCGGGAAAAACGAGGGGTAGCTATGGGTGTTGTAGGGTTTGCCGTCGTCTTTGCTCCAGCAATCGGTCCTACAGTAGCAGGATATATTCTCGAAACCTATCCGTGGCAAATCTTATTTTATAGTTTTATTCCGATTGTTATAGCTGTAATTGTGATTGGCTATTTTTATTTGACCAATGTGTCGGAGACGGTCCAGCTGAGGATAGATTAGCTTAGTGTAGTGCTTTCCTCTATTGGGTTTGGATTTCTACTCTATGGGTTAAGTATTGCTGGCAGTAAAGGATGGTTCAGTCAAGCAGTGCTGTTATCGTTAGTGATTGGTCTAGCAGCATTTGGATTGTTTGCTTGGCGCGAATTGAACATGCAGCAGCCTTTGCTTGATTTAAAGGTGTTTAAACATGGTTCTTTCGGCTTAATCGCAGTTATCAATGTAGCAGTAGCTATTATTATGTATTCAGATACGATGCTGCTTCCGATCTATTTACAACAGGCCAGAGGATTTTCTGCCCTTGAATCAGGCTTTCTTTTATTTCCTGGAGCATTAATTATGGGACTGCTCATGCCTGCTACGGGCAAGCTGTTTAATCGTTACGGGGTGAAGTGGCTAACCATTATCGGCTTGCTGATTGTGATTGCTACTGCCTTCGGTTATGCCACCTTAAGCACTACAACAACTTATCTATTTATTATGTTGATTACTACTGTTTTTCGCATCGGGCTGGCGTTTATGCCTATGCCTATTCAAACAGCTGGCTTGAATCAGCTTCCAACAAATCTGCATCCACATGGCACCGCTATTATAAGTACAATTCGACAGGTAGCGGGAGCTTTAGGAATTGCATTGCTTGTGACGGTGATGAGTAATTCTTCAGCTGCACAATACGTTAGCTTGCTGGCATTAGAATTAGAAGGTGGATATTCAGAGGCAATGATGCTAACGACTTCAACCATTGCTGGAGTAAATGCTGCTTATGCACTGATCATAGGCATTGGAATGATAGGGTTATTATTAACTTTAGTTATTAAACAAGGAGTGCGTTCAGCGCACAAGAACAAGGGAATGGACGTTAAAGAAACAACAATATAGCTTATATGTCGTAAAACTGCTAGTAAAAAGTCTCCATTCCGTTAGTGAGCTTACATTACAACCATATATGATGAAATTACCAGTTCAAGCTTATTTCGAATAAATGAGGAGGATGCATAATGAAGCAAGTGGAGCTAGTAACAAACGAGACAATTGATCCATTGTATAACTCTCCTGTTATTGATCAGGAGGTTGATGTAACTGAACCTGTACAGTATAGAAAGGTTTCTGGACATTTTGAAGGGACAGAAAAACGCTTCAATATTTATTTGCCTCGTAAAGAGCAATGGAAGGGGCGATTCTTCCAACTCGTTTATCCATTAATAGATGAGAACGCTGATTTAGATACGATTTTATTTGCAATAGATAGCGGTGCATATGCGGTACAAACAAACGGAGGAAGCGGCTTTCGCGTAGATGCGGCAGCAGCTAAATTTTCTCGTCAAGTAGCGCAAGCCTATTATGGCACTGAGGAGAAAATATATGGCTATATTTATGGTGGTAGCGGGGGCTCCTTCCAGACAACTGGAGCAATTGAAAATACGTCAGGTGTATGGGATGGCGCAGTTCCATTTATTCCAGGCTGCCCGACGGCAATTCCAAATAACTTCCTGTGCAGAGCATTCGCTCGTCTTGTATTGAAGGATAAGGTCGGACAAATTGCTGATGCGGTTAGTCCAGGCGGAAGTGGTGATCCGTATGAGGGGCTCAATGAGCTAGAGCGTGATATATTGCTAGAGGTTACTAGATTAGGAGTTCCGCTGAGATCTTGGGAAGATACGGAGTACCTATTGAAGCTGATCGATCCCAAAAATCTATACGGCTTTTTAGGTGCAATTCGAGCGATGGACCCGAGCTATGTCAACGATTTTTGGAATGCTGAAGGTTATCTCGGAACGGAAGTCTCAGCTCTTGGCGACATCTACCGAGCAGCGAAAACAGATCAGTACGCTACGATTGTTTCGATTACACGCGGTGAAAACAATCAACCGACAGCACTAGTGCTAGACAGCGCACCAGAGGACCGTTACCTAACTGGATTTGAATATACGGTTTATGCTGAGGATGGTGAGACGAATCTTGGTACGATTGACGGAACGCTTGATCCTGCTACTAATACATTTACGATTAAAGATGGAGCAAGCGAAGCTGTCCTCAGAGGACTTACACCAGAAGCTAAGCTGCGTATCGATAACCTATGGATACTCGCTGTACTAGCTTATCATCGCTATCAGGTTCCGAGCTTGCCAGGCTTCTATGCTTGGGAGCAATATCGTAATGCTGATGGCACTTCACGTTATCCGCAGCGACCAATTAATGTCGGCGCCATGATTACGACTGGAGTTACAGGTGGTGGTATGTTTGATGGTGATATTAAAGGCAAAGTCATTATGGTAACGAATTTATTAGACTGCGATGCGTTCCCATGGCATGCTGATTGGTATCGCTCAAGAGTACAAGCTGCGCTTGGAGAAGGATACGAGGACCATTTTCAAATCTGGTTTAATGACTATGCCGATCATGTGGAACCGCATAATGCATATCTAATTAACTATATGGGAATACTGCAGCAAGCCGTGAGAGATGTTAGCGCATGGGCTGAGCAAGGCGTTGTACCGACTAAGGGGACAGCATATGAAGTAGTCGATAGTCAGATTATCGTTCCGAGCGATGCAGATTCCCGCAATGGAATTCAGCCAGTTATTGACTTGACTGCAAACGGTGCGACTAAAGTGAATATTTCTGTAGGGAAATCCGTCGACTTTACGGCAAGCATCAAGGTTCCTACAGGTATTGGTAAAGTTGTAGAGATTGAATGGGATTTCCTTGGTACAGGTGAGTTTGTGACAGATGAACTAGAGCAGATTGCGGAACAGCTTGAGGTAAAGGCGGCTTACACGTATAAGGAAGCAGGCACATATTTGGCTGCAATTCGCGTTACCTCTCATCGTGATGGAGACGTAAATACGGAGTTTGCGAGAGTTTGTAATGTGGATCGGGTACGTGTTGTTGTTAGCAAGTATTGATTAGTTAATTGAAGTAGTTAAAAAGTTAGGTAAGGGTGTCTTCTAAAAGTTAGAACAAACCATTCTAATTTGAAGTTTCAGCATCCCATAGCCTAGCTTTTTTGCTTCATCATTGGTATGAAAATTGTAATTGATGTAAGCCAAATCAGATGTCGTCAAACTGCTAGTGTAATGTCGGTATACTGCTAGTGGGAATATGTTGATTGCCTTACGATAAGATCATATCAGCTACTATAAGTTTGTGTAGCTCCAACCTCTACTGGTTGGAGCTTTTCAATAGAATGGAGGAGGAACAATAATGACAAGTTCAACAATTTGTAAGTTATCTGGAGCCTATTGGATAAAACCATCGAGACAAGAATATGAACGCCAAGGATTATCACCAGATCAGAAGGAAAATCGCTTTGTTTATTATCAATTGCAATTTCAACTTGATGAAGCAGCAAAACTAGAACTGTCGATTAGTGCGAATAGCAGGTATCGCTTATGGATTAACGGAAGCCCAATCTTATCAGGTCCATGCAAGGGTGATCGCTGGAGACATTATTATGAGACATTAGATGTTAGTGAACATTTGTGTATAGGAGAAAATAAAATAGCTGTTCAAGTGTGGTCACTGAACAGCTATATGGTTAATGACCCTTTGCAAGCGGAACAACCTCTTTATGCGATTGCTTCGCTGCCAGTTGGTCCGCAGCTTGCTATAAGTGGACGCTGTGTGAGTGCGAGCAGTGCTACTCTAGTGGATATAACAACCGGTGTTGCTGACTGGAGAGCATGGGTGGACGAGGCGATTACTATTCAGTCCGATCCTCAGTATACGATTTATCTCGGAGCGATAGCGGAAACTGTATACGCTGAGCGGCTGCCTCATGACTGGAAAGGGAAAGCATCGATAGAACAGGGAAATGAATCAGTGGGGCAACGATGGCTGCAAGCAGAAAAAGGAGCGCCGTGCCTTGGTATTCATGATCGCCTTCCTTCCTACATTGTCCCTCAGCTTCCTCTTGTTGAGCGACCGATACCTTTGTTATATGAAAAACAGAAAACCTTCGTAAGAGAAATGCCAATAAGAAAGCAGGATTTAGAACCATTACATTTGCTTAATCTGCAAGGCGAGAATGATTGGATTGAGATCCCTGCACATCGTCATGTTGTGGTTGAACTTGATGCTGGAGAACTGACAACAGGTTATGTCGTTTATCACTTTGCGCAAGGAAAGGGAGCAAAAGTAACGTTCCGCTATGCTGAACGATACTTTCAGCCAGGACAAGAAAATACGAATATTGTACGTGATGATTCTATAAACGGAGTTATCATGGGGCTAGAGGATGTATACTATCCTTCTGGTAAGAAGGAGCTTTACGAGCCATTTTGGTTCAGAACCTTTCGCTTCATTCGAATAGAAATAGAGACAGCTAATGAGCCATTACTGATCCAATGCCCGACCTATCGGGAAAGTGCCTATCCGTTAGAGCCTCGCTCCGTCGTTCGTTCTACCGAGTCGTGGGTTGAACCATTATGGAGCATCAGTCTTCGTACGCTGCAGTTTTGTATGCATGAAACGTACGAGGACTGTCCGTACTATGAGCAGATGCAGTTCATTATGGATACAAGGCTACAAGCGTTATTTACCTACAGTGTTGGGGGAGATATAGAGCTCGCTCGCAAAGCATTAGAGGATTTCCATTCCTCCATGCTACCTGAAGGAATTACACAAAACCGTTATCCTTCATCAATGGTTCAAGTTATTCCTTCCTTCTCGTTGCATTATATTTTTATGCTATTCGATTTTTATTGGCAAACAGGCGACGCTCAGCTAATTAGAAGGTATCGTCCTACTGTTGATGCAATTCTTGATTGGTTTGATCGCAAAATCGGCGCATCAGGACTAGTAGAGAATATCGGTTATTGGGAATATATCGATTGGGTTACGGAATGGGAGGGAGGAGAGCCGACAGCTGGAAAGCACGGTCCTTCAACCGTTCATAATCTTGTCTATGCAGCAGCTCTGCAAGTAGGAGCAGAAATTAACCGATCAACAGCAAGAGATCAGGTTGCACAAGAATACGATCAGCGAGCGAAGTGCATATTGTCCACTATCGAACAGTCTTGTTGGTCTGAAGAGCAAGGAATGTATCGTGAGGGGCCGAGCTTCGAGCAGTATAGTCAGCATGCTCAGCTATGGGCTGTACTTACTGGACTTTGTGAAGGGGAAAAAACACGGAGAGTACTGACCCACGCATTAGATAATCCTGATGTATTAAAATGCTCCTTCTCCATGGCATTTTTCTTATTTCGTGCTCTTGAGCGTGCGGGGATGTACCAGCGAACAAGAGCGTTGATTACGCAATGGACCGATTTATTCCGTTTGAATTTAACGACGCTACCCGAGACACCTGAGGAGCCACGCAGTGATTGCCATGCATGGAGCGCGCTGCCACTATACGAGATGATCCATTGTATGCTAGGAATTAAAAGCACTAAGCCTGGCTGGAAGGAGATATTAATTGAACCTCAGTTGTTGGACTTGCCTGACCTGCAGGGCGAATTCCATTCACCAGTCGGTATAATATCAGTCACTTGCAAGCAATCAGAAAGTTCATATGAAATATATGGTTCTGTTCCTAATGGGATACCTTTTCGAGTTAAGCTTGGCAATTCCCTTGATCGTTTCTACGAGCATGGCGGAGTTTTCTCTGAAAAGATAGCTAAATCTCAGATGTCGTCAAACTGCTAGTGTGATGTCGGTATACTGCTAGTGAGCGCTGCATTGATTGCATTAAGATAAGATCATATCGTAAGCATAATTTTACTGAAGGAAGGGATTCATATGGAACAAGCGATGCCGACAGCGACACCAGTTGAGCAAGCTCCAAAAAAGAAAAAGAAAAAGAAAAGAATTAATTTTAACAAAACATGGCCATTGCTGCTTATGATGGCGCCCGGATTGTTGTATTTACTTATCAACAACTATCTACCAATGTTTGGAATATTTATTGCGTTTAAAAATATCAACTTTACAAAAGGAATTTTTAATAGTGATTGGGTGGGGTTCAAAAACTTTGAGTATCTTTTCTCAACTGCTGATGCTTACATTATTACACGGAACACCATTTTATATAATCTTGTTTTTATCGTTCTAGGGACAATACTTGCATTAGCCTGTGCCATTCTTCTGAACGAAATAAAAAACAAATTTGCAATGAGATTTTATCAGGCAGTCATTGCAATGCCAAACTTAATATCATGGGTTATTATTAGCTATCTAGTATTTGCTTTTCTTGGTGCTGAGACGGGCTATGTAAACAATACGATCTTACCTGCACTCGGCAGTGATGATTGGATTATGTTTTATATGGAGCCTAAATATTGGCCATACATTCTGACGACCGTTCATTTTTGGAAGTCCATAGGCTTCTCCAGTATCATTTACTTTGCTTCCTTAATGGGAATTGATCATAGCTATTACGAAGCAGCTCGCTTGGATGGAGCTAGTCGTTGGAAGCAAATTACGCGAATTACGATTCCAATTATGACACCAGTAATCATTATGCTATTCATTATGAATCTGGGTCGAATTTTCTACTCTGACTTCGGATTATTCTATCAGGCGACGAATAACTCAGGTGCTTTGTTTAGTACGACAGCTACAATCGACACCTATGTATTTAACGGGCTACTAGGCGTTGGTGATATTGGAATGTCAACTGCTGCAGGACTGTATCAATCCGTAGTAGGTTTTATATTGATTATTGTAGCAAACTATATTACACGCTTTATGAGCAGAGAAAATGCTATATTCTAGGGAGGGCTATCTATGAAGAAGGAAGATAGAGGCTGGGCAATAGCTGGTCATATTTCATTAATTATTTATACATTGGTTTGTATTATTCCATTTATTTTGTTGATCTCTGCTTCGCTTACAGATCAAAGAGCGATATATGCTGATGGCTTTTCTTTTTGGCCCTCTGAATTTAGTACGGCAGCATATGAATATATTTTCTCAGCTGACTCGGGCATCATTAGGGCCTATGGGTTATCAATTTTCGTTACAGTTGTAGGAACGTTAGGCAGTGTCATTATTACCGCATTGCTTGCGTATCCACTGTCCAGAAAAGAAACACCATATCGAAATCTGTTAATGTTTTTAATTCTATTTACGATGTTATTTCACGGCGGACTTGTTCCGAGTTATCTTGTATATACGCAGCTACTTGATGTTAAGGATACGATCTGGGCGCTCATTGTACCAGGCTTTCTTATGAATGGATTTAGTGTATTGATTATGCGTACCTTTTTCTCGACGACGATTCCGCCCGAGCTTATCGAGTCGGCCGAGATGGATGGAGCCGGTGAGTTTAAAATATTAGGAAGCATAATCGTCCCATTATCTGCACCTGTACTAGCTACGATCGGTTTAATGAACTGTATTATGTATTGGAATGACTGGCAGAATGGTAAGATTTATATTAGTAATCCCGATCTATATACTGTGCAGGTTCTGTTGAATCGAATTATGGAGGACATTCAATTTTTGAAAAAGAATTTGCCGGCAGGAACCGATATGGCGCTTGCAACCTTGCCTTCGGATAATGCGAGGATGGCGATAGCGGTTGTAGGAGTTCTACCAATACTGCTTGCCTATCCATTTTTTCAAAAGTACTTCGTCAAGGGGATTACCATTGGTGCAATCAAGGGATAAAGATGATGCTCGTTCGATAGTAATCTATATTTAACCAATTAAAGTATTAAAATGAAATTAAGTTATGTTTATACAAGTCGTCAAAACACAACTGTAATGTCGGAAAAGTGTTAGTTGGACCATTAAACAAAGGGTTAAGATGAAGATGCAACAACAACAAAGGGGGAATATAAATGTTTAAGAAGAAGTCTTTAACGGTAATTCTGGCTTTAGTAGTTGTTCTTTCAATGCTTGCAGCTTGTTCGAGTAACTCAGGGAATAAGGGAAGCAATAATACTCCAGCGAACTCCAACAATAATACAAGCACAGCTGTACCAAGCAATACGAATTCTGAGGATGGAGATGGAAGCACACAATTGGAGCATTACGATCTCGTTATGGCTATTCCAATTATCGGTGCAATTCCAGAAGATTTTGAACTAATTGAAACAGAAATTAATAAAATTACAGAAGCAAAGATTAATACTACGGTTGAAATTTTACCGATCGGTGTAGGGAACTATATCGAACAATTAAACTTGAAATTCTCCAGCGGTGAGAAATTCGACCTTTCCTTTATGTTTGGTGGCGTGGGACTTTACGCACCAAATGCAGCTTCAGGTAAATATTTAGCTATTGATGAGATACTAGAGGAATATGGTAAGGGCATTATCGAGGCGGTTGGTGCAGATTATATTCGTGCACCGCAAGTAAATGGCAAGCTGTATGCAGTACCAACTGTTGGGACGTTCGGTAGCGGTGCAGGCTACTATATGAGAAAAGATATCGTTGATAAGCACAATATCGATATCTCCTCGATTAAAACATTAGAAGATATTACACAAGTTCTAAAAACAGTAAAAGAAAATGAGCCTGACATGATTCCACTAGGTATGACATTTGGACAAGGACCAGTTGCGGTAACTGCTGAATATGATAATTTAACAGACGGTTTTGGTATTTTGCCACTCAATAGCACAGACAACAAGGTTGTGAATTATTGGGAAACAGATGAGTTTATTACAAAAGCATCACTAACTCATGAATGGTTTAAAGCAGGCTATATTAATAAAGACGCAGCAACTACGACTGTACTTCCGAAAGATCAAGTTGCTGGTGGTCGCACATTTAGTTATTTCTCTCCGAGTAATCCGTTCGCTGCTGCAGATGCTACTAGAAGCATTGGTACTGAAGTTGTAGGTGTTGAGCTTCTTCAGCCTATTGTATCGACATCCTCTGTAATGAATGGATTATGGACGATTGCACAGCAGTCTGAAAACCCAGCTCGTGCGATGATGTTCCTCGAAATGATGTATACTGATCCAGAAATTATAAACCTTCTTACATGGGGGATTGAAGGGACTCATTATGTAAAGGTTTCAGATAATCAAGTGGACTTTGCGGAAGGCTTGAGCGCACAAAACTCTGGCTACTATATGTACAGCAATGCGTGGATGTTAGGTAACTCTCGTCTCGCATATCTATTTAAGGATGAGGACCCTAACAAATGGGATGTAGCAGAGCAATGGTCGGCAAATGCAAAACCATCTCCAGCGCTAGGCTTTACCTTCGATGTTGAGCCTGTAAAAAATGAGAAAATTGCGTTGCAAAACGTCAATGACAAATACTTTGGCTTAATGATGACAGGTTCAATTAATCCGGCTGAAAAATTGCCAGATCTTATAGCAGAGCTTAAAAAAGCTGGTCTTGAAAAATATATCGCTGAAAAGCAAAGACAATATGACGAATGGTTTGCTAATCAGTAATAAGTAATCTGTATCTGTAGGTAATGATAGTAGGGGATCCAAACGAAACTTTGGATCCCCCTTTCTTACATCATAGAGGAAAATCAGTAAACGTATCCTCAAAGTGCTAGTAAAGTGTCGGAAAAATGTTAGTGCATAATATCAGTACAAGCTAATCTTAAATAGAAGATTGTATTGAGAGGAGCGAAAGTTAAATATGTTATATCCGATAGTCACAGAAACTCGTAATGTTATTGATCTTAATGGAGTATGGAGTTTTAAACTTGATCATGGTGTCGGCATTGGTGAGGGCTTTCAAGATGAGTGGTATAAAGATTTATTAGTAAATGCTTTAAGTATGGCTGTTCCAGCTTCATTTAATGATACAGGTGTTACTGAAGAGATACGTAATCATGTTGGCTGGGTATGGTACCAGCGAGAGTTTTCCATCCCTAACATGTTGCAAACAGAGCGTATCGTTTTACGAATCGGATCAGCCACCCATTTTGCTAAAGTGTATGTTAATGGTCAGCTTGTTATGGAGCATACTGGTGGATTTACCCCATTTGAAGCTGAGATTAATTCATATCTTCGTGCAGGAAAAAATACGCTTACGGTTGCTGTGAACAATATTGTTGATGAAACGACTTTACCAATGGGAACTTATTCAGAAATTGAAGTTCCAGGTAAAGGGAAGGTTGCTAAAAACAGTCCATACTTTGACTTTTTTAACTATGCTGGACTTCATCGACCTGTAAAAATATATACGACTCCCAAAAATTATATTCGAGATGTTTCGATTGTAACTGAGCTTGATGGAGATACAGCGCTTGTTCGTTATGAAGCTTCTGTACATGGAGAGACTCAGATTCGCGCTACAGTTCTCGATGAGGCAGGTAAACTGGTTAAAGTTCAGCTCGGAACATCTGAAACAATTTCAATCGATAAAGTTAAACTCTGGGAACCGCTTAATGCCTACCTATATACGCTTAAGCTGGAGTTACTTGAAGAAGGAAAGATTGTCGATGTATATGAACAACCATTTGGTGTACGTACAGTAGAAGTAAAAGATGGAAAATTTCTTATTAATAATAAGCCATTTTATTTTAAAGGTTTTGGTAAGCATGAGGATACTCCGATTAACGGCAGAGGATTTAATGAAGCCTCGCATATTATGGATTTTAATCTTATGAAATGGATTGGTGCTAATTCCTTTAGAACTGCTCATTACCCATACTCAGAAGAGATCATGCGTTTAGCTGATCGTGAAGGGATAGTTATTATTGATGAGGTGCCTGCAGTTGGTCTTAACTTGAACTTTAATGTTGTACCGAATCGTGGACAAAAACGCAATACTTGGAAGGAAACCAATACGCAAGAGGCTCATGCAGCTGTTATTCGTGAACTGATTGAACGAGATAAAAATCATCCTTCTGTTGTGATGTGGTGTGTATCGAATGAACCTGCATCTAACGAAGAAGGAGCAGATGAATACTTCCGTCCACTGGTTGACTTAACACGTGAATTAGATCCACAGAAACGACCAGTTACCATTGTTTTCTATATGATGGCTATGCCTGAAACCGATCTAGTAGCAGACTTTATTGATGTGATTTGTATTAATCGTTATTATGGCTGGTATCATCATGCTGGAGACTTTGAAAACGCGATGAATCATATGCGTAAAGAAATTAATGGATGGCTGAAGCGATGCCCAGACAAGCCAATTATGATGACGGAATACGGTGTAGACACAGTTGCAGGGTTACATGATGTCGTGCCTGTCATGTTTACTGAGGAGTTTCAGGTTGAGTTTTATCGCGCACATCACGAAGTATTTGATGAATTTGAACAATTTGCTGGTGAGCATGTTTGGAATTTCGCAGATTTCCAGACAAGTCAAGGAATTATTCGTGTTCAGGGCAATAAGAAGGGGATCTTTACAAGAGATCGTAAACCAAAGCTGATTGCACATGAGCTGCGCAAAAGATGGTCGAGCATACCTAATTTTGGTTATAAAAAATAGAATTTGAGGAGGAGGCAGCTAAGAATAGGCTGCTCTCTTTGGAAGGACGATATAAAATGAGAAGTTTTCAGCACGTGGATGCACTGTTACAGAAGTTTGTTGATGAGAAAAAAGTAGCTGGTTGCGCTTGTTCTGTACTTCATAGAGGGGAAAAGATATATGAGGGTTACTTTGGATACGCAAATATTGAAGAAAAACGTCCGATTCAAGAGGATACTATCTATCGCCTCTTCTCAATGAGTAAAGTAATCACTTGTACAGCAGCGTTGATTCTATATGAACGTGGACAATATTTGCTTAATGATCCTTTATATCACTATCTTCCTGAATTTCGTAATCCTCTAGTATACCGTAAAGGAGAAGATGGTACGTTCTACACTTCCCCAGCCACTAAACCTATTTTAGTGAAAGATTTGTTCAAGATGACCTCAGGATTAACGATGCATGGAGAGAATACAGAAACTGAACGTCAAGTGTCAAAATTAAAGTTACAAGAGATCGCTAGCTTGAGAAGCTTCGTGCAAAAGTTAGCCGATATTCCTCTCGCATTTGAGCCGGGAACACGTTGGCATTACGGTTTTAGTCATGATGTATTAGGAGCGCTAATTGAGGTTTTGACAGGAAAGTCCTATGGACAATTTCTTAAAGAAGAGATTTTCGAGCCACTCGACATGAATCACACCGGTTTTCGAATTACTGACGATAAGAGAGGGATGTTATCAACCCTTTATTCCCAAACTGAAGTAGGTTTGCAGCCTAATTTGGATAATGAATGGATTTATCAGCCAGAAGCGAAAGTAGAATTTGGCGGACATGGTTTGCTTTCTACATTAGGTGACTACGAAAGATTTACCCAGATGCTAGCTAGAGGAGGCGAATGGAACGGTAATCGGATAATAGGTAAAAAGACAATTGAGCTTATGGCATCGAATCATCTGGATAAGCAGCAACTTTCTGATATGGAAGTGCCGGGTACATGGCCCGGATATGGTTATGGTCTCGGGGTTCGTGTCATGATGGATCATGCCCAAGGAGGAAGCAACAGCTCTCTTGGAGAGTTTGGCTGGGCAGGCGCAGCAGGGACGTGGATGGCAGTGGATCCTCAGGAAGGGTTATCGATTGTCTATATGCAAGGTTTATTGCCGAAGGATTATATTGAAATTCATGGGCAGAAGCTGAGAAACGTAGTGTATTCGCAGATTAAATAAATGTCATCAGGTTATAGATCACAGGGAGAGAGCTTTATTAGCTCGAACCTGTGATTTATTTTTTATTGATGTCGTAAAAGTACAAGTCACAAGTCGGAATTACGTTAGAGCATAATAATCAATTGCATTAAACTGAAAGAAATATATAGAGGAAAGAGGAATCGCTTATGAGAAAGAGCTTAGAGGGAAAAGTAGCTGTAGTAACAGGTTCGGGTCAAGGTATTGGCAGAGGAATAGCAATAGTTTTAGCGAACGAAGGGGCAAAGGTTGTTACGAACAATCGCAAACCAAGTTTTCAAAAGCAACCAGAGGATCTTAGTTTTTTAGATGAAAAATCAAGAAATAAACATAAGGCATTAAGTGGCGATGCGGAAAAAACAGCCAGCGAGATTATCGCCATGGGCGGAGAAGCAATACCGTTCTACGGTGATGTTTCTGATTATGAAACCGCTGAACAATTAATCCAAACTGCAATTAATAAATGGGGAAGAGTCGATATTCTAATAAATAATGCTGCAGGATTAGGTTCAGGGACATTACAAGAAACTTCAGAGTCTGAATGGGATTATCAGACAATTCCTAAACTAAAAGGTGCCTATAACACGATGAAACAGGCTATTCCTTATATGATTAAGCAGAAGTTTGGACGGATCATTAATGTTGCATCCGATGCATGGGTTGGTATTCCTGGACTTGCAGCCTATAGTGCAGGCAACGCGGGTTTAGTTGGAGTGAGTAAGGCAGCTGCGAAGGAACTAGCTGCATATGGAATCACCGTGAATACCATTTGTCCGCAAGCAGATTCGCCTGGGCATGTGTTAAACTTTGCGATTGCTAAACGGAAAATCGAGCAAATGACGGGAAGCAGTATTAAACTAGACTCTGAGAAAATGAAGGAAGTAGAAGCAGCACATGGTCCAGCAGAACATATGGCTCCTTTCCTAGCTTATTTATCCACTGAAGAAGCAGCCTTCATTAGTGGTGCTGTTTTCTCTGTTACAGGCGATGCTCGTATTAGCCTTTATACGGAACCTCAGCAGGCTAACAAAATTAAAAAATACGATGGACCTTGGTCGGTAGAAGAATTAATACATACCGTTCCGCAAACACTACTAAAGGATTATGTTTCAATCGTCAAGAAAAATAGCTGGGGAAAGTAAAGAAAGCGTTATACTTTTTCGACACCATTCGCTATAATGATGCTACAAACATTAACATAACAGTTGGGTAAGGGGCAATGGAGATGGCAACCTACGAACATGCTAAAAAGAAAAAATCCTTAGTCTATATGCTTATCGGCATTGTTGTTATGCTTACTATGCCCCTTATTGGTTTACTGCTTTATAATAACTTTTATGCAATTCACACCGTTCGTGAGCAGGTAGCCAGCTCCTATGAAAACACGCTGAATCTATACATGAAGCAAATCGATTCTAATCTCTTCGATTTGGACGCTTTTATCAACACGCAAGAGGGAGACTTAGCTAATATTGAACGAGCAAAGAATAATGATACTGATTACTATATATATAAGATGGATTTACATTCTAGGCTCGGAAAAAATATGATTTTATTTGATTCAATAACCTCCTTCTTTTTATATGAAAAATCACGACAGGACTATGTTGAAATTTTTAGTTTAGAAGGTTACTTCGTTGATAGTAAAGAGATAAATAAAAGCTATATTAGTGATCTTATCGAGTCCAATCGATTGCCTAAAGCTACAGCACAACGCAAGTGGATTCCTATCCAAATCGGACAAATCTATTATCTATTAAACTATGTTCAATATGGTGATGTTACATTAGGTGCGCTCATTCAAACGGATATATTACTAAATCCATTGAATGATTTTCAGCTAGGAGATGAAGGTAGCGTTTTGCTAGCTGATGTACAGGGTCAGCCTATTTCTAAAATTAATGCCAGCATAGGTAATGAAATTAATGTAGTCAAACAAACTTATCAGTATTATTTGTATGGTACGGAGAAGAAATATTTAGTTGTTGGTGCTCCATCGATTAGAGGGCAGTTTAATATGGTGGCGGTCATTCCAGATCAATATATATTGGCAAGGCTTCCGTATTTACAAGGGATAATATGGGCAATTTTCATAGTAGCTTTATGTTTTATACCGCTAGGACTGTTTATTTTTAGAAGAATATTTTTGTTGCCGCTTAACAAAGTGCTACGTGCAATGAAGCGTGTTCGTTCTGGTGATATGGATACAAGAGTTGACGGCGAGGAACAGTCAGAGGAGTTCCATATATTGAGTCAGTCTTTTAATTCTATGATGGATGAAATTCAGTCCCTTAGAATTAATGTTTATGAGGAGCAAATTAGTAAGCAGAAGGAAGAGTTACAGAGATTGCAGTTGCAGGTCAAGCCTCATTTCTTCCTAAACACATTGAACATTATTTATAACTTGGCAAAGGTGAAAAACTATGAGCGCGTTCAAGAGATGACGATCTCGCTTATTAAATATTTCCGCTTTATGTTTCGAAGCAATACGACGTTTGTCATGCTTAATGAGGAGCTGGAGCATACTCGCAATTATTTACGTATTCATAGCTTGCGGTTTCCTGAGCGATTGACATGGTCGGTGGATGCACCGGAGTATTTAAGCGAGACCCCTATTCCGCCATTAATTATTCAAACCTTTGTTGAAAATTCCATCAAGTACGCTGTGTCGTTAGATGAACCGATCCATATTTCAATATTAATTGAGTTTATTGAGGAAAAAGGGAAGGAATTAATAAAAATAAGTATTCAGGATAATGGTCCAGGGTTTGAAGCTGAGGTGCTGAAGCTTTTACAGCAAGGTGCAAACCTTGGTAATGAACAAGGAGAACATACAGGAATCTGGAATGTACAGCGACGACTGAACCTACTTTATGTTCATGAGGCAGAACTTATATTTAGCAATGATGAGGAAAGTGGTGGAGCAATCGTAGAACTAATATTTCCTGCTAACTAAGATGGAGGTGGAATGATGAGCTACACATTATTACTTGTCGATGATGAACTTCCTTCCATTGATGGTGTGAAGGCTGATTTGGATATGGAGAAGCTAAATATTTCTGTCCTGTATACTGCTTTAAATATTAGACAGGCTATGGAGATTCTTAAAGAACATCATGTTGATATTTTGCTTTGTGATATTGAGATGCCACAAGGAAGCGGCTTAGAGTTACTGGCTTGGGTTAGAGAGCATTATCCTCAAGTCGTTGCGATTTTCCTTACTAGCCATTCGGATTTCACCTATGCGAAAGAGGCAATGCGTTTAGGTAGCCTAGACTATCTTTTGAAGCCATTGTTGCCTAGTGAATTAGAGGAAACAATACGGAAAGCACAAACCGTAATTGACCATAATAGTGAAGTGAATCGATATAGTAATTCCCATCAATTGTGGTTGAAAAATCAAGCGTTAGTACTTGAACGTTTTTGGCTGGATGTTATTAATCACACCATTCCAAGCCAGCTAGCTTCTATTCGTGAGCATATTGAACGCAATCAGCTGCCCATTTCAGATGATTCTACATTTCTTCCATTACTTATATCGGTGAAAAGCTGGAATAAGTCCTTGAGTCGCAGAGATGAGAAAATTATGGAGTACGCTCTAAAGAAAACATCTGAAGAAATGCTGCTTGCTGAACAAAGCGGCAATGTCTTTTTGATAGAGCAGGGCAAGCTGCTCGTAATTTATCCTAATTACAATGAGCAGGGGTGGAATTTTAATAAGATCGAGGACGGTTGTCGCAGGTATATTGAGTTTTGTCATCAATTTTTTTATTGTGATCTCACCTGTTATCTAGGCAAACCAGTTAAGGTTATTGAAATGGCAGCGCTAGTATCCGAATTAAAGAAACAGGATAGAAACAATGTTGCTTTCTATAATCAATTGTATAGCTACAGTAGGCAAGAAAATCAGCAGCAGCGGGCTAATCGTACCGAGATGCCTGACTTCAATGTTTGGATGTCGCTATTGAAAACAGGTAAAAAAGATGAAGTCATTGCCAGAATAAAACAATATTTAGATGAGCTTGTGAAGTCACGGATAATAAATATGAGTTTTTTACATCTATTACAAGAGGATTATCGTCAGGCACTATATTCATTTTTGAATACTCGGGGAATTCAAGCGCATCAGTTGTTTGGCGATGAACTGTCATTAAGCTTATCTGAAAATGCCTCACGCTCTGTTAAAGATATGATGCTTTGGATGGAGCATATCATTAATAAAGCAGTAACTCAAGCCGTTGTAATCGAGGATCCAGGTGAAGTTATTCGTATGATCAAAACATATATCCATAACAATCTTGATCATGATTTATCAAGAGATACGCTTGCTAATGAAGTGTTCCTCAACCCCGATCATTTATCACGAATATTTAAAAGGGAGACGGGCTATTCTCTGTCTGAGTTTGTATTAAATGAACGTATCGAGCATGCTAAGCATCTTTTAGCTAGTTCAGATATTTCTGTAAGTGATATTGCTCTATCAATCGGATACACTAACTTTTCACACTTTACGAAAATATTCAAGAAGTATACTGGCTTAGGGCCAAGTGAATATAGACTGAATGAAGCGAAATCCGCAAGTAAATCAACATAACATCATTATGCTCCCCTAATGGTAGACAGGTGAAAACTGCTGCTGTGAGGGGAGCTTTTTATGTTATAGAGAGTATACAAGTCGTAAAACTACTATTTAAAAGTCGTTAATCTGTTAGTGGTCTTAATTTGCGATCACGTAAAATGATACGTAATACTGGAACGATACGATAGTTAGGCTAGGAGGAGCAAATATGCTATATAAGGATCCATCGAGATCAGTTTTGGACAGAGTTGAAGATCTGTTAAGTCGAATGACGTTATCGGAGAAGGTTGCACAGCTGACTTGTACACTTATGATTAGTGGAAATAATCAATTGGAAGCTTACAAGCATAATGTAGCTGAGGGTATTGGCACAATAAGCTATCTAAATAGCTCCTTAACAGGAGATCTTCACAAGGATAGAAACCTATTAAGAACGATTCAAAGATTTCTTGTAGAGGAGACAAGATTAGGCATTCCTGCCCTTGTTCATAATGAAGGGATTGCTGGTGCGCAAATTCCTGGTGCTACGACATTCCCTCAATCGATCGGTATGGCTGCGACATGGGATCCTGAGCTAGCTAAGCAGATGGGGGAAGTCGTTAAAAAGCAATTGCTAGCTTTTGGATTCAGAGCGGTACATTCACCATTATTCGATCTAGCAAGAGATCCGCGCTGGGGAAGAGTCGGAGAAACCTACGGAGAGGATCCATATCTAGTTGCACAGCTAGGTGTGGCTTTCGTACAAGGTATTCAGGGGAATAATGAACTGATGGCAACTGCCAAGCATTTTATTGCCTATGGAAATAGTGAAGGCGGGAGAAATGGTGGCAATCACCAGCTATCTGAACGAAGCCTATTAGACACGTACGCATTTCCATTTGAAGCTGCAATTCATGAGGCGGGTGTTATGGCAGTGATGAACAGCTATGGCATTTTAAATGAAGAGCCGATGTCCACTTCCAAGTGGCTGCTTACTGATCTGTTAAGAATAAAGCTTGGCTTCCAAGGGGTAGTAGTAGCAGATTATGGAAGTGTTAGCCATGCGTACACGAGATATAGAGTTGCTAAGGATCAAAAAGAGACGGCGATATTGGCATTAAAGGCAGGCTTAGACGTCGAGCAGCCAATGAGTGCATGCTTTAAGCACTTAGTTGACGCAGTCAATCAGGGTGAGCTTGAAGAAAGCTATGTTGATCAGGCAGTACGAAGAATTCTTGAAGTGAAGTTTCGCTTAGGATTGTTTGAGCAACCTTATGAAATTGGCAACTTTGAAGAAGAGGTTCAAAAGCTGGAGTATGTATCACTCTCTCGTAATATCGCTGAGAAATCAATGGTGTTATTAAAAAATGAGGATACTATTCTTCCACTAAAAAAGAATACATCAAAAACAAATTTGAAAATTGCCTTAATAGGTCCTACTTCTGATGATTGCATTAATTTCTTTGGCGGCTATTCTTCAGTTGGTTCTGCGAGCACAACAAGTGGAGATTTTGATCGCTCGCAGCAAGATCAATTTCTAAAAAAAGCATATCAAACGATGATTACTGAATACAAGGATGTATTGGCAAAACGTGGCATTGTATTTGATGTGGAGCCTTCACAAGAGCAAAAGGAATTAATCATTGAGGGGTTAAGGCAAAGTACCAGAAAATCAAATAAAAGCTACACCACGGCTGAGGATTTCATAAGTCGTTTTTATCCAGATTGTCAAACAGTGAAGGATGTTTTAATAGCGGAATTTGGTAAAGAAAATATATTGCATGCAAAAGGCTGCAACATTTTAGAACCGAGTGAAGGCGGTCTTGAGCAGGTGCGGAGTGTTGTTGCCCAAGCAGATATTGTGATTGCGGTGCTCGGTGGACGAGAAAGCATGAAGGACCCTCAGGCTACTGAAGGAGAGAATAACGATAATATTAATATTGATCTAGAAAATTCACAGCTAGATATGATGAAGGAAGTATTTCAGCTTGGTAAGCCAGTAATATCAGTGATTGTAGATGGTCGTCCTTTAGCAGCTAGTCTTATAAATGAAAAAAGCAAGGCAGTGCTATATTCATGGCTGCCAGCACAAGCAGGTGCCGAGGCAATTGTAAATCTTATTACAGGAAAAAGTAATCCGAGTGGTAAGCTGCCTGTAACGGTTCTTAAGGATAAAGGACAAATTCCGATGGTTCATAGCAGACTTCCAATTTTCGCGGAAATTGATCAATGGTCTGAGTATATCGATAAGGATCTGAATGCTCCGCTGTACCCGTTCGGCTATGGATTAAGCTATACCGCTTATGAATATAGTGACTTGATATATGATCAGAAGGTAGCATCTGATGGAAAGTTAACGCTCAGCTTCAAGGTTAAAAACAGTGGGGGACTAAGCGGTGACGAGGTCGTTCAGGTATATATCAGAGATTGCGTGAGCAGTGTCGTTCGCCCTGTTAAACAACTGGCAGGTTTTACGAGGGTAAGCTTAGAAGCTAACGAGATAAAAGAAGTGAGCTTTACCATCGATATGAAAATGCTAGCCTTTCACGATCCACAGATGAATCAGGTTGTAGAGCCAGGTGAGATGGAGCTTTATGTTGGGGCTTCCTCTGAGGATATTCGTCTAAAGGGAAGCTTTGAAATTATAGGCGAGAAAATTATTGTAGAGCGGAAAGTTTTCTCATCGCAGGTGTTAATTAATTAGAATAAGTCCAGCGGTATGATGTCA